>Ga0075421_100007747_pt1 | contig 13159 bp, 11 predicted proteins | sample SoiMetdeltSBSDD5_FD_75292 | JGI IMG/M metagenome (GOLD analysis project Ga0075421, IMG submission 75292) | Bulk soil microbial communities from a Populus tree surrounding site in Tennessee, USA - Soil MetaG P. deltoides SBSDD5 | ecosystem: Environmental > Terrestrial > Soil > Tree plantation... | reverse complement strand
GACGATCTCATGCGGACCGTCGGTCGCCGGCTTGGCGCGCAGTGGCCTCCGCTTCGAGGCGATCTGGGGGAGCGCGTCAACGCCACCGCCGGCCTGCTCGAGGAGCTGGGGTCCCTCACCGAGCTGGAGGCCGGGGATGGCGGGTACACGCTCCGCGGGTACGGCTGCCTTCTGGGCGAGGCCGTCCACGGACGCCCCGAGGTATGCCAGGCCGTGGAGAGTCTCATCGCGCATCTCGTCGAAGCCCCGGTGCGAGAGTGCTGCGAGCACGGCGAGCATCCGCGGTGCTGTTTCGAAATAATGCCAAGCTGAACGCTCGGCGTCTGGACTCGCGGGTAACACTACGGCATGCCTGACGAGCACGCTGAGCGTGGCGGGAATTTGCGATACCGTGAAACCGCTGGGGCCACAGAAAGGCCGCAGCGAACTGCAACTGCGAACGTCAACACCTTTGGACACGGATACAACGGATCTTGAACGGCGAAACGGCACGGATACGGCAAGGCCAAGGGCTTTTGGAACTGCAACGGCAGCCCCCCACAACCACGAGCCGATAAACTGCGGTCTTACTCGATAGGCTTTCACAAGGCTTTTCGCAGTTGTAGTTAATCCGTGCCGTTTCGCCGTCCCCAAATCCGTCCGATCCGTGTCCAAGGGTGTTGACGTTCGCAGTTGCCGTTGCAGTTCTGCGGCCTTCTGCGGCCCTCTGCGGGTCCTCGGACTGCTATCTCAGTTACAGAGTCAGCCAGCTAGTGGTGCATCCGAGTCGCTTGCCTGATCGCAGACTCGTCACGTTCCGGCGTAAACGATCCGCCAGATGCGGCCGCCGCGATCATCCGAGACGTACAACGAGCCGTCCGGACCTTCCGTGACACCGACCGGCCGATGACGGGCGGTCGCCGGCAACGGGCCCGCGGAGCCGGCAAACCCATCGGCGAAGGTCTCGGCCGGGCCCGACGGCATCCCGTTCGGGCCGAACGGAACGAACTGGACCTGGTAGCCCTCGTTAGGTAGCGGCGCGCGGTCGAACCCCCCGTGGAAGGCGACGAAGGCGCCTCCGCGATAGCGGTTGGGGAACTGGTTGCCCGAGTAGAAGTGCACCCCGTTGGGGGCCCAGTGCGCGCCGAAGGTGACGAGCGGCTGGTTGAACGTCGAGCAGTCGATGCCGGGACCGCCCGCGACGATTTGACCGTTCCCGCCGTATTCCGGCGCCAGCACTTTCCGGTGCTCGGTGATCGCATCGAAGTAGCAATACGGCCATCCGTTGTCGCTCCCGCGCGTGATCTTCACGAATTCCTCCGCCGGAAGCACGGCATCCTCTTCGACCGTGTAGAACTGCGGCCAGTTCTCGAAGAGCATGTCCCGCCCGTGCTGCACGCCGTAGAGCTCGTTGTTCGCGGGGTTCACGGCGAGCGCCACCATGTTGCGAAGCCCGGTCGCATAACGCTCCCCGTCGGCCAGCGTCTGGTTCGTGCCGCGCGCGTCGAACCTCCACACACCCGCGCGAATCGGCATCTCCGGACACGGGAAGACGCCTGGCGATTGCGCCTGACGGTTCGCGACCTGACAGGCGTTCGAGGCGGACCCGATGTTCACGAACAGTGTGTGCGGATCGGCGAGCACGACGGTCTTGCTGATGTGATCGCCCGTGCTCACGAGGCCGGAGACGACGACGTCCGGCGCGCCAACGGGCGTGAGACGGCCTGCCGGCAGGCGATAGCGCAGGACGCGGTCGTTCGCACCGAAGTAAAGTGATGCCTGTCCCCAGGCGATGCCGCTTCCTCCCAGCCCCGGACTGAAGCGCGCCTCCTCATCGGCGCGTCCATCTCCATCGTTGTCGCGCAACGCGATGATGCCGAACGTCGGCTGGCGGTTGCGCGGGCTGTTGATCGCGACGAAGAGCTCGCCCGATGGCGTGACGGCCATGTGCCGGGCAAGCGCGGGGCGGCCGGCATCGACCAGATTGGCGACGACGACCGCGCAGAACCCGGGCGGGAGGGTGATGCCGCCGTTGTCGGCATCGCACTCGACGTTAGGTGCGGCGCGTCGAACGTCGGGTCCGGGTGCGGTGAGCGCCACCTCGTCGTCGGCGCATGCCGTGAACGCGACGGTGAACGCGACAACGAGTCCGGGGTGAGCGCACCTCATGCGAGTCCTCATATGTCCTCCTCCTTCGCGGTGGTCGCATCGCGCGCGGAGTGAGCGCGATGCGAAGCGACCGCGTGCCCTCACGTCGCGTGCCGGGATGCGCGATGCTCGTGCGCCATCCGAGCGAGTGCGGTCGAACGCGCCGGTGTCGCGGCGAATCGATTGCATGCTGCGGCGAGGACGAGGACCCGTTAGGCTCGCGCGTGTTCCCGTGCGTGGAGCCCCGTTGTCGTCACGTGGTGCGGGAAATTTCGGGAGCCCATCGCAGTGGAACAAACACCGAAGCGCCACTATGACGAGTGTGCGTCCCGTCACCAGCCGGACGTGGTGCGGGGCGGCGCCGATACGTTCACGCCTGCTGCATCGTCTTGTTGTGTCGACCTGCACGCGCGCGCGTGCGTGACCGGCATCACTCGCATCCTTCCGATTCCGGAGATTCACCCGTCATGCGTACTTCGCACTCCTCCGCTCGCCTTCTCGGCGTTCTCCTCGCGTTCGCGACGCTCCTTGCCGGCTGCCAAAGCAAGAAGGAGCGCGCACGCGCCGACAGTCTTCAGGCCATCACCGATCGCCAGCTCGCGCTGACGACGGCGCTGTCCTCGCAGAAGGACTCGCTGATGCGCGCGATCTTCGAGAGCGATTCACTGTTGACACGCATCGACAGCCAGATTCGCACGGTGAAGGGCTTGCCGGCGAAGAAGCGGGTGAAGCGCAACTACGAGAGCCCGCTCGAGGAGCAGCTCGTTCGCCGCAAGGAGCTGAGCGATCGCGTGGAGGCGCTCGTCGAGCGTGCACGCATTACCGCCAAGGAGCTCGCCGACAGCCGCAAGCGCGAGCAGGAGCTGCGCGGAAAGAACGACACGCTCCAGCTGCGCATCGAGGATGATCAGAAGATCATCGCCGAGCTCGGGAACAAGGTGCAGGAGCAGGCCGCGACGATCGCCGCGCTCGAGCTGCGCGTGGACAGCCTCGTCACCGAAACCAAGGTGATGGGCGAGCGCTACTATCGCGCCTACTACGTCGTCGGCACGGAGGACGAGCTCATCGAGCGGGGCATCATTGAACGCGAGGGCGGCGCGAATCTGCTCTTCGCGAAGATTGGGCGCACGCTCTCGCCCGCGCGCGGGCTGGATCCGGAGCTCTTCACCGCGATCGATCGACGCGACGTGCTCGAGATCCCGCTCCCCGATTCGACGCGCCGCTACAAGGTGGTCTCACGCCAGAACCTCGACGCCGCCGAGGTCGCCGAGCGCGACGAGGCGGAGTTCCGCGGACATTTGCGGATTCCGGACTCGGAGCGGTTCTGGGGGAACTCGAGGTTCCTGATTCTCGTCGCCAGGTAAGGGGGCGCGCAGGGCGCGCCAAGGGATAAGCAAGAAACGCCGGGGGGAGGGCCATGGGACAGCGATCCCGTGACCCTCCCCCGGCCTTTTGCCATTGCTCCGTCACGCCGGGTCACCACGGAACTGGATCGCCGGTTCGAGGCATATATCCCCCGCCCGACCCAATTCCGAATTCACCGGACCTCTGGAGACAATCATGCGAAAGAAACTCATCGCCGCGGTGGTGCTCGTGCTGGTCGCTGTTGCCTGGTACGCGTTCCGTCCCGAGCGACTCTTCATCGACAACACCGTCAACGAGACGCTCGCCGTGCCTGCCACCGCGATGGCGGCGGAGCCGATGACGCTGGCCCAGGGACAGTTCCACAGCAACGCACACGAGACGACCGGCAATGCTGCCATACTCTCACTGGCGGACGGCCGGCGCATTCTCCGGCTGACGAATTTCTCCACCTCGAACGGCCCCGACGTCCGCGTGTACCTCGTGGCCGCCGCCGATGTCGCCGATGACGAGACGGTGAAGAACTCCCCCTTCATCGAGCTGGGGCCAATGAAAGGCAACAAGGGCGATCAGAACTATGAGATCCCCGAGCGCGCGGATCTGGCGCGATACCGGACCGTCACGATCTGGTGCAAGCGGTTCAGCGTGAACTTCGGGAGTGCGCCGCTCGCGACTAGCTAGAGTTGCGGGCGCGACGACTGCACACTTGCACCCTCCCGCCTCCATGGACCCACCGACTATTCTTCTGGGCCGTAATCATCCGTTCACCAGGCCCGCAATCTCAAGGAAGAATGTCCGCCACTATCCGCACCTTCACCACCGGCGCGTTTGCCCTTCTCTCCACCGCCTGCGCCGGAACCACGATTGGCAGCGGCGTTGGTGATGCGTACCTCGAGCGCCCGCCGTTCTACGCGGGCGCTCCCGTCACCGCCGCGGGACGCGTCGCACACCTTCCCATCGCGTACCAGCGCGGCGCCACGCAGGCGCAGATCTTCGAGCCGTCCGATGAGAGCGGCAGCCCGGTCGCCGCGCTCCTCCGCGAGATGAACGCCTACCTCGACTCGTTAGGGGCGAGTGTCCTCGTCGTCTCCTCCTCGGCCGCGCCGGGCCGACGCCCCGACGTGATGTTCGGCTGCGAGACTCCCCCCGACGACGACGAGTGCGCCACCGCCGACGACGGAATCCTCGGCGACCGCGCGGAGAAGATGCGGCTCGCCGTCGCACGCCCGGCGGCGGAATGGACGGCGTGGCTGCAGTCCGCGCTCGACGCGGCCGGTGCCTCGCGGGCGCTCGTCATCACGCTCGAGGTCGGCGACTATCGCATGACCCAGAAGTCGTGGCGTGGGGACAAGGCCGTGTTCCTCGGCACCAACTACTCGGTCAACGTCCCGTGGCTCACATCGCTCGAGACGCCGGTGAACGTCCTCCAGCTCACCGGCGCACTCATCGATCGCGATGGAAAGGCGGTGCGCATTGGCGCCGAGGGGTTGTTCGCGCGTCGCACCCGGCTGCTCGTCAGCAGCATTGGCGGCCAGGAGCTGATCAGCGACGAGGACATTCAGCGCGTTCGCACCGAGCGACGCACGGACCTGCCCGGCCAACCACTCGTGTGGCAGGCGGCGCTTCGCTACCTCGTGGCGCAGCTCACGGGGCGGCCGGAGCTCGCCCCTCGCTGAGCCACGCCGGCGCGTCGGTGCCGGAGGCGACGGTGGAGTCCAGCGCATCGAGGTGATTGGCGCGCAGGACCCGCCGTCCGTCATCCGACAACAGGAACCTCACGAATCGCTCCGCCAGCCGCGGATGCGGAGCGCGCCGCGGGATCGAGAGACCGTACACGATCGGCTCACCTCGCATCGTGATGGTGGCGCCTGGCCGGTGTCCGACGATGCGCACGGTCGCCGTGGCGTAGAACGCCGAATCGCGCATGCTGCCGAGCGACACCGAATCGGGAAGCTCCACGTAGCCGAGTGATGCGCCGCGCGCCACCGATTCGTACTCGAACGCGTAGTCCAGCTCGCCGGTCTCGAGCAGCCCGACGAGATCGATCTCCTTGGGCCGAATGTTCCGCGCCGGAATCGCCCGCTTCAGCCGATCAGCGAGGCCGGGTTGGCGATAATACCGTTCCGCGAGCTGCATAACGAGCAGCGCTCGATACCCCGCCGGATCGAGGTTCGGATCGCTGTGCCCCGTCTCGACCTTCGGGCGCAGCACGATCTGCCACCAGTTGCCCGGCGTGATCGCATCGACGTGCAGCGACCGGGGCGTGTGGGCGAGCACCATGCGGTTGCGGGCGAACCGCGCGTACCAGGAGGCGTGCTCGGGAACGAGCAGCTGCGGAAAGATCTCGTGGTCCGCGAGCGCGATGACGTCGGGAACGCGTCCCAGCTCGGTCAGCTTGCGCGCCGTCTCGAGGCTGCCGGCCTGCTCCTGCTCGAATCGGATCCCTTCGCGCAGCTGGAACGTGTCGAGCGCGGCTCGCAGGGGACGGGCGAGACTCCCGGCATTGAAGACGACCAGCGGGCCCTCGTCCTCGACATTCGCGGCGGCGCGATCGTTCTCCGCGCTGCACGCGAGGGCGAAGACGACGATGCCCAGGAGCGTTCGCATGCCGGTCAGGAAGCCGGCCCGATCTTCGGCACGTCCCGAAAGAGCACCTCCGCCGTCCAGCCGTCGACGCGGAACATCGTCTCGAGCATTTGCTTCGCGCTCGCTTCCGCACGGTCCGTGAGGCGCATCTGCTCGGCCGACCGGGCCATCTGCTGGCGCGCGAGACGGAAGATGCGATCGCGGTCTTCCTGTCGAAACGGATTCCACAGTCCGCCATCCTCGTCGTACGTGCGCATGTCGGTGACCTCCACGGCGAGGAGCGATGCGTGCGGCATCTCGATGAAGATGCGCCTGCCCTCCGCATCGATCTTCACGTCACTCCCTGCCTTGAGATCGATTCCCGCGAGAAGGCGGGCGGTCACGACGACGAGGGATTTCTTCGTCGAGCCGTACCATGTATTCCGATAGATGATCACATCGCGGACGGTCGCGTCGGCCGACACGAGCTTCGCCACGTCGCGCACCCGGTCGACGACGAGATCATGCGTGACCTCGGTGCGATTGCTCTTTCCGGCGAGAAAACCTCCGACGGTCGAGCATTGCTGATACCCGATGACGAGGATCAGCGCCGTCGCGGCGACGGGCAGCAGCCAGGGACGTAGACGAGGGTTCATCTCACCTTTTGACGAACGAATGAGGAAAAAAGGACGAAGGACCGAGGAATTCGATTGGGTGATGAGTCACCCGATGAATTCCTCGGTCCTCGGTCCTCGTTCCTCATTTGCGCCTACTGAATGGTGACGTACCGCTCGAGTCTCGCGACCTCGGCGCTGTCCACGTACTTCCCGATCTCGCGCCGGAAGCGCTCGATCGAGTTGTAGGGGCGATACTCCTTGAACTCGCGCAGCATCCGATTGCCGACGCCGGGAATCAGGAGAATCTCCTGGTCGCTCGCCGTGTTGAGGTTGATCGGAATCCACACCCGAGTGTAGAGGCTGTCCCGTTCGGCCTCGGTCAGGTGGCTGGCGAGCGCGCGATCGACTGCGAGCATGTCGTCGAACTGGCGACCGGAGATGACGGCGTTGACCGCCGTCGAATCCATTCCGGGAAGCGATGCGAGCTCCTCGCGACTGGCCGTGTTCGGGTCGAGGAATCCGCCTGTTTGAGTCGTCGTGCCGGCCGATGCGGTGGTTTCGGCGCTGACCGCGGCGGCGGTATCCGCGGCCATCTGGTCGCTCTCCCCGGTGTCCCGGTTACACGCCGATGCGGAAATGGTGAGTACGAGAACCAGCGGAACCAGCGAAGAGAAGGCGCGGGTCATCGGATCTCCTGCGGGTTGGGGTTGGTAGTCGGCTCCGACGGGGATCGACCCCAAAATGCGCTGGCACTGCTTCTGCCTTCATACCAGGGGTCCGGCCACCCAACGGAGACACAATTCACATGCAAGATACGCTGCAGCGCCCCTGGACGCGTCCTCGCGCGGGGCTGATTGGCTTCACCGTTTGTGCGGTCGCCCTGCTCGGGGCCTGCCGCAACCAGGACGCCGCCACCTCGGAAAGTCATTTGGGCGACGTCGCCGAAACCTGGACGCCGACTGGGGTCACCAAGGTCCGGAACATCCCGGTGGCCACCCTCCAGCGTGCCATCGAGGCCCGCGTGACCACGGGCAAGCGCCCCAAAGGGCTCGATGCCGTCGACTGGGAACGCGTTCTCAAGCTCTACGCTCATTATCAGCACGTTCCGTTGTGGCTCGAGGCGGACGCCGACAGTGAGCGCGCCGACCAGCTCATCGACGCGCTCTCGACCGTTCACGAGCACGGGCTGGTCGGCAGTGCGTATCCGCTCGAGGAGCTGCGTGCCGCGCTCGCGCCAATCGACAAGAATCGCCGCCCGCGCCCCGAGGACCTCGCCGAGGCGGACGTGATGCTGACGTCGGTCTACGTCGCATTGGGAGAGGATCTGCTCACGGGACAGGTCGACCCGCAGGTCGAGCCCGACTGGCGTATACGGCAATCGACGGCGGACGTGGACAGTCTGCTCGCGCGCACGCTCCGTGGCGATCCGCTCAGCCGCGCCATCGAGCTCATGCGTCCGCAGGACGAGCAATACACGGCGCTTCGCGAGCAGCTCGCGCGCTACCGGGAGCTTGCGGCCGCCGGCGGCTGGCCGGGCGTGCCGGGCGGGCCGACGCTCGAGCCGGGCGATACGACCACCGTGGATCGCCTGACGGCGCTCCGCGAGCGCCTTGCCGTCGAGAATTACATCGAGCGCGGGTCGATCGCCGCGGATTCCGCCGGTCGCGCGATCTACGAGGGCGAGCTGGCCGGAGCGGTCGCCAATTTCCAGCGGCGCCACGGCATCGTCGTCGACAGCATCCTCGGCCCGGGCACGTTGACGTCGCTGAATCTCACGGCCGAGTACCGGGCCGGCCAGATCATGGCCAACCTCGAGCGCTACCGCTGGATGCCGCGGTCGTTAGGTGATCGCTACATTTACGTCAACGTGCCGGCGTTCCGGCTCGATGCCTACGAGGACGAGCGCCCGGTGCTGTCGATGAAGGTGATCGTCGGCCAGCAGTACGCCGATCAGGCGACTCCGGCGTTCGCCGATTCGTTGACCTACATCGAGTTCGCGCCATACTGGAACGTTCCCGAGAAGATCGCCGAAGAGGAGATCTGGCCGAAGGTCAACGCGGACCCGGGCTATCTCGAGCGGAACGAGTACGAAGTCGTCGAAGAGCGTGGCAGGACGCGCATTCGCCAACGCCCGGGTGACAAGAACGCGCTCGGCAAGGTGAAGTTCATCTTCCCCAACAACTTCAACATCTACCTGCACGACACTCCGGAGCGCTCGCTCTTCCAGCGTGATTTTCGCGCGTTCAGTCACGGGTGCATCCGCGTCGAGAAGCCGTTCGAGCTCGCGAAGTACGCGCTCGCGGGAACCTCCTGGACGGAGGACCGCATCGAGCAGGCCATGGATGGTTCGAACCGCCAGGTCGTCCTGAAGCAGAAGATCCCGGTGTACATCGTGTACTTCACGGCGTACGTGCGCGATGGGACGCTCTGGTTCGCGAACGATCTCTACGAGCGCGACAGCAGGCTGGTGAAGATGGTGGAGCGTTCCGCCATTCCGTCGCCGCGGGAAGTGGCGCTGCTCGCGGAGCTGCGAAAGCTCGCCGACTGAGGGACTGGCGAACGGGGCCTGCGCGATGATCTTTCACGCATGCCCACCAAAGGAACCATTGCCATTCTGACCGGGGGCGGAGACGTCCCCGGTCTGAATCCGGCCATCAGAGCCATCACCATTCGCGCCTTGCGCGAAGGATATCGGGTCGTCGGCATTCGACGGGGGTGGGCCGGCCTCGTCGATTACACCCGCGACAAGGACGCGGACAACAGCGAGAACGTGCAGGAGCTGTCCGAGGCGATCGTCAATCGCGCCGGACGGACGGGCGGAACGTTCCTGCATACCTCGCGGACGCGTCCGAGCCACCTGCCCCGCGCGCGCGTTCCCGGACATCTCAGCGGCTACGATGCCGACATCAACGACATCACGCAGGATGTGCTCACCAACCTCGAGCACATTGGCGTCGACGTCCTCATCCCGATCGGTGGGGACGACACGCTGAGCTACGGCAAGCGCCTCCACGACGAGGGGGTGCACGTCGTCGGCATCCCGAAGACGATGGACAACGATGTTTACGGCACCGACTACTGCATCGGCTTCAGCACGTGCGTGACGCGAACCATCGAGCTCACGCATCGGCTGCGCACGTCGGCGGGGTCGCACGAGCGCTTTCTCGTCATCGAGGTGTTCGGCCGATACGCGGGGTTCACGGCGCTCCTGCCGACGATGGCCGGCGCGGCACACCGGTGCCTGATTCCGGAATACGCGGCCGACATCGAGCAGCTCACCGAGCTCATGGTCTTCGACCGCAACCGGAATCCCAGCCGATACTCCGTCGTGCTCGTGTCGGAGGGCGCACACCTGAAGTCGCACGAAGGGATGAGCTTCGAGAGCGAAGAGACCGACATGTTCGGCCATCGCAAGCTCGGCGGCGTCGGCGACCGGATCGCGGACGCGCTCAAGGAGTATTCGTCCAACTTCAACAACGGCCGCCGCATCGATGTCGTCAATCAGCGGCTCGGATATCTCGTTCGATCGGGAGATCCGGACGCGCTCGACTCGATCGTTCCCATGGCCTTCGGCAACCTCGCGCTCGACTTGATCCTGAAGAAGAAGTACGGGCGGCTGGTGAGCATCCACCGAGGCGTCTACGACAGCGTTTCGATCGCCAGCGTGACGTCGGAGAAGAAGGTCGTGGACGTTCCGAAGTACTACAACACCGATCGTCTGCGGCCCATCTACGAATTCGACGGTGCGCCGTTGTTCATCATGACGAGCGACTGAGCGCGGACGTTCGGAGTTCTTTCCGCTCGAGCCGAACCGCGTTAACCACAGAGACACAGAGAGCACAGAGAACGGCAACGGCCAAAACCAGGAGTTTTGGCCGTTGCCGTTCTCTGTGCTCTCTGTGTCTCTGTGGTTAATGCAGTCGGGCCCGTGGCGCGCAGAGCTCGCTAGTAAGCGTCAGCCCCGGGAAGCGACTAGACCATACGCCGCGACCCACATGGCGCAGGAGTTGAAGTCTGCAACTGCGTCCGAGTGCAACTTGGGAGGATTCGTGGACATGGGAAAGCGCAGAGACCCGCGATCAATGCACGCCGAGGGGCAGCACGGGCCACGCACGCACGCTCGGTTCGTCGAGCAGCTGCACGAAGCCCCGCCCGCTGAGCCCACCGAGCAGGTCGTCGAACGCAAACGCAAACGTGCCGCGCGGGAGGGAAAGCGGCGGCTCGTGGAAGATCGCCAGCAGCACGACGAGGGCGAGAAGAACAGCGAGCGCACCCGTCTCGCCAAGGAGTACGGCTTGCCGGTGAGGAAGCGCTCAGGCTGAGCGCCGACGCCGCAGCGTCATCGAGAGTCCATTCGCGGGGCGTAGCGTGATCGATGGAAAGAGCGCTACGCCCTTCGCGTCGTTGAGGACGAGGCGGAATCGCCTCGCGATGCAGGCGAGGAGCAGCACGGCCTCCATCATCGCGAACCGGTTCCCGATGCAAATGCGCGGACCGCCACCGAACGGGAAATAGGCGAATCGCGGGAGGCGTTGCGCGGCGTTCCCGGCCCAGCGTTCCGGCAGGAATTCCTCCGGGCGGTCGAACCAGCGCGCGTCGCGGTGCACGACCCACGAGCTGATGAAGATCGACGTTCCCGCTTCCACCTTGTAGCCGGCGATGGTGCAGTCGTTCACCGCCTCGCGGCCTAACGCGTACGCCGGCGGATAGAGACGCATCGCCTCCGTCACCACCATCTCGGTGAACCGGAGACGGGAGAGGTCCGTCACGCCCGGCGGCCGGCCAGGCAGCACTTCATCCAGCTCATCGTGCAGCCGCTGCATCACCTGCGGGTGCTGCGACAGCAGGTAGAACGTCCACGACAGCGCCAGGGCGGTGGTCTCATGTCCGGCGAGCAGGATGGTGATCGCCTCGTCGCGAAGCTGCACGTCGGACATTGCCTGCCCGTCATCGTCGCGCGCCTCCATGAGGAGGCCGAGCAGGTCCCCACGGCCATCGCGCTGCCGGTGGTCGTCGATGATGCGGTGCACGACGCTGTCGAGTCGTCGCACGGCACTGCGGTAGCGCAGATTCCCCGGAATCGGGATCGCGTCCGGAATCAGGAATGGCCGCTGAAAGCGCGCGGCGATCTCCTTCATGGCGTCGTCGAGGGCGCCACCGATGAGCTCGACTTCCCGAACGACGTCCGCATCGAACAGCACCTTGGCGACGATCAGCAGCGTCAATCGCATCAGCTCGTGATGGATGTCGCGCGTTTCTCCGTCCTGCCACGCGTCGAGCCTCCGCTCGGTGTAGCGCACCATTGTGTCGCCGTACGATGCGACGCGGTCGCGATGGAAGGACGGCTGCGCGAGGCGCCGCTGGCGCAGCCAGAAGTCTCCTTCGCTCGTGAGCAGCCCGTTCCCGAAGATGGCGCGCACATGTCGCCAGAAGAACCGGTGCTTGATGAAGTTCCGGTGCTCCGTCACCAGCACCTGCTCGATGTGCTGGGGATTGCTCAGGACGAATGCGGGCCACCCGGCGAGGCGGAGATAGGCGACGTCCCCATGCTCGCGCGCGCACTTCGTGAACAACCCGAGGATGTCGCTGCCGAGCTCGGGAAGGTTTCCGAGGAGGAAATGGCCTTTCGGGCCGGGAGGGCGAACGGGGGATGTCACGCGAGTCGGTTCCTTCGTCGGAGTAACCGTCGATTATGCGACGGCCAACGGCAACTGCAACTGCAAACGCTTGAACCACAGAGAACACAGAGAGCACAGAGAACTGCGAAGAGCTTCAAGTGCAGGAGCTTCTGTAAAAAGCCCCGCAGTTGAAGTTCTCTGTGGCAGTTCTCTGTGCTCTCTGTGTTCTCTGTGGTTCAAGCTGTCAAAGGCTCGTTGCGAGACCAAGCTCGCCTCACGCCCTCCCGAGCAGTCTCTGAAACCTCGGATGCCCCCGCAGTGGCGCCCAAAGAGGGTCCGTCCGCAGCGCCGGCACCGAGATCCACGACGGCGCAACCAGCAGCCGCTCGAGCTGGTCGATGGCCGTCTCGTACTCGCCGATACGGACGAACACCCCGGCGGCGCGATGGGCGGCGTTGCTCCAGGCAGCGGCATCGTCGGTCATCGGTGCGAGCTCCAGCGCACGACGTGCCGAGCGTGCCGCCGAGTCAGCGTGCCCTTTGATAACGTGGATCCAGGCACGGACCGCTTCCACTCCAGGATCGTCAGGCCGCTCGGCCACGAGGGTCCGCGCTGCCCAGACGAGCGAATCGGCGGCGGCCGCCGCCGCTTTCATATCCCAGAAGTCGAGGAACGCCATCCGCCAGTAGTAGTAGGCGACGCCGTTTCCTCCGAACGCCCCGACGCCCACGCGCTCCAGCGTCGCGCGGTCGGTCGAGTCGAGTGTGCCGATCAGCGGCTCGAAGGCCGTCGACGCAAACTTCTCCGCGCCGAACCGCAGGATGATTGCGCGCGTCGCCTCACGAGCCTGCACGCGATCGCCGGTGCGAA
>Ga0075421_100007746_pt1 | contig 13159 bp, 13 predicted proteins | sample SoiMetdeltSBSDD5_FD_75292 | JGI IMG/M metagenome (GOLD analysis project Ga0075421, IMG submission 75292) | Bulk soil microbial communities from a Populus tree surrounding site in Tennessee, USA - Soil MetaG P. deltoides SBSDD5 | ecosystem: Environmental > Terrestrial > Soil > Tree plantation... | reverse complement strand
CACCTAATCTGTGTCACCCGGTCACTCGTATGGTGACGGAGTGTCGATGCAACAACCCTTCAGACTGCCAAGTCCTGTTAAGGTTCTGCCCCGAAACGTGCCCTGCCGGAAGTCAGACCTGTGCGTGCATTCCAGGACCGTTCCGGGGAACTCCTGCCGATCTCCCTTCTCAACTGTGTCATTTTCAGGTACCACAGACCTTTACCCAGTGCTCATGCCATAACGTGGCAGACTGTCAGGTGTTGTCGACGCTGTGTCCTCGGTCATGCCCGGTTGGAAGTCAGAAGTGCGAATGCACTCCATTAGTGAGGCGGTAAAGAACCTTTAAATCCTCATGAGAGAAAGAAAATCGAACAGAACATTCTGAACCTTTCGACGAGCGAGATCGACTCACGAAGAAGAAGACGCACTGCAGTGGAGCTCGTGAGCGGTTCTCCGGAAATAATTTAGGAGATGTGCGTGACACCGCCACAAATATTAGCAACCCTGACGCGGATTCCCAACGCAGGTACTTCGCCGATGTTGGCCAAGTTCCAGCTGTGCCTGTTCGATTTAAGAGCAGGGGCTCAGTAGCACGCCACCGGAGATGCTCGGAACCGTTTCAGATCCTGAACCTTGGGGCTACCCCGATGGGCTTGGGAAAAGACATCAACACGTCGTCGCGGAGGAAGGCACGGGCGCGAGCACTGACTCTCAAATGGTCGGTGGGTAACTAGCTGAAACAGCACACTGTCTCACTGCACCAGGAGGCCAAGATGCGACACCTTTCTTTAGCGTTGTCGTTCATGACAGGTTGGCTGCTCCTAGCCCTGGCCAGCTGCGTCGGAGAATCCTTGAAATCCGCTTCTGAGATTCCGCCGACCTCTGCAGTCACCCAAGCGGAGTCAGGAACAGATCAACCGCCGTCCGGAGAAGTTCAAGAGCGAGCCGTGCCTCGCATTGCACCAGGAATGAAAGCGCCGCCCACCGCGGGCATACTAATCCCTCCGCCTCCTCTCCCCGGCGAATTCGCGATACGGACTCAAAAAGGATTTTATGTCACCGCGATAGACGGAGGAGGACGAACCGCCGATCCCATCCTCGTCACGGCTTCGACAACCGCCGGGCCTTGGGAAAAATTCAAATTTGCGCTGACATATCCGAATACGCCCTACGACAAAAGTATTCAGACTGCCCGGGGGAATTACGTGACGGCGATTAACGGAGGAGGCCTGACTGCCGGCCCCTTTCACACGGATGCGACCCAACCCAGGGATTGGGAGCGTTTTCGGTTTCTCGACCTGACTGATGGTAACTTCGCGCCTAGCTATTACGCGCTGTATACGATCAAGGGATTTTATGTCACGGCCGTCGGAGCCGGAGGCAAATATGCGGACGCCTTTCATACAGACGCTAGACAGATACAGGCGTGGGAGGAATTCAGGATCGTGAAATGTGGAGATATAGGCTCGGGATATGTATACGGCGTGATGGCTGCTAACGGGTCATTTCTCACTGCCGAACCTGCGGGGGGCCGATCACAAGGCGATATAGAGCTTAGTTCATATGCCGGGGCAAACACGAGATTCAAACTTATCAGGCAAGGTGATGGCACGTATGCTCTGCAAACCTCCAACGGTGTCAATTACGTCACCGCTCTTGGCGGAGGAGGGCAAGTACAGCGATTTGAACAGTGTGATCCGGGTTTTCCAGGCGCCTGCCTGAGCGGGGTCTCGACGATCTTTCACACCGATGCGACCCAGGTCCAAGCGTGGGAGAAGTTTCGATTGATCGATCAGGGAAACTGTACGTATATCATTCAGACTGTAAGTGGATATTACATGGGCATATTCAAAGATCCATCAGGACACTACACGATGTTATTGACCACGGATCGAAGCACAATATCGGAGAATGAAAAGTTCCAGCTCGTCCCGTACGGCTTGGCATCTCCTGTTATCCTGCAGTGATCCTTCGGTGCTCTTTGAGCAAGTACCGCCACCATGCCATTCAGCCCGTCAGCACGAGTGTCCTTCCTGATCTGGGTGCATGCGTTGGCCCATCGAACCCAGTCGTGCCATCACGGAGAAGTGCCATGAGACGCCACGTCCCGCGCACGATGCCCCTTCGTTCCTGCTTTGTTCTGCTCATGTTGATGCTCGTGGGCCCCCCAGTGTCCGCGTTGTCGGAAATCGGACCTGATGCCGAACCCCAGCAGCCCACGGAGACCTTGGATCTGCTGAGAGAAGAAACGGTCGACACCGTCACCTTCGACCGTCCGGTCCATTTCACCGCACCGGACGTGACGGATACCGTGGCGGATCCGAACACCTATCGCGTCGTGGCGGGGGAGCCGAATCGATTGAAGCTGGTACCGCCCAAGGGTAAACCCGCGCTGATCATTGAGGCTTTGACGACCAGCCATGAGGAAAACCTGTCCGCGCCAGTGGCACTCTATGTGCCCGACGATGAAAAGTTTCCGCATGTCGTCTTGTTGCTACCAGGAGGACAAGGATTGGAGGCTATCGGCTCCTATGACGCCGCACGGTCGCGCGGAATCCGTTCCTTTCAACTGACACCGATCCAGATTCAGCGGGCGATCAAGGAGAAGCTGTCGAAGAGAACTCCGCGGAAATGAGCACCGGTCTTCGAATGATGCAATGCCGGTGAGTTGAATGGCGTTGAGATAGATATCGCATCGTGTGGCTGTCTCACGAAAGGACAGGCGAATGGGACCACAGAGAGAGATCACGCTCCTCCTCGTGTGTGCGTTGGGAATGGGGGCCTGTACGACGGATCGAGCGACACCTTTGCCCCATGCCGACCCGATGAGGCATCCGCCGCCGGTGCGATTTGACAAGGCCGTGCATTTTCCTGCGCCGGACGGAACCGATCAGGCCGTCGGTCCCGGTGTCTATACCGTGATGCCCTGGGAGGAGCACCGGTTGGTGCTCTTCCCTTCCACGGGTGACCCGTCGATTCTCATTCAGGCGCAGCCGACAGAGCACCAGGAGCCGGTCACCGAATCGGTGGCCCTGGCGGTTCCCGAGGAAGATAATTCGGACGCCGTGCACCTCGTTCTGATCGCGCCGGAATCCAAAGGATGGGACGCCCCCGGAACCTACAGCGGTATGCGGACGCGGGGAGAGCCCGCGCCTGTATCGGCCTCACGGATCGCCCAATACGCGGCGGGACCTAATAAACCAACGACCGCCGGGGCGGTTACAGCTGACCTGGCGAACGTGGAACCACAAAACCCACATTCGTCGGGTCCCTCCGGTCCAAGCTGGCTGCCGAATTCCGCCGTACCGTACAACGGCGTGCCGCCCGGTGCGTACCAAGGCGGCTACGACCCCGTCAGGCCTCTCTTCATTTGTCATGCCTTTTACAATAAGGGGACGCATCCGGGCAAAGTCGTGGACGGACGGTGCACCATCACCCATAACGGAACGGAGCTTCAATTAGCGACGGGATATGAATGGTTGATCAACGTGCCGGCTCAGCTCGCTCGTTGGGTTCCTGCTCAAACGGGTGATGGCCAAGAGACGAGATTTCTCGCCGGTCTGGGCGTGATCGGTGGTGAGGAATCAGGACGGACCCTCCTGGTCTGTCACGCGGGCGGAGCGGTCCCCATCATGACGATGACGGGCCAGGTGATGACGATTCAGATTCCCGGCATACAGCCCGGCAAACTCCTGGATGGACGCTGCCGCATTGGTTATGGCGGCATCGAATATCAGGCTCTGCACTACGAAGCACTGACGCTTCAACGATGACGACAATATTGTTCAAGGCCGCCGTCCCCGGCCCCATTCCACGGCCTGCTGCGGAGGGTGGCCATTCTAAGTGTGCGCCCGTCGTAGACCCTCATCGCCGAGGCGACGTCCGCGTGTTCTGGGCCGCCCGACCCTCGGCCTGGAAGGCAGATGGTTGAGTCACTCCTGAGGGTTGCACGCTGAGGCTGAAGCAGAGCGAGGTGCGCCGTTACGGGTGCGGAATGAAACTGACGATGTAGTCGGTGCCTCTAAAGGCGGCCTGGATGATGTCGACTTGAGCGGGACTCGCGGGGTTGAGCCGGGCCTGCATCAATAATTCTCCCCTGACGAACGGCCACACGGTTTGATCGAATTGATAACGGGTCTGCGGGTGATGGAGGGCGTCGCGAATGCCGCTTTCGATCAATGGCTTCATCTGCTTGATATAGTCTTTCACGATACTGCACATGTTGACCGGGAAGATGATGTCGAACCAGACCGTGCATTTGTCCGGCTCCTTCAAGTCGGCGGCGAATGCGACGCGAGTGCTTCCGTACGTCGGCAAACCTTTCGGATCTGTCGCGGGCGTTAGGTACACATCGAGCACGGCCCGCTCAGCCGTTGCATCCGGCATGGCCACGTCGCCCTCATTGGAATAGTCTCTGTAGTACCCCTTGAACTGCATGGCGTGAAACATGAATTGCAGATGAAGTTCATTCCCCTCGGACGTGACGCTCGGGGGGTTCGACAGCGCATTCACATGGAAATAGACTTTGCTGCCGTTAGGCGCTTCGTAAATATGGCGTTCGAGCGTGAGACGCCCGGTCAATCCCCGGCCCAGAACGAAATTGGAATCAAGCGGGCTTTTCAGATTGGTGATGACGACGAAGCTTTTGGTGAAATCTCCGCCCAACAGCGTTCCGAACGGAATCGTCCTGACCATGGGCGGCGGAAGTCCCGGGGCGGGAATTGCCGACGGAGTGGGAGACTGCGCCGGGGCACGCGGTGGAAACACTTGTTTCACGTGAGGCGCGATGGTGAAGCCCAGGGTCGATGCACACGAGAGGGCGACCAGCATGACGAGAACGCCGAGACGGCTCCGTCTATTCATGTTTGAACCATCGCGTTACGCGGAGGTCTTCCCCGGCTTGGGCTGCAATATATGTGGTCGGCGTCACCTCGGCCGGCAGACCTGATTCCGACCTGACCAGCGTGGGGTGTGCGGACTGCGTCTTCCCGAACCCATTTGGAATGATCGGAGGCACTTCGACCTGGGCCGGCGGCATGGTCGCGGGTCGCTCTTTGCCGGTCATTGCGGCAAGCACTTCCTCGAGATCCGTCCGCTTGCTGTACGAGGCCACGAAGAAGATGGTCTCGATGCCTCGAACCTGATCCAGGGTAAACCAATACTGGTCCGCCGGGAATGTATACTCCTGGTCTTTTTTGACGGGATTGGCACCGGGAAAATTCTTGTCGGGAAAAATCGCCTGCGCCCAACCTGATCCATCCACAGAAATCACGTAGACGTGGCACTCACAATTGGCCCGAAAGACGATCTTGAACTTATCGCCAGCTTGCGGGTCACCTCGGCCGTCCTTCAAGACCGACCCATCATTCATGACCGCGACTTTCTTGCCCTCTGGAGCCACGACCTGACGGAGCAGGGCCACATCCAAGGCGATGGGTTCAATGGACCTGGGGTAGATGGGCTGCCCGGCGTACGGATTGGAATTAAAGCCCGGCTGTGACGGATAGCCGGGTTGCGGATAGCCTTGGCCGCCAAATTGCTGATATCCGGATTGGTTGGGATACGGCGATGCATACCCGGGAGTCTGCCCATAGGCCGGTGTCTGCCCATAGCCCGGCGTCTGAGGATAGCCCGGCGTTTGTGAATAGCCCGGGGCCGCTCCGTATGGCGTTTGAGAGCCGGGATAGCCGGGTTGTCCATACGGATTCGCAGACCCGTAGGGCGAGGTCATTCCCGGTTGCGAAGAATATCCGCCGCCGTAGCCATAAGGAGTGGCCGAACCGGGATACCCCTGTTGGCCTGCATAGCCTTGCGACGTTCCATACGGATTGTTGGGATCGTAGGGTACCGAGGCTCCGGGATAAGGGGTTGTCTGTTGCATGCCGTAGGGACTCGAACCCGAGGGATAACCTTGCTGCCCCTGAACCATGGGGTTTGCGGAATTGCCGTAGGGATTGTTCGGATCATAAACATTCGGGGCAGTAGGCGTGGTCGGGAATCCAGGTTGACCCGGCAGGGGTTGTCCGGGAAATCCCTGTGGGCCGGGCGGCGCTCCCTGTTGAAACGCCGCCTGGGGAATGGGGTAGGCCATGTTGACATAGGGTTGAGTCAAGCGAGTGACCAACACATTCATATCGTTGGCATATCGGCTGCCATAGTTCTTGTTCGAGGTGATGAGGAGGTTGCGGGCGAATTCTATGGCGGCGGGAACCGCGAGCACCGCTGCGGCGCAGGACACCAACAACAACATCCCCAGAAGCGGGATGACCTGTACCCTCTGGAGCGCCTTTTGAAGGATGCGTGTATACATCATCTCCCACCTTTCTACCGGGTGAGTCGAGGCAAAGGCAGGTCAGGTTCAGGATCATTCTAGACCCCGGACATTGGAGGGTCAATGCAATCCTAGCCGTTACCACGTAGGCGCTATTGATGGTTGCGTACGAATGTGCTACAGCAGGGCCATCCTCACGCTGGTATCCGGTCTGAACGAACGCCGCCATGGATGCGACTCACGAACAGGCCCTGTCGGAGGCTGAGTTGTTGGCGGCCGTTGCGGCAGGAGACCGGCGGTCGTTCGAGCAGCTCTACCGGATCTACGAAGCCCGTGTTTTTCACTATATACGGACCTTCGTCTCCGACCGGGCTGTCGCCGATGAGGTCCTGGTGGAAGTCATGGTCAGCGTGTGGCAGGGGGCGAAGACGTTTCGGCACATCTCCCGTGTCTCGACGTGGATATTGGGAATTGCCCGGCACAAGGCGTTGGACGCCGTCCGGCGGACCGGTCGCCAGCAACACGGTCGGGTCGACCTCGAGGAGATCGCCGATGTCGCCGATCCGGCCGACGGCCCGGCCGAAGACGCCGACCAACGCAAGCTGGCGGCGCTGACGCGCCAGGCACTGGCGAAACTCTCTCGCGACCATGAGGAGATCATCCGGCTGGCGTTCTATGAAGAACTGCCGTACGAGGAGATCTCGGCGCTGTTGGATATTCCCGTCAACACAGTGAAGACCCGCGTCTTCTATGCGAAGCGTCAGTTGAAGCAGCATTTGACCACGCTGATGCATGGCGAGTCGTGTGATGCCTGAGCCATCCGATCAAGAGCATGTGCACGCGACGGCGACCCTCTTGCCCTGGTATTTGAGCAATACCCTGGATGAGGGTGAACGCCGGCAAGTGGACGAACATCTCATCGCCTGCGATCTCTGCCGGCGCGAGCTGGATGAACTGACTGCGCTCCGGCGTCAAGTCCAGCAGGCCTACCGTGAACGACCCGAAGCATCGCCGGGCGTGTTTCCCGCCGTGATGGCGCGCGTCCTGGCTCACGTACCAACGAAAAGTGGTCGCCAAGCGGCTTCATCAGAGGGCCGAACCAGGCCGAACGCGCCGAATCTCATCGTGGACCGGGTTCGCGGGCTGCTCGCCGCTCGATGGGTGCCGGTCCTTGCGAGCATTCTTATTGTGGCTCAATTTGGGTTGCTGGTTTGGGCTCTTGGACTGCGAACATCGGGAAGCTCAGGGCATCCGGGTTCGGCGGGTCCCATCGTCTCGCGCAGTGTCCCGACGGCTGGGATGCGGCTGCGGGTCGCCTTTCAAGACACCGTCCCGGAGCTGAACATTCGCATGGCCATTCGGGAATTGAAGGGACGCATTGTAGATGGGCCGACTGGGGATGGAGTCTATACGATCGAGGTGCCGGAGGCCGTCGCAGTCGATGAACGGATCGGCGACCTGCGCATGCAACGGCAGGTTTTTCGATCGGTCGAGCGCGTGGAGCCATGAACCGACGACGCGGTGGTTGCGACTGAGAGGTATGCGCACACGCCGATGGAACACCGCGCACGCGTAGAATTCAGAAAGGTTGTACCCATGAAATCAGGCCTCAGGATCCTGCTGTCGGCAACGTTGATCATGGCGTCGGCAGGCAACATCGCATTGCCTCAATCGCCGGGGGCGGATGGCACGGCGTCCGTCCGGCGGGCCCTCCTCATCGGCATCAACAAGTATAAAGCCCTTCCCCGCCTGCAGGGGTCGATCAACGACATAGAAACCATGCGCCAGGTTCTCATCACGAAGTACGACTTCTCCGAGAAGCGGATCACGATGCTGATGGATGAAGCCGCCACGCGGGCCGGCATTCTGAACGCCTTGGAGCAGCTAGTCAAAGACACCGGCCCGCAGGATGTCGTGTACGTGCATTATTCCGGACATGGTTCTCAAGTCGCCGATTTGAATGGCGATGAGGAGGATGGGTTGGACGAGACGCTCGTCCCCCAGGACGGGCGCACCGCGGAGGTGCGGGACATCGTCGACGATGAATTGGATGCGATCTTTGCCCGTCTACGCGCACGGACGGCCGTGATTGTGCTGGATTCCTGCCATTCGGGCACCGCGACGCGATCATTGGATATCCGCACTCGCTCGGTCCCGCAGGACACTCGGATCTCGTTGTATCGCCCCGCGGACGTCGCGACGCGGGCGATCGTTCCGATGCTGTCGTCGCATTTTGTGGTCATGACCGGTGCGGCATCACACCAAGAAGCCCTGGATGGCCCGGTCGGGGGCCGGTATCACGGATTTTTTAGCTATGCCCTGTCCCGGAGCCTGAGTGCTTCCGGCGCCAGTGCCTCGCCGAGAGAGGTCTTTGGCGGGATCGAGCGTGAGTTGAAGCGCATCCAGACGCAATTCGGCCGGTCCTCCATGCCCGAGCCACAATTGGAAGCGCCTCCCGATCTTCTGGAGAAGTCGCTGCTTTCGACTCCGGTATCGGGCGAAGAGACGCATGCAGAGCCGGCGACCCGGCTGTCATGGGTGGAGGTTCAGCCGGCCGGCGCCAATGCCGTCGTGCTGGTAAAGGGCATGCTGCTGGGAGCCGGTCCTGGATCGACCTGGGCGATCTATCCGCCCGGCGAAACACGGTTTGCGCCGGGACAGGCCCTCGCCGTGGCGATCGTCAGCCAGGTCAGGGGGCAGGATGTCGTGGCGACCATGTCACCTTCCGATGGAAAGGTTCCAGCAGGGTCCCGGGCGGTCGCGTTGCTGCCTGCTCCTGTGCAAACGCGGGTTCCGATTCGCATTCTTGAGGTTCCGAAGGACCGAAAGGCGCTGATCGAAGACACGCTCCGGAAGCATATCAGTGACGCAGAGATCGTGAACCAAGACCGGAGCGCGCGCTTCCTGGTCGGTGTCCAAGGCAATACGCTGCAGCTCTACACGGCCGATGGACTTCAACTTGTCGGCTCATTCCCCATGGATACGCAACAGTGGGCTTCGGACCTCGCCTCGGTGGTCTCGCGGTCCGCCAACGCCTCAGAATTGCTGACGCTGGACAATCCCTCCTCACAGCTGACCTTGGAGGTGCGCGTCGTCAACAAACCGAAGCGTGTTTCGTCACGTGCGGTCACGGTGGTGGCCGATACTCAGCCGGCGCACTATCATATCAGGCGCCCTGGACAGGCACGGACGGTGGATAACAGTCTTCAGCTCGAGATCCGAGTCAACGCCGATTGTTATGTGACCGTCGTCGATGTCGATTCCCATGGTGATGTCAATTTGCTGTTCCCCAACGAGTATCAAAAACAAGGCTTCTATCAGGCGGGAAAAATAGGCGCGGGCGAGTCAATCTTGATTCCGGACTCGTTGGACAATGGGAACCGTGCCGGCTTCCACTGGGACTATTCACCCCCTCAAGGCATCGATACGATCAGGGTGTTCACGAGCACCGATCTGGAGACCGCGAAGACGATCAGAGACCGAGTGAGAGCGCTGCAGACGTCCGCCGCCCAGAAACCCGGGGTGACGACACGGGCTGTTGCCGCCGGCGTCGGTGATCTTCGCCACAACTTGACCGCCATCGCCGCGCGAGGATTGATCACCGTCTACGATCCCGCATCACCGGCGCTGACCGCATCGGTTCCCAGTGCCATGAAACCGCCTGACTCACCCGCTCCGGCTCTGCAGCCTTCGCCAGGGCAGATGGCGCCTGCGGATCGTCCTCCGCCTGCAGCGGAGGCTCCTGTCCAACGGCCTGCTGCGCAACCGGACGCCGCACGGCCTCCTGGTATCCCAACCCCTCCAGACGCCGGCGGAGCAACGACGCCTGCGGCCGCCTTGCCCGGCGCGGATTGGACGGCCGCGTCCGTGACCATTCTCGTCAAGGGATGATGCGAAGCGGGTCAATCCGCTCTGAATTTTCTTTCTGCCTACGATCGCTCTTCAAAGGTATGTTCGAATGATCATCGACCACCACATCGATAAGCCTCAGGTGAGTGTGTCCCTCACGGAAGGAGGTGTCCATGGGAGAAACGTCGACCTACTGTAACGACTGCTATGGCCTTATTTCGAAACCAGGGACGGGGGCGGATGCGAGCGTCGTGGCTGCCGAAAAGGCCGGCAAAGTTCCGATGACGAGGCAGGGCGCCTGCAGTAAGTGCGGCAAGGCGACCGTCGTCATCTATTACGACACCTGAGAGTGTTACCGCATCAGGGCCGAGGTTTTCTCACGCATCGGTTGAGAGTCCCGGCTTGCACTCCGGTGTGGCCTCACGAAGGGCCTCCACCCGAGGCAGGTACGTCCTCAATCCGGTCATCGGGTGAGATCCTCCGCATCCACCCCATCCGGTAGAGTTGGCCGCCAAGTAAGAGCATCCACGTAGGACTCTCGACGATTGCTTTGCCCTGTCAATTCCGTATGCTGGTGCCTCGCAATCGTCTTCGTGGAGGCTAGGGTCGGAGGCGCTATGTACATTCATCAAGCCCAACGGTTACGCCGGGAATGGGCAGCGAAGGGAAATCCGCCCTGTGACCATGCCCAGGTGCAGCCGGAGACGACGGTGACCCGTTACTCGACAGGAAACTGGATCTGCGTCACATGTGGGAAATCGATGCCCGAAGTGAAGGAGGCCCCTCGACGGTGAAGCCCACATACCGGCTGTCTACTGCGGCATGGCCACTGTTTTCACCTGACCGGGTTTAACAAATGGCATCAACGGAAGGTTCTGGGCGTCTTTACTGACCTTCATGATCGCGATCGCGCCTCGTAGCGCGTCGGTCAAGGAATGCGTGACGATTGGAATGACTCCTTCTCCCTTCTCGAGCACCATGTCGAGAATCGCGCCGCCGGCAGGTGGAATCAGGTAGGTCTGGACGCCTTTGAGATGATTGGCGGGATTCCCGCTCTCCCACACGTCGTCCCAGAGTTCAGCAATGGGATGAACGGCTGAAAAGTTGTTCGGTCCGCCATTGACGAAATAGATCCGCACGCGCTCTCCGGGTTTCGCCTCGAGAAACTGCCCTCCGCTCTTGCCGTGCACCGGGTCGTACCGAAAAACGCCGCCGTTAAAGACCACGTTTTCGTATTTCCGATCTAACATCGCTTGCACATCGTCCGGATCCTTGAATATCTCGCTCTGGACCAGAATGTACTCGCGGTCGGCTTTCGGCAGAGCCTTGCGATTTTTGGGATCCACGATAATGGCGCCGATCATCCCGCGTGCGACGTGCTGAATCATCGGCGACGCCCCGCAGTGATACACGAAGATTCCGGCTTCCTTGGCTTCCCACGTATAGTGCAACGACTCTCCGGGATTGAGCTCGCGATAGTGCGTCATGAAATCCGTCTGCGCGGCGTGAAAATCCATGGAATGAGGTCGACTGTTGGTGGGCGCATTTGTCAGGGTGAAGTCCACCAGGTCTCCTTGCTGAACGCGAATCACCGGACCCGGAAATTGATTGTTAAAGGTCCAGGCGCTATACGTCGTGCCGTCTCCGTCAATGACGACCTCGGTTTCCACGGCGGTCATGTCCACCTTGACGGTCTTCGCCTCGAGAAGCGCGGGGGCCGCAATTGCTGCGAGCCACGCCGATAAGAAAAAACGCCATGCTCGGTCCATCGTCACCATTATAGGGGGCCTCCGTATGCTCAGATTTATGCGCAGATTATTAGAGTAGCGCACAATACATGAGTCGGGCAAGTGAAAATATGACGCACGTCATGTTTCGGAGAAAGGCGCGGGGCCATCAGAACCGCGGCAACCGTCTTACGCGAAACAAACGGTGGGACCCTGACCGGCCGGTTTGGTGAGCCGAAGGTCCGAAGCTAGGTCACCACGAAAATGCGAGGGCGTAATTTTGTGAAGCGAGGTCCCAACGGGGCGGGTGCTGACTTGAGCGAACCTGAAGCGGTCTTGCTTCGGCAGAGGCCACACACGAGAACCGATGTTCCATCCTGAAGCAGCCGGGTATAAAGCGGTCCATGACTCGTCTGGCAATCATGACACATCCTCGTCCTCCTTCAGTACAACACGGCGTCTTCCGGTCAGTCCGTCGTATTCGGTCGTACTTATAAATAGAACAAGTTCGATGCCAGTGATCGCGGATCAATTTTCTCAGACTCTGCGAACTCAGTCGGCCGCGCGAGTAAGGATGGGGAGATTCTTTCCAACCCGCGTCATTGTGGGACCTAGTCCATAGAAAATCGCTCCTTTTCGGAACACGAAGGCGCAATGCAAAACCAGTATGTGAGCGTAATTTGCGGCTCGGCTTCCAAAATTTCCCTAACCAGCGCTGCCTGTGGAGATGCATGCTGCACTGAATTCTGTATCAAACTGTATCCTGTGTGATACTCGACAGTATCTCATTTGATACCTGTCTTGATCGGATGGAGAGGGGAGGCGGTCTCCCTTTCATAAAAAAGGCGCTAGACTTTTTTCACCCACTATGGGGGGATTGCTCCGCGAGCAGACCTTTCTTAATATCCGCCGGTATTCAAACCATTGGCGCTTTCGTCACGAACATGCGTCATCGAATGCACTGCACCTCAATGGGAGATCTGTCAATGCATACGGCCGTCAGCCTAAATCGATACGTCCTCATCGCGGTGATCGTCGGCATGCAATTGGTTCATGCTTCCGGAGCAAGCGCTTTGAACGGCCCGCAGTTCATCGGGTTTTCCGCCGAGTCCACGGCGTTGGCCGGTGCGGGGTCTGTCGCCGTGGCCGATACCAGCGCCATCAATACGAATCCGGCGGCCCTCTCGCTTATCCAAGGCACACGATTCGACGTGACGGCGGGGCCGCTCAAACCTATTCTCCATCATCGGGATGCCTTCGGGAATGACACGGATGGCCAGAACGATCTCTTCGTCCTCGGCAATGCAGGGTTTGCGAAGCGAATGACGCA
>Ga0075421_100007745_pt1 | contig 13160 bp, 7 predicted proteins | sample SoiMetdeltSBSDD5_FD_75292 | JGI IMG/M metagenome (GOLD analysis project Ga0075421, IMG submission 75292) | Bulk soil microbial communities from a Populus tree surrounding site in Tennessee, USA - Soil MetaG P. deltoides SBSDD5 | ecosystem: Environmental > Terrestrial > Soil > Tree plantation... | reverse complement strand
CGTGAGCGACCTCGCCCAGCCTCGACTGGTGATGGCCCTGCCGCTGGGCCAGAACGGCGCCAGCCAGGCGACGCGAGAGCACCGCGCGTTCACCTGGCTGCCGGAGCAGAAGCTCTTCGCCGTCCCGTACAGCGAGTCGCTCTGGAACGGCAGCGGCTACGACTGGCGCACGGAGCTGAAGGTCTTCCAGGTCGGCGTCAGCCTGACCGCGCTGGGGACGCTGTCGCTCACCGACGCGATGCCCAACGGAGGGTACTGGGAGTACTGGTCGAACGGGCTGTACTGGTACAGCCCCAGCTACCGGCGCGCCATCCTCACCGACCAGGCCGCCTACGCCGTCACCGAGTCCGCGGTCCGCGTCGCCCGCCTCTCCGACCTGAGCACGCCGGTCGCCACCGCCCTCACCACCACGCCGTAATCGCTTGGGTGCGCGGAGGTATCCCGGGATACCTTTGCGCGCCGATGAGCCAGCCAGCCCAGCGCACCTATCGCTACTACGACATGATCATGGCCTCGTTCGTGTGCGTGGTCCTGTGCGCGAACCTGATCGGCGTGGGGAAGGTCACCGAGGTGAGCACCCCCCTGGGGAGCTTCAAGTTCGGCGCCGCCAACCTCTTCTTCCCGCTCAGCTACCTGTTCGGGGACATCCTCACCGAGGTCTACGGCTACGCGCGCTCCCGCCGGGTGGTGTGGGCCGGGTTCGCGGCGCTGGCGTTCGCCAGCTTCATGAGCGCGGTGGTGGTGAACCTCCCGCCCGCCACCGGCTGGACCGGCCAGGACGTCATCGAGAAGGCGTTCGGCAGCACCTGGCGGATCGCCCTCTCGTCGCTGGTCGGCTTCTGGGCGGGGGAGTTCGCCAACTCGTTCACCCTGGCCAAGCTCAAGATCGCCTTCGGCGGGAAGAAGCTCTGGGTCCGGACCATCGGCTCCACCATCGCCGGGGAGGCGGTGGACACGCTGATCTTCTACCCGCTGGCGTTCTTCGGAGTGTGGCCGACCGACCTGCTGCTCGCGGTGATGGTCACCAACTACTTCATCAAGGTGGGCTGGGAGGTGGTGGCCACGCCGCTGACCTACCGCGTGGTCGGCGCGCTGAAGAGGGCCGAGCACGAGGACTACTTCGACCGCGACACCGACTTCAATCCGTTCAAGCTGAAGGTGGCTGCGTAGCGGGCCGCCGGCCCGGAGGAGGCGCGATGAGCGACCCGCTCCCTGAAGACTGGATCTGCCTCACGGAGCTCGAGTTTCCGTGCGTCGTGGGCCTGCTGGACTGGGAGCAGCGCTCTCCGCAGAGGCTGGCGGTGGAGATCGCGATGAAGCTCGACCTGGACGCCTCGGGCGGTGGAGACCTGACCCGGACGGTCGACTACGCGGCGGTGCTGGAGCAGGTGCAGTTCATCGCGCAGCACGGAGGCTGGCGCCTGCTGGAGTCGATGGCGCTGGCCATCGTGCGGCAACTCCTGGCTCTGCCCGCCGAGGAGGAGCGCCGCGCGCAGATCGAGGCTGCCAGGGTGAAGCTGAGCAAGACCGGGGTCCTCGGCGGCCGCGCGGTCTTCACCATCGAGGTCAACCGGCATCGCTCCTGGTACCGGCCGGAGGCCAGGGTGATCGCGGAGAACGTCCGGGCGGAGGTCCTGCAGGAGACCAAGGAGTCGGGCGCGTACCGGATCCGGATGGCGCCGCGGACGTCCTGGACCGTTCCCTCCGGGATGGACTGCATGCTGGTTGCGGGCCGCGTCCTCAGCGACGGCGCGGAGCTGGGGAGCGGCGACACCCTGGGCCGCGGCGGCTCCACCGTCGAGTCGTTGGGCGCCAGCTGCCTGCTCGGCGTCAGCCACGGCTCGCCCATCCTCTCCACGGGTGAGACCGCCAGGTGACCGGCGGACCGCCTCAGCGCGCCGGGCCACCGTCGATCCTGTTCCGGAGCAGCCCTTCCGGGGGGGTCCGGTCGGTGCGCTCCAGCGCGCAGCGATCTCCATCACCCAGGTCCGACCTGCTCTCCTTGAAGCGCTCCGGGCACTCCTGGTGGATCGAGGTCAGCGTCCCTCCACCCCGGGTCCTCGCCAGGCAGGAGGCGCCGTCACGATCCCAGGCCGCCTCGAACGAGGCGCGCGCCGGGTCCCAGCTCGGCACCGCCTTCGTCATCCGGGCGGAGACCCCGAGCGTGTCGTAGTACTCGATCACGGTCTTCTCCCGGGTATGGCTCTGGCCGTTGCCGCAGTAGTCGGCGCGGGCCATGCGGGTGCAGGCCTGGTGCGCATCCGCCAGCGACCGCCCGTCGCGCCGCGCCCACGGCTTGTACCCCCAGCGGGCGCACTTGCTCAGCACGCCGTTCTCGCAGGCGAAGGTGATCTTGCCCGCCACGTCGTGGTGCGCGCCGCTGATGTCCCAGACGCCACCGATCGCCAGCGCGCGCGGGTTGGGAACGTCGCTGGTGGGGAAGCAGGGATTCTCCCACTCCTGGACCACCGGGTTCCACGCCTGGATCTGGTACCAGACCATCCCCGGGTCGTCCGCCGCGGGTTGCTCGTCGCAGATGGCCACCTCGACGGGTTGCCCGTCGCTCGCCATGCCCTGGAGGACGGAGCCGATGATGCTCTTGCCGCCTGCCAGGCGCCCACCTTCCAGCCGCAAAGATTTCATGCCTTCCGGTGCCTGGGGTAACCCGTCGAGCCTGGCCGACACCACCACGCTCTTCTGCTCCTCGACCCTCGTCCGGTCCTTCTCCGTCCACCCGCTCCAGGTCCCCCAGAGCATGGTTCCCTGCCTATCGATGTCCCGGCTGGGCGCGCGCCGCTGGCACTTCTGCGCATAGCGATCTGCCGATGGCCCAGCCGCAGCCTGGCCATCGGCAGACGCCGGTCCTGAGACCAGCACACATATCCACGCAGCCCACCACTTCGTCAGCATTCGCATTTCAATTCTCCACGAGGTCTGGAAATGAAGTGCGATCCTCGTGGAGTCTTATTCACCCCGGTCCTGCTCAGCGTGCCGGGCCGCTGGGCACCCGGTTCCGGAGCATCCCCTTCGAAGTGGTCCGGTCGGTGCGCTCGATGGCACAGCGATCTCCATCGCCCAGCTCCGCCGTGCTCTTCTGGAAGCGCCCCGGGCACTCCTTCTGGATCGCCTCCAGTGGCTCCTGATGGCGGGTACGAGCCAGGCAGGAGGCGCCGTCAGGAGCCCAGGTCGCCTCGAACGAGGCGCGGGCCGGGTCCCAGCCCGGCACTGCCTTCGTCGTCCGGGCGGAGATCCCGAGCGAGTCGTAGTACTCGATGGTGGTCTTCTCCTGGGTGTGGCTCTTGCCGTTCCCGCAGTAGTCGGCGCGGGCCATACGCGTGCAGGCCTGGTGCGCGTCCGCCAGCGAGCGCCCGTCGCGGCTCGCCCACGGCTTGTACCCCCAGCGCGCACACTTGCTCAGCACGCCGTTCTCGCAGGCAAACGTGATCTTCCCGGCCTCGTCACGGCGCGCGCCCTTCTCGTCCCAGACGCCGCCGAGCGCCAGCGCGCGCGGGTTGGGGACGTCCCCGGTGGAGACGCACGGGTTCGACCACTCCTGCGCCACCTGGTTCCATGCCTGGATCCGGTACCAGACCATGCCTGGATCGCCGGCGGCGGGCTCCTCGCCGCAGATGGCCACTTCGACCGGTTGCCCGTCGCTCGCCGTGCCCTGGAGGACCGCGCCGACGACGCTCTTGCCACCCGCCAGGTGCCCGCCCTCCAGGCTCAGGGACTTCACGCCCTCCGGGCCCTGGGCAAACCCATCCAGGCTGGCCGACACCAGCACGCTCTTCTGCTCCGTGGCCTTCCGCTGGTCGCGGTCGGTCCACCCACTCCAGGTTCCCCACAGCATGGTTCCCTGTCCGTCAATGATTCTGCTCGGTCCCTGAGGTTGGCACCGCTTCGCGTAGCGCTCCGCCGCCGGGAGCGACTTGGCGCCCTCGGCGAACGCCGGTGCCGCAGCCAGCAGGCACATCGAAACGACCCACCGCATCCTCTTGCTCATGTGCTCCCCCTCTTCGGTGAGATGAAATCGACCCCAGGTTGAGCCGATTCGTCCGCTGACGGAGTGCCGGCCTCGCGTGGACCTATTCAACCCGGGCCAGGTACGAGGCGCAGGCGCGGGCGCCAAGGGAGCCGTCCCTCATCGTCAGCTCGCCGGGAGCGCGGTTGGCGCTGAGCGCGGTGCGATCGGTGTGGTACCAGCTGCCACCGCGCAGTGTGATGCCCACGGGCTCCGAGCCCTGGGCGAGCGTCAGCTCCATCGCGTTGCCGGCCATGTCCTCCAGGCCGAAGGGGCTCGCGGATGTTGGATGCGAGCCGACGACATCAGGTCCATACGCGCCCGGGTGCCGGCCGTAGGTTTCATCGATGTTGGCGTCGTTGGGCGAGAGCACGTCACCGTTCGGGAAGGGGCGGGCATCGGCCCCTCGCCCGGCGCGCTCCCATTCCAGCTCGCTGCAGAGCCGCGCGCCGGGGAGCCTGCCGGAGCGGTCGAGCCACGAGAAGTATCCCTCGAGATCGCTGGCCGCAACTCCGGAGAGCGGAAGCTGGCGCCAGTCACCGGTGTCGTTCCTGGTCCGGTGGAGGTAGCGGAAGGGCGTCCCTGCCGGAGCGCGGAAGATCCAGTTGCCCGCCCGGTTGAACGACAGCACCCACCCGACGTCCGGCCGCTGTCGCAGCGTGACTCCGCCTTCCGCCATGCCGTAGCGCAGCCGCTCCAGGACTTGTCGGGCGGTGGCGTCGCTCGGCAAGGACTCCAGGTACTTCAGCCAGTCCTCGAATGTGATCTCCGTTCTGCCGATCAGGTAGCCGTGCTCCATGCAGAGTTGGTGGAGCGGGCTGGTCCTGAGGAAGTACCGCCGCATCGTCTCGTCATCGCTTCCGAACAAGAAGCATCCAGGGGGAACGTAGACGAAGCCGTCCGGGACGCTCGCCGGAAGCACGACGTCGATCCGCCGGCGAAGCCCGCGAGTCATCAGCTCCGGCAGCGTGACCGGCGCACGCCCGTTCGCGGTGAAGCGAAAACGATAGGAGCCCGGCGGGAGGACGAGGTCCGAGATGGGCGTGACGCTCGAGGCCAGCCGGACCGGCTCCCACTTGCCTCCATCGGCGGCACGCTCGAGCTCGACACGCGCTCCGGCCGGCTGCGTCACCAGCTCCAGCCTGGCCGGCACCGCCACCCGCTGCTGCCAGGCCGCGTCGTCGAAGCGCGTCAGGAGCTCGCGCACGCTGTCCGCGCCGGACCCCTGCGGGTGGAAGCTCTCCTCCAGCTCCAGCGCCCGGTACGTCACGTCCGAGAGGAGCCGGCGGGTGTCCTCACGGCGATGTGCCCGGTCCAGGATGCCCTGGAGCGATCGCTCCACTCCGCGCAGGCCCTCCTGGGCCTCCCCGCGCTTGTCGAGAACCTCGCGCCACTGTGCCTCGGCGGACTTCCACTGCGACGAGGGCCCGTCGAACAGGGCCAGCGCCTTCACGCGGAGCTCGAGGGTGGTCTGGATGTCGGCCTCCGCTGCCTCGAGCTGGAGGCGAGCCGCTTCCAGGCGCTCGTTGACGAAGGCCCGCTCCTCCCTCCACTGCTGGAGCCGAAAGCCGGCGAAGGGAGAGGCGACCGCCAGGACCGCCAGCGTGACCGCAAGCCGGCGCTGCCACGTTCGCCAGCGGACCCTCCGCCACGAGGCGTTGAGGAACTGCTGCTCCACGGCGCCCAGGGTGGACGGCTCCAGTGGCCGCGCCTCGTCCAGCTGGCGCTTCGGCCAGAGCGCGTCCTGGGAGCGCCCCTGCCGGGCCCACTCGCGGGTCGCGGCTTCCACCCGCTGCCTCAGCGCGCGGTGTCCCACGTCGTCGTCCAGCCAGTTCCGGAGCAGCGGCCAGCTCTGGATGAGCGAGTCGTGGGCGATCTGGTAGCAGACGCGGCCGCCCTCGGCGCGCGTCTGGAGCAGGCGGCCGGCGACCAGCACCTGCAGGGCGGCCTGCGCGTTCGCGGCGCCCGCGTCCAGCTCGTCCTCGCCCAGCTCGACGCGGGTGCGGTCCTCGGTGGTCAGGCGGATGAGCAGGCGCCGCGCCTCCTGGGTCTCCTCGGCGCTCAGCCGGGCCACCACGCCATCCGCGTGCCGCGACAGCACGCCGGCCACGCCGCCCAGCGAATCCAGCGCCGCCCTGGTGATGCGCGCGCCGGGGATGTCGCGCAGCTCCCACACCTCGGTGAGGGCGAAGCTGAGGAGCGGCAGGCTGCCGGCGCCGTGGGCGGTGGTCTTCACCAGGTCCTGGATCAGGTCCTCGGACTCGAAGCTCACCCCGAAGGCGTGCGCCGGCCGGACGATCGCCGCGCGGAGGCCCTCCGGCGTCATCGGGCGGAGCAGGTAGAACGCGTGCTCCGCCCGGTCCTCCAGGCCCGGGAGCGCCGCCACCCTGGTGAAGAAGTCTCCGCGCACCGCCAGCAGCAGCCGCACCGCCGGCGACGCGCGGGCGATCTCGCCCAGGGCGTGGGTGAAGCCGTCGCGCTGGCTGGGATCGCTGGCGGTGAGCAGCTCCTCCAGCTGGTCGACGAACAGGAGCAGGCCGCCCTTGTGGCGGTAGACCTCGTGCAGGCGCTGCCTCACCTGGCCCGGGTCGTCGGCCAGGATGGTGAACAGCTCGCGTTCGTCCCGGGCGACGGCGGGCGCGAGCGCGGCGGCCAGCGCTTCCAGGGGCCGCCGGCCGGGCGAGAGGATCAGCGTGGAGAGCGCGCGGCCCTCCGCCAGCACGTCCGTCGCGGCCCGCGGCAGGACGCCCGCCCGGCAGAGCGATGACTTCCCGGCGCCCGACTCGGCGGCGACGATCACCATCCGGTGGCGGCGCAGGCGCTCCAGCACCTCGCGCAGGTCGCCGTCTCGCCCGAAGAAGAGCGCCTGGTGCTCCTTCTCGAACGAGGCCAGCCCGCGGTACGGATTGGGCGCGAGCTGGCGGGGGAGGCGAGACCTGATCGGCTCCAGCGCCTCTCGGAGGAGCTCCGCCGAGGCGAAGCGCGCCGCCGGGTCGGCCCGGAGGCAGCGCTCGATGGCGGCGGCGAAGACTGGATCGACGCCGGGCCCCAGCCGTTCGTCCGGGTCGGGTATCCGGCCGGTGCAGAGCTGGAAGAGGACGACCCCCAGCGAGTAGAGGTCGCTCCGCTCGGTGGCCGGGGCCCGCCGGACGCACTCGGGCGACATGTACCCCAGCGTCCCCGCCCTGGCGCCCGCGGTGGAGGCGGAGCCGGGGTCCAGCCGCTCGGCGAGGCCGAAGTCCAGCAGCTTCACCACCCCGCTCTCGGAGAGGATGGCGTTCGACGGCTTGATGTCCCGGTGCAGCACTCCCTTCCGGTGCGCCTCCGCCAGGCCGCGCGCCAGCTCCACCGCGATGTCCAGCGCCCGCGGCCAGGCCAGCGGGAGGGCGAGCCTGGCCAGGCTCTGGCCCTTGATGTACTCGGTCTCGATGTACGGGTGCCCGTCCACGTGGCTGTACGAGTGCACGGTGAGGACGTTCGGGTGTGAGATCTGGGCGAGGGCGTGCGCCTCGTTCTGGAAGTAGTCCTGGATGCGGGTGTCGGCCTGCTGGGAGGCGATGAACTTCAGCGCCACCTCGCGCATCAGCCGGAGGTTGAAGGCGCGGTACACGACGCCCATCGCCCCGCGGCCGATCTCCTCCTCCAGGCGGAACACGTCGAACGTGTCGGGCGGCGTCCAGGTCTCGAGCACCTGGAGCGCTCCGGCGACCAGCTCCTCGCATTCGGGGCACTCCGCGGCGTGCGCGCGGACCCGGGTCTTCTCTCCGGGCGGGAGGCGATCCTCGCTCAGGAGGGCGAGCGTGCGATCGGTCAGGTGCTCCGGGGAGCGCTGTTGAGCGCCGGGGGCCGTCATCCGGCACCCATGCTAGGCTTTCTCCGGCTTGCGGCGATGACGGAGGTGTGGAGATTTCCGGGGCGCTCACACGCAGCTTCCGCGCTCGCGCGCGAATCGGCGTCGCGCTGCCGGGTGATCCGGACGAACTGGAGCGCCTGCTGGCCCAGCGGTACGAGGAGGCGCGGGCCCCGTGGCCCGGCGTGGCGCTCCCCGCCGGCGAGTTCGTGGGTTACGTCGCCGAGAGGCTCCCGGAGGAGGGCGCGGGTGCCCCGGTGGGGAAGGTCCTGGACGGCCTGCGGCTCTCGGACCTGTACCTCGCCAGCGCGTGCGCGAACCGGGTCCCTGCGGCGGACGCGGCGCTGGAGCGCGAATTCCTGGCCAGGCTGCCCGGGCTCCTGCGGCGCCAGTACTCCAAGGCGCCGGGGGCCACCATCGACGACGCCTGCCAGGCGGTGCGGGAGAAGCTGCTGCTGGGCAGTCCGCCGGGCCAGCCACACCTGCTGACCTACAGCGGGGAAGGCGCGCTGATGAACTGGACCAGGATCATCGCGGTGCGCACCCTGAGCAAGCTGATGCACCGGGAGGCCGAACCGCCCGCCGGGGACCTCGATCCGTTCCCGCTCGAGGCCCAGGCGGACGTGGACGTGGAAGGCGACGCCATCAAGGGCGAGCTCTCCCGGAAGTTCCGCGAGGTCGTCCGGGAGGCGGCGCGCGCGGTCCTGACGCAAGAGGAACGGCACCTGTTCAAGCTCCATTACAAGGACGGCGTGTCGACGGTGAAGCTGGCCAGGTACTTCGACGTCCCGCAGGCCAACATGTGGCGCCGGCTGGACCGCAGCCGCGAGAAGATGCTGGCGGAGTCGAAGCGCTTGATGCGGGAGCGATACGGCATCGAGGGCGAGGGGCTGGCGTCGCTGATCTCCGGGCTGGAGAGCAGGTTCGACGTGACCCTGAGCAGCATCTTCGACAGCGAAGCGGGCTGAGCTCATGTCACGGGTATGGGTCGCCGTAGGAGAGGAGCTCACCGGTACGGAGGCGCACCCAGGACCGGCCGTCGCTCTGGCGCGCGACGTAACCGCTGGCCTTGGTGAGCGTTGGATCGGGTTGGCGGCTCACGGCGAGGCCGCGCCCGTCCGGGGAGGCGAGCATCACGATCGGGACCTGCACGGCGTCCTCGGGGGCGCTGTACTCGTCGCCCGGCGGCTCTCCGGCCTCGAGATCGTAGGCGATCATTCTGGCCAGGTCGGAGAAGCCGCCGTCGAGCACCCGGCGGGCGTTCCCCTCCGTTTCCCAGACGGCAGTGGCCTCCTGGAGCGAGATCTCTCCGCGGGGCCAGTTTTTCAGACGGCCGGTGGTGGAGAGGACGTTGTGGTAGGCGATGATGGGTTCCTCCACCGTCCAGCCTGCGGCGTGGGTGGTCGGCCTCACCTCGCGGCCGAGGAGCGTCACGTCCGCGGCGATGACCAGCGTGTCGAAGGACGGCCCGAGCCGGTAATCGAGCTGCACGAGGAGCACCGAGGCCTTGCCGCTCGCCTGGACCAGGTTGACCATCCTCCTCGCGGTCAATTTCTCCGCCACCCGCACGACGTCCACATGGCTGTTCTGCAGCCAGCGGAGGGAGCCCAGCGCCCGCGCCAGGTCGGCGCTCAGCGCCTTCCCCGGGTCGTATCCCAGGAGCGCATCCCGGACCGGCCACGCGGCGGCCTCATGGGCCTTCAGGCTTTCCCCCTCGCAGTTCCGGGCCATGACCTCGACGGCCGCGGCCATCCCGGTCTGGACCATCGACGTCACCAGCGCCCCGATGAACCCCAGCTCGGAGATCGCCGGGGGCGGGGTTCCCGTCTCACGGGGGCATTGCGGCGCGCTCACCCCGATCGTCGCCTGGGACAGCACCACGACGGTCTTCGTGGCCCGGAGGTCGGAGCGAGCTGACTCGCTCAAGGGGTACCGGACGAGGGTCGTGCAAGCAGCAGCCTGGAGGAAGGCGAATGCGAGCGCCAGCGCGGGCCACCTCGACGCCGAGCGGCCTGGTCGCATGTGACAGGGTTCCTGAGAGGTCATCGCTTTCCCGGGCCATGCGCAGGTGCCATCGGGCCCGTGTTCTATTCACTGTACTCCTGGCACTGGCCGTGCTTCTCCCCGATCCGGGCCTGGCCGGCACGGAGCAGGGCCTGCCAGCCAGTCTCGCGCTCGAGGAAGCACAGGCCTCCTTCGACAAGGCCCGGAGGCTGCTGGAGGCGGGGCAATACGGCGACGGAATGGTGGCGGCCGAGCGCGCCCGGAAGATGCGGGAGTCCAGGCTGGGCGCTGGCCATCCCGCGGTCGCCGCGTGCCTCGGCCTGCTTGGCGAGCTGAACTGGAGGCTGGGCCGGCTCGAGCAGGCCCAGTCATTCCTGGAGCAGGCCGTCTCGATCCAGGAAACAGCCCTGGGCAAGGCCCATCCGGAGCTGGGGAAGTCGCTCCTGGCGCTGGCGAACGTCCACCTGGCGAGGACGTCGTATCTGAAAGCGAGGGTGTCGTTCGAGCGCGCTCTCTCGATCCTGGAGGCGGTGCCGGGCGGCGGCCGCGAGGTGGCCCGCGGGATCCTGGAGCTCGCGCAGCGCCACCAGGCGCAAGGGGATTACGAGCAGGCGCAGCGGCTCCGGATCCGCGCGCGGCAGATCGTGAGGAGCACGCCCTGGAGCGCGGCGGGCGTCCCGGGACAGGCGGCACCCGGCGCCGGGGTGGAGGAGCTCCGGAGCGCTGATTGCCTCGAGCACCTGGGCACCGTGCACGCCGGGAAGGGCGAGCACGTGCGGGCCCAGCAGTTGCTCGCCCGGGCCCTGGAGATCAGGGAGGCCGTCCTCGGACCCTCTCACCCGGACGTGGCGGTCACGCTCACCAACCTGGGGAACGCGTACCGGAAGCTGGGGATGAGCACGCGCGCCGAGGACCTCCACGCACGCGCCATCGCCATCGGCGAGTCCACGCTCGGGCGGGACAGCCCGGTCGTCGCCGGCCGGTTGAACAACCTCGCGGTCCTGTACACCGACCAGGAGCTCTTCGCGCGCTCGCGCCCGCTCTACGACCGCGCGCTCGAGATCGTGGAGGAAGTCCGCGGCAGGGACGATCCCTCCGTGGCCTACGTGCTCAACAACCTCGGTGTCGATTACATCAAGCAGGGATTCTACGCCCTGGCGGAGCCTCTCCTGGCGCGCGCGCTCCGCATCCGGGAGGCGAAGCTCGGCGGGGACCATCCGCTCGTCGCAGACGTCCTGAACAATCTCTCGGCCGTCCACGCCTACCAGGGACAGTACGAACGGGCTGAGGCGGCGTCGCTCCGGGCACTAGACATCACCGAGCGGGCGCTTGGCCGGGACCACCCCGACGTCGTCACCCGGCTCACCAACCTTGGATACCTGTACCGCGTCCAGGGCCAGCGAGACCGCGCCAGGTCGATCCTGCTCCGGGCGCGCGCCATGGCCGAGGCAGCTCCCGAGCGGGCGCCCCTGGCGATGGTCCTGAGCAGCCTGGCCAGGCTCCTCATCGAGGAAGGCGAGCATGAGCAGGCCGGCGCGCTGGCGCGCCAGGCCCGCCTCGCCTGCAGGCCGGACGACACTTCCTGCAATGGCCAGGTGCTCGAGATCATGGCCCGTCTGTATGCGGTGCAGGGGGCCTGGAGCCGGTCGCAGGAGCTGGTGTCACAGGTGATGCAGAGCCTGGACCCGGCCGCCGCCGCGACCCATCCCGAGGCCGCGAGGCTGTTGTTCACCCTGGGGGAGCTCAAGCTCGCGGAAGGCAGGATGAAGGAGGCCCTGCCGCTGCTGAGGCGCGCCTTCTCGATCTCGGAGGGGCGCCTGCGGCGCGAGGCGCTGGGCCTCTCCGGCGCTCGCCTGGCCAGCTTTCTCCAGCTCCTGCGCCAGGACGAGGAACGGATGTACTCGCTGGTCCGCCTGTACCCGGAGTCCAGGGACGTGAGGCTCCTGGGCCTGGCCGCCGCGCTGCTCCTCAAGGGCCGCTCGGTGGAGGAGACCGCGGACACGTCACGGGCGATCTACCGGAGCCTGGACGCCGAGGACCGGGAGACGTTCGACCGGCTGCGCGGGCTGCGGACCCAGCTCGCGCGCCTGTCGCTGGATGGCGCGGGGGAGCTCCCGCTTCCGGTCTACCAGCAACGATTGCAGGAGCTGACGCAGCAGGGCGACGCGCTGGAGGCGGAGCTGGCGCAGCGGTCGGCGCCACTGCGCGCGCTGACCAGCCTGCCGTCCGTGGATCAGATCGTCTCCCGCGTCACCAGCGCGCTGGGATCGTGGGAATGGGGACGCTGGCGAGACGCGGGGCTGGTGGAGATCGTCGCCTACACCGATCACCCGCCGGTCCCCGGGCCCTGGGCCAGCACCTCCCCGGGCACCGGCCAGCTCAGGTACCTGGCGCTCCTGCTCCTGGCGGACGGAAGGACCCAGGCGATCGACCTCGGCCCCGCGGGGCCAATCGACGCGGCCGCGGTGCGCCTGCGCGACGCGCTCGCCAGCCGGGACGCGTCGTTCATGAGGACGGCCCGGGAGCTGCACTCGCTCGTCTTCCGCCCGCTGGTTCCGTTCCTCGACGGAATCCGCCGGCTGTACGTCGCCCCCGACGGCCAGCTGGGCCTCATCCCCTTCGAGGTGCTCCACGACGGGAGCCGGTTCCTCGTCGACGCGTACACGTTCACCTATCTCACCTCCGGCAAGGACCTCCTGCCTCCTCCGGACGACGTGCCCACCAAGCATTCGGTGGTGGTCTTCGCCGCGCCGGACTTCGGCACCACGCCGGACAGCGGCGCGGCGGGCACGGTGGTGGCGTCCGCCGACCGCTCGTATTCGGTCCAGCAGTTCTTCGCGACGCGCCGGGGCTTCGACGGGCAGTCCTGGCTGCCGCTCCCCGGGACCCGGAAGGAGGCCGAGATGCTGCGGAGCTTCTTTCCCCAGGCCAGGATGTTCCTAGGCCGGGACGCCTCGAAGGCCCGGCTGCTGAGCCTGCGCACGCCCGGCCTGCTCCACATCGCGACCCATGGGTTCTTCCTCGAGGACGCCGCCTCGGCCCGCGACGCCCGGGGAATCGCGGTGTCCGGATCGCTGGGTGGAGACCTCCTTGCGGTGGGGTTGCCTGACCCGCTCCTCCGCTCGGGGCTGGTGCTGGCGGGCGCCGGGAGCGTATCGGCCGCGCCCGAGAGCAGGCGGCACCTCGATGAGTCGCTGGTGACCGCCCTCGAGCTGGCGGGGATCGACCTCTGGGGCACCCAGCTCGTCGTCCTCTCCGCCTGCGACACCGGCCGCGGCGAGGTCA
>Ga0075421_100007744_pt1 | contig 13161 bp, 8 predicted proteins | sample SoiMetdeltSBSDD5_FD_75292 | JGI IMG/M metagenome (GOLD analysis project Ga0075421, IMG submission 75292) | Bulk soil microbial communities from a Populus tree surrounding site in Tennessee, USA - Soil MetaG P. deltoides SBSDD5 | ecosystem: Environmental > Terrestrial > Soil > Tree plantation... | reverse complement strand
ACATTCCGCACCCCTTTGGAACCTCTTGATTCTATTTTAGTTATTTTTTAGGACTATATGGTCCTAAAGGAGAATAACAAATAAATTCAATGGCTTATGAGAGTGGGTGCGGGATGTGCAATACAACCTCTGATGCCTTAGGAGTATGCACTGTGGATCTCAAGCAGTCGCAGGGTGCTTTGGAGTGGAATCCGCACCCAATCGAGGCGATTGTTGAGTTCATAGTGGAGTTCGTACAAGGCCTTGTCCAGCACGAACGCTTCGAGCAGAACTGCCAGATCACGGCGCTCGGGCGGCATAAAGCTGGCGCCAACCGCCGTCGTAAGATAGCTCTGCACAAAGCGCGCTGAGATCCAGTGCTGCCAAAAGGCCGCCCACGGCTCGAGCCGGCCCAGATCCTCCGGGCGTGTCCGTGTAAACGCAAACAGAGCAGCATAGGCGGCGTAGCTTAATGACCGCAACATGCCGGTAACGTCTTTGAGGGGCGACTGCTTGCGCCGACGTTCGGCCAGAGGGCGCATAGGCTCGCCTTCAAAATCAATAATGACAAAGTTATGTTCGTGCCATAAGAGCTGACCTAGATGATAGTCACCATGACACCGTATGCGCGTCATGCCGGGGGTTAGTGTCGCCACGGCTTGCAGGCGCTCCATGATGGCAGCACGCTGGGCCAGCAGCTGGTGCATCTGAGTACCTAGAGGCTCTGGAAGTCCATCAGCCTGCGACGTAAGTACCTCCAGGACTTGTTCGGCGTGGCGGCATAGGGCAGCGGCAAGCGTGGTAAGATCAGCAGTGGTCATACGTTCAGGAGCAAAGGCAGCGTCTGACGTGCCTTGTTCCAATGCCAGATGCAGGGCGGCGGTACGCTGACCCAGGTTTTCAGCGGGTACCAGATAGGTCCCCACCGCGATGCGGGCCTCCTCTGGGATGTCTGCATCGGTCAAGGCCAGCAGGCGCTGGATGGTCATGTCGAGGACCAAGGGGACCTCAGTATATCCGAGGGCCTGTTCGTAGTATCTACCTAAAAGGTCCATAGTGTAGTCCCAGCCACTGCCGGCGCTGCGTATATAGGCATGAAGCAGGGCTACCGTCATGGGCGCGGCGCCTGGACGACGATAGGTGAGGCCGCCAGCCAAAGGCGGCACAAAGGGTACAGCGGCTTTTTCCGTCAGATAGCGGCCCATGTCGAGCTCGGGATGAATGCCCGCCTCAATGTGGCGTACAAATTTGAGGATGAGGCGACTTCCATAAATGATTGAGCTATTGCTCTGCTCTCCTTGGACCCGGCGCACAGGCATGGGTTCCTCGGCCGGACCTCGCACTTCGGGATAGGCACTGGTGACAAAGGCGCGAAACTCTCCGGCCGCACTGGTGAGGTGGTGCTGTTCGTGGAGCAAGGTGAGCAGGAGGGTAGCTGCAGCCTCAGTGCCCACAGCATCGTGCAGTAGTCCCTCTCCCTGACGGCTCCGGACGCGGGCGAGCACACAGGTTGGATCGGTCTGGAGCAATGTCTTGGCGGCCTCATCAGTACTGATGCCCAGGAGGAGCGCATAGGTCTCTGCCCCGCCTTGCGTATAGGCCACCTCGATTAACGTCAAGTAGATCGGCGGCGCCGCTGCTTGCAGCACGCCATAGTCCAGCAGGTGCACGCGCTCGATAGTGCGTGCCTTCCCCCCAAACCAGCGCTGGCGCGACAGGTAAGCCGGTAACAGGTCGGTTTCCAGATGGCCTCGGACCCCCGGCGCAAACAGGCTCTCCCATCTCCCAGAGAGCACCAGGACCGGCAGGGTCGCCTCCCGCTCTTCCAGGGCTCCTGGCGTCGCTTCGCTCCACATGATCACGGGCTCAGGGGCTTGCAGAAGGAACCAATAGGACGCATAGGGTCCCAGGGACAGAAAGTATGGCGTCGCACCAATGGCGGGGAACTGTGCGCCCCCAAACATCTCCTGCGGCATCAAGCCTTCATAGACCGTGAGGTCCAACTCCACCGGCTGGACCTGGTTCGACAGGTTCGCCAGCACCAGAATCGTGTCGGTCTCGTCATGGCGTACATAGGCCAGGATTTTGCGATTGTCTGGGCTCAAGAAGGTTGTCCGACCGCGGCCAAACACTTTGTGCTGCTTACGCAGAGCAATGGTGCGCTTCATCCACCACAAGAGTGATGCACTATTGCGCTCCTGGCTCTCGACGTTGACGGTCTGGTAGCCATACAGTGGGTCCATAATGACCGGTAAGTACAGCCGTTGCGGGTCAGCGCGCGAAAACCCGGCGTTGCGGTCCCCGGACCACTGCATGGGCGTGCGTACCCCATTCCGGTCGCCCAGAAAGATATTTTCGCCCATGCCAATTTCATCCCCATAGTACAGTACCGGCGTACCCGGCAGGGAAAAGAGGAGGCTGTACAACAGGCGTACCCGGTTCAGATCGTCCTCCATCAGTGGGGCGAGGCGTCGGCGAATACCCAGATTGAGCCGCATGCGGGCGTCGACCGCATACTCCCGATACATGTAGTCACGTTCCTCGTCCGTAACCATTTCCAGGGTCAATTCATCATGGTTGCGTAAAAAGAGCGCCCACTGGCAGGTATCCGGAATCTCGGGCGTCTGACGGAGAATCTCCGTAATAGGATGGCGGTCGGCCTGGCGCAGTGCCATGAAGATACGCGGCATGAGGGGAAAGTGAAAGGCCATATGGCATTCGTCCTCGTCACCGAAATATGGCCGCACCTCCGCTGGCCACTGGTTTGCCTCGGCCAGAAACATGCGTGCCTCGTAGGACTGGTCGAGGAGGCGACGCATTTCTTTGAGCACGGCGTGGGTCTCGGGGAGGTTCTCGTTGATCGTACCCTCGCGTTCGCACAGGTAAGGTATAGCGTCCAAGCGCAGGCCATCCACACCGATATCAAGCCAGAAACGCATGGTCCGGAATATAGCTTTCAAGACCTGAGGATTAGCATAATTCAGATCGGGCTGATGTGAGAAAAAACGATGCCAATAATACTCCCATGCCACTGGGTCCCAGGTCCAGTTCGACTTTTCCGTATCCAGAAAGATGACACGGGTCCCTGCATACTTCTTATCAGTGTCGCTCCAGACATAGTAATTGCGTTTGCGTGATCCAGGCTTGGCACGCCGTGCGGCCTGGAACCAGGGATGCTGATCGGACGTATGATTCACAACGAGCTCAGTGATGACCTTCAGACCATACGTATGCGCCTTTTGGACGAACACCTTAAAATCGTGCAGAGAGCCGTAGTCAGGATGCACATTGCGATAGTCCGCAATATCGTAGCCATCATCACGGAGGGGTGAGGGATAAAACGGCAAAAGCCAGAGGGCCGTCACGCCAAGGTCACGCAAATAGGGCAGCTTTTGAATAAGTCCTTGGAAATCACCGATGCCATCGCCATTGCTATCATAAAAGGCCCGCACGTGGAGTTCGTAAATGATGGCGTCCTTGTACCAGAGGGGCTCTGGCTGCATCTGAGGAAGCTGTCGGTGTCTCATCGGTCTGTGTACTCCTTTCCCGTATGGAATGGTTATGTGTCCAGCTCTGCCTCAGTGACCACAGTACCACGGCAGTCTTGGCTTCACCGACCCATGGATATATGCCACCTGGACGACATGTGGCGCAACATTACGCAGCTGCTCCATCCAGAGGAAAGTGTACCCCTATCCAGAGTGCAAATGGAATGCCATTAGGTCTGTCTGGGCTCACATCTCTACAAACAGTGGCAGAGACGGCTAGAATAGGGAGGCTGGTTCTCATGCAAAATGGAGAATTACCCTCTCAATATGAGAGGGTAAACTTGTCGATTTTTGTACTGTTCGGGAATATCCACAGCATTATGTGATACATTCTAGGCATGACGGATGAAGGCTTAGACAGAGGCTATGGATTCCGTTCTGGGTCTGAGCTCAGAAGCACATGAAAGGCGTGCACCACGCCCGGCACGTAGCCCAACAAGGTAAACACGAGATTGAGCCAAAATTGGCTGCGCAAACCAACGGCACAAAACACACTGAGCGGTGGCAATACAGTGGCAAAGATTACTTGCATAGGACCCGAAATCATGGCAGCCATGGAGCACTTCTTTCTGAGTGCAGAAGTCACACAAGTGAACTGGTTCCTGGATAGTCCGCTGGCTCTCTCTTCACAATAGGATGCAAATTCTATACCACAGCGCCCAGCCGCCCCAGGCACTACACCTAGGAAAAGCATAGAAGCAGTATCCTGGACATAGCCACAGTCCACCGCGCTAAGAGCCGTCTGCATAGTACGCAAGGAGTAAGTATCCTATGCCAAAGCTCTGGCTGACTGCCAAGCGTTCTTCCCTAACCGCCCAGCTCGACCTCGTCGTGCTCGTCGCCGGGGAACTCGCTGTCGCGTTGGGGAGTGTGGTCCTGTTTGGATGGTACACACACAGCCCCGGGTTAGTCCAACTGCAGCCCACGCTCGCCCCAATGCAATACAACGCCGCCCTGAGTGTGCTGCTGTGTGGCCTTGGACTGCTAGCGCTGTCTTGGGAGCGGGTACGTCTCGAGATGGTCTGTGGCCTCGTGGTGGCTGCCATCGGGCTCTTGACACTGTATGAGTATCTCTTTGGGCTTAATTTAGGCCTGGACCAGTTCTTCTTGCAGCCATTTACCACGGTTCGCACCTCACACCCTGGACGGATGTCCCCACAGACGGCGCTGAGTTGCTTTCTGACTGGGACCGTCCTCGTGATCCTGCGCCTGCCGGCCCGCCACGGGCTCATCCGGCTCCTCCCCGCCCTGCTGGGTTTGCTGGTGGGTGGCCTCGGGCTCGTGGGTGGCCTCGGGTACCTGACAGGCGTTCCAACGGCGTATCAGTGGCAGCCATTCACGGACATGGCCGTGCTGTCTGCGGCGGGATGTATCGTCCTAGGGGTGGGCGTGATGGCAGCTGCCTGGCGCCACTATGGAGCGGACGCCAGTGAGCCCTCACCATGGGCCCCAGTGCTCGTGGGAGGCATCGTCACTGTAGTCACCTTAGCCCTTTGGCAGGCCTTGCTGGCCCACGAGTCTGTCCTCGTAAAGCGCACAGTGACGCTGGCCGCAACGAGTGTCCAAGATGCCATTACGGAGCAAACCGTATCACGTCTCCGATCCCTGGAGCGCATGGCGCAGCATTGGGAGAGCGGGGGAGTATTCTCCCCGGAAGTCTGGGAGCAAGACGTGGCTCTCTTACGCCGCTATGACCCCTATCTGCGGGGTGTCGTGTGGGTCGATGCCTCCTTTTGGACGCATGGGTTCGGCCCCCTGGCGGATGAGGGGGTGTTGGGTGACCCATATAGCGACGTGCCGATACGCCAGCAGCGGCTCCTTACCCTGGCCCGGACGACGCAGGAAGCGCAGGTGACACGGGTCGCAGACCCTGGGGGCACTACCCAAGAACTCTGGATGGTAGTACCCCGCAGCACCGGGGCCACGTTTAAGGGGTGTCTCATCGGGATGCTCCGCTTGCAACCCTTCCTCACCCACATCGCCACTACGGTAGTCGAGGACTTCGCTGTCGTTGTGCTCGATGGCGAGGAACCCATCTATGCCCGGCATCAAACCACCCCACAATATAGAGACACACTACGCCAGGAGGTTGCCATTACTTTGCCCGGGCTCACCTGGCGAGTGTGGATTTGGCCAACCGTCGGGGCCATTCTCGCCGATAAGCTCTCGGTGCTTCCCTTCGCAGTGTTACTCATGGGCCTCGTGACTACGGTCTCGCTAGCCTCCCTGGCCTATTTTGCCCAAACAGCTCAAGTCCGTGCCACCCAATTGGCGCTCACCAATGACACCCTCACAAAAGAAATCAATGAGCGACAGCGCACAGAGGTAGCCCTCCGGGATTCTTACCAATTTCTTCAATCAACGCTTGATGCCCTCTCTGCCAGTATCGTCATCCTGGAGGAGACGGGGACGATTGTCGCGGTCAATGCTGCCTGGCGTCGTTTTGTGCTGGCCCATGATTTTTCGGCTTCTGCCCATGGCGTAGGGACGAATTATCTGGAGTTCTGCCACGCCGTCAGCGGACGGGTAGGGACCGACATCCAGGAGTTCCTCACTGGTCTCCGGACAGTAATGGCGCGGCAGTGTCCGACTTTCTCCTGGGAGTATGCTTGCCACGGTCCGTCCGAGGCGTCCTGGTTCCTCATACGAGTGACGCGCTTTGACGAGACCGAAGGCGGACGGGTCGTCATCGCTCATGAGGATATTTCGGAGATCAAACGGGCTGAAGATACGCTGCGACGCCAACAGGAAGCGCTGCATCAGAGCGAGAAGCTGGCGGCACTGAGCGGGCTCCTGGCCAGCGTGGCGCACGAACTCAACAACCCTCTAGCCGCGCTCATGGTACAATCGGACTTGCTCCGGGAACAAGCCATGGACAGCAACCTGAGCGAGATGGTGGCGGATATTCATCAAGCAGCCGTACGCTGTGAGCGCATTGTGCGGAATTTTCTCACCCTAGCGCGTCCCAACACACCAGAGCGCACGCGTGTGCAGCTCAACGATGTGGTCCAGGAGGCCCTGCAACTGCTGCAGTATACGCTGCAGCTCGACGAGATTGACATAGTCCAGCAGTTGGCAGACGACCTGCCTGTGCTCTGGGGAGACCCTCACCAATTGCATCAGGTCGTCGTGAATCTTCTTACCAACGCTCACCAGGCCCTGCGTGAGACCCCACCACCGCACCAAATCACTCTCACGACTCAGTACAACGTGGCACAGCAGGAGGTACGGCTGGAGATACTGGACACCGGGCCAGGGATCCCGCCGGCACTTCAGGCCCGCATCTTTGAGCCATTCTTTACGACAAAATCAGCTGGAGTCGGCACTGGCCTAGGGCTGTCGCTATGCCAGAGTATTATGGCTGGCCATGAGGGCACCCTCCAGGTGGAGAGTCATCCCGGCTACGGGGCACGCTTTGTAGTCACGTTGCCCGTGACAGTTGAACCGAGCCTAGAGCCCCCACTGCCTGAGCCCCTCCCGTCGCCTATCGTGACCGGGAAAGCGATCCTTGTCATCGACGACGAAGCGGCCACGGCAAAAGCGCTCGTACGTTTATTCCATCGCGATGGCCATAGCGTCGACACCGCGGCCAACGGGCACTTGGCGTTGGCCCAGCTACGGACACGGCCCTATGACCTCATCGTATGCGATTTGCGTATGCCGAAGCTCGATGGCCCGGGGCTCTATCGCTCCCTGGCGCAGGATCAGCCGCACCTCCTCCCCCGTTTCATCTTCGTGACAGGCGACACCTTAAGTCCTGCGGCTAAAGTATTTCTTGAAGATAGTCAGGCACCGTATCTGGTGAAGCCATTTCACGCCGAAGAGGTGCGACGAGTTGTACAACACGCCCTCCATCGTCTCGAAGGCCTGTAACATGCACCTCAGCGTGGAGTGCTGAAGATTCGCATCAGTCGGCCTTATTCCTGAAGGCGCGCCAGGGCACATAGGGTAGTGCCCAAGAGGTGCTCGTCCTTTGGCACAGTGTGCATGTCCAGGGTGATTGGCTCGAGTGTCACCTCTTGTCTGAGCGGTTCCAGGAATATCGGTTCGACATCCAGTACCAAGGTGGTGCAGGTGCCGCGCAGATCGAGTAACGATGCCGGCGCGATCACCGTACGCGGCGGGATTGGGGTAGCATGGCCTGCCTTAGGGGTGGCCGTCCCGGCCAGCACACCGGTAGCGGCAAGCTGGCCCAAGTCATTAACAGTCAACTCCTCAACAGTCAGCCGGCCGGCAAATGTGCCACCATGCTCCAGACGCCCCGTGACCGGCATCTGCGTCAGCACGCGCTTCACCCCGACAGCTTCGCTGTACCCCGGCAGGACATCATACCCTACCGCAAGCGCCACTAGCAGTACGAATATCAGATGTCGTGGTATGGTAAGGTCGCGCATCCGCCTCCTCTGCCCAGGATGGTGGCTGTATCTACTGCAGGGCGAACGTGGTTAGGGTAGCATGGCAGGGTGCCCCCCCTTTGTCCGGCGTGATCACCAGTTGCAGGTGGGTGACCCCTTCCGCTGGAATCGCCCACTCTTCGCGCTCAAAGGTCGTGCCTGGTGGACTGAAGGTATACTCCTGGCGCAGCAGTGTCTGGTAAGTGTGCCCCCCGTCTCGCGAGATCGCTACCTGGAGTTCCTGTGTACGGCTCACATCCCGTTCCTCGACCTCAAGGCGGAGCACGCGCAGGGTCTGTGGAGCATCGAAGGCCAGGAGCAGTCTTTGTGGCCCCGGCGCTTCAGCGACCCAGCGGCTCCCCCCAGGACCGCGGTAGCTGTCAAAGACGTTGTCAATCGGATAAGCGGCGGCTTCTGAGGTCACCCATACGGTCGCGAGCGCCGCAATGTCTTTTTCTTCTGGCTCAGCGCCACGCTCTACGGGGTGGTCCATGAGGAGGTGTTTCCGCAGCATGATTTCTCCCATTCTCCGCTTATGTGTTGGGCCGGGCCGTAAGGGTGGTCTCGCGACCATCCTCGTCATTGGTGAGTATGTTCACCGGATGCTTCCAGAGCTCGGCAATGTACATCAATGTATTGTTAGCATACGAGCGGTCGAGGAATGTTGTAGTCCGGTCCAGATGTTCGAGGCAGAGCGTATTGTTGAGCACTTCCTGGATGACAATGCGTGGCACACCATAGTTATAACGAGGTGCCAACAGGGCCTCCACCACGGCATCGCGCTCACGGGCAGTGATGACCACCGTTTGACACTGCGGACATTGTTTCCCAGGTGGGTGCGTGCAGTCACTACCGTAGGCAAACAAGTTGAGCCGCTGCACGAGCTCTGGCGTAAGGTAGTTGCGGAGGAACGATAAATCATCCTCGGTTCGGCGTACTTCAAAAATTTTCTCCCGCCCGGTCAAAGGTGTCTCGCCAGCCGCATGCATCTGATTCCAGCGCTTTTCAATGTCGACAAGAATCGTATAGCCGAGATAATACGGGTTGATAGAGTAGCGTCCACCCGGATTGACCACCCCGGCGTGCAACCGCGCAAACTCGATCATTTCGTACGGCGACACACCATCGTAGAGGTGAAACAGTTCAGCATGCCAGTAGCTGGCCCAGCCCTCATTCATAATCTTGGTATTAAACTGGGGGTAGAAATAATATGACTCCTCACGAACGATCTGCAACACATCGCGTTGCCAGGCATCCAGAGGGGCATAGGTAATTAAAAACCATAAGAGGTCGCGCTCAGGGTGAGGGGGGAGACGCTCCCCTTCCACGGCATAAGTGATGCTGCGCGTAGGTGTATCCATCAAATCGTCATACGGCCGGATCACGTGTTCCTTTTCGACCACACGACGAGGCGGATAGGGCTGGCGCAGCAGGCCTTTATGTGGATCTGTATGGCGGTCGAGCGCAAAACCAATGTCCATCAAGTGTTCCACCACCTCGAGGCCGTAGCGCTCGATGTACGCGTCAATACGCAGCGCATGCGCTACGGCATCGTTGATCATGCGGCGATTGGTATCCGCAAAGCATAGGTTGTTTTTGAAGAAATCGACATGCCCAAAGACATGGGCAGCGACCAGCAGATTCGCAATCTCCGGGTTGGAATCGAGCAGAAAAGCCAACCCGGGATCACTATTGAGGACAATCTCATAAATCTTGGAGAGCCCCATGGTGCCATAGAGATGCTGATGCTGATAGACCTTCCCATATGACCAGTGGCGTGCTCGAGTAGGCAGACCATAGGCAGCAACTTCCGTCATGATGTCTTGCGGGACCACTTCAAAGGAGACGGGAAAAAAGTCTAAGCCCTGATCACGCGCCAGAGTTTCGAGTTCTGCCACACGTACTTCAAACATGCGCCATCTCCCGCGGTTGCAGGAAGGTCTGCAACACTTGAAAGAGTTCTTCCTTGTGGGTGATAGTCACACTCAGCAAGCGAGGATGCAGAATGCCTTGCAGGGCGTATTGCAGTGAGCTGGGGGCTGAGCTGGTCTGCCCAATCCAGCCGTAGAAGCTCGCGTCATCACGGTAGCGAATTTCCCCGTATCCCACCATGCTGCAGTGCGTCAGCAGCATTTCTACCAGTCCCTTACAGACGGCGTTATCGTCCGGCAGATTGTCGCCATCCGAAAAGTGGAAGAGATACGTGTTCCAGCGCTCCCCCGGGTGATGCTGTTGCAGATGCGCCAGCGCCAGCTGATAGGCAGACGAACAGCGCGTGCCACCGCCCTGTGATAGCGCAAAAAAGTCCTGTTCTGGCACTACCTGAGCCTCAGTGTCATGCGCAATGAACACCATCTCCACCTTCTGGTACTTGAGCTGCAGAAAGCGCACCATCCAGAAGAAGAAGCTTTTGGCGATATACTTTTTGCTCGTGGTCATGGAGCCACTCACATCCATGAGCATATACACAGCTGCGTTGGCCTGGTGCTGCTCATAGGTGTCCCAGACCTTATAGCGTAAGTCAGCGTCGTGGAATTGCCCTACGGCTGGAACACCTCGTGCAGCATTGCGCTTGATGTTCTCCAGCAGCGTGCGGCGTTTGTCGAGGTTAGCCAGCGAGCCCCTACGCCGGACATCCGTGAAGCGATGGCTCGTGGTAGTAATCTGACGCTCAGGCTTTGCTTCCAGCCAGGGGAGCGCTAGGTCTTCGAGCATCATCTGGGCTAGCTCTGCCAGTGGTACCTCGACTTCATAGGTATGTTCGCCGGGCTGACCGCCCGGTTGTCCATCGCCCGGGCCGCTCCCATCCCTCCCGCGCTGGCCGAGCACATCGCCTGGCTGCCCTTCTCCTTGACCAACCCCCTGAGAAGGCTGACCATACTTAAAGCGGTACTGATCCAGGTAGCGCAGCGGGATCTTCACCCGCTTTGTGCCATCCGAGGTGATAATGGCCTCTTCAGCGATCAGCTCACGCAGATTCTTACGGATGGCCTCTTTCACCCGCTGATCGTGCCGCAGACTATCCTTCAGTCCTCGGCGGCGCAGTTCCCAGGGTAATGCGCTGCTACTCTTGCGGTATGCACTGCTCTGCGCCATATTACTTCTCCCGTGCCAGCAGGCTGCTGACGTATTTGAGGAGTTCGTTGGCGCACTCAGAGCAATAGCCCTCCCGCGTCACCAGCGTCTCGATGACTTCGTTGAGCTTGCGGAGTTGTTCGGTATCCGGGCTGCGCGACGCAATGGTGAGTTTGATCGTGTCACGCCGTTCCTCAAAGAGCTGCTTTTCAATGGCCTCTTTAAGCTTCTCGTGCGTGGTGTAGTCGAACTTTTCGCCGTGCCGGTTCGCCATCGCTACCTTACGGAAAATCTCGTTGCGAAAGCTATCCTTGCCATGCTCCGGCACCTGGACCTTTTCCTCAATAGAGCGCAGGAGTTTCTCGTTGGGCGGTACTTCTTCGCCCGTGATTGGATCGATGAGCTTCGACTGATCCAAGTATGCCTCGACATGGTCCAGGTAATTGTCGAGCAGGGTCAGCGCTTCCTTTTCAAAGGAGACAAAAAACGCTTTCTGCACATCAGTACGGGCAATCGCGTCATACTCCCGGCGCGCATCGGCAATCAGATTGGCATAACGCTCGCGATCAGCTTTTTTGAACTGGCTCTGCTGCTCAATGCCATCTTTGAGCGCTCGCAGCACATCGATAGGGTTGATGCAGCGCGTGTCCGGCTTGATGAGCGAGGTGGAAATCCGGTTAATAACAAAACGCGGCGAAATCCCATCCATGCCCTCGCGTTCGGTCTGCTCCTTGATCTGCTTGACGTCCTTCTGCCGGAAACCATCGACGTCTTCGCCATCGTAGAGCTTGAGTTTCTTGAGGAGAGTCAGGCCATTCATTTTAGGCTCTTCGAGACGTGACAGGACAGCAAAAATCGCCGCGACGCGCAGCGTATGGGGTGCAATATGCACGCCTTCGAGGCTGGTGGCACGCAGCAGCTTCTGGTAAATACGCTCTTCCTGAGACACCTGCAGGTTGTAGGGGATGCGCACCATGATCATGCGGTCGTGCAGCGCTTCGGACTTTTTATTGCCCAGAAACTCATTAAATTCTGTCTCGTTGGTATGGGAAATGACGCACTCATCGGCATAGATAAGCGGAAAGCGCCCGGTCTTGATGTTCTTTTCCTGGGACAACGTCAGCAGCACATAGAGAAAGCGCTCATCGGCCTTGAGCATTTCGATGAACTCCATCAGGCCACGGTTCGCCACGTTGAGCTCGCCGTCAAAACGGTACGCACGTGGGTCGGACTCGGACCCGTATTCCCCGACGGTGGACAGATCGATGCTGCCGACAAGCTCCGAAATGTCCTGGGATTTGGGGTCGGAAGGTACGAACGTGCCAATACCCATGCGTTCTTTTTCCGAGAAAAAGAGCCGTTGGACTGGTACACGATAAATGTCGCCCTGATATTGTTCACGCAGATGCACAGCGCACAGTGGGCACAGCTCACCCTCGATATGAATGCCCGTTTCCGCCTGAAAATCCTTGCGCAGAGGATGAGGCATGAGATTCAGGGGGTCTTCGTGCTGTGGGCAGTCCGCGATCGCGTATATCGCACCATCATCAGTCTGTGTGTAGACCTCGAGCCCGCGCTTGAGCAGAATGACAAGCTGGCTCTTCCCCGAGGACGGTGGACCGTAGAGCAGGAGCACACGCCGCCCAACATCAGAGCCCATAGCGGCGGCTTTAAAATACTCCACCACCCGTGCCAGGGGTTCGTCGATCCCAAACAGATCTTGCTCAAAGAAGGCGTAGTGTTCTTTCCCCTCGTCATCCACCTGCACGCCAGCACGTTGAATCATACTATACAGCCGGGCGTGTGCCCGCTGTGCCAGCGATGGCTGCTGCATCACCATACTCAGGTAGTCTCGAAAGGTTCCCGTCCAGGTGCCCATACGGTGATTCTGCAAATGGACATCAATCTTCTCAAAGATATCGGTCCCCATGGCCATCTCCCTTCACATGCGGCTCGCGCAGCCTAGCGAGCCACAGCATTCTCAATTTTTATATCTATCGCAGTAATAACTAACTAACTATTGTTCTGTGCCTTATATAATCGGCGCAACAATCGTCTGTAGTGCAATGTCTATGCCAGGAGCGATTGCCCTAGATGTAGAGCCATAAAAAGTATTTTACTAGAGGTAAGCTGGAAGGAAGATCAAGGAGCAAAAGGGGAAAACA
>Ga0075421_100007736_pt1 | contig 13166 bp, 10 predicted proteins | sample SoiMetdeltSBSDD5_FD_75292 | JGI IMG/M metagenome (GOLD analysis project Ga0075421, IMG submission 75292) | Bulk soil microbial communities from a Populus tree surrounding site in Tennessee, USA - Soil MetaG P. deltoides SBSDD5 | ecosystem: Environmental > Terrestrial > Soil > Tree plantation... | reverse complement strand
GCGCAGGTGCGCGACATCATGCTGCTGGTGCTTCGGCACGGCGCGTTACTGGCGGCCGCCGGCGTCGCGCTCGGGCTGCTCGGTGGCGCGCTCCTGACCCGGTATCTGGAGTCGTTGCTCTACGATGTGCGACCGCGGGACCCGGCGGTGTTCGGCCTGGCGGCGTTAGGTCTCGCCGCCGTGGCACTGGTTGCGGTGAGCGTGCCGGCCTGGCGGGCGACTTCGGTGGATCCGCTGGTCGCCATGCGGCCCGACTGAGCGGGGGCGGAAATTGGGGTCAGACTCGAATTAGCGTTTCGTTGCCGCCGGCAACGAAACGCTAATTCGAGTCTGACCCCAATTCCCCCCTTGATTGGCGGTTAAGCTTCGAGAGACCGTAAGCCCTCGAAGCGAGTCGACCGTGCAGGACGCCACCAATACCGAACAACCGACATCCACGATCGCGGCGGCGATCCGCCGCCGCAGGACGTTCGCCATCATCAGTCACCCGGACGCCGGGAAGACGACCCTCACCGAGAAGCTGCTTCTCTATGGCGGCGCCATCCACCTGGCGGGCGCCGTGAAGGCGCGGCGGGCCCAGCGGCATGCCGCCAGCGACTGGATGGAGCTCGAGCAGGAGCGCGGCATCTCGGTCACGTCGAGTGTCATGCAGTTCGAGTACGACGGGTATCAGATCAACCTGCTGGACACGCCTGGCCACGAGGACTTTTCGGAGGATACGTATCGGACGCTCGTAGCGGCGGACAGCGCCGTCATGCTGCTCGACAACCGCAGGGGCGTCGAGGAGCGTACGCGTCAGCTCTTCGAGGTGTGCAAGCGGCGACGCACGCCGATCTTCACGTTCGTCAACAAGTGCGACCGCGTCGGCGAGGACCCGCTGAAGCTGATCAGCGACGTCGAGGCGGATCTCGGCATTGCGTGCCATCCCGTGACGTGGCCGATCTTCCGCGACAACGCGTTCGTCGGGGTGTACGACCGCCGGATGCGTGAGATCCATCTCTTCGAGAAGGACGAAGAGCATGGCGCCCGCGAAGCGATCGCGCGGGTCGGGTCGCTCGAGAGCGACGAGATTCGTCAGCTGTTAGGCGAGGCTGCCCACGAGCAACTCGTGCACGACGTGATGCTGCTCGACGAGGCCGGTCACCCGTTCAGCGAGGAGGAAGTACTCGCGGAGCGGCTCACGCCCGTGTTCTTCGGCAGCGCGCTGACGAACTTCGGGGTCGAGCCGTTCCTCCGGGAATTCCTCGAGCTCGCGCCGGCCCCCACGGCGCGAGAGTCGAGCATCGGCCCGGTGCAACCGACGGACGATGCCTTTACCGGATTCGTGTTCAAGATCCAGGCGAACATGGATCCAAAGCATCGCGACCGAATCGCGTTCGTGCGCGTCTGCTCGGGGAAATTCGAGGCCGGCATGCAGGTGAAGCACGTGCGGTCGGGGAAGATGATGCGGCTTGCCTCGCCGCAGCAGTTCATGGCCCGAGAGCGATCAGCGGTCGAAGAGGCCTGGCCCGGCGACGTGATCGGCGTGATGGATCGCGGCACCTTACGCATCGGCGACACCCTCTCGGCCGACGGTGACCTGGAGTTCGCTGATATCCCACGCTTTGCACCCGAGCACTTCGCGCGCGCGTTGCCGAAGGACCCCATGCGTCGCAAGCAGTTCGACACCGGTCTCCGTGAGCTGACCGAAGAGGGCGCGGCGCAAGTGTTCTACGCGGAGACTGAGGCCGGGCCCACGCCGATCGTTGGTGCTGTCGGCATGCTGCAGTTCGACGTCATGCAATTCCGCCTGGAGCACGAGTACGGCGCGCCGTGCCGATTCGAGCGTATTCCCTTCCGCTATCCTCGATGGGTCACGGGACCGGAAGCCGAGATCGATCGTGTGGCGAGTGGGCGCGGACGCATGCGGTTGTACGACGCGAAGGGGAAGCCGCTCATCCTCTTCGAGGACGAGTGGAATCTCCGCTGGGCGCTCCAGCACGAGACCAAGATCCAGTGGCATGACGTAGCGCCATAACGACCATGACAGTGCTGTTTGCTGCGGGCTGGTACTGAATGCCACAGGGTGAAACCAGAACACCCTCAGGACGCCCCTCGCGCTGATAAAGCAGACCGCAGAGGACGCAGGCGCGCGTGCTTCGCACGCGCGACGCAGAGGACGCCGAACGGTCGGTTGGTAGTGAGATCAGAATGAGAGAGGGGAACGGCTTTCCCGGATAGTGGCGTCCCGGCGGCCGTCCCCCTCTTCTTATTTCTTGATCTGCAACGGCGGTCGCCTCCAAACGCGCAAACGTCCCGTCAGCGTCCTCTGCGTCGCGCGCGCAGCGCGCTCAGCGTCTTCAGCGGTCTGGCTTGTTCGGCGCGAGGGACGTCCCGAGGTGTCCTCCTGCAGTGCAGTTGGACGCTTTTCGCGTCGACCAGTTCCAGCTCACAGCAAACAGCGCTGCTCCAGTTTTAGAACCGAAGTCCAGTTCCGAAAAGGACCCTCTTCTCGGACGAGTTCGTGAGCGTGATGCTGGCTCCAGTCCCCTGGTCGAGGATCCCGAACCAGACTCCCCCGCCGGCGACGCTGTGCAACCCACGCGGCGACTCGCCGTCGACCCACACGCGCCCCACGTCGACGAAGCTCAGGACGCCGATGTCGATCGGTAGAATCGTTCGCCACGTTCCCAGCGGGACGCGAAGCTCCGTCGTCCCGTAGATCGACGCGTCACCTGCATAGCGTTGCGCGTCCATACCGCGGATCGTACCCCGTCCGCCGATGTACGCCGCCTCGAAGAACGGCGCCTCGCCGAAGACCTTTCGTCCGCCGCCACGGAACGCGAGCACTGGTTTCCTCGGAATGGCTCGCAGCTGTACAAACGCCGTCGCGAAGCCGCCCACGGCCGAGTAGGCGCTCTCCGCGTCCCAGATGCCGGGGTACGTAGACGCGTTCGCGTCGAAGAGGAACCCCCGCGTCGAGTAGTTCTCGTTGTCACGTGCGTCGTAGCGAAGTCCCAGCCGGGCGCCGACCTGCCCGAAGTCGCCGAAGCCATACGGACGCTCGGCTGCGATGAACCGGTTGGCGACGCTGTCCGTCGATGCGTACTGGACGACCGGGCCTAACGTGATGTCGCTGTCCCGGCGCCCGAGCGCAAAGGCCACGGTTGGGTGGAAGGTCCATTGCCGCTGGCGCACCTCGAAGAAGTCCTCGGGCTCGCCTCCGGTGTTGTTGCCGTAGCCGTAGAAGTTGATGACCTCGAAGTCCGACATGCGCGCCAGCGCCATGTAGTGCAGGCGCGAATTCTCGAGCCGGCGGTCACCGGTGAGGGTGACACGGTACCCGCCGACGCTCGTCGAGTACGCGGCTGTGAGCTCGAGCTCCGACGCGTACGGGTATTTGCGGAAGCCGTAGCGCGTCCACGTCATCCCGACCTGCGGTACGAACCCGAGTCCGCTCCCTCCCGCGAGCTCAGCGGTCGGCGTGCGACGGCTCCCGTAGTCGCGGTTGGGTGGCTCGAACTCGCCGGTGTCCTTCACCCACGGCCGGCGGTCGAAGAGGGTATCGCGGGCAGAGTCCGGCCCGTACGAGATCCCCATGACACGACCGACGTCGTACAACCGCGCGAGCCGAGACCCGCGCGACGAGTCGGCCAGCTGATTCGTGCCGTTGCCGCCGATCACGCGGACGCGAAGGCCACTGCGTGCGTTGCCACGCACGACCGCCTCGTCGTCGCCGTCGTGCAGGTACACGCGGACCTCGGCGGTCTCGCGCGCGTTGAACCGGCGGCGAAAGTACGGCGCGTCGTTGCCCGACTGGAGCTCAACATCCACCAATCCGCCGTCGTGGTACGTGATCGTGGCTCGGTCGGCGGCGTCCGTCGCGTGGACGTCCACGAGGCGCGCGAGCGTGCGATAGAACTCCGTCGCGATGGCGGGCAGCCCATCGCGTCGCTGCTTGATCTTCGCCGCGAACGACGGCGCAGTGTATCGATACTCCGGCGGCACCTGGCGCACCGCCGAATCGATGACGGCGTCGGTAATACGCCTGACGAGCGCGGCGGCGACGGAATCCCACACCGGCTTCTCGAGCCCCGCGAGTAGCCGCTGATCGACTTCACGCGAGTTGCCGGACAGCGACTTGATGCTCGGGTATTTGCCTTGGAACGTCACGAGATTCGGCGCGAACCGCGACGCGATCCGCGCGAAGAAGCCATCGTAGTTATGGAACGCGTGGTCGCGATCGCGGGGAATCGGTACCCACCGCACCGGTCCCCGTGTCTCGAATCGCGCCCACTTCCAATTGCCGTGATGTCGGTCCACGTCCGCGATCACGAAGTCCGTGAGGCGCGCGGCGAGGAATGCCCGATCGTCGACACGATGCGTTGACGTGCTATCGAGCAACGGAATCAGCTCCTCGCTGTCGATCACGTCCACCGAACCCGCAAACGCCGGGGCGTCGTCCGGCTTGTTCGGGTACTCCTCGATGGTCGCGAGCTGCTTGATGAACTCCTCGCGGAACTTCCCGAGGAGGGTGTCGTTTGGCATGGCCGCGAACTGCGGGGTCGCGTGCAGGACGCCCGCGGCCTCGACGATCGGGGCCGCGATCACGCCGGCGCCCGGATACATCGCGCTGACCTGATCGCGGAAAATCTTCTCGACCAGCGTCCCACGGTACCGATGCGGCGGGTTCACATTCTCCTTGTTGACGAGACGAAAGACGTATTCCGTCCCATCGCGTGCGCCGAGCCGGAGGTTTTTGGTCTGCTTGCCTCCGGCTTCCTTCAGTGGAACGAGTCCGCCTGCGTACGTGCGAAGGTTCAGCACCGGGACACGAACCGGCTTCATCCAGAGGTCGCGGTACGTGTTGCCGAGAAAGAAGCGTTCAAACCCGTTTGCGTCGTAGTGCGTCCCCGCCGCATACGAAACGCTGTCCTTGCTGACGACGCGTGGAGGTGCGCTCTGGGTGTGAATATTTCGTTGTGGGACGATCGCAAGGATCGCACACGCGAGCGCCCCTACGACGGATCGCCTGACGCGGGAAGGAGGGTGAATGTCGGACATCAGAGTGGCCACGGGTAAAGCGTGAGAGCTGCCGGTCGCTTGCCCGCTTCATCGCCAATGATGAGGATGCCGTCCTTCGTGATGGCGATGGATTCCGGCTGGTCATGCTGGCCGACGAGCTTCCGGGCGGAGACGACTTCTCCGGCCGGCGTGATCTCCACGAGCGCCTCCTCGATCGAGGCGATGATGACGTAGTTGCCGTTCCGCGGGTCGACAGTGATCTCGGCCGGGTGGAACTCCTTCTCCTTGATGGCGGGCAGGATGCGCGACAGCGGTACCGCGAGCCGCGACAGCCGTTCGCCTCCGCCGCCGAGCTTCCAGCGGTAAATGACCATCGAGTCGCGCTGGCGTTTGTCCTCCACCTGTTGGCAGGCGAGCAGGAGCGAGTTGATGGCGGGGTCGAACGCCAGCCCCTCGAACTCGCAGACGGTGCCAAGTCGGGTGTCGGTCGAGGTGTAGCCCACACGCGTCCCATTGGCGCCTTCGCGGAACTCGTAGAGCGTTCCGTTGCTGGCGAGCATGAAGACGACGTCGTTGGCGACGGTGATCGCTTCGAGATCCGCGCGCACAGTCGTCCGGCCAACGACGAACTGCTTGACGATGACGCCGCGCCGGTAATCGATCTCCGAGATCTGGGCGCGTTCGTCGCCGTGGGCGAGGAGCCGCCCGTCGGGCGTCAGCGCGATCCCGGAGATCTCGTCGAGCTCTCGCGGCAGCACCCAGCGGGCGATGGTGCTGTCCCGCGCGGTCGGATCGACGGTGCCTAACGCCCGTTCGAGATGCGCCTGCCGGCGGGCGAGCTCCGCGGTGTCGATCCGTTGTGTCTTTGCCGCGTCCGCCGGCCTACACGCGAGCCAGGCCGCGCTGAGGAGCACCGCCGCCGCGACGAAGGCGCTGGCGCTCGATCGGCGAGTCATCAGCCGGCCTGCGCGGTCTGCTCCTCGGCCTCCTGCTCCAGCGCGTCGCTGAGCTCGAGGTCACAGGCCAGGAGCTTATCGCCCGCGGCCGAGCGAAGCTCCATCATGAGCGTCTCACCCGGGATCGACTTCCTGAGCTTCACGAGATAGCAGAGCTCCGCGGCCTTCCCGTCGTCGGTCACGACCTCATCGAGCTTCCACCGTTTGGTGAACTGCTGAAGCGTCGACTCGGCGATCGGCTTGAGCCCGGCCGGATCTTCCGTCGTGAGGCTGACGAGCGCGTTGTAGCGTGGCTTCTTCTTCTTCGTCCCTACGAGCTGCCTGACGCGATTGAACCGCTCTGCGAGGGCATCGACCTTCTGTGGCGTCAGCGCGAGCACGAGATCGCGATCGTGCACCCCGGCGTTCCCGTTGCCGTTCCCATTGCCCTCGGCGAGGAGCTTGAGCGGCTCCGCCCACGCTTGCGAGGACGCCGTGGGTGCCAGCGCGTTGCGCCCGAAGTCATAGCGAAAGATGAACAACAGGACGAGGTTGAAGATGATCGACGCGATGGCGCCGACCGTGATCACCTGCACGCCTGCGGCGAACCCGACGCCGATGGCGAGGAAGATGAACACCGTGTCGCGCGTGTCGCGGAGATTTGTACGGAACCGCACCGCGGCGACGACTCCCGCGAGGCTGAACGCCAGCGCCAGGCTGTTGCGCACGATGAGGACGACGCCCGCGACGACGATCGGGAGGATGATGAGCGTCTCGACAACCGATTGGTTGTGCCGCTTCGTGCGCCGGGCCGACATGTACACCCACGTCACCGGCAGCATGAGGATCAGTGTGGCGACGAGGCTGAGCGAGGTCGTAATGGCGAGCTTGACGCTCGACGGGAGCTCAGTGTGCGGTGCCTGGAACTCACTGGCCGTGAGTCCGTCCTCCAGCACCATCGGGGCGCTCGTGAGCTCTTCGAGTCGCTCGCCCGAGAACAGCTGCCTGACGACGGGGAAGAAGTAGAGCAGGGCGGCGAAGACACCGCCGACGATTATATAGTAGGCAACGAGCCGCCGGATGGGCCGATCCGAACCTAGGGTGACGGTGTCAATGACTCGCTTGAAGGACAGGTGCATGAGTTCCGCCTCGCCATGTTTTCCCCCCACCTCCTCAGCTGCAACGCTCCGGCCTGCCAACAAGGCAAGGGGCAGGCCATCAGCGGGCGGAACAGATGTATGATGGGCGTGCGCGGCTCAGACCGTATCAACTCGAACGGTCGCTGGTGGTTATGGGCGATCGAGGTGCACGGAACCGGCCTTTGACAAGGGCCGCCGCGCAGCACACATTGGCGACCTCTGATACAAGGGGCGGCTCGTGGTCAAACCGGGCGTCACTCAGGAGCTCCGTTCTCGCGTCGACGCGAACATCGCGGCCGAAGCCCGACGGCGGCAGCTCACCGTGGGTGCGGTGGTGGTGGCAATCGTGGCGGTGTGCGCGTTCTTCGTGCTGCGGTGGCTCGCCTAACGGCCCATCCGCGACGGTGCCGTTCTAGGGTACCACCTTCGCCGCCCGTTTCTTCATCAGCGCCTCGATCTCCCCGATTTCCCGCGGCGCACCGCTCGAAACGCGCTCGAGCCCGCGCTCGGTGAGAACGTAGGTGTCCTCGATGCGCACGCCCGTGTTCTCGTAGCGTGCCACCGCGTCCTTCACCTTTGCCTTGAACGCGCGGTTTTTCGGCGTATCGGGAAGCACGTCGAGCATGGCCGACGACACGTAGATCCCCGGCTCGATCGTGAACGCATCGCCGACCTTGAACGCCCGGTCGCCGGCGTAGAACTGTGCCGGGTCGTGCACCTCGAGACCGACCCCATGGTTGATCCCATGGATCATCCAGAAGTAGGTCTGCTTGCACGCATCCCGCTGGACCTGACAGTTCGTCGCCCACGGTAGGTCGAGCGTCGCGTCTTCACTCTCAGCAAGGCCAAGCGCGACCAATCCCTTGGCGCGGACGGCGATCGATGAATCGACCGACGCGCGCGCCGACATCCCGGCCTTCGAGTTCCGCTCCGCGGCGAGCTGCGCCTCGTACACGAGCTGATAGAGCTCGCGGTGCTCGCGGGTAAAGCTGCCGCTCACGGGGATGGTGCGGGTGACGTCGGCCGTATACCCCTCGTACTCGGTTCCCGCGTCGAGGACGACGAGGTCACCGGGCTTCGCCGCGCCGCGGCTCTTCATGTAGTGTAACGTCGTGGCGTTGAACCCCGCCCCGACGATCGAGCCGTACGCGGGCCGGCGACCACCGAGCTTCAGGAAGGCGTTCTCGACGGCCGCCTGGATCTCGTACTCGTGCGCAGGCTCCGGCGCGAGCATGGCGGCCCGATGTCCCTCGGCGCTGATCTCGGCGGCCCTGCGAATCAGGGCAAATTCGGCCGGTGACTTTCGCGCGCGCAGCTGATCGACGATCTCGTGCGCATCCTTGATGCTGATCCCGGCCTGCAGGTGCCTGACGGCAAAGGCCCGCATGAAGGCGTTGCCACGCGTGAGCGAGTCCTGCCGCGCGAAATCGGCGGCGGCGAAGTCACCGAGGTGGTAAAAGGTCCTCGGTGCCGTGCGATTCGTCGCGAGCGAGTCGACGAACGACTGCAGAGCGGAGAACGCCCGTGCCTTCACGCCTAACGTTCGCTCGACCGACACGGAGTCGGGACGGCGCCCGTAGTAGAACGCGGTGCGCGGCGCGATCGGGGTGAGGAAAAACGTCGACGTCGCCTTGCCGCCCGTCGCGACCAGCACCATGCCGGCGTCCGGCTCGTCGAAGCCGGTGAGGTAGTGAAAGGCGGGGAGCTGGTAGAACGGGCCGAAGTCGCTCACCGGCGTCCGGCCCCCGAAGGCGATCACCACGCCGTCGCCGATGCGCGCGGCGAGCGAGTCGCGTCGTGCAGCGTAGTCCCGATCCGGGATCTGACCAGCAGCGGCGTGACCTGCAGTCGCCGCCGCAAGGAGCACAACGGCCCACCGCGATGCGAGTCGAATCATGGCGTCCTGAGCTCGTCTCCTCGCCGATCACCGTCGGCAATAGACTGTCGAAGTTTCGCGGCGATGCTGCGGTTGCGTGCTGCGACTTTCGTGTCCTCGCCCATCTCCAGGTATTGCGCGAGCAACGCCCGGTGCCGCCTCGACACCGAGGCGGGCGATCGGATGAGCGCCTCGCCTTCCGACCGTGCCAGCCCAAGCGACGCCGCCAGTCGGGCGCCGTCGAACCCGAGGGCGTGAATCGCCATCTGAACGAGCTCGTCGGGGGACGCTGTCGCGACCGCCGGGAAGGTTGCCTCCACCGTGTCGAACGCGCGCCGGCGCTCGGCTTCCCGCTCGGCCGCGGCCGAACGTCTCAGGCGAGGTTGCCGCCGATCATGAGGGTCTGACATGTCTCGTGCTCGTCGGTTTCGCGCGGCCTCAACTTGCGACCTCGGGTGTTCACAATCAAGCTGAGCCAATCGAAACCCGAGACGCTGCCAACCCGCCAGTCAATCGACGGCAACCCGGGCTCCGGATCACCTCGGCCAACCTAACGAGCAACGCCGCCGAGTGACGACGCGTCCGGCGTGCTGCGGGGCCGATCTTGACACGCCTGGGGAACCTCGCAGGTTGAGCTACCCGCCGCCAGGATTGCCCATCAACGCTGTCTGCGACGCAACAGCTGGAGGTCCCCATGGAGCAGCGCATCGCTGTTCTCGTGTCGGCGATCGTCGGCACGTTCGTCATCGCCCTCTTCGCCGCCGTCGCACGGTCGGCTGGCACCCTGGGTGACGTTGACGACGTTGCGGCCACCGCCACCCGGTGGCAGCGGACGACGTTCTGGGGGCTGGTCGTGCTCTTCGTTCCCGCTATCGCGTTCTCGCTCACGAAGATCCCCTATGGCCGCGCCTCGGCGCCGAGCGTGGTCGTGGTAAGAGCCACCGGCGCACAGTGGATTTGGCAGATCACGCCGGACTCCGTCGCCGCCGGCCAACCCGTCGAGATCCGAGTCACCGGCGCCGACGTGAATCACGGGTTCGGCATCTACGACACGTCCCACCGCCTCGTCGCGCAGACGCAAGCGATGCCTGGGGTTACGAACGTCCTCCGGTACACCTTCACCACACCTGGGACATATCGAATCCGCTGCCTCGAGTACTGCGGGCTGGGCCATCACACGATGAGCACCCAGCTCACGGTGACTGCGGCGCGCTAGGAGGAGGGGAGGGTCACGAGAGATGACAAGTCCTGCTTCAGCCGTTCGCGCGCCGGATCAGGAATCGTCATACACCGGTACTTCCTCCACTCCGGGCCGGGGACTCGTCGTGGCCTACATGGCCGTCACGGCCGTTGGCCTCGCACTGCTCATGGTCTTCGGTTTGGCCATGCGCGCCGCGCAGGCGGGCTACGTGAGGGTTCCGTCCACGTATTTCTATCAGCTGCTCACCGCCCACGGCATCGGCATGGTGGCGATCGCCGGGCTCGGGGGCGCAGGCGTCATGTGGTACTTCCTCTCCCGCTACGTCACGCTGAGCCGCGGCGTCCTGCTCGCAAACCTCATCTGTTTTCTGGTTGGTGGCGTGCTCGTGATGGGCAGTATCTTCGTCGGTGGATTCGCTGCCGCGTGGACATTTCTGTTTCCGCTGCCCGCCAACTCACTGGGCGTTTGGCGGATCGGGGCGACCACGTCGTACCTCGTCGGTGTCCTCCTCGTCGGCGTCGGCTTTCTGCTTCTCTACCTCGACACCGGACGCGCTATGCTCGGCCGCTACGGCAGGCTGGGGGCGGCGTTAGGTTGGCCCCAGGTGTTTCGAGGCAGCGCGGCGGAGCCGCCACCGCCGACCGTCGTGGTGAGCATGGTGGTGACGCTCATCAACGTTCCGGCGCTCATCGTCGGGGCCGCGATCCTTACCATCTCGCTCGTGAATGCGCACGCACCGCGGTTCGGCGTCGATGCGCTCGTGGCGAAGAACCTGATCTATTTCTTCGGTCACGTGTTCAGCAACTCCACGATCTACATGGCGGTGACGGCAGTATACGAGATCCTGCCGGCGCACACGGGCCGGCCATGGAGGTCGACCCGGCCATTCCTGCTCGCGTGGACCGCCACCCTGCTCATGGTGATGGCCGTGTACCCGCACCACCTCTTCATGGATTACGCGAATCCCACGTGGGCGCACGTCCTCGGTCAGGTGCTGTCGTACGCGAGCAGCCTGCCCGTGCTGGCCGTGACGGTGCCCGCGACACTCGCCAGTGTCCACCGATCGGGGATGCGGTGGAACGTCACGACGTCACTCCTCTTTCTATCGATCATGGGCTGGAGCGTTGGCGTTATCCCGGGGGTCGTGGACGGCACGATCGCCATCAACCGTGTCATGCACAACACGCTGTGGGTGCCGGGGCACGTCCACATCTATATGACGTTAGGCGTCGTCGCGATGCTGTTCGGCTTCATGTACTTCCTTGTGCTCTCGACGGGCGCATCGGACAACACGCTCGACCGGGCCGGCGTGTGGATCTACACCGTTGGCGCGCTCGGATTCGCGCTGGCATTTCTGGCCGGTGGGGCCCTCGGCGTGCCGCGTCGCTGGGCCGTCCACCTCGAGCCGTGGATGGCGTGGGACCGCGTGGGCGCGGTGTTCGGCGCGCTCGTCCTCCTCGGCGCGGTGGTCTTCGTCACGAACTTCCTCCGGCGCGTGCGCGCTATTGGCACCTGACGGCGCCCTGCTGCGGAGCGCCTTGTGCTCGTTCTACGGCTTCCGAGGATAAGAACATGAGAGTCGTTCCACTGGGCGGAGCTCTCGCGAGTGCCTGGGCCTTCGCGCTCCCGGCGCAAGGGCCGCCTCCTACGATCGTCATCACGAACGCGACTGTCATCGATGGCGTGGCGGCGGGTCCGATGCGCGACGCGACCGTCATCGTTCGAGATGGAAAGATCGAGCGAATTGCCACGGGCCGTGTGGACGGACCGGCCGGAGCTACCGTGCTGGATCTCAAGGGCCGCTGGCTTCTACCCGGCTTCATCGACGCTCACGTCCATCTGCGCGATCTCACTTCGGCCCGAGCCGCCCTTTCGTCAGGCGTTACCACAGCGAGGGCGCTCGGCGTCGATCACTTCGCCGACATTGGAATCCGGGAACTGAACCGCGGGGGTGTGTCCGACGTCCCCGACGTCCTGGCGGCGGGGTACCACGTCCGCCCGCGCCCGGCCGACCCAATATTCCTCGACCTGCCTAAGCTCGCCGACCTGATGGCGGGCGTCACCGGTCCGGAGCAGGTGCGTCGCATGGTCCGCGCGCTGATCGAGCGCGGCGTTGACGGCATCAAGATCATGGCCACCGAGCGCGCGGGGCTGCCTGACACGGATCCGCGGAAGCGGGTCTATTCCGAAGAGGAGCTCACGGCCGCGGTCGATGAGGCGCGGCGCGCCGGGCGTCCGGTGGCCGCCCATGCTCACGGCGACGAGGGTGCTGCAGCAGCCGTCCGCGCTGGTGTGCGCACGATCGAGCACGGCACGTATCTCAGCGATCAGACGCTGGCGCTCATGAAGGAGCGCGGCACGTGCTTCGTCCCGACCATCGCGACGGTCATCGACTTGATCGACCCCGGCGGAAACTACGACGACGCGGTGCTGTCGGTTCGGGGGCGGTCAATGCTTCCGCGGGCGCGCGACGCGACGACGCGCGCGTGGAAGGCCGGCGTGCCGATTGTAACCGGGACCGATACGGACTACGGACCTCGAAGTACGCGGCGCATCCCGGATGAGGTAGCGGAGTTGGTCGGGATCGGCCTCCCGGCGATGGATGCGATCAAGTCAGCGACTTCTGTGGCGGCGCGCTGTCTGGGGGTCGATGCGCGCACGGGGATTTTGAAGGTGGGGCTCGAGGCGGATCTCATCGCCGTGGATCGGGATCCGTTGGCGGACGTTGGCGCGCTGCGGGACGTCGTCCTCGTCGTGAACAACGGCCGCGTGGCGATCAATCGCCTGTCGAACTAGCCCGCGCACGGTGGCGGTAATTGGGGTCAGACTCGAATTAGCGTTTTACGGAAATTGGGGTCAGACACCAATTACCCCAAGACTACTCGGGACCTCTGACTCATTGAGTAATTGGTGTCTGACCCCAATTTCCCGCTAATTCGAGTCTGACCCCAATTCCTTAGCGGCTGTCCGGGAATCCCACCCGCCGCAGTAGATCCTGAAAGCGAATGTTC
>Ga0075421_100007733_pt1 | contig 13168 bp, 11 predicted proteins | sample SoiMetdeltSBSDD5_FD_75292 | JGI IMG/M metagenome (GOLD analysis project Ga0075421, IMG submission 75292) | Bulk soil microbial communities from a Populus tree surrounding site in Tennessee, USA - Soil MetaG P. deltoides SBSDD5 | ecosystem: Environmental > Terrestrial > Soil > Tree plantation... | reverse complement strand
CTCCGGCGGTGACCATGAACCCGCCCCAAAGGGCTCGATTGCGATCGAGGGGCGTCCGGGCCGAGAAGTGATGCGCTGGCGTCAGCGTGATTGGCATCGGCGGCATCCGGGCCTCCTCCCACCAGTCGAGCTCTTCGACGCGTCGGATACCGGTGGACCGGACGAGCGCACTGTTTCCCAACGGCGTGACGACAATCGGATCGAAGCGACGGGCGAGCGCTCGAAGCGTGCGAAGGTCGCAGTGATCGTAGTGATCGTGACTGAGCAAGACGATCGAGATGGGTAGCAGGTCGGCGAAGCGCACCGCCGGCTGCCGCACGCGACGCGGCCCGATCAGAGTCATCGGGCCGGCGCGCTGCGAATAGATCGGGTCGGTCAGAATGGTGCCGGCTGCCGTTTGAATCAGGAAGGTCGCGTGGCCGATGAACGTTACCACGGCGTTCGCCCCGTCGAGCGGCTCGGGCCGCCGTGGTGCTTCGTCGATCCGCGACGGCCATCGTACGCGACGCTCGAGCAGCATTCGCGGGACGGCCGTAAATGGAAGCGGAGCGGGGCCGGCGGGATTCGTAAACCGCCGGCCATTCCAGTGATCGCTCTTCTCTCGCACAGAAACGCTGATCAGGTCCCCGAGAAGATGTCGAGCTTGTAGCCGGCCTTCATGAACAGATAGCCGCGCGATTCATCGGCCATCTTGCGAAAACTGTCCATGTTCACACCCGCCATCCGCCCTCGGGATTTCCGTATTCGGCCACCGATGATTACCGTGTCGATGTTTCGCACGTCCGCTGCCGACGCCACGGTCCCGATCGCGTGATTCGACGGATACAGGTTGATGTCATCGGTCCGTATCATGACGATGTCCGCCTCTTTGCCAGGCGTCAGCGTCCCGCACCTGTCGAGCAGACCGGCGCAGGCAGCGCCGCCTGCGGTCGCGCACTCGAGCACCTGGCGTACGCTGACGAGCGCGGGGGCCTTGCCGTCGCCGTTGACTCTGCGATACGTAGCCATCGCACGTTGAACGTTGAACGCGACGCGCATCTCAGTGAACATGTCGGTACCGTACGAGACTTCATTGTCGATGCTGAAGCCGGGCCGCATCCCGTGGTCGATCGCTTTCTGAAACGCGGCGACACCCTCCCCAAGACCGTACTGCGCGTCAGACCTGGGACAGACGTTCACGGTCGCGCCTGAATCCTTGACGCCCTGCCAAATCCGGTCAGGCCATCCTGACAGTGATTGAAGGTGTTGTCGGAGCGGATCAGTTTCTGTTGCAGGAATTCTTCGAAATCTGGCCCCGCGGCATTCGATTCGGTCGTGATCCTCAGACCGAGCCGGCGTGCCAGCGCAAAGTTCTCGCGGTTCAACCCCGAGAACATCCGCAACGTGACCAGTTGGTCGTCAGCAACCGCTTGCGCACGAGGGCCGAATCATGAAGCGTCGCGACGTGTTCAGGCCGCTGCCGCCATCGCCGCAGCACCGTTCGTCTTGCGTGAAGCAGATGCCGCTCAGCGCCCTCCGGTCGCCGAGGATGCCGGAACGTTGGAACGCTCGTGGCGCCAGGGCCCCGCTCCGACTCAATCCATCCTTCTCAAAGGCGGCACCATCGTGAGCATGGACGCGAAGGTCGGCGACTTCGCGAACGGCGATGTGCTCATCCAAGGCAAGAAGATCGTCAGCGTCGGACCGTCAGGTCAGGCCAAAGCGCCGTCACAGGCACAGGTGATCGACGCGACGAACACGATCATCATGCCCGGGTTCATCGACGCGCACCGCCATGCATGGGAGGGGCAGCTGCGCCGCATCATCCCGGACGGCGCGATCAGCGATTACATGGCGACCACCCACAACGGATTCGCCCGCTTCTATCGGCCGCACGATATCTACGTCGGCAACTTGATCACGGCGCTGGGCTGCATCGACGCCGGCATCACGTGCATGATCGACAACTCGCACAACTCGCGGTCGGCCGCGCATTCCGATGCTGCGGTTCAGGCGCTCATCGACTCGGGCATTCGCGGGGTCCACGCCTCGGGCGCGCCGCAGACCGGCGAGTGGGACAAGGCTTCAGAAGCGGTTCTTTGCGTCAACCCCGCTCGAGATCCTGTGGCCACTGCTTGGTTGCGCGTACCTTAGGTTGCGGCGCCTGGGGCCGCAATCACTTGGGGCCGATGAACCCCCGACTCATTGAGAGATGAGGTTCGCGGCGACGATCCGCTGGTCGAAGACGAAGACGTTGGGGTTGCCTGGGTCGACCGCGACGTGCAGCCAGTGATTGTCCAGCTCACCGAACGTTTCGACGCGCGTGAAGTTTTCGACCCGCCTGCCGCTCTTGGTCCCGATCATCGGCTTGTCGATCCGGAAGTAATGCGAGTCGCCGTGCGTCAGCACGACTGGCCGCCCGTACGCGATGGTCTCGGTCTCGAGCGCCGCGAGGAAGTCGTTGAAGCCGCTGCGAGCGGGGTCGGTCTTCGGCAACTCGAAGTTCGGATCCGCCTGCATGATGATCATCACCGCTCGCGCGCCAATCTCCTCGGCGACGTCGAACGACTCGTGAAGCCACGCCAGGTTGGCCGCGTTGCGGGCGACGTACTCGGCATCGTTGGCGGCGTTACGACCGAGGTTGTTGTTGCTGCCCACGACGTGCAGGCCGATGAAGAGGACGTTGTGTACCGTCCACCGGACATTTTCGCGGTAGAGCGAATACAGAGGTTCCGCGCTCTGGCGATCGAGCGTCAGCGTCTGCTCGCCGAGGCTCTGATCACTCGGAAAGAACAGCCCTCGAAGGTGGGCGAGACGCTCCAACGGATCGTAGCTGCCGTTGTTCGCGCGGTGGCAGTCGGTCCATTCGTTATCGCCCGGGACGTAGATCAGCGGATGCTCGAACCGGTTGAAGGAATCCAGCCGGTTCTGGTACATCTCGTTGCTGCAGACCGTGCTTCCGTTCTTGATGTCGCCATCGTGAACGATGAACGCCAGCGTCTGGTCGGCGTTGATATCGGCAATCACGTTGGGATACTTCGCGAGTCCTTCCGTGCCGTAGGGCATGTCGCCGATCAGCGCGAACGTGAAATGGCCGTTGCCTGATGCACCCGCCCGCGGTGCGGTGTTTGACTCCGACTGAACGGATGCAACTGCGACCAACGATAGGGTCAGCACGACGGCTGCGACGGCACGTGTCATGAAGAGGCTCCTGTTGGATGGCGTGGGGAGACGTGGAGCCTATCGAGAGTGTCGCGACCTTTCAGTAACGTTGCCGTAACGCTCGCGCCAAATCTACGGGTCGTCGTGGTATCGCACCTCCGTCCTGCGCGCGCGCACGCGCCGAGTCGGGCCCAGATCACAAACGTCGTCCTGCCGTAACCGCGTAGCAATATCGCCCAGCTAACCTCCTCGCCGCTTGGTGCCCCGCCTAGCGCTCGGCGGGCCTCGGCGTAATGGTCGCACTGCCGCACGAACGTCATGACACTCGAGGAGGTCGAGATGTACACACGGAAAGGGTTGGTCGCGCTCGGAGTCCTGGGGCTTGCCGCCACCGCTGCCGCCTTCAGCGGCGCGGACTTCGGGCGGTTTCGAGATCACCAGATGGACGCGCACTCCGAGCAGCTCTTCGGCATCGTCGAACCGGTCGAGGAGTCGTCGACCGAGAGCATAGGCGGCGTTCTCGCAGAGCAGGATCCGACGAGGTTGGTCACCTTGGCGAAAGGTTTGCGCGCGCGCGTGGTCTCCGCCACGGCGAGCACAGGGCCCAACATCGACATGATGGTCCTGTGGCCAAACGATGCGAACCCGACACACTTGATCGCGTGCAATGAAGAGGGTGCGGCGGAGCCCGGCCTCCAGCGCATCCGGTTGGCGGACGGACTGGCGCAGACGATTCTGACCGGAACGATCTCGTGCGACCCTGTCGAGCGAACGCCGTGGGGGACGCTCGTCTTCGCAGAGGAGTCCGGTACGGACGGCTGGCTGCTCGAGATCATCAATCCGCTGCAGACCACCGGCGTCTTGTTCAATCACGCCACCGGAGCACTCTCGGGTGGCACCGGCGCCGCGAACATCGCGACACGGCCGGCACCTGGGCATCTGTCCTGGGAGAGCATTGCGCTCTATCCGAACGGTGTCATGTACTACGGCGACGAGAACCGGCCGCTGAACGGAACGCCGGGGGGCGCCTACTTCAAGTTCATCCCCACCACGCTATGGTCCGGTGGCGCGCCCATCACGAGCCTGAGCCAGTCACCACTGGTTGCGGGAAAGGTCTACGGGCTCCGACTCGGAAAGCGCAGCAACAACACCGACTACGGACAGGCGTCTCAAACCGGTCTGGGCACGTGGATCGAGGTCGTCAACGCCAACAACGCGAATCTCCGAGCGGCCGCAGCGACTCTGAAGTTGACCGGCTACTATAGACCCGAAGATGCCGACATCGATCCCGAGGCGTTGTTGCGGGGCGAGGTGCGCTTCTGCGCCAACAACACCGGCAACGAGGCGCAGGATCACAACTGGGGCGAATCGATTTGCGTGACCGATGGCATTCTCGCGCACGCCGCTGCCAATTCGGCGGTGCCGGAGGTCCAGTACTTCGTCATCGGGACTCCCGAGCTGGCGATGATGGACAACCTCGCCTTTCAGCCGGGCCGCGGAAACGTGATCCTTCACGAAGATGGCGATGGCCCCGAGGTCGGTCGCAACAACGACCTGTGGTCGTGTCTTCCTGACGGAGACGACGCCGACGCGCTGTCGGACGGATGCGTCCGGATCGGCACGCTGAATGACCTGACTGCAGAGTGGACGGGCGGGTTGTTCGATCGGTTTGGCTCTCACTTCTACGTCAGCGTCCAGCACAACGCGACCGGCCACGGCGTGATCCTGGATATTTACGGCTGGCGCTGATTCCCGGGGGAGGAGAGGGGGTGCCGGTATCGAACATCCTCGAAGGATCATTCCGCGGGGCCCCCTCTTACCTCCTACGCACGGAAGTCTGTAGACTGCCACTCGGCACGATGACCGACCTCGATCTTGCGCGGCGTGTGCTGGCGGGGGACGAATCGGCGAGCGAAACGTTCTTCGCCGACTATTTTCCGCGGCTCTACCGGTTTGCCCGCATCCGGTTGGGTGGCAACGAGCAGGGTGCTGAGGAAGTTGTCCAGTCGACCCTTATACGCGCCGTGCGCAAGCTTCACACATACAGGGGCGAAGCCGCCCTCTTCACCTGGCTGTGCACGATCTGCCGGAGAGAAATCGGGCTCTGGCTCCAGCACGCGGGCCGAGTCGCCGAGGTGCCGTTGGCCGACGAGCTTCCGCGACTGAGGACGGCGCTCGATGCTGCCGCGAGCCTCGCCCGTTCCGACCCTGAGAGCGAAGCGAGCCGGCGCGAGTTGTCACAGCTCGTTCAACTGACTCTCGTCGAGCTACCGGAGCGGTACGGGCGAGTGCTCGAGTGGAAGTACATCCAGGAGCTCTCGGTGGATGAGATCGCCAACCGTCTGGGTGTCGGATACAAGGCGACGGAGTCGTTGTTGACGCGCGCGCGGCAGGCGTTCCGCGACGCCTTTGCCGTCGTGGTCGGGGACTGGCCCATCGACCGTGCACGGGGTACGACCGGGTCGGAGGGACTGTGATCGACGAGGATATGACGGCACGACTGGTGCGCCTCGGTGGCACGCGGCCCGACGTCCCCTTCGACCGGGAGAGCCGCGTCAAACAGGCCTTTCTCGACGAAGTCCGGGGCATGTCGCGGGCACGTGCGGTACGACGGCGACTGCTGACGTCCGCCGCCGTAATCGCGATGGCAGCCGCAGTTGTGCTCGCCGTTCGCGTCCGGCCTGCTCGCGACGCCGCGCCGGCCGGCGTCGTGGTCGCGACGGTGGAGCGGGTGGAAGGAAAGACCCGCCTTGGGCTCGGAGACGCGGTCCGCACGGGCGCCCGCATCGAGTCCGGGAGCGCGAGTCGTATCGGCCTGCGACTCGCCAGTGGGGCATCGCTGCGGTTCGATCAGCGATCTCGCGCGCATCTCATCTCGCAAACCCGCATCCAGCTCGACGCCGGTGCGGTGTACGTCGATACCGGCTCGGATCTCGGCATCGCTCGCACGACGTCCTCGGCCCTCCCAAGCCTCGAGATCGCAACGCCGCTCGGCATCGTCAGAGACATCGGTACGCAATTCGAGGTTCGCCTGGAAGACTCCGCGCTGCGGCTGCGCGTCCGCTCGGGCGTTGCGGAAGTACGCCGTGGCGCCGACGTTTCGTCGGCACGACCTGGGACCGAGCTGACCGTGACTCCAGAGCGGACGACGAGCCGGTCAACAGCGGCTTACGGAGAGGCATGGGCGTGGGCGGCCGGCCTGGCGCCGGTGTTCGAGATCGAGGGCCGCTCGCTCGACGCCTTTCTCGACTACGTGTGTCGCGAGCAAGGATGGACGCTGGTGTATGCGGATTCCAGGCTGGCGCTCGAAGCCTCGGGGATGATCCTGCACGGGTCCACTCAGGGAGTGCCGCCGTCCGACGCGCTTGCGATCGTGCTGGCGACCACGGGTCTGACGCACGTCCTCGATGACGGCGAGCTGCGAGTGGCGAGAGCCGGTCGCCGGTAGGGCACCAACCAGCCAAGGGCTCCGCCACTTGATACCTCGCGGAGCCCCTTGGCCGGTTGCCAGTATCTCTTGCCGCGCTTAGCGCGGCTAGGACCGCTATGCGGTCGGAGGCGACGAGAACGAAACTCGCGTTCCGGGCCGCATAGCGGTCCAACGAGGTCAGGGTCGATGACACGCGAGCCGCGAACCCGCATCGATGCCGTGTCGCTGATCGTCGTGATGCTGTGCCTCTGCGCGGGCGCAGCCTCCGCGCAATCGATCCCGGAGACGTTTGGGGGCCGGCAACTGGAAGACGCGCTGCGTGTGCTGCAGGCGCATGGCCTCCGTCTCGTGTTCAGCTCGGAGCTCGTCACGCCGGACATGATGGTTCGCACCGAGCCGCGCGCGAAGACGGCGCGGGGGCAGTTGGCCGAGTTGCTCGAGCCGCATGGCCTGGTCGCGGAGAACGGTCCGAGAGGTATCGTTCAGATCGTCCGAAAGAAGCGCCCGCAATCGGAACGACCGGGCCGCGTCGCCGCGCCGGTGGAACCCCAGCAGACGAACGCCGACGGCCACCACGAGAACTCCGTGCCCTTGACCTATCGTGAGCGTGTGTCGGTCACGGCAGAAGCGGACGCACACGATGCCATCGGTGCCGCACGAGTCCGACGCCTCGCGAGTGCCGAGCTCAGTGCGCTGGACGGCACCATCGCCGACGATCCTCTCCGCGTCGTCCACACATTGCCGGGCGCGGCCACGGGCGATGATTTCCGCAGTGAGTTCTCCGTGCGCGGGAGTCAGTATCGTCACGCGAGCGTGGTGATCGACGGAGCAGTTGCGCCGTGGCTGCAGCATGCCGCGCTCGGGCGCGGTGACACAGGCACGATGACGATGCTGCGCGGCGACGTGGTCGAGGACGCGGCGCTTCTCGTCGGGGCATATGCGCGCGTGGACGGCGGTCAGATCGGCCCGCAACTCGACTTGACGCTCCGCGAAGGATCGCGGGCGGCACGACGGTTCAAGCTGGGCGTGAGCGGGATGAGCACCACACTGACCGCGGAAGGGCCAATCGGATCCGCGGCGCGAGGCTCGTGGCTCGTCGGCGTGCGACGGAGCAACACCGAGTGGCCGATGAGCCGCAGCGACGAAGATTCGACGGTCTTCGGCTTCGGCGACGTGCAATCGAAAGTCGTCTACGACGTGCGCCCCGGACAACAGGTCGCCGTCAGCCTCGTGTCGGGTATCTCGAACGTCGAAGGCGGGGATCATCCGAATCGGTTCGGCCTCGCTGACGGACTCAATCGCGCTGCGATGGTCGTGCTGACGTGGCGATCGATCATCGGCGCGCACACGACTCTGACCCAACGAGTGTCGTCCCTCACTCACGACTTTCGCAATCACAACCAGAGGGCAGAGATGACCAGTCGTGGCACGAACCTCGCGCGTGCCTATCGTGTGGACGTGGGTCACCCAATCCTCGGTGGCGTCGTCCAAACGGGGGCACGCGTGCGGCGGGCAGGCGGCTCGAGGCGAGGGTCGAGTGACATCGAGGCGGCGTGGCTCGAACGATCCGGTCATGCCACGTTTCTGCGGGCGCTCGGCCCCAGCGTGACGCTTGCTGCGGGTCTCCGGCTCGCAGACTCCACCTTGGTACATCGCCAGGCCGTCGATCGGTGGCTGCAAGCCGAGTGGTCAGTCGCGCCGCGATGGCTCGTGCACGCGTCGACCGGTCTGGCCCATCAGTTCGCGGCACTCGAAGAGGCCGCCGGATGGGCAGCGCCAGCGTCACTTCGGCCCGAGCAAGCCACATACGTCGACGTTGGCATCGGCCATCAGCTGTCCCCATCGGTTCGCTGGGACGTCACGGCGTTCAGCCGTCGTGAGCGCGATGTGCTCCGCGAGCCAGATACGCATCCGCGGCTGGTCGATGGAATCCTTGATGCTCACAAAAACGACGCTCGTTTCGAGAACGCCCTGTCCGGGACAGCGAATGGAATCGAGCTGACCATCGCGCGAACAGCCGAGACCGGTCTCTCGGGACGGATCGCGTACTCCTATGGCGTGGCTCGCCACACGGATGTCGCACGCCACGAGGGTTTCCCGTCTGATCTCGATCAGCGTCATGCGATCGCCATTTCCGGTGCTACCGCGCTGCCCGGGAAGGCGAGGGTGGGCTTGACCTTTCGCGGTGGAACGAACGTGCCGATTGCCGGATACCTCGTTCGCCGCAATGGCGATCTGTTCGCGGGCAGCGAGCGCAATCACGAGCGCCTCCCTGCCTATGCGCGGCTCGATGCGCGTGTCGAACGTTCGTTTTCGGTCGCCGGACGCCAGGCCACGGTTTTCGTTGAATCGCTCAACGTGTTGAATCGCGCGAACCGTGGTCCGACAGATGGCGCGATCGAACCGGAGACGGGCGAGGCTGTCGGCTTCACCGAGCGGCTCTTTCCTCGATTGCTGACCGCCGGCCTGCGGTTTACGTTCTGATCCTCGAAGGCGGCCCGTTCCCTATGGCATGCGGAAGCACGCCTCGATCGCGGTGTTGTTGTTCGTCGACGTGCGGGCGATGATCTCGAACTTCCAGACGCCGCCCGCAGAGGTGAGGCTCATCGGGATTTCGAACTCGGTCACCGTCGGCGGCAGGTCGAGGCTCAGCTTCGTGTTTCCCTGCTCCACGAAGAACTGATAGCGCGAGATCTTCACCGGCCCGCTCTTGCCAAGGTCGGGATGGGATGTCGTCACCGGATCCCAATCGATCAGAACCGGAGCTGCGACCACCGGCAGCAGTGCCGCGTCACACGGGACAGCCGGCTGTCCATTCACCCTCGACGCCACCGGCGCCGCGAGAACATGTGAAAGGCGAACGTTGCTTCTGAACGTTCCGCCATCCTGAGCGGCCGCTTCGATTTCATAGACGCCCTCCGGGAACCGCTGAAAGAATGCCTCCGGACTCAGCTCGTCGAACGAGGGTTCCTGACTCTCGAAGGCCAGTTGCGTCAGCCCCTGGCTGCGAAGACGGTTGGCGCTGACGATGCCCAGCAACGGCCGATCGCGTTGATCGTTGACCTCGAGCTGCGTCCACGTGCCGCCGTCGATCGCGGCGTGCAGTCCGAGATCGCCATCAGTGTCATTGAGCTCCACGAACAGCTCGGCTTGGGCAAACGGCTGGCTCGCCGGCTCGCTCCGAGGGACGGTCTGGGCCGTGAGACTCCCGAGCGTGAGGACGAGCAGAGTGAGACGTGTGTGACGGATGTGAGCTGACATGCCATGCCTCCGGTGTGGTGTGAGGAGGCGCCGCGTGACAATCCTTCGACGGGTGCTCGACCGCTGTGACCGAAGGATCTTTCTGCGAAGCCCTCTCTAATCAACAGCAGCGGCCTGCTCGAGGAGGCGTTCATGTTGAGGAAGACCGTGTCGATCAGAATCGTCGCGCTGGCTCTCTCGCTCGCGCTTCCCGCGTCGGTTTCGGCGGGTCCGTTGACAGCGGCCATCGAGAAAGCCGGACGTGAGTTCAGGCTGGCGCAAGCGGAGAAGAGTGCACGCAGCCGCGGCCGCCTCTGGACCAGCGTTGCTCTCATCGTTGCGGGCGGCGCGCTCGTCACGTGGGGCGCCATCGAGCTCAACGACAGTGAGAATGACACCGACACAGATGATGTCCCTGGTGCGCCTGAATCCGACAAATGGGAAAAGGTCACCTTGGGTGGCGGGGTTGCCGCCGCTGGTGTCGGGGCCATCCTGTTGATGACCGGAGGTCGAGCGTCGAATCCGACGATTTCGTCGCGGCCTGGCCGCATCACCGTCAACCACACCGTACGTTTTTGAACACACGCCACTGGGTCCCCTCATCGTCGGATCTGTACTATGACGCCATGACGTTGGCTGTCGTCGCCGCGCTCGTCGCATCGAACATGATCGGTTTCGCCGCTGTGATACCGCCAGCGAACGAGCGGCCCATAGCAGCCGGGATCTCGGCTCTGTCCAGCGCGCAGGCACCCACGCCTCGCGGGCGTCGCGGGTCGCCGCCACAGCCGCAGCAGACACAGAGCCCCCTGTATTTCGTCGGAACATGGCGCTTCGCGTGGACCGGCCGCGAGAGTCCGCTTACACCAGGGCCGCGTTCCGGGACGGTGACGTTCGCGCGCGGCGCCGGCGGCAACGTCCTGACCGTGCGCGTCGAAGGACAAATCGAAGAGGGCGCCGCCTACAAGGAGAGCGGCGCGATTGAATGGAACGAGGAGAAGAAGAGCCTCGCGTTCAAGGAGCAACTGAGCGGCGGCACGCAAGTGACGGGGACGGGTGACTGGTCGTCGCCCCTTGCGATCAGATATGAAAGCGCGCCGATACGAGTCGGGACGCAGACGGTGCGGCTGCGTCGCAGCTACGCGATTATCGCGCCCGAATCATTCATCGTCACCGAGGAGCTGTCGATCGATAGCGCGCCGTTCACGCGGCTCGGCACCGGTACGTTCACGAAGGCACCCCAGCCATGATCGGCCGCTGCTAGGGTTGTCGCCTCGGCTGATCCGACTGCGGCGCTGGCGCTCCAGGCTTGACTTCGACGGTTCCGAAATACCCGATCAACATCTCTTCCCACGTCTGGTCACCCCAGCGCACCTCCGCGCGTGGATCCGGGTTGAACTTGTTGGCCGCGGAGTTGTCGAAGTGCGCGACGATCTTGAGCGTCGAACCCTTCGGCATGAATATGGGCTCGGCTAGTCGGTAACTCGTCTGCCAGTTGAAATCGTATTTCGGCACGCGGAGCACGATCTCCTCTCGGCCGTCGGGATAGATGAGCGTGTAGGTCGCGTCCTTGCCGCGCACGTGCATGTGCGGATAGACGGAGCTCAGATACGAATCACGGTCGAACGTCTGCTGTGCCGTGACCTCGTAATTGGGATCGCCTGGCGGAATCACGAACGTCAGGTTCGGCAGCTGCCCGCCGCCGCCTGCTCGCAGTCGCGACGGAGGTTCCCTCGCAAGAATGACTCCGATCTCGGTCTGATCGGGCGTTGGATGGCCGATCGTCGTGTAATGCATCTGGAGGACGATGAGGGACCCTGCCGGGATCCTCCGCGCGACGCCCTCTTCGAACACGTCGTAGACGCGACCGGGCACATAGCCTGCGAAATTGCCGCTGAATCCCTGCTGGCCGCGGTCGCGCGTGAGCCGCGGCTTCGGATCGATGGGTTGGCCGTCGCCCGGCACGACGTCGGCGATGATGTGATGAACGACTCGCCGATCCGACGGTTTCAGCTCGATACCGCGAACCCAGACGTCCTCCTTCAAGTTCGTGGGCACCGTGACGTACAGGTACGGCACGGCGCCGTCGGCCGGTACCTCGAACGGCTCCAGCATTTTGAAAACCAGGTCCGGCTTTCCGATCGACCAGCCTTCGGCAAACGTGGGTGCAGCAGGTAGATCGCGCGCGTCTCCTTCTTGCGCTCCGGCGTCGACCCAGGCAGAGATAGTGGCGATCTCCGACGGCTTCAGGCTGATGTCGTTGAGGAACTTACCGTGCGCGGGATCGGCATGCCACGGCGGCATCTCCCGCCGGACGACCCGTTGCTTGATCGCGCGCGCCCAGGGCCGAACCTCTGCGTACGTCATCAAGGACATCGGCGCCATTGAGCCCGCACGATGGCATTGCACGCAGCTCCTGTACATAATCGGCGCGACGTCTTTGTTGAAAGTCGGCGAGTCTGCGGCGGTCGCGGGGGAAACCATACCCACCAGGCTGAAGAGGGCGACGACGTATGTTCCGATGCGCATGGCTGTCTCCGCCAAGGCGTTCAATCGGCGAGGAAGGTTCAAGGCCGCTCGAGATCTTATCACTCTCCGATTGCCACGATTTGCTTTCACTGGCTGATCGTTCCGTTCGAAGAAATGGTGAACGCGTAACCAGGTTCGTTACCATTCCCAGGAGTGGTGGCGTTCTGGATCAGTCGAACCTCGTTCACGAAAATACTCCGCGTCACCGCGCCGGTCGGGTTCTCATCGCAGAAGTTCTGGTCGTTCACTCGAAACGACACGCGCGAGCTGACGGGGCCGTCCGCGAACGTGATCTCGTATCGGTCTGGAAGTATCGGCTGAAGCGGTATCGCTTCGAAATTGCGCCAGCTCGGATGCGTATGCGTCGCGCCGACGCCGCTGACACAGGCCTGCGCCGAGGCCGGCAGATCGGATCTTCGCGCCGTCGACCCTAGAAAAACGACCCGCACCGTCGAACCAGAGGGACCGGTCGGGTTCGACGGTCTTCCGGAGTCATCACAGCCCAGCGTTGCAACGGCTAAGCTTGCCGCGATGGCCCGTGCGTTCATTCGAGGAGCATATCGAAAACGCCGACGCCTGGCGCGAGCGTCGTACGTCGCAGAACTTCGATCCGGCGGGTCGATAAGAGAAAGGCCGCCTCGAAGCGGCCTCTACGAACATTACGCTGTGATCGCGGGCGGTGCCGCGACGACGTGCTGCGCGATCAGCTCTTTCAGACGATCCGCATCGACCGACTCGACTTCGAGCAGTTCCGTTGCGAGGCCCTTCACCGCGCCGCGCTCGCGGGCGACGATCTGGCGAGCGGTCTCGTAGCCCCTCATCACCAGCGCG
>Ga0075421_100007731_pt1 | contig 13171 bp, 11 predicted proteins | sample SoiMetdeltSBSDD5_FD_75292 | JGI IMG/M metagenome (GOLD analysis project Ga0075421, IMG submission 75292) | Bulk soil microbial communities from a Populus tree surrounding site in Tennessee, USA - Soil MetaG P. deltoides SBSDD5 | ecosystem: Environmental > Terrestrial > Soil > Tree plantation... | reverse complement strand
GCACATCTCGGGGATCTGGGCGGAGAAGCAGCTGGTGGAGATCGTGGAGATCCCCGAGCATCCCTTCTTCGTGGCTGGTCAGTTCCACCCGGAGTTCCGCTCGCGCCCGTGGGATCCGCACCCGCTCTTCGCCGGATTCGTGAAGGCCGCCCTCGACTACCGGAGAGCGCGGTGAGCACCACGCGCGAGGTGACCGTCGGACCGGTCCGGGTGGGCGGCGGCCAACCACTGGCCCTGATCGGCGGCCCGTGCGCGATCGAGGACGAAAAGCACGCGCTCATGACGGCCGAGCGGCTCACGAAGATCGCCGCCGACCGGCGGGTGCCGTTCATCTACAAGTCCTCCTACGACAAGGCCAACCGCTCCTCGGTGAACAGCTATCGCGGACCGGGCCTCGTGGAAGGCCTGCGAATCTTGAAGAAGGTTCGCGACACGCTTCGCGTGCCGGTGCTGTCGGACATTCATCAAGTGTCCGAGGTGGCTCCGGCCGCCGAGGTCCTGGACGTGCTCCAGATCCCCGCCTTCCTGTGCCGCCAGACCGACCTGCTGCTGGCGGCCGCCGCCACCGGCAAGCCCGTCAACGTGAAGAAGGGCCAGTTCGTGGCCCCGCGCGACATGAAGAACGTCGTGGACAAGCTGCTGTCCAAGGGTAACGAGTCGATTCTCCTCACCGAGCGCGGCACCTCGTTCGGCTATCACAACCTCGTGGTCGACATGCGCGGCCTCGCCGACATGCGCGAGCTGGGCTATCCCGTCGTGTTCGACGCGACGCACTCCGTGCAGCTGCCGGGCGGCGCCGGCGACCGCTCCGGAGGCGAGCGGAGGTACGTGCCCGCCCTCGCGCGCGCAGCCGTGGGCGTCGGCATCGATGCGCTCTTCATGGAGATGCACGAGGACCCGGACCGCACGCTCCGCGACGGCCGCCCGCTCTCGGATGGGCCCAACATGCTGCGCATCGACGACTTGCCGCGCCTGCTCGACGAGCTGCTGGCCATTCGCGGAGCGCTTCGACGATGAGCGGGTCGGGTCGCGCCGACATTCGCGCCATCGCCGCCCGCGTCCTCCGCATGGAGGCCGACGCCATCCTCGGCCTGGTGGCCAAGCTCGATGCGCGCTTCGAGCGGGCGGTGGAGCTGCTTCAAGCGTGCAGCGGCCGCGTCATCGTCACCGGGATGGGCAAGTCCGGGATCATCGGGCGGAAGATTGCGGCGACGCTCGCGTCGACCGGCACGCCGTCTTACTTTCTCCATCCGGCGGAGGGGGTGCACGGCGACCTCGGCATGGTCGCCCGCGGTGACGTCGTGCTCGCGCTGTCGAACTCCGGGGAGACCGACGAAGTCCTCGCGATCCTGCCGCCGCTCAAGCGCCTCGGCGTGGCGATCGTGCTGTTGACGGGCAACCCGGCCTCGACGCTGGCGCGCCAGTGCGAGGTCGTGCTCGACGTGAGCGTCGCGGAGGAGGCGTGTCCGATGAATCTCGCGCCGACCTCGTCGACGACGGCGGCGCTGGCCGCGGGCGACGCGCTCGCCATGGCCCTGCTCGAGCTACGCGGCCTCCGCCCCGAGGATTATGCGGCGCTGCACCCGCGGGGGACGCTCGGCTGGCGCTCGCTCTTCCGCGTCGCCGACCTCATGCACACGGGCGAGGCGGTGCCCCGCGTGCGCGGCGATGCGACGCTCGAGGACGCGATCCTCGAGATGACCAAGAAGCGCTTCGGCATGACGACCGTGGTCGACGACGATGGGCGGCTCATCGGGGTCGTCACCGACGGCGACCTCCGTCGCCTGCATCTCAAGACGCAATCGATCGCCGGCGTGCGGGCGGGCCACGTGGCCTCGAGCACCCCGAAGACAATCGGCGCCGACGAGCTGGCCGCCAAGGCCCTCGAGGTCATGGAAGCCTGGGCGATCACGAGCCTCGTCGTCCCGGACGCCGCCGGCCGGCCGGTGGGCATCATTCACATGCACGACATCCTTCGAGCGAAGATCGTCTAGCTGTCGTCTCGCCGTTGTTCGTATTTCGTCTTCCTCGCGAGTGTTTGTGATAGGCTGGTATCGAAATTGCACATGCCTAATCTGGCTCGCGGCATTGTCGTAATCGTCGTCGCGTTCGTCCTGCTCCTGACCGGGACGCTGATCTTCAGGAGTCGGTCGGCGATCGTCGAGCCCATCGGCCCATCGCCATCCAGCGCGGACCTGAGGATCAAAGAGGTCGACCTCGAAGAGGAGACGAAGGGCGTCCGCTGGCGCCTTCGTGCCGAGCAGGCGCTCATGTTCGAGCAGGAGGGGCGAACGTCGCTCCGGCGGTTGGTGGTGCGGGTGTTCCAGAAGGACCGCTCGTGGACGGTGGTCGGGGACGAGGGAGACATCGACCAGAAGACGAAGAACGTGGAGATCCGCCACAACGTCGTGATCACGTCGGACGACGGCCTCCGGCTCGACACGAGCGTGATCCGCTGGGACGCTGAGAAGGCGCGGCTGTGGACGGATGCTCCGGTCACCTTCCAGCGCGACGGCTCGACCGTGCGCGGCACAGGGATGGAAATGACGACGGGAGACGAGGCAACCACGGTGGCCGGCCGCGTCCGCGCCGTGTTCGCTCAGCGGTCCAGTCGGTGAGCGTCCGCGCGATGGCCCTCGCGAGTCTTGCCAGCCTCGCTGTCGCGGCGGGCTCCGCTCACGCGGCGCCGGCGGGTCCCGCCCCGGCGACGAAGGCCCGGGATGAGCGGCCGTCGAAGGAGCAGGCCAAAACGCCGCGCGCCGGCAAGGACGACCGCACGCAGCCCGTCACCGTCGACGCCGACAAGATGGAGCGGTTCGGGAAGGAGGGGTTGGTCGTCTTCACCGGCAACGTGGTCGCGCGGCAGAACAACTCCGTCCAGTACGCCGAGCGCATGGAGGTCTATCTCGACGAGGCGGGCGACAAGATCCTCCGCACCGTGTCGACCGGCGCCGTGCGCATCATCACGCGCGATTGCCGCACGGGGACGGCGCAGCGCGCCGAGTATTACGACCTCGAGCAGCGGGTCGTGCTCATCGGCAACGCGCGGGTGTGGCAGGAGGACAACGTCGTCAGCGGCGACACCATCACGATCTTCCTCTCGCAGGACCGCTCGGTGGTGCAAGGCGGCAAGGACGAGCGGGTGAAGGCGGTCTTCTATCCCAAGGACGACGCCGCCGGCGCCACGCCGCGCGCGAGCCGGCCATCATCCACCACGTGCAGCAACTGAACGATGGAGGGACTCGTCGCCCAGGGCCTGCAGAAGTGGTTCAAGACCCGCAAGGTCGTCGACAACGTGTCGCTCGACATCCAGCGCGGTGAAGTGGTCGGCTTGCTCGGTCCGAATGGCGCGGGCAAGACGACATCCTTCTACATGATGGTCGGCCTGCTGCCGACCGAGGGTGGTCGAATCTTTCTCGAAGGCCAGGAGATCACGTCGCTGCCGATGTACCAGCGCTGCCGCATGGGCGTCGGGTACTTGCCGCAGGAGTCCTCGGTCTTTCGCAAGCTGACCGTGGAGGAAAATCTCCTGGCCATTCTCGAGACGCTCGATCTGCCCGGCGGAGAGCGCCGGCAGCGCGCGCGCGAGCTGCTCGCCGAGCTGGATCTCACGGGTCTGGCGCCGTATCCGGCCTACACGCTGTCCGGCGGCGAGCGGCGCCGGCTCGAGATCACACGCGCGCTGGTCACCTCACCGCAATACCTGCTGCTGGACGAGCCCTTCACCGGCATCGATCCGATCGCCATCGGTGACATCCAGGAGATCGTGGGGCGGCTGAAGGAGCGCGGCATCGGCATCCTGATCACGGATCACAACGTGCGCGAGACTCTCGCAATCACCGATCGCGCCTACATCCTCTACGATGGCAAGATCCTCGTGTCCGGCACGGCCAGCGAGATCGCCAATAATCCGATAGCCCGAGAGATCTACCTCGGCGAGAAATTCGCGCTGTAGGTCTGAGGGCACGAGAACCGCCTATGGCAATGGAAGCCCGACTCTCCCTTCGACAGAGCCAGCGGGTGGTCATGACCCCGCTGCTGCAGCAGGCGATCCAGCTGCTGCAGCTCAGCACGCTCGAGCTGCAGGAAGTCGTCCAGAAAGAGCTGCTCGAAAATCCGCTGCTCGAAGAGGTGCAGCCCGAGACCACGGACGCCCCCGACGGTCAGGCCGCGCCGGACGTGCCCACCGCGCCGCCGGCCGAGCCACTCAGCAGCGAGGCGGCGCCGGCGCCGACCACGGAGCGCCAGACCGACGACCTGCCGTTCGATCTGACGGCGGTGATGTTCGACGACCACGAGGAGCGCTCCCTGGTGGCGCAGGAGGACCGCGAGGACCTGCCGTTCGAGAACATGGTCCGCTCGGTCAACTCGCTCACCGATCATCTCGACGAGCAGCTGCGGTACGCGACCGACGACCCGCTCGTACGGCGCATCGGTGAGGAGATCATCGGCAATCTCGACGAGGACGGCTACCTGCGCGCGGAGATCGAGGAGATCGCGCAGCGCTGCACGGCGACCGCCGAGGACGTGCAGAAGGTGCTGGCCATGGTGCAGGCGTTCGACCCGCCGGGCGTGGCCGCCCGGAACATCCAGGAGTGCCTGCTCATCCAGCTCAAGGTCGACCCGAATCCGGATCCAGTGTCTGTCGAGATCGTGGAGGATCACTTCGACGACCTCAGCCGCCGGCGCTATCCGGACATTGCCCGCGCCCTGAAGCTGCCGCTCGACCGCGTGATGGAGTCGGTCGAGGAGATCATGGGGCTCGAGCCGAAGCCGGGCCGGCGCTTCGGCGGCAACGACTCGCGTTACATCGTGCCCGACGTGGTCGTGCACAAGATGGGCAGCGAGTACGTGGTGGTCTTGAACGAGGACGGCATCCCGCGCCTGCGCGTCAACTCGCTCTACCGCTCGCTCCTGCGCTCCTCGTCGGACGGCGAGGCGCGGCAATACGTCGACCAGAAGCTGCGCTCCGCACTGTGGCTGATCAAGTCGGTCGATCAGCGGCAGCGCACACTGCGCAAGGTGACGCAGTCGATCGTGAAGTTCCAGCGCGAGTTCCTCGACAAAGGCCTGCCCTACCTCCGCCCGCTCTCGCTGCGCGACGTCGGCGAGGACATCGGCATGCACGAGTCGACCATCAGCCGGGTCACCACCAACAAGTACGTCGAGACCCCGCAGGGACTCTTCGAGCTGAAGTATTTCTTCCACAGCGGCATCGCGTCCGGCGACGGCGAGATGGTCTCGTCAGTGAGCGTCAAAAAGATGATCCAGGATCTCCTGGCGAACGAAGACCCCTCCAAGCCGCTGTCCGACCAGGAAGTCGCGCTCATTCTCAAAGGACGCGGCCTCACCATCGCCCGGCGCACCGTGGCGAAATATCGCGAGGAGCTCGGCATCTTGCCGTCGCACCAGAGGAGGCTCGCGCCACGGCGGCGATGACGCCGATCTCCTTCGTGGTGATCACCGGCCTCAGCGGGGCCGGCAAGAGCTACGCGATCAAGTGCTTCGAGGACATGGGCTTCTTCTGCGTCGACAATCTTCCGACCACGCTGATCCCGACCTTCGCCGACCTCGTCGCTCGCGCCGATGCCCCCAAGCGCGGCCGGGTCGCCCTCGGTGTCGACGTGCGCGAGGGGGCGTACCTCTCCCATTTCCTGGAGGCCCTCGCCGAGCTGCGCACGCGCGGTCACACGGTGGAGGTTCTCTTCTTGGAAGCGGGCGAGGAGGCGCTCGTCCGCCGCTATCGCGAGACGCGGCGGCGTCATCCGCTGGCGCCCGACGGCAACGTCCTCGACGGCATCCGCGCCGAGCGCAAGGCGCTGTCGACGGTGCGGGAGGTGGCCGATCGGATCGTCGACACATCGGCGCTCACCGTCCATCAGCTGAAGGACTTCCTGGTCGACGCGTACGTGACGCCGAAGGCGCGGCCGGGCCTCGCCGTCTCGCTCGTGTCGTTCGGCTTCAAGCATGGCCTGCCGATCGACGCCGACCTCGTGTTCGACGTCCGCTTCCTGCCGAATCCGCACTTCGTCGAGGGATTGCGTCCGCTCGACGGCCGCGACACGCGCGTGCGTGAGTTCGTCATGAAGCACGGGGAGAGCCGCGAGCTCCTGCGCCGCATCGCCGATTTCCTCTCCTTCGTGCTGCCGGCCTACCAGCGCGAGGGCAAGGCCTATCTGACCATCGCCATCGGGTGCACGGGCGGGCGCCATCGCTCGGTCGCGCTCGTCGAGGAGCTGCGCTCGCACATCGAGACGCTCGGCCTCACGCCCGCGCTCGTCCACCGGGATCTCGATCGCGAGTAGCGGCGGATGACGTCAGACCGCCTGGCGTTCTGTTTCGGCGTCCACAATCACCAGCCGATCGGCAACTTCGACTCGGTGCTGGCGGAGGCGACCGAGCGCGCCTACCGGCCGTTTCTCGAGCTCGTCCGCCGCCGCCCCGAGGTCCGCCTCAGCGTGCATTGCACGGGCAGCCTGCTCGCCTGGCTGCGCGCCCAGGGGCGCAAGACATTCGATCTCCTCGGCGAGACCGTGTCGGCCGGGCAGGTGGAGCTCCTGACCGGCGGCTTCTACGAGCCGATCCTGGCCATCCTCCCGGACGTCGACAAGCGGGGGCAGATCCAGCGGCTCACCGAGTACCTCGCGCGGGAGTTCGGCGTGCGGCCGCGGGGCATGTGGCTCGCCGAGCGCGTGTGGGAGCCGCACTTACCCAAGGCGCTGCGCGAGGCCGGCGTCGAGTTCGTGCTGGTCGACGACAGCCACTTCGCCCTGGCCGGCCTCGATCCGGACACGCTCGGCGGTTATTACGTGACGGAAGAGCAGGGGCACACGCTGGCCGTGTTTCCGATCAGTCAGCGGCTGCGCTACCTCATCCCCTTCGCGGAGGTCGATCAGACGCTGGCGTACCTCGACGCGCGCCGCGGCGACGTCCCCGCCCTCACCGTGGTGGACGACGGGGAGAAGTTCGGCGCGTGGCCGGGGACTCACGAGCACGTGTACCGCGACGGCTGGCTCGACCGCTTCTTCGATCGTGTGGCGGACTCGCCCTGGCTCTGCATGCGCACGTTCACGGAGGTGCTCGACCGTATGCCCGCCCGCGGCCCCGTCTACCTGCCGAGCGCGTCGTACCGCGAGATGGGGGAATGGGCGCTTCCCTCGACGGCGGCGGCGGCGCTCGAGCGTGCTCGGACCGCGCTCGGGCCGGCCGACGGGGAGCTGGCCTCGCTGTTCCGCGGCGGCTTCTGGCGCGGCTTCCTGGTGAAGTATCCGGAGGTCGCCGATACGTACTGGAAGATGCTGCGGCTGTCGACGGCGATGGCCGAGGCGGAGCGCGATCGGCCGAACGATCCCGCGCTCCAGGCGGCCCGCGAGTCGCTCTGGCGCGGTCAGGCCAACGACGCGTACTGGCACGGCGTCTTCGGCGGCTGCTACCTCCCGCACCTGCGACGGGCGGTGAAGAGCGCGCTGCTCGAGGCCGAGCGCGGCCTCGACGGCATCGTCGGCGCCCGTACGGACGCGCGAACCCTCGACGCCGACGGCGACGGCGCCGACGAAGTCCTCGTCCGCACCCCGGACCTCGCGGTGACCATCGCGCCGGCGCGGGGCGGCAGCGTCACCGAGCTCGCGTATCTGCCGCAGAGCCTCGACCTCGCCGACGTGCTGACGCGGCGTCCGGAGGCGTACCACGCGCGCGTGATGACTGGGGCCGCGCAGCGGCACGACGGCGCGCGCACGATTCACGATGCGCCGGGTCACAAGGAAACCGGGCTCGCCGCGCGACTCGCCTACGATCCGTTCCGCCGCGCGTCGCTGCTGGACGGTCTCTTCGCGGTCGGCGAGCCGCTCGACCCCGTCGCCCCCTGGGCAGCGGCGCAGCGCACGCTGGCCGACGTCCGGCTGACGCATGCGATCGAGCGGACAGCCGACCGCCTGGCGGTGACGCTGTCGTCCGACGAGGCGGCCGGGGTGGTGAAGCGACTCGGCGTGAGCGGAGCGACGCTGCGCGCGGATTACCGGCTGGCGACGGCGGAGCCCGCGCGCTGGGCCGTTCAGTGGAACCTGGCGCTGACCGCCGGGGACGCGCCGGGCCGCTATCTCACGCTGCCCGACCGGCCCTCGCTCGCGAGCACGGGACGTCGAGACGACGTCGAGACGGTGACGCTCGTCGACGAGTGGATCGGCGTCCGCGCGCAGCTGACGTGGAGTGCCGGCGCCGTGCTGGCCTGGGGACCGGTGGAGACCGTGTCGGTGTCGGAGGCAGGCTTCGAGCGAATTTATCAGGGGCTCGCCGTGTTGCTGACATGGCCGCTCGACGGAGGCCCGACCGAGCTCTGGACGGCGGTGACGGTGAGCGCGACATGACGCGGCTCGACGATCCGGCGGCGCTCGCCCGGCTCGACCCGCACGACGCACGCAGGGTGCTGGCGGAGTTCCCGGCGCAGTGCCGGCGCGCATGCACGCTGCAGAGCGATCCGCCGCTGCGCGCGGCACGGCCGCGGGTGGTCGTCGTGGCCGGCATGGGTGGCTCGGCCGCTGGCGGCGACCTGCTCGCAGTCTACGTGGCAGAGACCGTCGACGTGCCGATCATCGTGCACCGCGGCTACGGCCTGCCCGCGCTGGCCGGCCCGCACGCCGTCGTGATCGCCTCCTCGTACTCCGGGGACACGGCCGAGGTGCTGTCGGCCTTCGACGTCGCCGTCGCGCGCAACGTTCCCGTCGTCGCCGTGACCGCCGGCGGCGCGCTGGCCGAGCGTGCCACGGCGGCCCGCCGACCGCGCGTCGCGCTGCCGGCGGGCCTCATGCCGCGCATGGCGCTCGGCTACCTCTTCTTTCCGGCCTTGCCGCTGCTGGCGGGCTGCGGCGTGGAGGTGGCGCCCGCCGACGAGATCGACGAGGCGCTCGCGGCGCTCGACGCGCTCGCGCGCGACCTCGTGCCGGAGCGACCGGCCGCCGACAACGACGCCAAGCGCTTGGCGCTGTCCATCGGCGATCGACTGCCCGCCATCTATGGCGGCCCGGCGACGGGCCTCATCGCCTACCGCTGGAAGACGGACATCGAGGAAAACGCGAAGACCTTCGCACTCGCCGGTGCGCTGCCCGAGATGAACCACAACGAGATCGAGGCGTGGCGCTCGACGGGGGCGAAGGACATGCACGTGGTCCTGCTGCGGGATCGTGGCGAGGCGCCGGAGATCGCGCGCCGCTTTCGCGTGCTCCACGACGTGGTCGGGCCCTCGGCCGGCGGCGTGAGCGAGGCGTGGGGGCGCGGGCAGGGACGGCTTTCGCGCCTGCTCACGCTCACCTATCTGGGGCAGTGGACCAGCTATTACCTGGCCATCCTGCGTGAGCGCGACCCGTGGAGCGTTCCGTTGCTGGACGAGATGAAAAGGCGCATGCGGACACCGGCCGCGCCTTGAGAGCGCCGGACGGACCATGCTAGAGTGGCGCGTCGTACACCCGGGCGACCTCGTTGCCCGAGATCACCCCGAGGAGCGGAGGCGAGCCGATGGCGCGTGACGAGTACCTGTTCACGTCGGAGTCGGTGACCGAGGGTCACCCCGACAAGATCGCGGATCAGATCTCCGACGCGGTCCTGGATGCGATCATCGGACAGGACCCCACGGGCCGTGTGGCGTGCGAGACGCTCCTCACGACCGGCCTCGTGGTCGTGGCCGGCGAGATCACGACCAACTGCTACGTCGACATCCCGCGGGTGGCGCGCGAGACGATCAAGAACGTGGGCTACACGCGCGCGAAGTACGGCTTCGACTACGAGACGTGCGGGGTCATCGCGGCCATCGACGAGCAGTCCTCCGACATCGCGATGGGCGTCGACAATCTCGGCGCAGGCGACCAGGGCCTGATGTTCGGCTACGCGTGCACGGAAACGCCGGAGCTGATGCCGCTGCCGATCATGCTCGCCCACAAGCTCGTCATGCGGCTGACCGAGCGCCGCAGGTCCGGCGCGCTCGACTACCTCCGTCCGGACGGCAAGTCCCAGGTGACCGTGAAATACGCCGACGGCAAGCCCGTTGCCGTCGACACGGTCGTCATCTCCACCCAGCACAGTCCCGATGCCACCAGCGAGCGCATCCGGCAAGACGTCATCGAGCACGTCATCCTGCCGACGATTCCCACCGAGCTGATCGACGCGCGGAAGTGCACCTTCCACATCAACCCGACGGGCCGATTCGTCACCGGCGGGCCGATGGGCGACACCGGGCTGACCGGCCGCAAGATCATCGTCGACACGTACGGGGGCTCGTGCCCGCACGGCGGCGGTGCCTTCTCCGGCAAGGATCCGACAAAGGTGGATCGCTCCGCGTGCTACATGGCGCGCTACGTCGCCAAGAACATCGTCGCCGCCGGACTGGCCGAGCGCGCACAGGTGCAGGTCGCCTACGCGATCGGCGTGGCGGAGCCGGTCTCGATCATGGTCGAGACCTTCGGCACCGGCAAGGTCCCGAACACGCGCCTCGAGGCACTCGTGCGACGGCACTTCGACTTCACCCCGGCGGGCATCATCAAGCACCTGAACCTGCGGCGCCCGATCTACCGCAAGACGGCCGCCTACGGACACTTCGGCCGCTCCGAGCCCGAGTTCACCTGGGAGCGCACCGATCGGGTGAAGGACCTGAAGGAAGATATTTAGCTCGGAGGGGGCTACGCCCCCCTTCCGACGGGCGGGGCCAGCGTGCGGCTGGCCCTCGCCCGGCCTCCCCCCAGGATTGCGGCGGCAAAGCCGCCGCTCGAAAGCGGCAATCGTCGACGCGTTCAGGTTGATGAGACGAAAGGACGAACGGATACATGGTTGAGCACGACGTGAAGGACATCGGGTTGGCGGCGGAGGGGCGGCGGAAGATCGAGTGGGCGGAGCTGTCGATGCCGGTGCTCCGGCAGGTGCGGGAGCGGTTTGCCAAGGAGCAGCCACTGAAGGGCGTCCGGCTCGGCGCCTGCCTGCACGTGACCACCGAGACGGCCGTGCTGATGCTGACGCTCAAGGCGGGCGGCGCGCAGGTCTCGCTGTGCGCATCGAATCCGCTGTCGACGCAGGACGACACGGCGGCCGCGCTGGTCAAGGAGTACGACATCCCGGTCTTCGCCCACAAGGGCGAGGACAACAAGACGTACTACCGGCACCTCGAGTCCGTGCTCAAGACCCGGCCGCAGGTGACCATGGACGACGGCGCCGACCTCATCTCACAGCTCCACGGCGAGAACAACGTTGGCCGTGACCTCGTGCGCGAGGTGATCGGCGGGACCGAGGAGACGACGACCGGCGTCATCCGCCTCCGCGCCATGGAGAAGGAAGGCGTCCTCGCCTTCCCGGTCATCGCCGTGAACGACGCGGACACCAAGCATCTCTTCGACAACCGCTATGGCACCGGGCAGTCCACCATCGACGGCATCCTGCGCGCCACCAACATCCTGCTCGCCGGCAAGACGGTCGTGGTCGCGGGCTACGGCATGTGCGGCCGGGGAGTGGCCACGCGCGCCAAGGGCATGGGGGCGCACGTCATCGTGACCGAGGTGGAACCGATGCGGGCGCTGGAGGCGGTCATGGACGGCTTCCAGGTGGCCCCGATGTCGAAGGCCGCCGAGACGGGGGACGTCTTCGTCACCGTCACCGGAAACACGTCGGTCCTTCGCAAGGAGCATTTCGGGCGGCTCAAGGACGGTGCGATCCTCTGCAACTCGGGCCACTTCAACGTCGAGATCGATCTCGAGGCGCTCGCGAAGATGGCGCAGGGACGCAAGATCGTCCGCCCCTTCGTCGAGGCGTTCGAGCTCGGCGGCGGCCGCCGCGTGTTCGTGCTGGGCGAGGGACGGCTGATCAACCTCGCCTCCGCCGAGGGGCATCCGGCGGCCGTCATGGACATGAGCTTCGCCAACCAGGCGCTCTCCGCGGAGTTCATGGTCAAGAAGGGCACGACGCTCGAGCGGAAGGTCTACGTCGTCCCCCGCGAGATCGACCTCGAGATCGCCCGGCTCAAGCTCGCGTCGATGGGCGTCGAGATCGATTCGCTGACGCGTGAGCAAGAATCCTATCTGGCATCGTGGCGTCACGGCACGTAAGTCGAGCAGGCGCGCCTCGCGGATGAGCCGGCCGCAGCCGATCGCGTTCGTCGTCGTCGCCTTCGTCGCGCTCGGGCTGCTCGGCCAGCTCATCCCGCTCTATACCGACTGGCTCTGGTTCCAGGAGGTCGGCTACACCCAGGTCTTCACCACCACCCTGTCGCTGCGCGGGACGCTGTTCGCGCTGGTCGCGCTGGTGGTGGCGCTGTTCATGTGGGCGAACCTGACCCTGGCCGCGCGCACGGCCGCCCCCGACGTGCTCTGGGAGCTCGAGGATCAGCTCGGGCTGCCGGGGCGGGTCGTCATCGAGCCGCTGATCCGGCGGTTCCTGCCCATCGTGCTCGCCTTGATCGCCATCGTCTCCGGACTGCGGGCCAGCGCGAGCTGGGAGACCGTGCTCGGCTACGCCAACGCGACCGCCTTCAACGTCAAGGATCCGGTCTTCGGCTACGACCTGTCCGTGTTCGTCTTCTTCCTGCCGTTCTGGCGCCTCCTCCACGGCTGGGCCCTGGCGCTGACCGCGGCCACGATGATCCTGACCCTCGCCGTGTACGTGCTCCAGCGCAGTCTCGTCCTCACCACGCGCGGCCCGCGCATGGCCGCCGGCGCCCGGATCCACCTGCTGATCCTCGGCGCCCTGCTGCTCGGCCTCAAGGCCGTGGGATTCTGGCTCGACCAGTACGAGATCCTCTTCTCGCCGCGCGGCGTCATCTTCGGCGCCTCGTACACCGACGTCCACGCGACGCTGCCGATGCTGAAGACGCTCGCGGTGCTCTCCGCGCTGGCCGCGGCCGCCTGCGTGGTGCAGATCGGCCGCCCGGGGCTCCGCTTCGTGGCCGGCGCGCTCGGCGCGCTGGCCATCGTGTGGGTGGTCGGGCTCGGCATCTACCCCGCGCTGCTCCAGCGGTTCCGCGTGGCGCCGAACGAGCTCGCCGCCGAGCGCCCGTACATCCAGGCGAACATCCGCATGACGCGCCAGGCGTACGGGCTCGACCGCATCGAGGAGCAGGAATTCCCGGCCGACGAGAACCTCGATGCGCGCGCGCTCGAGCGCAACGAGCTCACCATCAAGAACATCCGGCTGTGGGACTATC
>Ga0075421_100007729_pt1 | contig 13171 bp, 11 predicted proteins | sample SoiMetdeltSBSDD5_FD_75292 | JGI IMG/M metagenome (GOLD analysis project Ga0075421, IMG submission 75292) | Bulk soil microbial communities from a Populus tree surrounding site in Tennessee, USA - Soil MetaG P. deltoides SBSDD5 | ecosystem: Environmental > Terrestrial > Soil > Tree plantation... | reverse complement strand
ACCTCGAAGCGGCTCGTCATGCCGCTGAGGTGGAGGCGGTGGGCGACGAGATCGGCGGCGGACTCGAGGCCGTAGGTGATGATCCGCTTCTCGATGCGCGGGATCAGCATCTGGATGTTCGGCTGATCCAGGCAGAGCACCGCCGAGCCGTAGAACGGCACCTTGGTGACGAACGTCACGAACGCCTCGCGGATGGCGTCGAGGTCGCGATAGTGGTCGAGATGCTCGGCGTCGATGGTGGTGACGACGGCGATCGTCGGTGCGAGCTTCAGGAACGACCCGTCCGATTCGTCGGCCTCCGCCACCAGGAACTCCCCCTGCCCCAGCCGCGCGTTGGACCCGAAGCTGGTCACGCGCCCGCCCACGACGATCGTGGGATCGTGCCGTCCCTCGGCGAGGACGGCGCCGACCATTGACGTGGTCGTCGTCTTGCCGTGGGTGCCGGCCACCGCGATCCCGTACTTCAAGCGCATCAGCTCGGCGAGCATCTCGGCGCGCGGGATGGCGGGGATCTGCTGCTGCCGCGCCGCCTGCACCTCGACGTTCTCGCGCGAGATCGCCGACGAGTAGACGACCACGTGGGCGTCCTCGATATTGCCGGCGTCGTGACCGAGGAAGACCTTCGCCCCCAGCTGCTCGAGGCGGTCCACCGTGTCGCTGCGCTTCGCGTCCGATCCCGTCACGCGGTAGCCGAGGTTCAGGAGGATCTCGGCGATGCCGGACATCCCGATGCCCCCGATGCCCACGAAGTGGATGTGCTGGTAGCGCTTAAACACGGCCGTGTTGGGAAATGTTGAGCAGCACGCCGGTGGAGAGCATGGTCATCAGCAACGCCGAGCCGCCGAACGAGATGAACGGCAGCGGCAACCCCTTCGTCGGCAGCACACCGGTCACGACGCCGAGGTTGAGCAGCGTCTGCGTCGCGATGAGCGTGGTGATGCCCAGCGCCAGGTAGGCGCCGAAGGGATCGCCGGCGCGCAGGCCGATGCGCAGCCCTCGCCAGATCAGCACCACGAAGAGCGCGATCATTGCCATCGCGCCCACGAACCCCAGCTCTTCGCCGAGCACGGCGAAGATGAAGTCCGTGTGCGCTTCCGGCAGGTAGAAGAGCTTCTGCTTCGACTCTCCCATGCCGCGCCCGAGAAACCCGCCGCTGCCGAGCGCCAGCCACGACTGGATGATCTGAAAGCCGCTCCCGCGCGGGTCCTGCCAGGGATCCCAGAATGCCGCCATCCGACGGAGCCGGTACGGCGCGGCGTAGATCGCCACCACCAGCAGCGGCACCGCGGAGCCGATCACGATCGCCAGATGCTGCACACGACTGCCGGCGAGAAAGAGCAGGGCGAACGTGAGCGCGATGAGCGCCAGGCAGTTGCCGAGATCAGGCTGGGCGAAGACGAGGCCGGCGAGCGCGGCCGCGACCGCAAGCGGCGGCAGGAACCCGCGCCGGAAATCTCGGATCTGGTCGCGGCGCTCGGCCAGATACGACGCCAGGTACACGACCAGCGCGAGCTTGGCGAGCTCCACGGGCTGGAACGAGACCGGGCCGAGCCTGATCCACCGGCGCGTGCCGTTGATGGCTTGACCGATGGGCGGCACGAGCACGAGGACCAGCAAGACGCCCGCCACGATCAGCAGCGGCACGCGGATCCGCTCCAGACGCCGGTAGTCGAAGCGGACGGCGAGCCAGAGCGCGACGGCGCCGAGGAACGCCCAGAACACCTGCTTCTTGAGGAAGAAGTAGGGATCGCGGAAACGGTCGGCGGCGACGATGGCGCTCGCTGAGTAGACCATCACCACCCCGGCCGACAGCAGGGCGACCGCCACGCCGAACAGCCACATGTCGGGCCGGAGCGGGCGCGGCATCAGTCGAGCGCCTGCACCAGCCGGCGAAACACGTCGCCGCGGTGCTCGAAGTTGTCGAACATGTCGAACGACGCGCACGCGGGCGAGAGCAGCACCACGTGCCCCGGCCGCGCGAGCGTGCGCGCCGTCTCCACCGCCGCCGCCATGGAGTCGCGCTCCACGACCGGGATCCCGGTTGCCTTGAACGCCGCCGCGATCCGCGGTGCGTCCTCGCCGATGAGCACCGCGTGGGCGACGCGGCCGCGCGCGGACGCTGCGAGCGGTGAGAAATCCTGGCCCTTGCCCTTGCCGCCCGCGATGAGCACGACCGGCTCTGGAAAGCTCTCCAGCGCCTTGACCGTGGACTCGACATTCGTGCCCTTGGAGTCGTTGTAGTAGCTCACGCCGCCGAGGTCGCGCACGAACTCGATCCGATGCGCCACCGCCCGGAACCCCGCGATGCCGCGCGCGATGGTGGCCGCCGAGAGCCCCGCCCACAGCGCGCACGCGGTGGCGGCGAGGACGTTCTCGACGTTGTGGGCTCCCCGCAGCGTGATCGCTGTGAGCGGGCAGATCTTCTCGAGGCGCCCGTTGAGATGGGCCGAGATCCACCCCTCGTGTACGAAGACCCCGTGCTCGAGAGGTTGGCGCCGGCTGAACATCACCACGCGCGCCCGCGTGCGCCGGGCAAGACCACGGGCGGTCTCGTCGTCGGCATTGAGCACGGCGCAGTCGGCTTCCGTCTGCTGGGCGAAGATGCGAGCCTTGGCGTCCACGTAGGCGGCAAAGCTCCCGTGACGATCGAGATGGTCTGGCGTGACGTTGAGCACGGCCGCCACGCGCGGGCGGAAGAGCTCTGCGGTCTCGAGCTGGAAGCTCGACACCTCCGCCACCACGAGGCCGTCCGCGGGAAAGCCCACCACCCCCGCCGTGATCGGTGTCCCGATGTTCCCGGCCACCAGCACCGGCCGTGGCTGCCCCGCGAGCAGCGCGCCCGTGAGCGCGGTCGTGGTCGTCTTCCCGTTCGTCCCGGTGATCGCGACCGTATCGGCTTCGGTAGCGCGCCAGCCGAGCTCGAGCTCGGCGATGACGGGGACGCCGGCGCCGCGCGCCGCTTTCAGCTGCTCGCCGTCGATCGGCACGCCGGGGCTCGTGACCACCAGTGACGCCTGGCGAATGGCCGCGATACCGTCCGCGCCGTGGGCGAGACGTACGCCGAGGCCCGCGAGGTCACGCGCCTCGGTGCCGAGCGCGTCGAACGGCTTCGCATCCACCGCGACCACGTCGGCGCCGGCGCCGCGGAGGAGCTTGGCCGCGGCCACGCCGCTCCGGGCGAGGCCCACCACGGCCACCCGGCGGCCGCGCAGCGAGTCGAGGTACGCTCGCCCGCGCGTGGTCACCTCGGCCTCGTCCAGGTCGATCACCGTCGTGTCCCCGTCATCCCCGCCGCCGGTCCCATGCGCCTCGCGGCATCACCGCAGCTTCAGCGTCGTGAGCGCGAGGAGCGCGAGCGCGAAGGAGACGATCCAGAAGCGCACCACGATCTTCGGCTCCGCCCATCCCGCGAGCTCGTAGTGATGGTGGAGCGGCGCCATGCGGAAGACGCGGCGGCCGGTGAGCTTGAAGCTCGCGACCTGGATCATCACGGACATCGCCTCCATGACGTAGAGGCCGCCGATGAGCGGCAACAGGAGCTCGGCCTTCGTGAGCACGGCCAGCATTCCGATCGCGCCCCCGAGCGCAAGGGACCCCGCATCCCCCATGAAGACTTCGGCCGGGTGGCAGTTGAACCAGAGAAAGCCGATGGCGGCCCCGATCAGCGCGCCGCAGAAGACCGTCAGCTCCCCCGCTCCCTTCACGTTGATGATCTTCAAGTAATCCGCGGCCCGGAAGTTGCCGGTCAGGTACGCGATGATCCCGAAGGCGCCACCCGCCATCACCACCGGCCCGATGGCCAGCCCGTCGAGCCCATCGGTGAGGTTCACCGCGTTCGAGGCGCCGATCACCACCAGCATCGCGAACGGGATCCAGAGCCAGCCGAGATCGACGAGCCAGCCCTTGAGGAACGGGATGGCGAGCACCGGCAGCCAGCCGTCGCCCCGCGACCAGAACACGACTTGCAGCAGCGCCAGCGTGACCAGCATCTGGCATGCGAGCTTCGTGCGCGCGGAGACGCCACGCCGCGTCCGGAGCTTCTTCGAGTCGTCCCACATGCCGATGAAGCCGAAGCCGATGGTGGCGAGGATGATCACCCACACGTAGCGGTTCGTCAGGTTCGCCCACAAGAGAGTCGCGCTCACGATCGAGACGAGGATGATCACGCCGCCCATCGTGGGCGTGCCCTTCTTCAAGATACGATGCCGGTCCGGCGTGTCCTCGCGGATCGTCTCCCCGCCGTGCTGCATGTGCTTCAGGCGCCGGATCAGCCACGGCCCCACCACGAGCGAGATGACGAGGGCCGAGATCAGCGCCATGAAGGAGCGGAAGGTCAGATACCGGAAGACGTTGAACACGATGTGATCGCGCGCCAACGGCACGAGGAAGTGGTAAAGCATCCGCCCCCCTCATTCGGGTTCCGACCGCGCCAGCCGCGCGACGAGCCCGTCGACCACGCGCTCCATCCGCATCCCGCGCGAGCCTTTCACGAGGACCACGTCGCCCGGCACCACCCGCTTGAGCAGGAGGGCCAGCGTGTCTTCGAACGTTCGCGTCGCGTGCGCCTCCGCCAGTCCGCGCGCCCGCGCCGCGTCCACGGCATGCGCCGCGAGCGGGCCGAGACCGACGAGCTCGGCCGCGCCCGCCGCCGTCACCGCCGCCCCCACGTCGCGGTGGGCGTCGGCGGCGCCATCGCCGAGCTCGAGCATGTCGCCGAGCACGACCACGAGCCGGCCCCGCCGCGGCCGCGCCGCCGCGGTCTCGATGGCGGCCCGCACCGAGACCGGACTCGCGTTGTACGTGTCGTCGAGGATGTCGACGCCACCCGCCGCCCGCCACACGCAGCGGCCCTTCACGGGGGACGCCGTGCCGAGCCCGCGCGCGATCTCGGGCAGCGGCAGCCCGAGGGCGACGCCGGTGGCGACCGCGGCGAGCGCGTTGACGACGTTGTGCCGCCCCGCGAGAGCGAGCGTGACGCCGGCGCGCGCGCCCGCGTGCTCGACTGTGAAGCCGACGCCCGCGGTGTCTTCGGTGAGGGCGCCCACCGGCCGCACGTCGGCCGTCGCTGCGGTGCCGTACGTGATCACCCGCGCTCGCGTGTCGGCCGCCATCCCCGCCACCCGCGGATCATCGGCGTTGAGGACGGCGGTGCCGTCCGCGGGGACGCCGCGCACGAGCGCGGCCTTCTCCTCGCGCACGCCGTCGAGAGAACCGAGGAACTCCGTGTGAACGGCGTTCACGACCGTGACCACGCCCACGGTGGGCGCGGCGATTCCGGTCAGGTAGGCGATCTCGCCCGGATGGTTGGTGCCGACCTCCACCACCACCGCGTCGTGATCGGCGGTCAGCTTCAAGAGCGTGAGCGGCAGCCCCCACTGGTTGTTGTAGCTGGCAACCGACTTCAGCACCCGCCAGCGCGTGCCGAGCGCGGCGGCGATCAGCTCCTTGGTGGTCGTCTTGCCGTTCGATCCCGTCACCGCCACCACCGGAATGCGGAAGCGCCGGCGATGCCGCGCCGCGAGCCGACCGAGCGCGCGCGTGCTGTCATCCACGAGGATGAGGGGGACGTTCGCGGGCGGATCGTCGGGAACGCTCTCCACGACGAGGCAGGCGGCGCCGCGCGCGGCGGCGTCGGCGAGATACGCCTGGCCGTCGCCACGCTCGCCGCGGATGGCGAAGAACGCCTCGCCCACGCCGAGCGTCCGCGAGTCGATCGACACACCGGTGACGGGCACGCCGAGGTCACCCCCGACGAGGGCGCCCTCGGTCGCGCGCACGATCTCCTGCACGTTGAACGGCGGCACGCGCATCGCTATCTCGCGCGCTCCTCGAGGATGCGGCGGGCGACCTCGCGGTCGTCGAAGGGAAAAATCTCGGATCCGATGACCTGGTAGGTTTCGTGACCCTTGCCTGCGATCACGATGGTGTCGCGTGCACGGGCCCAGAGAAGCGCTTCGCGTATCGCAAATTCTCTGTCTGGCAATCTAGCATAGCGATTCTCGTCTGCACAGACCCGAAGTACGCCGACCGCAGTTTCGTCGATGATGGCCTCGGGCGATTCCGAGCGGGGGTTGTCGGAGGTGATCCAGACGTGGTCGGCGAGGCGCGCCGCGATCTCCCCCATGATCGGGCGCTTGCCGCGATCACGGTCGCCCCCGCACCCGAAGACGACGCCGAGCCGGCCCTCGGTGAGCCGTCGCGCCGTCACCAGCACGCGCTCGAGCGCGTCCGGCGTGTGCGCGTAGTCCACGATCACGAGGAACGGCTGCCCGGCATGGACCTGCTCGAAGCGGCCCGGCACCGCGCTCACTCCGGCCAGCGCGTGCGCGATCGCGTCGGGGGCGAGGCCGAGGGCGAGCCCGGCCCCGACGGCGCCGAGCAGGTTCATCATGTTGTGCTCGCCGATGAGCCGCGAGGTGATCGTGAGCGCGCCGCGCGGCGTCTCCACGGTCATGTGGATCCCGTCCAGCGACGAGCGCCGCTCCACCGCGCGCACGTCGCCGCCGCCGAAGCCGAACTGGATGACCGGGAGGTCGAGGCCGCGCACCATCTCGACGCCCGAAGGGTCGTCCGCGTTCACCACCGCCGTGCGTCCCGGCTTCGGGGAGGCCGCGAGCAGCTCGAAGAGACGGCGCTTGGCCCGCCGGTACTCGTCGAGCGTCCCGTGGAAATCGAGATGGTCCTGGGTGAGGTTGGTGAAGACGGCGACGTCGAAGGCAATCCCGTCTACCCGGGAAAGCGCCAGCGCGTGGGAGGACACTTCCATCACCACCCCGCCCGTACCCCGCGCCACCATCGCCGCCAGCATCGACTGGAGCTCGAGGGCATCCGGCGTCGTCTGACCCGCGGGCCGTCGTTCCTCGCCGACCACGTACTGGATCGTGCCGATGACGCCCGTGTGCAGCCCGCGCGCGCGAAGAAGCGCGTCTATCAAATAGGACGTGGTCGTCTTGCCGTTTGTTCCGGTGATGCCGACGGTGACGAGGTGCTGCGACGGGTGGCCGTAATAGCGGTCGGCCAGCTGTGCGAGGGCGAGACGCGCGGACGGCACCAGCACCTGCGCCACCGCCGTGTCGGGCAGCGGCGCGCCTTCGGTGACGACGAGGCTGGCACCCCGGCGAACCGCCTGGGGGACGAAGCGCCGCGCATCTTCTTTGAACCCCGGGACGGCCACGAAGCACTCGCCTTGCGCCACGCGCCGGGAGTCGTGCGCGATGCCGGTGATCGTCGCGGGCGGACGCCCGATCACGCGCTTTTCCGGCAACGCTTCGAGCAGCGCGGGCACGGCCATCGCGCTCATCGCCTCGCGGCGGCGAGGCCGCCCTCGGCCGGCCGCGCTCTTGTTTGAGGGCGCCGGCCGAGCGTCAGCGTGATCGCGGTCCCGGGCTCGAGGCGGGCGCCGGGCGCGGGCCACTGCGCGGTCACCACGCCGCGACCTTCGAGCTCGATCTGGACGCCGGCGGGAGCAAGCGCAGCGAGCGCCGCCCGTGCGGTCCGGCCGCGGACATCGGGCATCGCGAGCCCATCGCTCGCCGGCGCATCGTCGGTCGCGGCCGTCGCGACATCGGCGGCGGCGTCGATGAGCGGGGCGGCACGCGCGGCGTCCGTCGCGGCCACGTGCGACTCGCTCTCCGACGGCGCCACGATCTGCACGGGCGCCGCGTCGCGGGGGAGGATCTGGAGGTATCTCAGGACTTCGCGACCGATGCTGGCGAAGATCGGCGCCGCCGCCTCGCTCCCCCACTTCTCGGTCTTCGGCTCGTCGAGCATCACCAGCATCACCAGCCGCGGATCGTCGGCGGGCACGAAGCCGACGAACGAGAGCACGCCCGGCGCCCGTGAGTAGCGCTTCGTGCTCGGATCGCGCTTCTGCGCGGTGCCGGTCTTGCCCGCGACGTCATATCCAGGGATCGCGGCGTTATGACCGGTGCCGAGCTCCACCACCTGCTTCAGGATCCCCGTGAGCGTCTGCGCCGTCTGCGGCGAGATCACCTGCCGCACCGCCGTCGGCTCGAAGCGGCGCCGCTCACGGCCGTCGGCGTCCAGGGTCGCGCGCACCACGCGCGGCTGCATGAGCGTGCCGCCGTTGGCGATGGCGCCGAACGCGGCCACCATCTGGAGCGCGGTCACCGAGATCTCCTGGCCGATCGACATCGTCGGCAGCGAGAGTCCCGACCAGCGCTCGGGCTCACGCAGGAGGCCACGGCTCTCGCCGGCGAGCCCGACGCCGGTGGGGGCGCCGAACCCGAACGCCGTCATGTAGCGGTGATACCGCTCGCTGCCGAGGGCGAGGCCGACCTTGATCGATCCCACGTTGGAGGAGTTCTGGAGAACCTGGGAGAACGTCAGCCAGCCGTACTTCTTCCAGTCGTGAATGGTGGTGCGGGCGATGGTGACGGCGCCGTTCTCGCCATAGATCAGGTCGTCGGGACGGACCACGCCCTCCTCGAGGGCGGCGGCGGCGAGGATGGCCTTGAACGTCGAGCCCGGCTCGAACGGGTCGGTGACGGCGCGGTTTCGCCAGTAGTCCGGCGACGGCACGTCGCGGAACGTGTTCGGATTGAAGGTGGGGCGGATGGCGATGGCAAGGACGTCGCCCGTCCGCGGATCCATGGCGACCGCCATCGCCGCCTTCGCGCGCGTGCGTCGATAGGCGGCGTCGATCTCGCGCTCGGCGAGGTACTGGATGGTGGCGTCGATCGTGAGCACGACGCCATGGCCGGACGACGGATTCTGGAGAATGCGCGGCGTGACGACCTCGCGCCCGAGCGCGTCGCGGCCCACGATGGCCCTCCCCGGCGTGCCCGCGAGATCGGCCTCGAACGCGCGCTCCACGCCCTCGAGCCCGCCGCCGTCCACGCCTTCGAAGCCGACGATGTGGGCGGCGAGCTCGCGGCTCGGGTAGAGACGCAACGACTCCGGGACGAGGCTGAGCCCCGGCTCGCGCAGGGCGCGCACCTGGTCCGCGACCGCCGGCGGCAGCCGCCGGCGCAGCCACACGAACGCACGCTGCGTGGTGAGACCGGCGTGAAGCTCGGCCTCGGGGACACCCAGGATCGGCGCGAGCCGCGCCGCCACCCGCACCGGATCGCCGACACCGCGCGGCTGCGCGAACAGTGACTCGCCCGGGGTGGACGTCGCGAGCGGCGTGCCGTGGCGGTCGAGGATGGCACCGCGCTGGGCCGGCAGCATCACCGTGCGCGAGTACTGGCGCTCGGCCATGTCGCCGAGCGCGTGGTGGCGGACGATCTGAAGCCACGCCAGCCGCGCGGCGACGCCGGTGAAGGCGAGCGCCAGCACGGTGGCGAGGATCATCACCCGCGTGTGCAGCAGTGAGGTCATCGCACCTGCGCTTCGATGCGGGCGGCGCGGGCGGCCGCCATGCCGGTGGCCCCGCCGACGAACTCACGCGCACGCGCGAGCTGCGACGGCGACGGCGGCGCCATGCCGAGCTGCCGCGCCTGCAATTCCACCCGGCGCGGCGACTTCAGCGTGGCCACTTCGACCTCGAGCTGGCGGATGAGGGTCTCCGTGCGCGTGCGCTCGGTGCGGAGGGCATCGAGCTGATACGCGAAGTGAACCTGCTGCACGCGCACGGCGACCACCGCCACCGCGATGCCGACGAAGAGGGCGGCGCAAGCGAGCGCGGCGACGACGGAGCGGCGCACGCGCGGGTCTTGCTCTCGATGGGGACGCTGTTCTTTCAAGTGAGGCGCTCCAGCACGCGGAGCTTCGCGCTCCTGGCGCGGGGGTTGGCCCGCACCTCGTCGTCCCTGGGCGTCAGGGGCGACGGCTCGAGCTCGGCGTACCCTGCCGATCCCAGAGCCCGGAACGTCCGCTTCACGATGCGATCTTCGCCCGAGTGAAAGGAGATGACAGCCACGCGGCCGCCCACGTGCAGCAGCTCGGCCGCCTGGGGAAGCGCTTGGCGGAGCGCTTCCGGTTCGTCGTTCACGGCCATGCGAACAGCTTGAAACGTCCGGGTGGCGACGTGAATCCGCCGCGACCACGCGGCGCGCGGCACCGCGCTGCGCACCGCGGCCACGAGGTCGGCCGTGGTGGCGAGTGGCCGGCGCCGCACGATCGCGCGCGCGATGCGCCGCGCGTGCGGTTCGTCGCCGTACTCGTGGAGGATCCCCGCCAGCTTCTCTTCCGGCAGCCGGTTCAGCAGCGCGGCCGCCGTCAGCGGAGCATCGGGATCGAGCCGCATGTCGAGCGGCTCCTCCCCCTGGAACGAAAACCCGCGCGCGGCTTCGTCGAGCTGGTAGGACGAGACACCGAGGTCGAGGACGATGGCGCGCGCGCGGTCGATGCCGGCGGCATGAGCGGTCGCGGCGAGGTCGCGGAAGCTCGCGCGGCGAAGGGTGACACGATCGCGGAAGGGCGTGAGGCGACCGGCGGCGCGGGCGAGCGCTTCGGGGTCCACGTCGAGCCCGAGCAGCCGGATGTCGGCGCTGGTGCTCGCGAGAACCGCTGCCGCGTGTCCGCCCATACCCACCGTCCCGTCGATCACCCATCCGTCGCCGCGCGGTCGCAGGAGAAACGCGACCTCGTCGGCGAGGACGGGTACGTGAACCGCTAGACTCCGAGACTCGACAGCTTGTCGAACAGCGACGGCAGCCGGTCCTGCCGCGTCCGCTCGTACTCCTCGAACCGGCTGCGGTCCCACACCTCGAACTGCGGGAGCCCGCCGCCGACCAGCGTCACTTCCTTTTCGAGCCCGGCCTGCTGCCGGGAATCCGGAGGCAGCAGGATCCGCCCGGCGCCATCGAGCTCGACGTCCCGGGCCCGGGAGACGTAGAGCCGGCTGATCTCGCGGACCTCGGGGTTGAACATCGACTGCTCCCTGAGCTTGGCCTCGATGCGCTGCCACTCCTCCAGCGGATGGACCTCGAGGCAGTGGGTGTGGGGCACCACGACCAAGGCCCCTTCGTATTGGGCCAGCACGTCCCGGAACCGGGCCGGGATGCTGAGCCGCCCTTTGGGGTCGACCGTGTGATTGAACCGTCCCCTAAACATTGCCCTCTCGTAATCGCTCTCTCGTGGGAATCTCGTGCCACTTCATCCCACTTTGCCCCACTTGGTCGGGGAGATTACTGTTGCCAGAAAGTCCTGTCAAGCGAAAAAGCGATATTTTTTACGGGAGTCCACGGCAGGGGGCGACCGACGACCGGTGGGGCGGGTAGCGGCGCTGCCCCACCGCGTATGGGGGACGGCCGGGTTACTTGGGCTGGTAGTACTTGAGGGCTTCGGGGATCCAGCCCTCGATCTGCTTGATCCGGGTCTCGGGCACGGGGTGGGTCGAGAGGAACTCCGGCTGGCGGGACCCGCCGGCCGCGGCCATCCGGACCCAGAGATCGCGAGCCGCCGACGGGTGATAGCCCGCCTTCGCCATGTAGACGAGGCCGAGGTGGTCGGCCTCTGATTCCTGCGCCCGGCTGTACGGAAGAAGTACGCCGACGCTCGCGCCCGCTCCGAGCAGCGCGGTCACCGCCGTCACCGTGGCGGGATCGCGGTTGGCGAGCGCGGCCTGCGTGGCCGCGAGCCCGGTCTGGACCACGAGCTGCTGGCTCACGCGCTCGCCGCCGTGCCGGGCGATCGCGTGCGCCGCCTCGTGGCCGAGCACGGCGGCGAGGCCGGCATCGTCGCGCGTGATCGGGAGGATGCCCGTGTAGACCGCGACCTTTCCGCCCGGCAGGCAAAACGCGTTCGCTTGCTTGTCGTCGAGGACCTTGAACTCCCACTGATAGTCCGTGCGTTCGGTGGCGGCCGCGATGCGACGTCCCACACGCGTCACCTGCTCGTTGATGGCAGGATCGTTGGAAACGCGGCTCTTCTTGAGCACTTCCTGGTAGGCATCGAGGCCCATCCGCACCTCGTCGCCCTCTTGAACCAGCATGATCTGGTGGCGGCCGGTGATGGGCACCGTCTGACAGGCGACGGCGACGATGAGGAGGACCGCGAGCCCGAGGCGCGACGCCATGTGCATGGCCGCCATTTTACGTCACGTTCAACGGTTCCGGATCCGCACCTCCGTGGTGAAGGTCGTGCCGCCGCCGGCGACGAATCTCGCCGACGGCGATTGGGTGACGAGCGTCACCACGACCGTCCGCACGTCGGCGGCGACGGCGGTCGGCGCGCCGCCCGCGCCCAGGTACTCGAGCAAAAACTCGCGGACGCCGTCGATGATCGGCTGCGCGCCGCCGCCCGCATCGCGTCGCAACGTGGTACCGGCGAGGCGCCACGTGATGGTCTCGCCCGTGCCCGCGATGACACCGTCGCCGTTGACATCCGTCTGGATGGTGAGGCGTGTCGGCTCCGCCAGCAGGACGGCGTCGAAATCGTCCGTGGCGCCGTAGCCGGCGTGACGGATGTCGCGCGCGAGGCGCTCCAGCGCGACGCGGCCGTTCTGCTGGCTCTCCACGCGCGCGGTTCCGATCACGTACGCGCGCTGCGCGGCGTCGAGCGTGGTGAACGTGGCCGCCATGAGAGCGCCCACCACCGCGAGCGCGACGAGCAGCTCCACCAGATGCACGGGGCGAGCCTCTCCCCGTCCGATGGCGGCGTCAATGTCCGGAATCGTGATGATCCGCGTCGTGGACATCCGACGCAGGTCGCGACGAGCCATGATCCGGTCCGTCGACGTGCGGTGCGTGGCACGATGGAGTGACGGGGCCGCCCCACGGAGGAGACGACGATGCTCATCGGAGTTCCGCGCGAGATCAAGCCGGGCGAGCAGCGCGTGGCGTTGACACCGGCGGGAGCGCGCGCGCTCACCGAGCGCGGCCATCGCGTGCTCGTGGAGCGCGGCGCCGGCGACGGCAGCGGTATCCGCGACGACGACTACGCGGCGGTGGGGGCAAGCCTCACCCACGTCGAGGCGGTGTGGAGCGACGCCGACGTCGTGCTCAAGGTGAAGGAGCCGATCCCGGCCGAGTATCCGCGCCTGCGGCGCGGCCAGACGCTGTTCACGTATCTCCACCTCGCCCCCGCTCCCGAGCTCACGCGCGCGCTCGTCGCCGCGGGCACGCGCGCGATCGCGTACGAAACGGTGCAGCGCGCGGACGGGAGCTTGCCTCTCCTCACCCCCATGAGCGAGGTGGCCGGTCGCCTCGCGGTTCAGGAAGGCGCGTTCTATCTCGGCAAGGCGCACGGCGGGCGCGGGATCTTG
>Ga0075421_100007727_pt1 | contig 13172 bp, 12 predicted proteins | sample SoiMetdeltSBSDD5_FD_75292 | JGI IMG/M metagenome (GOLD analysis project Ga0075421, IMG submission 75292) | Bulk soil microbial communities from a Populus tree surrounding site in Tennessee, USA - Soil MetaG P. deltoides SBSDD5 | ecosystem: Environmental > Terrestrial > Soil > Tree plantation... | reverse complement strand
GACGGTGAACTCCGGGCCCGGCAGATAGGTCTCGACCAGCACCGCCTGCTTATACGTCTCTAAAAGGAAAGAGACGCGTTCCCGCAGCTGTGTGCGCGTATTGCATAAGTTGTTGGCAAATATGCCCTTACCAGACCCCTCCGCGACCGGCTTCACGAACAGCGGATAGGGGAGTCGCACCCGCGCCAAGTCGGCCAGCTCGTTCACCAGGGCGAAGCGCGCCGTGGGGACGTCGTAGTAAGAAAGAATCTCCTTGGCGCGTGCTTTGTGCAGCGACAGCGACAGGGCGAGCGGGTCGCTCGCGGTGTAGGGGACGTTCAGGTACTCGCAGATCGCCGGCACATGCGCTTCGCGATTCTGACCGTACAACCCTTCGGCCATGTTGAACACGAGCTGCACGCGGGCGCGGGAAAGTTTTTGCGGGAACGTGGCGTCGGCGTGGAGCCGGATGACGGTACCGAAGAGACCGAGAGCCTGCTCCACCGCATCGATGGTGGATGGCTCGTCCCACTCGGCATAGACGTCGCTGTCGTGACGCGATCTGTCTTTGGCGGTGTTGGGGTCGGGTTTCTGATTGTACGCGAGACCGATTCGCATGTGGTCTCGGGTGACCTCCTACAAAAAGGGGCCGTTCTTGGAACGGTCCGTGACTCGGTAACTGCTTATGACTATGAATGAATATGAGAAATCAGCGCGATGCGCAATAGGGGAAGAGCAAGTTGTCGGTCGTCGGTCATCGGTCGTCGGTAGTGGTGTTGTCAGGTCCTCCGCTCTGTTGTGATCTCGATGCGCACACGACCGACGACCGATGACCGATGACGCTTCTCAGACTTTGTGGTACGCCACCCGCGCCGCTTCCTGTTTGTCGTCGGCGACGTAGATCTCGAAGTCCGAGAAGAACGCGGGCGCTTCCGTCTGCAGCACGCGCAGACACGCGATCGCCATGCGTCGAATCTCGAGCTCCGCGCCTTCGCCGCACCGCAGCTCGAGCATGGTGCGCCACGCGCGCACGTTGCCCGAGACGACGATCTTGGTCTCGGTGGCGTTGGGGAGCACGCTGCGCGCGGCCTCGCGCGCCATTTTGCGACGGTGCACCTTGTCGTCCACCCAGGTGTAGCGCGCGATCAATCCCTCGACCGCGCGCACGTAGGACGCCTGCGCATCGGTCACCTGCCGCTCCCACTCCGCCTCGAGCCCGGTGTCACCGAGGATCGCGGGCGGCATCACGAACGCGGCGTGGGATTCGTCGACGTACCGCTGCGAGAGCTGGGAGTAGCCGAATCCGGCGCGATGCCGCACCAGCTCGTGCGAGCAGGAGCGCGACACGCCTTCCACGAGCAGGACGTACACGGCGTGCTCGAGCACGGACCCGTGGCCCTGCTTCTTGATGTTCTCCAGATATTCGGCCGTGGCGCGCTGCGCCGGGTTGTGCTGGCTCATGTAACAGATGCGACCGGCGAACTCGGCCAGGCGCTCCCCGTCGGTCGACGGGCCCTTCCACTGGACGGCGAGGTGGGCCGGCTCGAGGAATTGAGGCCGGGCGATCAGCGTGATCCGGGGCGCGCGGAAGATTTCCATGCAGTGGCTGGTGGCTGGTGGTTAGTGGTCAGCGGGCGGCCGTCCCAAATCCTGCTTGCGAATCTCCCAACCTGCAGCCCGCTCAATCTCGCGCAACGCCCGGGCGATGTCGTCGGGTATCGGCTCCGCCAGCTCGCCGACCTTCAAGTCGGCCAGCGGGTCCCAATCGGCCGCGGGGAGTATAACACCGGGATTGAAAATCGAATGCGGGTCGTAGGCCCGTCGCAGCTCGTGGAACAGCGCTACGACGTCCGTACCGAACGTGGCCTCGAGCAACCCGGCGCGCAGCCGCCCGTCGCCGTGCTCGCCGCTCGGCGTGCCGTCGAGGCTTCGCACCAGGCGGCTTGCATCGTCGTAGAGGCCGCGTAACCGCTCGCGCCACCCGGGACGGGCGAGGTCCGGGAGCACGTTCACGTGCACGTGCCCATCGCCCGCGTGACCGAACACCGCGACGGGCACCTCATAGCGATCCGCGAGGGACCGGACCCCGGTGACATACTGCGACAACCGCTCGATCGGCACGCAGCCGTCTTCGATCAGCTGCAGCGAGCGCTGCCGGTCCGGAAGCCGGGCCAGAGCCGGGCTCGCGAGCCGGCGAATGCGCCACAGACTCTCGAGCCCGGCTCGGTCGACTGCCGTCTCCACGTGCCGCAGGAGGTGCTTCAGGCCGCGCACCGCGTCTCCGACCACGCCGTGGGCGGCGGGGGCGGTCGGACGCTCGAATTCCACCAGCAGCAGGCACTCCACGACTTCCTGGATCTCTCCCCCCGCCTGATTCACAAAGCCCAGCAGCGTCCGATCCAGGAGCTCGATCGCCGAGGGACGCAGGGTGATCAGGAACGGCACCGCCTCGCTCAGCGCTTCCAGCTCGGAGAAGCCGAGCGCGGCCCCGGCCGCGTCGGGAGGGATCGGCTGCAGCCGCCAGTCGACCGCCGTGACGACGCCCAGCGTGCCCTCGGCGCCGATAAAGAGGTCGACTTCGTCGCCCGAATTCGCGAAGGCGTCCAGCGAGTATCCAGAAGAGTTTTTCCGTGTCTTGGGGAAGCGTTGTTCGACCAGGGGCAGGGTGTCAGGGGGCAGGTGCCAGGGCCCCCCACCTCCACCCCGTCGGACAGTGCGCACTTCTCCCTCTCCGGTCACGAGCTCGATGCTCTCCACCCATTGTCGCACGCTGCCGTAGCGCACCGACCGGGGCCCGGCGGCGTTGGTCGAGACCATGCCGCCTGAAGTCGCGAACGCGCCGGACGACGGATCGGGCGGCAGGCGCAGCCCGTGACCGCGCGCCGCCTCGTTCACTTGCGCCCAGGTCACCGATGCACCGGCGCGCGCCACACGCCGTTCGTGATCGATCTCGAGGGAGCCGAAGCCCTGGCTCATGTCGAGCACGACGCCACGGCCGACGTTCCCGCCCGGCATGCCGCTACCGGCACCACGCGGGGTCAGAGATAAACCGTCCGCCGCGGCCTTTCGGATGATTGTGGAGACTTCAGTCGGGGTAGAAGGAACTGCGACAGCTTTGGGAACGATCCGGTAGATGCCAGCACCTTCAGAGTAAGCGGCGAGGATACGGGGATCAGTCAGGAAAGAGCTCACGACCTAAACTAGTCCTCGGACGGTAAGACAGGGGCTGAGAGGCTAAAGGCGCGGAGCGGTTGGATAGTCAAGAGCTACTCAGGAATTGCTAAGCAGCTAAGAACTGTCCCACCGCGATGCGCCTTAGCCCCTTAGCCGCTTTCTAACGACTGATCACTCCCCAAATTTTTCCTTCATCGCTTGCACCATCTGCTCCGCAATCCGATACCCCTCTGACCCGGCCGGTACTACCACCTCCAGGTCTCGCTCCTGCCGTGACGGGTCCATGACAGGTCTGTATACCACTTCCACTATCAACTGACTCTTGCCGGGGGCATTCGGGTCCGTCCAGCACCTGATCTTGATCGTCTGCAACAGGTCACCGGGATCAGACTCGCCCCTCCTCGCCGCCTTGGTGCGAAGGTTGTACCAGGCGGTTTCGACATACGCGTCGCGCTGGCTCGACCGCTCGACCGGTACTCCCTGGTTGGTGAGCCAGGCGACCGCTTCCGGGACGACGTTGGCCGGTGCGGCGTCGAGCACGGCAGAGAGCGCTTGCGGGGAGGGGAGGAAGGGCGGGCGCGTGGTGATGGGAGTGCAGGAAACGAGACTGATGAGTGCAGAGTGAAGAATGAGGAGTGCTACTCGAGCCTCACCCCTCTTCCTGTAACTCTGCACTCTGCATTCCGCATTCTGCATTCTCATCAGTGTTGATGCGGCGGTGTGCCCGGCGGATCGACGTGCGTGTGAGGAGTCGAGTCGTGCGTCGCGGCGGAATCCCCGTGCTCGTGCGGCTCCGCTTCCTCCCCCTCGCCGCCCTCGTGATGGTGACCCGCTTCGCGATTCTGGATTTCCGATTCCATCATCGTGGTGGGAATGCCGGCTGCGTGCTCGAACACCAGCTTGCCGCCCAGCTGCCCGACCCGCACCAGGATCGCAAGGCCCAGGACCATGACGATCTTCAACGCCTTGTCCTCGGCGCCGGAGACCTGGAACCGCCGTAGGAGCTTCCAGCCGAGGACGGCGGTGAACACGCACATCGTGACGATGCCCCAGGTCTGATGGGCCTTCATGATGTCGTGAATCGCCTCACCGTGGTCGATTTTCTCCTCCGCCATGAGACCCAGGATCACCGCCGCCCAGCCGCCGATCACGCCGCCCCACAGCGTCCAGATGCCGGCCCACAGGAGGGATTCGCGCTTCAGCAGCCAACCGGCGAGGTCGAACAGGACGGCGGCGATCAGCAGCGCGACGGGAAAATCGTTCACCGCCGCGTGCCAGCGCGGCAGATCCATGCCGAACATAGGGGACAACTCCTTCGAGTCTTAGAGGCCCAGGTTGGAGACCACGGGTGGCGTCGCGGCGTAGTCGTAAAAGCCCTTGCCGCTCTTCTTGCCGTGCATCCCCGCGAGCACCATCCGCTTCAGGAGCGGCGGCGGCGCGTACTTCTGCTCCTTGTACTCGGCAAACATGATCTCGGCGATCTTGTAGGTGGTATCCAGACCCACGAAGTCGAGCAACGTCAACGGCCCCATGGGATACCCGCACCCCAGCTGCATCGCCTTGTCGATGTCGGGCACACTGCCCACGCCGTGCTCCACGGCCCGGATGGCGTCCAGCAGGTAGGGGACGAGCAGCAGATTCACGATGAAACCCGAGGTGTCCTTCGCCGCGACGGCTTCTTTGCCGAGCGAGCGGGCGAAGGCGAACGCGCGCTTGAACGTCTCCTCGGAGGTCGTGACGGTGCGCACCACTTCGACCAGCGGCATCAAGGGGACGGGGTTGAAGAAGTGCAATCCCACGAAGCGATCGGCGCGCCTGGTGGCGGCCGCCATCGCGGCGATGGTGAGGCTCGAGGTATTCGAGGCGAAGATCGTTCCCGCGCCGCAGAGTCCGTCGAGCTCCTGCCACAGTGCATTCTTGAGTGCCAGGTCCTCGGTCACCGCTTCGACCACGATATCACTGCCCTTGAGGTCCGCCGTCGTCGTAGTGTAGGAGAGCCGCGCCAGCAGCGCATCGCGGTCACCGGCCTGCAGCTTCCCTTTTTCCACGAACTTGGCGAGCGACTTCTCGATGCCGGCCTTCGCCTTGTCGAGGATCGGCTGGCTCACATCCCGGACGATCGTGTCGTATCCGGCCGCGGCCGCGACCTGGGCGATGCCGCTCCCCATCAGACCACTGCCCAGCACGCCCACGCGCTTGATGTCCGACATGGTCCTCTCTAGGACTGGAATTGTTTGCGGATTTCTTCGGCGATGCGGAGAAACGCGCTCGATCGCGGTCCCGGCAGGGCGTGCTCGGGCCGGATCTCGCCGCGCTCCAGGCGATCCAACACCTGCTCCATCCCGACCTCGATCTGCTCGTCCTGCGCGCGCCTCCCGATGCGGACCACCATCATCCCGATCAGCGCCCCGCCCACCGCGGGAAGCACGGCGACGGGAAGCAGGACACCCAGCGCCAGGGCGACCCCGGAGCCGGCGATGCCGAGACTCCCGAGAAATGCCGCTCCCCCGAGGCGCTCCCGTCGGAGGTTGCGCACGTCGGCGGAAAGCTGGACGTGGCAGAACCCGGCCTCGAGCGGGGTCACCTGTCCGGAGATCTCGGACGCGCGCGTCAACGCATAGGTCCGGCCGCCGGCTTTGATGCCGCGCCGCATCGAGGCCAGGAACCCGACCTGCGGCTCCCACGTGGTCCGGTCCGGATAACGCCGCTTGACGCGCAACAGCTCCTGATCTTCCATCCAGAGCGACAGGGCGCGCTCGACCGCGCCGCGCTCGCCCGGCACGACGCGGTGCGCCGCCAGGCGCGACGGGCCCACGAAGCTCGACTTCGTCTCGGCGTCCAGGAGCCGCGTGCGCTCCTCGAGCAGCGCCTGCTTCAGATAGCGCGGAGGGATCCCGACGTCCTTCCCGAGGGCGATCAGCTCCGTCTCGGTCAGACCCTCGCCGATGTCGCGCTCACCGGTTTGCAGCTCCGCGGCGCGCTGGATGATGCGGTCCAAGGCCTCGCGGCTGATCAGCTCGCCCGCCATGTCTACGCTCGAACCTTGTCCTTGGCGGGGGCAGCAGGGAGCGTCTCGCCCGAGGCGTGCGCCGGAAGGGCGGGGGCGGCATAATCGCCGCGCCGGCCGACGGCGTCGAGCAACCCCTTGAAGAGGTCGATGGGGATCGGGAAGATCGTGGTCGAGTTCTTCTCGGAAGCGATCTCGGTTACGGTCTGGAGATAGCGCAGCTGGATCGCCGCCGGCTCGCGGCCGATGACGGCGGCGGCCAGCGCGAGCTTCTCCGAGGCCTGCAGCTCGCCTTCGGCGTTGATGACCTTGGCCCGCCGCTCGCGCTCGGCCTCCGCCTGCCGCGCCATGGCGCGCTTCATCTCCGGGGGCAGGTCCACGTCCTTCACTTCGACCGCCGACATCTCGATCCCCCAGTCCTCGCTGCGCTGGTCGATGATCTGCTTGAGGATCGAGTTGATCTTTTCGCGGTTGGCGAGCAGCTCGTCCAACTCCGTCTCGCCCAGCACCGAGCGCAGCGTCGTCTGGGCCAGCTGGCTCGTCGCGTAGAGGTAGTTCTCCACTCCGATGACCGCCTTCACGGGATCCTTCACCCGCATGTACAACACCGCGTTCACCTTGATCGAGATGTTGTCGCGGGTGATCACATCCTGTGGTGGAATGTCGAGCGCCATCACGCGCAGGCTCACCTTCTGCATCCGGGCAAACAACGGGGGCAGGTAGATCAGGCCGGGACCCTTGGCGCCCCAGGAGCGGCCCAGGAAGAAGTAGACGGCCCGCTCGTATTCGCGCAGCACGCGCAGCCCGGAGAAGAGGTACAGGCCGACGGCCGCGAGAATGGTCAATAAGACATCGCCCATGGTATCTCCCTCGTCAGGCGGGGAACGCTTCGACGATCACCGCGAGCCCCTGTCCGCCGCCGATGCAGGCGGACCCGAGACCGAAGCGCTTGCCCGCGCGACGCAGCGCATGCAGCAGGTGAATCGTGATGCGGGTGCCGCTGGCGGCCAGCGGGTGACCGATGGCGATGGCGCCGCCGTGCACGTTGGTCCGGGAGCGGTCGAGTCCGAGCTCCTTCTCCACCGCGAGGTACTGGGGAGCGAACGCCTCGTTCACCTCGACCAGGTCCATCTGGTCGAGGGTCATGCCGGCCTTTTGCAACACCTTCCTGGCCGACGGCGCGGGGCCGATCCCCATGTACTTGGGCTCCACACCGACGGCGGCCCATGCCACGAGTCGCCCGAGCGGCTTCTTCCCCTGGGCCTTCGCGTAGGACTCGCTCGCGATCACGGTCGCCGCCGCGCCGTCTGAAATCCCGGACGCGTTGCCGGCCGTGACCAGCCCGTCCTTCTTGAAATAGGGCTTGAGTCCCGCCAGGACCTCCAGGGTCGTGTCGGGCCGCATGTGCTCGTCGGCTCGGAAATCGACGGTCTGGCCTTTCTTCTTGATCGGGACCGGGATGACCTCGTCCTGGAACACACAATCATCCCAGGCCTTCTTGGCGCGCTGCTGCGAACCCACCGCGACCTCGTCCACTTCCCGGCGCGTGAGCTTGTATTTCTCGGCGAGGTTCTCGGCGGTCTCGGCCATGGAGAGCCCGCATTGCGGGTCCTTCAACGCTTCCCAGAGCAGGTCTTCCAGTGGGGCCGGTCCAAGCCGCAGCCCCCAGCGCGCGCCACGCACCACATGCGGCGCCTGGCTCATGGATTCCCCGCCCCCGGCGAGCACCGCGTCCGCTTCGCCCAGGATGATCAGCTGGGCGCCCTGAGTGATCGCCTCGAACCCCGACCCGCACAGCCGGTTCACGGTGACTGCAGGCGTCTCGATGGGGAGACCGGCTTTGAGCGCCACGTGGCGGGCCATGTAAATGGCGTCGGCGGAGGTCTGCAGCGCGTTGCCGAACACGACGTGTCCGATATCCGCGGCCGGTGTGCCGGCGCGCTCGAGTGCATGGCGGCCCGCGATGGCGCCGAGATCGATTGCGGAATGATGCTTCAGGGAGCCGCCGAAGCTGCCAAAACCGGTTCGGACGCCCGAGAGAAAGACGACGTCGGTATTACTGCCCTGGGTCTTCATACTGACTGCCTTCTAGCGGGAGAACGCGAAATATACAGTGACCACTAGGCTCGCCGCGCGCGCTTCCAGGAGAAGTACACCGGGGTGCCGAGCAGCACGATTCCCATGCCGGCCAGGGCCTGCACCGGGCGGGCGACGAACGTATTGGCCACGACGACGGACGCCGCAGCCACGAAGAGCGCCGGCGTCAGGGGATAGCCCGGGACGCGAAATGGGCGCGGCGCTCCCGGATGCCGGCGCCGCAGCACGAAGACGCCGGCCGCGGCCAGCCCCGCAAACAACCAGCTCGCGAACACGACGTAGGTGAACAGCTGCTCGAACGTGCCGGTGAGCGTGAGGAATACCGCCCACACGGCACTGGCCAGGATGGCGAGCGCCGGGGTCCCGAAGCGCGGGTGGACTTCGGCCAGCTTCGAGAAGAACACGCCGTCCCGTGCCATCGCGAAGTAGGTGCGCGGGCTCGTGAGCGCGAGCCCGTTGGTGGCGCTGAACACGGAAACCAGTACGGCCGCGCCGATGAGTTTGGCCGCGAACGGTCCATAAAGCACACGGACCGCGTCCGCGGCCACGCGTTGCGTGCCGGCCACCCGGTCGGGGCCCAGGGCCGCGAGGTAGCCGAGATTCGCCACGAGGTAGATCGCGACCAGCGCCGCCGTGCCGATCACGATGCCGCGGGCGAACGTCCGTTGCGGATCGCGAGCTTCGCCGGCGGAATTCGTGACGTTCACCCAACCCTCGTACGCCCACAACACGCCGAGCAGGCCCACTCCGGCTCCCGACAACACCGATCCCGAAATCGGCACGGTGAATGCCCGGCTCGCGGTCGCGCCGCCATGCGTGCCGAGCAGCAGGCCGCTCACGGCGAGCGCGAGGATGACGCCGACCTTCACGCCCGTGCTCCAGTTCTGGACCGACGCCGCCTGTCGTGTGCCCCGGATATTCACCGCCGCGACCACGGCGATCATGGTGGCGGCGACGAGGCGCCGGGCGAGGGTTCCGAGCGGCGCGAACTCGCCGGCGTAAGTGGCGAAGGCGACCGCGAGGGTCGCCATCGATCCCGTATTGATCGCCAGAAACAGAGTCCAGCCGAGCAGGAAGGCCGGCAGCGGACCGAAGGCTTCGCGAACGTACGTGTAGCTGCCGCCCGAATCCGGATACATCGCGCCCAGCTCGGCGAACGTGAGCGCGCCCAACAGCGAGAAGATCCCGCCCACGAGCCAGACCGTGAGCGCCAATCCCGGGTCGCCGCCCGAGTTTTTCAGCACGGCGCCCGGCACGAGCCAGATGCCCGAGCCGATCACGGTGCCGATGACGACGAGCACCAGGTCCTTCTGGTCGAGCGTGCGGGCCAGCTCGCGCGAGGCGTTCAATGACCCGCCGCCATGCCGTCCTTCCGCGGATCGGACCCGGCGGCGTAGCCCCGTCCGCCGGGTAGTCGCTGGATCGCCTGCGCGCCTCCATACGAGACGCTCGAGTCCGGGACGATGGTGTGGCCCAGCACCGTGAGCCGTCGGCGCACGCCCTCGGCGATCGCCGGCTCGAGCGCCACGCGCAACCCGGTCAGGTGACGGAACCGCGGCGCATCGATCGCGTCCTGCACATCCATCCCGAACACCAGCAGGTTGAGCAACACCTGGAGGTGCCCTTGCGGCTGCATCGACCCACCCATCACCCCGAACGACATCCAGGGCTGCTCCGTCCCCGCCGAGTCGGCGCGGGTCACGAAGCCCGGGATGAGCGTATGGAAGGGGCGTTTCCCGGGCGCCACGGTGTTCGGCAAACCGGGCTCGAGCGTAAACCCCGCGCCGCGATCCTGCAGCGCAAATCCGGTTCCGGGCACGACGACGCCCGATCCGAACAGATCGAATAGCGAGTTGATGAACGACACCATGTTGCCGGCAGAATCCGCGACGGTCAGGTAGATCGTCTCGCTCGCCGTCAGGGGCCGGCCGGGTTGGGGGCGATCCGTGGCGCGGGCCGTATCGATGAGCGCCCGGCGTGCCGCCACATAGGCGTCGGTGAGCAGCGCCGCCGGCTGGACGGTCATCGCGCTGGGCTCGCCGATATAGCGCAAGTCGGCAAACGCGAGCTTCTTCGCTTCGATGAGGAGGTGCAAGTAGGCAGCGGAATTATGGCCCAGGGCGCGCAGATCGTAGGACTCGAGTATCCGCAGCATCTCGAGCACCGCCAGGCCCTGATTGTTGGGCGGCAGCTCCCAGACACGGTACCCGTGGAACGGCACCGAGATCGGCTCCACCCACTCGTTCTGATGACGCTGCAGATCATCAATGGTGAGGTAGCCGCCCAGCTGGCGAACACGCGTCACGATGCGTTGACCCAGCTCACCGCCATACAGCGCCCCCGGGCCCTGCGTCGCAATCTGCCGGAACGTCCGAGCCAAATCGGGATTACGAAACCAGTCGCCGGCACGCGGTGGCCGGGTGCCATCGATCAGGAATGTGACGCGCGCCCCGGAATCCTGTCGCAGTCTGGCCGCCTCGTTGGCCCAATCTCGCGCGATGATGGGCGTGACGGGGAACCCGTCGTCGGCGTACTGAATAGCGGGCCCCAGCGCTTGTGCGAGGGTGATGGTGCCGTAGCGCTCCAGGAGCTCAGACCAGCCCGACAAGGCACCCGGGACGGTCACGTCCTCGACCGTCTCCTCCGGCATCGTCTGGTGCCCCTTGGCCAACAGCGCTTCGCGGGTCATCAAGGCGCCGGCCCGGCCGCTCGCGTTGAGCGCCACCAGCCGGTGTTCCTTTGCGACCCAGATCAACGCGAACATGTCGCCACCGATGCCCGTCATCATCGGCTCGACGACGTTGAGCACCGCGGCGGCCGTGACGGCCGCGTCAAACGCGTTCCCGCCGCGCTGCAGCACCTGGAGCCCGGCGGCAGTCGCGAGGGGCTGACTTGTGGCGATCATGCCGTGCGGCGCATACACGGTTGACCGGTGGGCCATGGTGGTGGGGCGCTGTGCTGACGCACGAGTAGCGATCAGCGCCGACGCGATCAACACGAGGGCCGGCCTGGCGTTCATGGATTCGTGTCGCTTTCGAGATGATTGGCGACCGCTTCCGCCGCCGCCCGCGTGGAGGTGTGTCCCCCGAGATCGGGTGTCCGGATGCCCGCGGCGAGGGCAGCGCGCACTGCCCGTTCGAGACGCCGCGCCGCGTCGACGTGGCCCAGCTGCTCGAACATGAGGGCGCCGGTGAGGATCGCGGCCATCGGATTGGCGATGCCCTTGCCGGCGAGCGGCGGCGCGGAGCCGTGGACCGGCTCGAACAGGCCGGCGCGCCCGGGGTGCAGGTTGGCGCTCGCGGCGAGCCCCAGACCGCCCACCAGTCCCGCCCCCAGGTCGGACAGGATGTCGCCGTAGAGATTGTTGGTCACGATCACGTCGAAGCGATGCGGGTCGCGCACCAGCTCCATGGCCAGGGCGTCCACGAAACGGTGCTCCGCGGTCAGGTCGGGATACTCCGCGGCAATGGCCTTGAAGCGTCGCTGCCAGACCTGGTGCGCGGGGACCGCGTTCGACTTGTCGCTCATCGTGACCCGGGACTTGCCGTGCGCCTTCGCCCAGGCGAAGGCGGCGCGGATGATGCGATCCACGCCCTGGGTGGTGTTGATCTCTTCGGCGATGTACTCGTCGCCCGAGATGCGGCCCCGCCCGAGATAGACCCCTTCGGTGTTCTCCCGAAAGATGACGAAGTCGATGGGCCGGTCGGTCTTGAGCGGTGTGAGGTCGGGGTGCAGCAGCTGCACCGGCCGGAAGTTGATGAACAGGTCGAGCCGGAACCGCAGCCCGAGGAGAATGTCGCGTGCGTGCTCGTTGCCCGGCACGCGAGGATCGCCGATGGCGCCCAGCAGAATCGCATCGACGTCGTCCCGCAGGTGCGCGAACGCGTGGTCGGGCAGGGTCTCCCGGGTGGCGAGGTAGTGATCGGCGGAGTAGGGCAGCCGCTCCCAGGCGAGCGTGAAGCCGCCCTTGGCGGCGGCGCGGTCCAGCACGGGAATCGCGGCCTCGATCACTTCGGGGCCGATGCCGTCGCCTGCAATGACGGCGATGCGGTGAGACGTCATCGGTCATCGGTCATCGGTCAGTCCGGTACCAATGACCGACAACCGATGACCGAGAACGGTTTCTCATTCAAACCCCGTCGCCCGCCCGCACCCGATACAGTACGCCCAGCCCACGTCGACTTCGCTGCCGCAGGCAGGGCATTTGAGCTCTCCCAGGGGCGGTTGCCCGCAGTGCGGGCAGAAGTTCACCTTGCGATTCCCCGGCAGGGATCCGCCACAATAGGGACAGTGATGCGGCGAGGAGATCTCCTCGACGTCGGCCAGCTCGAACGTGGGGCCCGCATCCGATGAGATGGCCGGGCGGAGTCCCTCGGGTGGGATCGGGTTTTCCGAGGTCCAGCTGGCGGGCTCCTCTTCTTCTTCTACTTCCTCGGCCGTCGTGGCTTCAGGCTCCGGCGGCGCGAACGCTTTGGCCCCTCCCCGCAACACCCGCTCCGCGGCGAAGCGATTGATCATGATCTGGGCGTCGGGGAAGTTGCGGAAGAAGGCGGGATCGGGATTGGCGGCCGTCACCTCGCGCTGCATCCCCTCGCGGACGTCCGTGGGCTCGAGCTGCACGAACCCCCGCTCGCCGGCCAGCAGGCGCAGCACGGTCATCTCGTAGTCCTGATGGGTCGCGACCCCCAGGCGCGAGCGGTTCGAGCGGTAAGGAACGAGTCGCTCGTACAGGTCCGCCGCCGGAAACGGCACCGCGATACGGGAATCCCGCGCCAGCGTTTCCACCAGACACTCGAACAGCCGATCCAGCTCGTCAGACACCCTTCCCCCTTCCCCCTTCCCGCTCATTTGACGACGATCACGCCCTTCATGAAAGGATGCGGCGTGCAGTGGTAGGCGTACGTGCCGGGTCGGT
>Ga0075421_100007726_pt1 | contig 13173 bp, 12 predicted proteins | sample SoiMetdeltSBSDD5_FD_75292 | JGI IMG/M metagenome (GOLD analysis project Ga0075421, IMG submission 75292) | Bulk soil microbial communities from a Populus tree surrounding site in Tennessee, USA - Soil MetaG P. deltoides SBSDD5 | ecosystem: Environmental > Terrestrial > Soil > Tree plantation... | reverse complement strand
CTCGGAAGCGTGAGGCTGTTGAAGGAACAGACCGTTGCGGAAATGACGCGCAACCAGACGGGATCTGTAAAAGTACGTCTGCAGCCAACCGCAGAGCCGCTACGTTCGAAACCATATCCACTGGGCGCGGGTGAGGACACATGGGGTCTCGGCTTCCAGCTTGCCGCTCCTGCACGGCCTGCAACCAACATGCGCCGCCCGGGAAGCATGAGTTGGGCTGGCATCAACAACACGTTCTTCTGGATCGATCCGCAGCAGCAGCTCGGCGTGATCGTCCTGATGCAGATACTGCCGTTCTACGACGATGCGGCGATCAAGATTCTGCAAGGCGTCGAAGGGCTCGTGTATCAACACGTGAATTGAGGTCCTCATGCGCAGGTCGTTCATCGCTCTCGCGCTCGTTGCGTGCATCAGTGGGCTGGTCGTCGCCGAGGAGCGTCCCGATCAGGCGGCGTTCTGGAAGATTCGTCAGGAAGGGACCAACAATTCGCAGATCCTGCGGACCCTGCACATGCTCACCGATGTGTACGGGCCGAGGCTCACAGGCTCACCCAACCTGAAGGCAGCGGGCGAGTGGGCCATCCAGCAGATGCAGTCCTGGGGCATGCAGAACGGCCGTCTCGAACCGTGGGATTTCGGGCATCCCGGCTGGACGAACGAGCGTCTCGCGGCCTACATCGTTTCGCCGGTCAAGGACACGCTGGTCGCCGAAGTGCTTGCGTGGACGCCCGGCACGAAAGGTGTCGTGAAGGCCGCCGCGCTCCAGATCACGCCCCCCCGCCAGCCGACGCAAGAGGAGTTTACGGCGTACCTCGACACGTTGAAGGAGACCGTCAAAGGAAAGATCGTCCTGGTAAATGCGCCGGCGAAGGTGCTGGTGACGTTCAACCCCGCTCCCTTGCGACGCGAGGACGGCGACGTCATCACACAGATGTCGACACCGCCTGCGGCTCAGGCTGGACGGGGCGGCGGTCCTTTGCCACAGGCGGGCCAGAACCAGCCAGGGCAGCCGGCGCGGCGTCCGTTGACGGGGGTTCAGATCGAGGAACAGCTCAATGCGTTCTTCGTCGGCAATGGTGTCCTTGTCCGGATTACGGATGCCGGCCGCGACCACGGACAGATTCGCGCCTTCAACAATCGCACCTTCGACGAGTCGAAGGCGCCTCCGATTGTCGTGATGCGGAACGAGGACTACGGACGCATCTGGCGTCTGCTCGACGACAAACGATCCGTCGAGCTCGAGTTCGACATCGTCAATCGGTTCTACCCGGAAGGCCGTACGAGCTATAACGTCATCGCCGAGATTCCGGGCAGCGACAAGGCGGACGAAGTCGTGATGCTTGGTGGCCATCTCGATTCGTGGCACGCCGCCACTGGCTCAACCGACAACGCCATCGGCTGTTCAGTGATGATGGAGGCGGCGCGCATTCTGACGGCGATCGGCATCAAGCCGAGACGGACGATTCGTGTTGCGCTGTGGAGTGGAGAAGAGCAGGGTCTGCTCGGCTCGCAGGCGTACGTCCGCGAACACTTCGGCAGCTTCGAAGAGCAGAAACCGGAGTTCGCGAAGCTCGCCGCCTACTTCAACATCGACAGCGGCACCGGCCGTGCCCGCGGCATGACAATCTTCGGACCACCGGAGGCGGCGACGATCCTGCGGGAAGCGACAGCATCCTTCGCCGATCTCGGATTCCTTGGTGTGACGACGACGCGCAGCCGACAGGCCGCGAGCACGGACGCGTTCTCGTTCGCGGCAGCAGGGTTGCCGGGCGTCAACGCCCTGCAGGATCCCATCGAGTACCAGTCCTATACCTGGCACACCAACCTCGACACATACGAACGAGTGGTCGAGGATGACGTGAAAAAGTCGGCGATGGTGATAGCAGCGGCCGTGTACCACGTCGCGATGCGCGATGAGATGCTTCCACGATTCACCGCGGAGCAGATGCCGAGGCGTCAGGGAGCTCCGGCAGCGCAGCCGGCAGCGACATCGACACGATGACCCAGCTGACCCCTGGTGAGGAGCTCAGGCGACAGTTCGGCGACGTCGACATCTACCTCTTCGATCAGATTCTGCGCGGTCGCTTCGACGCGAGGCATCGCGTGCTCGATGCCGGGTGCGGCGACGGCCGCAACCTTATCTACCTCCTGCAGCGCGGCTTCGAGTGTTACGGGGTCGACAGCGAGCCAGCAGCTATCGACATCGTCCGCAACACCGCATCGCGTCTCGCCCCTCATCTGCCACTCACGAATTTTGCAGTCGCCGATCTCATCAGCCTTCCTCACCCTGACGAGTGCATGCATGCCGTGCTGTGCAGCGCGGTGCTCCACTTCGCGAATGACGAGGCGCACTTCGTCGCGATGGTGAACGAGATGTGGCGGGTGCTTGCGCGCGGTGGGCTGCTCTTCGCGAGGCTCGCATCGAACATCGGGCTCGAGCAGGCGATCGGTCCCGCCGGGAGGCGCGTACGCCTGCCCGACGGATCCGATCGCTTTGTCGTGGACGAATCAATGCTCGTCCAGCTCACCGAGCGCCTTGGTGGGCGACTCGCCGATCCCATCAAGACGACCAACGTTCAAGGCAAACGGTGCATGACGACGTGGTGCCTCATTCGGGCCTGACGAACCTGAAGCCTCTCGGCAAGATCCGCACGCGCCGGGCGATGCGCCCCTGGACCGTTTCAGGCTGAGAAGAGATAGACGTCGCGGCCGCTGTCGCCGCCGCTTCCTCTTCCTCCGGTATCTTGAACAAGACGAGGTTCTGCAAGAACGCGATGAGCGCTCGCTTGTCCCGATCCGGCAGCGCGCGATACGCTGCGCGCGACGCCCTGGCTTCGCTCGCGTTGTCGGAGTCCGACGCGGCGTGTGCGAGGATGGCTTCGGCCAGCGTGGTCGCCCGCCCGTCGTGCATGTACGGCGCCGTCGAGCCGACGCCCCACAGGTTCTCGGTCAGAAACGTATCGGGTGTGTGGCGATTCGCAGGGTTGCTCGGGATTGGTGTGACATCGTCGCCGGCGATCTCATTGACCGGTTCAGCCAGTCCCGGGCCCATCGCGTGGCGCTTGAGGTCACCGTAGAGTTCGATCAACACGCGTCGCCGTGAGTCGCGCCGTGTGAATGAGCCAAGCCTTGCCACGACGTTCCCCCTCGAGTCGCGAATGATGTTGTCTGGCTGGTCCCGGCTCAGATCGAACTTGATGGCATTGCTGGGGACAACGCCCGCGACTGCCGTGCTTTGGCCGGCAGGGAAGTTCGTTCCGTCGCGAAATGCCGGGTTCTGGCTCGGCTCGCTGAAGATCGGATCCTCGAGTGGCAGTGAGGAGATGTGGCAGCCGCCGCACCCGATCGCCTGGAAAACGGCCTGGCCTCTCATGATCGAGAAGAGCTGCGTCACCGTGAGTGCTGGCTCGAGCAGCCTGAGACTGTTCAGTTCGACCAGAGTCGTCGGCCGTGGCTGTGCGGCAGCGTAGACGGCGAGGGCGGTTTGGTCGCCAATCGTCATCTCATTGACCACGCCATCGAAGTCGCCATCGACGTTGTCACCGACGATCTCGACGGCCTGCATGCCGAGTTCGTTGTGGGAAGCGCCACGATTGAAGTCCCTGATGAAGGCGACGCTGCCCTTCCACTGGAACGAACGAACGATGAGATTGGGACCCGCAGTCGGATTCTCCACTGACGGCTCGAAGTCGATGCCGCGTACACCGCTGGTGTTCCACGACACCGCACAGGGATTCGCCCTCGTTCGCGTTGCCGCGAGCGTGCCGAAATTTATACCCTTGGCCATCAGCGCGGCGGACCTCGTGTTACCGAGCGTGCAGGTCGACTGTTGCAGGCTCTTCTCGATCTCTGACAGTTCGTCAGTCATCTCCTCGGCGAGGCGTTGGATGGCGCCCATCGCGAAGATGTGCGGTGTGTTGCGTTCCACGAACTGGCTCACAATGCCAGTCCGAAATGGATCGCGGTGGACGTTCTGGGCCGGCGTGCCGGAGCCGTCCTCGAAGGGCTGTTCGTGGCATTCGAAGCAACCCGATGCGTTGGGCCCGGTGACTCGCTCGGGCTTGTGCATGTACCATTCACCGGGGCCATGCATGTCAGCGCGTGGCACACGCGTGAAGCGTTGTCCGCGCCCCACGTTTGCTCCACCACCATCAAGGGCGTTGAAGGAGGTTGCGAAGATCTCGTCCCCCAGTTCGAACGCCTCAATGAACCGTTCGTCGGCAGGCAGGCCGTTCAGATCGGCTTGATCGGCGTGCTCCGCTGCCGCTTGATGCACGATCGCGATCTCTCCCAGATCGGTGATGACCGCCGATACGGCGCCCGCACCAAGCAGTGCCATCCCGGCCAGTGCACATGCCATCCAGCGACCAGATACACGTCTACTGAGCATGTTGTAGAACACGAGGAACTCCTTTCAGCGGTACGAGGTGGGCAGTGTCAGGTGGAGAGCGGCCCGTTGCCGAGGAGCGGGCAGGCAAATCCAGTACCCTGAATTGGGGTGTTCCCTTGATACGGTTTGTGCTGCTCATGGTATTTCGCAGGCCGTGAATCGTGTAATCGGAATGTCGAAACGTCATGAGCTGATACAGGCGTATCTGAGATAGGAGGCGCTTCGGCTCTATTGCCGAAGTCGTCGAGTCTCTCGGTATGATGAGCTGTGGCGTGCGAGCTCGTGGACATGCGCGTCGGAGGATCGCAATGAAACGTTGGACCACAAAGAGTGTCGGTGTGCTGCTTGCTGTCGCACTGGCTACAGCAGTCGTTTCATCGCAAGGCCAGGGATCGCAGCCTCAGGCGACGTACACGCCACAAAGAACGCCGTGGGGCGACCCCGATCTGCAGGGAATCTGGCCCGGCACAGACATGGTGGGCGTACCCTTCGAACGACCTGAGCGTTTCGGCACTCGCCTCTACCTCACCGATGCCGAGCTCAAGGAACGAGAGCAGCAGGCGCAGAAGCAGCAGGAACTGGATGTGCTGGATTTCGATTTACAAAAGCCTCCGGCTGAGATCGTCGCACTCGGCGACGTGGGTGGCGTGACGTCGCCACCACCGCACTGGCTCGAACGCGGCGTGCCGTCGCGGCAATCTTCTCTCATTGTTCAGCCAGCGAATGGGCGGATGCCGCCGATGACGCCAGAAGGGACCGCGCGACAGAAGTCAGCGGGCGGTACGTACACCAAGCAGACGGGCTTCGCCAACGCGTCGGAGCTTGGACCGTACGATCGGTGCATTTCACGAGGTGTGGTCGGATCGATGATGCCTGTCGTCTACAACAATGGAAACGAAATCATCCAGAGCCCGGGATTCGTCGCCTTCCGCAACGAGATGATTCACGAGGTCCGGATCATCCCGCTCGATGGACGTCAGCCATTGCCGGCGGGAATGAAGTCGTACATGGGGTCATCGAGGGGTCACTTCGAGGGAAACACGCTCGTGGTGCGCACGACGAACCTCAATGGGAGAACCGGCATGCAGGGCAACGGCATGATGCTCATCCCAAGTGACTCTCTGGTCCTCGAGGAGCGTTTTACTCCTGTCTCGGCGAACGTGCTGCAATACGAGGTCACGATCGACGACCCCAAGACCTGGGCCGCGCCGTGGAAGGTGTCGTTCCCACTCAAGCGCGATTCGGACTACCAGATCTTCGAGTACGCGTGTCACGAGGGGAATTACGCCATGCGCAACACGCTCTCAGGATCACGAGCCGACGAAAGGCGCTGAAGGCGCGACGCGCTACTGCAATTCCTTCATCAAACCGTCCAGGCTGACCTGGACGTGCAGATCGGCGAAGTGAAATTCGCTGCGCAGCATCTTCTCGACATCCGCGCGGCTGCTTTTCTTCGACATCATGTCGTGGACCCGCGTGCGCAGGGTCATCGTGCTCGCGCGGAACTTCTGCAGCTCCTGTCGCGTGGTCACCACGCCATGTCCCGGCACGACGGTGTCGAACCCGAGCTGCAGTGCGCCGTCGACCGTCTTCGTCCACTCAACGGCGCTGCCGCCGCCGGCGTAGTCGACCAGTTGCGGCGTGGAGTCGCCGAACGTGAACATGTCGCCCATCGCGATGACTCGATGATCGGGGAAGAGGACGACGACATCCCCATTGGTGTGCGCGCGGCCCAGGTAGTGCACCTCGATGCGTTTGCCACCGACGTACAAACGCAGACGATTCTCGAGCGTCACGTTCGGCAGGCCGGGCATCTTGGTCTCGACCATCTTCTGACGAGCGGCCTCTGACGCGACGACCTGCGCGTTGAGCCCCTGCAGTTTTGCGTTCCCGCCGCTGTGATCGCCGTGAAAGTGCGTGTTGATCACGTACTTCACCGGCTGGTTGGTCACCGTCTTGAGCTGCGCCATGATGTTGGCGTGATCGATCTCGAACTTGTCGTCGACGAGGACGACGCCCTCGTTCGTGACGAGCGCGGTGGTGTTGCCGGGGACGAAATCGTTGTGGATGACAAACAGATCGTCTTTCACTTTCACCAGGTCAAGCTTGGCCGCCTCCTGGCCAAACTGTGCGTGGACATACGCACCAAGCATGGCGAGCGACAACAGCGCGACGAGGGTGACACGCATTTTCATCAGGAATCTCCGCGGAAAAATTGACGCGTGATGTTACTACGGTCGGGACGGCCGACACTGTCGTCCAGCGGTGACAGCGCTGCCGCTGTGTCCGGCAGGTCGCGTCTCGTTGTCGAAGGAATTCACACCCCTCACGACGGGTACGGCTCTTGCCCCGGATGGAATGCGCCAGCGTCAGTGAGGTTGTCGACCATGCGTACTCTGCCGTTCGCGGTGGTCCTCGTCGCCGCTCTCTGTGTCTCGTCGTCAGCGTCAGCGCAGGAGCCGCACGCCGCCGTGCAGGCGTTCGGTGGCCTTGGCGTGGGAAGCTTCACGACCACGACCACGAATTTCGGCGGGGCCGTCACCGGAGATTTGACGCCGAACATACAGCTTGTCGGTGAAGTAGGCCGGCTTGGGAACGTACTGCCGTCGATGACCCAGACGCTTATCAGTCTCAGCTCCGCCGACTTCAATGTCTCGGCGTGGTACGGGCAGGGCGGCGTTCGACTGACAGGCGGATCGTCTGCGCTGCGTCCGTATGCCGAGGCATCGGCGGGTATCGCCCGGCTCCAGCCGCATCTCACAGGAATTGGCTCGGGGCTGCCGAGCGCGATCACCAACGTCGGACTGGCGTTTCTCAACACCACGTCGCCGATTGCGAGCCTCGGCGGTGGTGTGCTGTTCCAGGGCGGAGCCTTCATCGCTGATATCGGCTACCGGCATCGTCGAATTTTCTCGGACAGCTGGGTGGACGCGCTCGCGCTCGGCGACTCGCTGAGCAGCAACGAAGTCCGAGTTGGATTCGGCGTTCGCTTCTGATTCTTGTGATGGCGTTTCCGCTTCGCCGTGGCCTGCGCTGAGCCACGGCGAGATCGCCGTACTCCGATACCTTGATTACGCCGGTGCCAGACGTCGCGCGAACCAGCGTCGCACCGTTCGAATAATCACCGTGGCAAAGACGACGATCAGTGTAAGCAGGATCGCTGCGACAACCAGGGCGGCAATGGGGTGCTGCAGCCCGAGGTAGGCCAGTCCGACAACGAACAGATCCTCGCCGACGCTCAGGATCCAGTTCGACACAGGCTCAGGGCTCGTGTTGGCGACGGCGCGAGTGCTCGTCTTCGTGAGATGACTGCTCGCGGCGACGGTACCGCCCAGGAGGGCAATCAAGCCTTCGACCGGCGTGGATACGTCTCCGAGGGTGGCGACCGCGATGAGCGCGCCGCCGACGGGCCGGATCGCGGTGTGAATCAGGTCCCACAACGAATCGACGTAGGGAATCTTGTCCGCGAAGAACTCGATCAGATACATCACGATCGCGGCGCCGATCACCACGGGATGGTTGAACGACTGGAACTGCGGTGGCAGATCGACCCAGCCATATCGCGCGGCCAGTCCCAGGATTGCGACCGTCGCGTAAAGGTTCACGCCGGCGGCGAACGAAAAACCAAGCGTGCGGCCCAGCGTGATGAGGTCCATCGGTTACCCACATTATGACGAGAGATCCGCGGGGAACTGTTCCCTACAGAGCGCGTCGGTTCACGAGCTCGGGGTGTCGGCGGGCGAATTCCCGGAGCGGCGCCTCAGGTAGCCGTCCGTAGGCGTCGGTCCCGCTGAAGCTCCACGGCCAGGCGCCGGCGTACCCGGACGCAAGCGCGAATTCGAGGTACTCCTCGAGGGAGGTCGACGGTGGGGACGTTCCCGCTGGATGCTGACGAGGCCCGTCGCCGGGGAACTCCCCAAGCACGACTGGCGTCGAGATGCCGAGCGAATCCGCGCGCATGCCGAATACGTCAGTGTCACGCGCCTGGTGATGAGTGTCCGGATAGGTGTGCACTTGAACGAAGTCCAGTCCGAGTTCCTTGTCATCCCATGCCCACAAGTTGTGCAGGCGAGCCGCCGCCATCGTGCTCAACGCCGCGGTATGGCGGTGAACCAGCGCGCTCGTCCGAGAGACGAGGTCTGCCAGCGCTTCGAAGCGAAGCGGACGCCTGACGTGTGCACTGAGGTCGCGTTCCCATTCTTCGATCGCGAAGTCCGGCTCGTTCATGAACTCGAGGGCAAAAACCTGAGAGCCGAGGTCCGCACGCTCCCCGTCGAATCCGTACCGACGCACGAGCGGTTCGACAACGTTTCCCAGCAACGCCTCGCGGCCGCTCTGAGTGTCGAGCACTTGCGCGCGCCCCTCCGGTAGCCGCGCTTCGAGGAGCACGCCGGTCGACGGATCGGCAATCACGTCCGGAATGCCCTTGAACATCCATCGGTGATCCAACAGGACCAGCACGAGCCGGATGTCGACATCGCGCGCGATGTCGAGCGCCGTGTCGAGGTCTGCAAAAAGGTGCGGATTCGGGCCCGCGGGAAGACCGCGATCGTCGTACTCGATTCCGGATCGCCCGTCGCAGAATACGAACCAACGGACGATCGTGAAGCCGAGCCTGGCCATCGCGACGAAGTCGCGAGCGACCTCGTCGCGGCGCGTCGAAACCCCGACGTGAGTGCCCCACACATTGGCGCCGAAGTCCATCCCGTAGAAGACCGTACGGCCATCCGTCGACCACGGGTAGTTGCATCCGTGCCAGAACATCAGAGGACGAGATGCGTGATGGGGCGGAGGCCGCTGAAGGCGGCGCAGCGACCAGGCTGTTCAGAGGATAGACAATGTATTTAGTCGCCGCCAGCGGAATACCACTTGCGCGAGCGGACCTTGAAGTCGTTGTTCCGCGCGCGGATCTCGATGCGGCGCAGGCCTGTCGTCGTGCCGGGCTCGAAGGCGATCAGGTACTGATGACGAAGTTCCTCGAGCAGGCGGTTCGTCGCTTGACTGACGAGCGACGGGCTCGATGCGAAGAAGTAGTCACCACCGGTCGCGCGAGCGAGCTCGAAGAGCGCATTGCGCTGTTCAGACCCGGTCGGCCCGCCCGATTGGGGCAGGGGATTCAGTTCGCCGACCGCAAACACGTACACCGGCACGTCGATGGTGCTGGCAATCCACGCGACTTCGTCGGGCGTGTACGAGCTGGCATTGTCCGCGCCGTCGGTGATGACGACGACAGCCCGCCGATTCTGCGTGCGATTGGCGACAACGGCAGCCGTGCCGGCAATCGCATCGTAAATGGACGTCGATCCAAATGCCTCGACTTCTCCCAGCCCGGACCGAATCTGATCGAACTCCTGTGTGAACTCCCGCAGTGTCAGCAGGCGGGTATCGAAACTCATGAGCGCGGCGAGGTCGTGATCGCGACGGAGGTTGGCCAGGATCATCTGGCAAATCTGATGCGACGACACCGTGGCGGTCCCGAGCCGCATACTGCCGCTGCCGTCGACCAGGAGGGCGATGCTCGCCGCCGCCTGATCATCGGACTGCATGCCGACGATGGTTCGCGGATTGCCGGCGTCCGTAACGACGAGGTCGCTTGGTGTGAGCGTGCGGACGACACGACCCTTCTTGTCGCGTACAACGGCAGTCACCGAGACGAGGTCGACGCTCGATTTGAATGTGGCCTGCGGCCGATCCAGCTGGGCTGAGGCCAGGCGTGGGTGGAGGCCCGCGAGGAGCACGAAAAGAGTTACCAGGGTCGCGCGGCGGTAATACATCGTTTTTCCTACGAGTTGAGTGGGTGGCTACCTCCTCTTCTCGGGCGTTCCTCTACAACACTTTAGCGCGGATTTGCACATTCCGGACGCATTGATTCGGGTGTCTCGAAGTAGCATGTCGACCGATGACCGATTCGCCCACGTCTAGATCAACGTCGGAACGGGTCACCGGGAACACCCGTGACGCGGTGGAGCGCTTCAACGAGGCGTTCAACCGTCACGAGATCGACGCCATCATGAGGTGCATGACAGCCGATTGCGTGTTCGAGAACACCCGCCCGGCGCCCGATGGCACCCGCCTTGTCGGGCAGGCCGCGGTCCGGACCTTCTGGGAGGAATTCTTCGCCCGGTCGCCGCAGGCTCGATTCGAGACCGAGCACCTTTTCGCCGCCGGCGACCGCTGCGTCGTGCAGTGGATCTACCACTGGGTTCGTGACGGGAAAGCCGGCCACGTCAGAGGCGTTGATCTGTTTCGCGTGCGGGAAGGACAGGTCGCCGAAAAGCTTTCCTATGTGAAAGGCTGACCGACGATCACGGTTTCAATCTTCTGTCGTCCCGGGCGTAGCATCCGCTAAACCTGGTGAAGTCCAGGACAGCCCGATGCGTTCGTCTGCGGTCTCCCAGCTGACCTCGATTCGCTGGCTTGGCCAGTTCACCGTATATCGACGCTGTGGGATCACTGATGTCTGAGGTCGCACGGCCCGCGGACGCGGCGCGGGCGTCGGCTTCTTCGCGGCCTCCACCGATCGAACCGCAGCGGCAATCGCTGCGGCGACCGCTTCCGTCGACGCGGCAGGAGTGACCTTCTCCGGGTCCGGAGCTTTGGGCTGGGCTTTCCGAATGATCCCATGCGTCGGTTTGCCAGAGCCAGGCGGAGGCGTGCGCGCCTCTTGCACCGTGACCTCCGTCGCGTAACAGCACAGCGACGCAATTGCAACAATCAGGGACGAGCGCGGCATGATCAATGACGCTCCGTTCGCTGCCCAGGAGTGTCGGACCGGATCATGTCCGAGAACATCACGCGTCCGCTGACGAGCTCGTAGTAGGCGCCGACGATTCCAAGCTGGCCGGTGTCGACCATGCGCTGCAACACGGGGCTGCCGCCGATCGCATCGTTGATCACCTGCTCGACGTTCGCCAGAATCAGGTCCCTGATCTCTTCGCGCTCCTGTCTGGGCTGCCGACGCGCGGCCTGAATCGCCTTGAGCAGGTACGCCATGTTCGCGCTCGTCGCCTCGCCCTTGGCCTGGGCCGCTGCGGTGACGGCGCCGCACGACTCGTGCCCCATGACAACCAGCAACGGGATGTGCAGATGCTCTGCCCCGTACTCCAGTGTCGCGAGGATCGACTTGTCGACGACCTCTCCCGCCGTGCGGATCACGAACAAGTCCCCCAGTCCGGCGTTGAAGACATGCTCGGGCGGGACGCGCGAGTCGGCGCAGGAGAGCACCATTGCGGCCGGATGCTGACCTGCAGCAAGCTCCTGTCGACGATTCACGCTCAGTGACGCTGGCGTCGACGCGTTCCGCACGAAGCGGTCGTTGCCCGCCCGCAAGAGTCCGAGCGCTTCCTGCGGTGTAAACGTCTGGCCGGCACCATCGGCTCCGGCGGCAGCCAGTGCCGCACCGAACACGATCGCCGCGGCAGCGGCCACGCGAAATCTGGCAGTCATCGACACTCCCGGCATGGAAAACCCATTCTGGAGATCGACCTGCCACGACAAACCTTGAACGTGCCCGTATTTGCACGGACACCCAATTCTCAAGGTCCTGTGCTACGCTGCGCCGCCCGCTGAGGGCCCGGAGGGCGCACGCGTATGGGCAAGTACATCGTCGAGATGATCGGCACGTTCTTCTTTGTGCTCACAATCGGCATGACGGTCATTGCGCCTGGTGCTGAGGCGCTCGCGCCGTTGGCAATTGGATCGGCCCTGATGGTGATGATCTATGCCGGAGGCCACGTGTCCGGAGGCCACTACAATCCCGCGGTCACACTCGCTGTCTGGATGCGCGGGAAGTGCGACACGGCTGCCGTTCCCGGCTACATGGTGATGCAGGTGGTGGGCGCGCTGATCGCGGCGGTCGTCGTTGGAGTGCTCAAGGGGCCGGCGGCGATGTCGGCGGTAACGGCCGCTCCGCGAGAGATTTTCCCCACCCTTCTCGCGGAGTTTTTCTATACGTTCGCGCTCGCATGGGTCGTGCTGAACGTCGCGACGGCCAAGGGCACCGCAGGAAACTCTTTCTATGGGCTTGCTATTGGTTTCACCGTGCTGGCGAATGCCTACGCCGTCGGCGGCGTATCGGGCGGCGTGATCAACCCTGCCGTTGCCGTTGGTGCCACGGCGATGGGGCTCGTGACGGTCAGTAACATCTGGATGTATCTGGTCGCCGAGTTCGCCGGCGCGGCCGTGGCGGCCTTGACCTTCAAGGCGGTCAATCCTCAGGATCTGTAGTGTGAAGAAACTGCTCGTGCTGTTTGTCGTTCTGTGGTCGTTGGATGCGGCGGCTCAGCAAGGCGAGGCGTGGGACGCACGATTCCGCACGATTCCCGAAGCTCGTCACATCGGCGAGTACGTGCGCATCCTGTCTGCGCGGCCGCACCATCTGGGTTCGCCCTACGGCAAGCAGAACGCCGAGTGGATCCTGGCCCGTTTCAAAGAGTGGGGCTGGGACGCACAGATCGAAAACTACGACGTGCTCTTTCCCACACCGAAAGAGCGCCTGGTCGAGATGGTCGAGCCAACCCGGTTTCGGCTGACGCTCGAGGAACCTCCCGTTGCGGTCGATCCCACGTCCGCGCAAAAGGCGGAACAGCTGCCGCCGTTCAATGCGTACTCCGTCGACGGCGACGTGACCGGGCCGCTCGTCTACGTGAACTACGGCCTCCCGTCCGACTACGAGGAGCTCGACCGGCGTGGGATCTCGGTCAAGGGCGCGATTGTGATCGCGCGTTACGGATCGTCGTGGCGCGGTATCAAGCCGAAGGTCGCGGCCGAGCGCGGGGCGATCG
>Ga0075421_100007725_pt1 | contig 13173 bp, 13 predicted proteins | sample SoiMetdeltSBSDD5_FD_75292 | JGI IMG/M metagenome (GOLD analysis project Ga0075421, IMG submission 75292) | Bulk soil microbial communities from a Populus tree surrounding site in Tennessee, USA - Soil MetaG P. deltoides SBSDD5 | ecosystem: Environmental > Terrestrial > Soil > Tree plantation... | reverse complement strand
GCGCGGCAGTATAGCCACGGGTCGTCTGGCCTTCGGGGGTTCGGGACGGCCGGGATCGGACGCCTCGGAACTACGCTTGACGCATGCGAGTCGCGCTGCGGACCGACGGTGGGGAGGAGGTCGGGGAGCGGTGGCGGGCGGTGCTCGAAGCCCCTCACTTCCACGCGTGGATCACGGCGCGCCCACGTCCCAGGGAGTCGCGCAGGCGCCGGCCCTTGCGCAGGCGCCACTTGATGGCGCGGGCGATCCGCTCGGGCGCCGAGTAACGGTGGTGGACGCTCACGCGCCGAAAGCCGACGTCGGCCAGCATCGCGCGGCACGCGGTGAGCGTCGGAGCGCACCAGTCGTCGCCCTCGAGGTAGTAGCGGACCGCCGGCTTGCGCGTGAGCAGGTGGGAGACCTCGGTCTCGATGATCGCCAGCTCGTGCGTCACACTCGCCACCCTCTCGAGCGCCAGCAGCGGGTGTCGCATGTGGTAGAGCACCCCGAGGAACAGGACGACGTCGAACTGGCCGCCCAGCGCCTCGGGCGAGAGGTCGAGCACGTCGATCTCGTGGTCCTCGACCTGTGAGCCGAGCCGCTCGCGCGCGTAGTCGAAGCCTCGCTTGCTGCCCCATCCGGGGCCGCTCCAGCAGTACCAGTCCGTCGCGAGGACGCGCTCGGCGCCGCGTCGCTCGGCCTCGAAGGCGAAGAAGCCGTCCCAGGCTCCAACGTCGAGGACGGTACGCCCCGCCAGGGATTCGGGCAGGCCGATGCGCTCGAGCTTGGCCGCCGTCGCGCCCTCGCGGCCCGGGGTGACGACCCCGCCGCCGAGGTCGATGCTGTGAAACCAGTCGATCTCGCGAACCCGTTCGTCGCCGTTGCTCATGCGCTCTGGGCCTCGCGCTGGGGCGCCGGCAGCGCGAGCCGTCACCTCAGGAAGTCCGAGCGCGGGTTGAGCGCCTGCGCGCGCTCGTACGCCTCGATTGCCTCGTTCACGTTGCCGGCCTCGGCCTCGATGCGGGCGAGCACGAGCCAGGTCCGCCAGTTCGTGGGCTCCCTCTCGGTCGCCTCGCGGGCCGCGGCCGCGGCTCCTTCGAGGTCTCCCTCGGCCTCGAGCACCTGCGCCTCCTGGTAGTACGGGGTCGCGGCATAGGGCTGGACGTCGCCTGCCTCACGCGCAGCGGCGAGCGCCGCGTCGAGGTCGCCGCTGCGGACGTCGGCTTGGCTCTCGCGGATGGAGACGAGTGAGGCGGTCGGGATCGCGATCGCGATCGTTGCGGCGATCGCGGCCGCCGCGACCCCGAGTCGAGCCGGGATCGAAAGCGGTTCGGCACCAGCCGCGTCCGCCTTGTCGTCGAGCGAGTCGTCGCGCGGCGTGAGGAGCGCCGCGGCGAGTAGCAGGAAGACCACGGGCAGGGCGGCCAGCTCCCAGATCCGGTCCACGCCCACGACGACCGCGAAGGTGATCGCGCCGCCGATCGCCCCCGCGAGCAGCTCCCTGCTCGCCGGCTGGCGAAACCAGCGGCGCACGCCGACCCCGATCGGGACGAGCACGAAGGCCGCGATCAGCAGCATCCCCACGATCCCGACCTCGGCGAGCGAGTTGAGGTAGAGAGAGTGGGCGCTGCGCGCGTAGGCGTCCAGCGGCCGGTCCTCGGTCCACCAAAACTCGAAGGTGCCTGGGCCGATTCCGGTCAGGGGCTCGGTGGCGTTCGCATCGACCGCGGAGGTCCAGAGCTGGTAGCGGCCATTGCCGCTGAGGCTCTCGTACCGGCTGGCGCCGGCCGTCGGGTCCGGCGCGATCGGCTCGGTGAACTCGTCGATCCGATCCGAGATCTTGCTCGGGGCTCCGGCCGCGATGGCGCCCACGAGCACGATTGCGCCGACGATCGCCACCGCCGCGAGCGTCGCCTGCCGCGAGACCTCGAGGCGGGGGCCGATCCCGCGGCGGCGCGCATGGGCGAGCGCGAAGTGGCCCAGGCCGACGACGGCGCAGACGACGATCGTCAGCAGGAGAACCTCGTTGCCCTGCGAGATCGCGGTCGAGTCGCTGAGGCCGTCCTCGAGCGCGTCCTTGCCCGACGCGAACGCGATCAGGATCGCGGCCCCGATCGCCGCGAGCACCATCGTGGGCGCGGCGGCCAGGCGCCGCGGGTAGAGAAGGACGAAGGCGGCGATCGCGATCGCGATCGCGAAGGCGCCCCCACGCGAGAGGGTGAAGAACGCAGTCAGCGCCATCATGGGAAGCGCCGCGGCGGCGATCGCCTGCACGACGAGGTTTCGGGCACTCATCGCGGCCGAGAGCACCAGGGGGAACCCGATCGCGATCAGTGCGGCGAGTGCGTTCCAGTAGTCGAGCGGGTAGCTGAGCCTCGCCTCGACGTCGTCGAGGAAGCGCGCGGCCTGGATCTCGGGGAACAGCTCGGGGTGCAGGCGCGAGAAGAGCGCGAACAGGGTCACCACGCCGATCGCCGCGGCAACCGCGTAGACGGTGCGACGCAGTGCCAGCGCGCGCCCCTGGACGGAGATCGCGAGCGCGAAGACCCCCACGAACGAGGCGACGCGTGCGAGCTCGGCGACGCTGCGCTCGCTCGATTCCGACCACGAGATCCCGAGCCCGGTCCACAGCGCGAACGCCCCCAGCAGCCCTAGGGCGACCCAGGCTGCGCCACTGATCCGGGCCAGCGGCAGGAGCCCGACGAGCGCGCCGAGCGTGACCACCCACCAGCAGATCACCCCGACCTCGCCGTAGACGACGGGGTCGTAGCCGCCGCCCGCGAACGCCAGGTAGACGACGAGCAGGAACGGCAGCCCGTAGCCGATCGCGGCCACCCCCCTGCCCCAGCCGGTGGGCTCGGAGCTCGCCTCCGGCCCCGCCGTCGCCCGCGGGCTGGCCGTCACCATCGAGCTGTGTCTGTCAGCATCCGGGTATCGTAGGTACCGGCATGGGGAAAGTCTTTCTGCTCGCGCTGCTCGCCGGCGCACTCGCGTTCGGCGCCCTCTGCGCGCCCGCGCTCGCGCAGAGCGATTCGGCGGTCGACGAATATCAGGAGAACGTGCCAGGCGCCGGCGGCGGCCCGTCGTCCAACGAGGGCGGCCAGGGCGGCGGCGGTGCCGGCGGCGGCGGTGGCTCGGAGTCGGGCGGCTCGGCCGGCGGCGGCGCCGGCGCGTCGCTCGCACCCGCGACGGCTGACGAGCTTTCCGAGCAGGGTTCCGCGGGCTCCGGCCTCTCCGAGTTCACGGAGCGCACGGGCACTGCCCCGGCCTCGAGCCAGGGATCGGCCGGCGGCCAGGGCTCGGGCGGCGCCCAGGGGTCGGGCGGCGGGTCCGGCGGCGGCTCGGATGCGAGCGCCGGCTCGACCAGCACCAGCTCATCAGACGACGAGGGGTTCTTGGGCGGGCTCGGCGACGTGCTCAGCACGCTCTTGCTCGGTACGGATTCGGGCTCCGACTCCGGCGGCCTCGGCCTGCTCTTTCCGATCCTGCTGATCGCGGCCCTGCTCGGGACCGTGGCCTTCCTGGTCTTACGCCGTCGCCGCGGCGACGCGGAGCAGCACCAGGGCTGATCACAGCGCGGCCAGCCTCGCCACCTCGGCGGCGAAGCGCTGCTTGAACCGGTCGACCGAGAAGCCCTCGGCGTGACGCCGCAGGCGCTCTTGGTCGAAGCGGTCGAAGTCGACCTCGCGCATCGCCTCCGCGAGCGAGTCCGGATCGTCCTCGTCGACCAAAACCCCGGTCTCGCCGTCGACGACTGTCTCGCGGACCCCGCCCGCGTCCAGCGCGAGCACAGGACGACCCGAGGCCTGCGCCTCGAGCGCCGTGAGGCCGAACTCCTCGACTCCCGGGATCACGAGGGCGCGCGCCCGCGCATAGAGCGCCGCCAGCTCCCCGTCCGCGAGCGCGCCATGAAACGTGGCCGTGGCCCCGTACCGCGCTTGCAGGCGGTGCAGGTCGGGACCCTCACCAACGATCGCCATCGAAGCGCCCGCCCGCTCCGCCGCCGCCAGCGCGCGCTCGACTCGCTTGTGCGGCACGAGCTGGCCCACGAAGAGGAAGAAGTCCTCGGGCTCGCCGGGCGCGAAGCGCTCGAGCTCGACGCCCGGGTGCACCACGGACGCCTCGCGGCCGTAGGTCGCCTCGATTCGCTGCCTGCCGAGCGACGAGAAGGTGATGAAGTGCGTGACCCGGTGCGACGCCTCCAGGTCCCAGCGACGGTGCCAGGCGAGTCGCCGCGCGAGGACCGGGCGCAGGGCGCGGGGCGCGGACTCGAGCGCGATCTCGTGCTCGTGCCAGATGTAGCGAAAGGGGCTGTGGCAGGCCGAGATGTGGACCGCCTCCGCGCGCGGCCGCACGCCGTGGGCGAAGGCGCTCGTGGAGGAGACGACGAGATCGTGCTCGCCGACCGGCAGACGCTCGATGGCGCGCGGGTAGAGGGGAAGGAGGGCCCGGAACCCGCGCTGGCCGATCGGCAGCCGCTGGAGCCAGGAGGTGCGTACGGTGCGATCGGCGAAACGGCCCTCGGTCCCGGCGGGCGAGTAGAGGCTCGTGTAGATCGGCGCCTCGGGCCAGCACTCGGCCATCGCCGCGAACACCCGTTCCGCGCCACGCATGACCAGCAGGTAGTCGTGCACGAGGCCGACTGACCGTGCGATCGTTCGCTTCGGGGTCTCGGACAGGTTCTTCACTCGCCTACGCGGGCCGGGTCAGGCGCCACCTTGTTCGGGACGCGCACGGCCGATCATGCCTGCAAATATGCGCGCTTGCCGCCGCCGTTGTCGATGAGGTAGCGTGAACTGAGCATCCAACAGGGAGCAGGCCGGATACGGTCCGGAGCTGGGGAGCTAGAGCGTGTCAGACAGCCAAACACACGTCGGCAGCCTCGCTGCGGGCGAGGTCGAGCCACGCCGCGCGAGTTCGATGCCGGCGCCGACCACCGCCGGACGCGCGGGTTTCGGCCTCGTCGTCGAGGCGCCTGAGCTGCGCGCCGGGCCGCTGCCGGCGAAGACGGCCGGACGCTGGCGGCGAGCGCTCGCAGGCGACAACCGGGGCTTCGTCCTTCGTCGCTGGCTCGCGGTCAGCGATCTCGCCGCGCTGATCCTGGCGTGGATCGCGTCGCTCGCGCTCGCGACGACGTTCGACCGGACGCCGACCGTGATCGACAGCGTCGTCTTCGTCGCCCTGCTTCCGGCCTGGATGGCGATCGCGAATGCGCTCGGCCTCTACCACCTGCCGGATCGCCGCCTCGGCCACTCGCTCGCCGACGAGATCGGGCCGATCATCCTCGCCCTCACCCTGTGGAGCTGGGCCTTCCTGCTGGGGCGCGCGGTGGTCGACACCAACTCGGTCGAGCTGCTCCCCTCGGTCGGCCTCTGGGCGTTCGCGATCATCACCGTCGCGGGGCTGCGCGCGGCGACCCGCGCGCTATCCCGACACCGTCCCTGGTACCAGCAGCGCGTCGCGGTGATGGGGACGCCCGGGGACGTGCAGAAGGTGATCAGGCGCTTGGAGCGCCACCCGGAGCTCGGGCTCGACGTCACGTGCGTGGTCAAGATCAACGGCGACGCCGCGAGCTACGACGCGGGGCCGGCCGATGCCGGCGACCCGGTCTCCGCCGTGGACCTGGCGCCGGAGGTCGTCCGCGCGGCGAGGCGGGCGCAGGTGCACCGAGTCGTGATCGCGAGCTCACCGGGTGACATCGACCAGCGCAGCGAGCTGATCCGGGCCCTGAGCGAGCTGCGGGTGCACGTCGACCTCGTGTCGGCCGACGTCGATGCGATCCCCTCGCGCGGCTCGCTGCACTACATCGAGGGACTCCCGATGCTGACCGTTCCGGTGGTCCGCAAGCCGCGAAGCCGGATCGCGTTCAAGCGCGCGTTCGACGTCGCCGTGGCGAGCGTCGGCCTGGTCGTGCTCTCGCCGCTGCTCGCCTACTGCGCGATCCGCATCCGCCTCGACTCGCGCGGGGGAGCTCTGTTTCGCCAGGAGCGCGTCGGCATGGGTGGCAAGCACTTCGAGATGCTGAAGTTCAGGACGATGGTCACCGACGCCGAGGCCGACAAGCCGGCGCTGGTCGGATCGGAGCTGCAGCGCTTGAGCGAGGTTCCGGGTCTGTTCAAGATCCCGGGCGACCCGCGGGTCACGGGCATCGGCGAGACCCTGCGCCGCTGGTCGATCGACGAGCTGCCGCAGCTCTGGAACGTGGTCCGCGGCGATATGAGCCTCGTCGGTCCGCGACCCCTGATCCCCGAGGAGGCGGAGCTCGTCGCCGGTCACTACAAGGCGCGCTCGAACGCGCGTCCCGGGATCACCGGGCCGTGGCAGACGCTCGGGCGAAGCGACATCGGCTTCGAGGACATGGTGAAGCTCGACTACACCTATGTGATGAACTGGTCGTTCTCGGATGACGTGAAGCTGTTGATTCGCACAGTTGGCGCGGTGGTGCGCCGCCGAGGTGCATACTGAGAGGAGCGATGCGGCGGGGACAGGGCAGGTGGGGGCGGACTTCCTTTGGTCCGAGTCGACGGCGAGCGCTTGCCGCGACGCTCTGTTTGGCGAGCGCGGTCGTCCTGGGCGTACTGCCGACGAGCAGCGCGAGCGCGGCGCGCGGGCTCGAGACGGGTTTTGGCGAGTACTTCTTCGAATCGGAAGACGCCTCGGAGCGGACGCTCCTGTTCGACAGCGCGCGCGAGGCGGGGGCGGGGATCGTCCGGCTCGACGCCTCGTGGCGGCAGACCGTCAGGTCGCAGCCGGTTGCGCCGCGAGATCCGAACGATCTCGCCTACGACTTCTCGCGAATCGACGCCGCCGCCCGGGAGGCCGACGCGCGCGGCCTCGACATCCTGCTCACCGTCCACAGCGCCCCCGTCTGGGCCGAGGGGCCGGGTCGCCCCGCCAACCAGCCCGACGACTACTCCGGCAGCTGGCGCCCCGACCCGGGCGCGCTGACCGACTTCGCCATCGCGCTCGCGACCCGCTACTCGGGCGGCTTCACTCCCCCGGGTCAGCCGACGCTGCCGCGGGCCCGCTACTACGAGGCCTGGAACGAGCCCAACCTCCCCAACTTCATAACCCCGCAATGGGAGGGAACGACGCCTACCGGGGCCGACGTCTTCCGCGCCGTGCTCAACGCCTTCTACGACGGAGTGAAGTCGGTGCGCCAGGACAACGTCGTCGTCAGCGGCGGCCTCGCCCCTTACGGCGATCCGCCCGGGGAGCGCCGGACCCGGCCGGTGGCGTTCATTCGCGACCTGCTCTGCCTGCAGGGCCGCAAGCAGCTGAAGCCCACGTCGTGCCCGGATCCGGCGAGGTTCGATGTCCTCGCAGTGCATCCGATCAACACCTCGGGAGGCCCGGGGGTGGAGGCGATCCACCCCGACGACGCCTCGAGCGCGGACATCGACAGGGTCGGCAGGGTCTTGCGCGCCGCCGAGCGCAAGAACACGATCGCGACCGCAGGACGGCACCCGATCTGGGCGACGGAGTTCTGGTGGGAGAGCAAGCCGCAGGGCAACGCCCCGAAGCCGAAGAAGCACGCGCGGTGGATCGCGGACGCGCTCTACCGATTCTGGAAGCAGGGGGTGAGCGTGGCGATCATGTTCCAGGTTCGCGACGACCCCGACCTGAACTTCCTCCAGGCGGGGGTCCTCTACTTCGACGCGAAGCGCAAGCCGGCCTTCCAGGCGTTCCGTTTCCCCTTCGTGCTCGAGCGAACCTCGGGGAAGCGGCTGCGCGTCTGGAGCAAGGTCCCGGACTCGGGCAAGCTCAAGGTCCAGCGCCGCGACAAGGGCGGCTGGCGCCGGCTGACGCGCTCGAGCGTGCGCGCGGGCCAGATCTACACGACCACCCTGCGGACCGAGCAGGGGGGCCGCTACCGAGCCGTGCTCGGGGGCGAGAAGAGCCTCGTCTGGCGCCAGCGCTGAGCGCCGCACCCGCGGACGCGCGCTATCCTGTCGCCACCTCGTGGGTGTCGCCGTCCCGGCGGCCCGGAGGTCTTTTTTTCGTCCGGCCGCGCATGCGCGAGGCCGTGGAACCGATCATCTAGAGGAAAGATGGCTCGCGGAGACGTTCGAATCGCTGTCACCCTCGCCTGCGAGGAGTGCAAGCGGCGCAACTACCAGACCAACAAGTCGCGGCGCAATACGCCCGACCGGATCGAGCTGCGCAAGTACTGCCACTGGTGCGGCCACCACACGCCGCACAAGGAGACCCGCTAGAGGCTCGTGGCGAAGACGCGAGCACAGCGCAAGGCCGAGCAGCGCCGCCGCGAGGCCGAGCGGGCGCGCAAGGGCCAGACCCCAGGCGAGGAGGCGCGCGCGCAGCACGACACCCAGGTTCCGGAGTCCGCGGACGTGCTCGAGGCCGAGCTCGCCGAGCAGGGCGCAAACCTCGATGAGCTCAGGGGCAGCGCCCCCGCCCCCTCGCGCGCCGACGTCGGCCGTCCGGCCGAGGTGGAGGAGGCCGAGGAGGCGGCCGTCGAGCCCGCCGAACCTGCCGAGGCCCCGCCGGACAAGATCTCACGTCGTGCCCGCCGCGCTGAGGAGCGCGACCGCAAGCAACGGGCGAAGGAGTCCGAGCGCCGCCGGGCACCGAAGGAGGCGCCCGCCGAGCGCCAGCGTGGCGGGGTCGTCGGCTTCATCGCGTCGTGCTGGGCCGAGCTCAAGCGGGTCCAATGGCCCGACCGCGACACCCTCATCCAGGCCTCGGCGATCACCCTGATCTTTATCGCGATCATGGCCGCCTACCTCGGCGTCCTGGACGCGATCTTCAACTGGCTTGTGCAAAGGATTCTCTAGACGACATGTTCCGCTGGTACGTCATCAACACCTACTCCGGGCACGAGAACAAGGTCAAGGCCAACCTCGAGCACCGGGTCGAGACGATGGGCGCCCGCCAGCGCGTGCGCCAGGTCGTCGTCCCCACCGAGCAGGTCTCCGAGCTCAAGGACGGCCAGCGCGTCGCGGTCGAAAAGCGGACGATGCCCGGCTACGTGCTCGTCAACATGGAGATGACCGACGAGGCCTGGAACCTGGTGAAGAACACCCCCGGCGTCACGGGCTTCGTCGGCTCGCGGAACAAGCCGATTCCGCTCTCGCAGCCCGAGGTCGACCGGCTCATGCACCGCGAGACCGCCGAGCGCCCGCGCACCCGCGCCCAGTTCGACATCGGCGAGTCGGTCAAGGTGATCTCGGGCCCCCTCTCCGACTTCTCGGGCGAGATCGCCGAGATCAACGAGGACGCCGCGAAGCTCAAGGTCCTGGTCTCGATCTTCGGCCGCGAGACGCCGGTCGAGGTCGGCTACGACCAGGTGAAGAAGGTCTGACCCTCCTCGCTCAGCTCAGCGACCCGCACGTCGCCGTCGGCCCGCGCGACGCCGGCTCGGCTCGCGCGCTGACGGCCGCGGTGGACGCGGTGCTGGCGATGTCCTCCCAACCCGAAGCCGTCCTGGTCAGCGGCGACCTTGTCACCGATCCGGGCGCGGCCGAGTACGAGCGCGTCTGCGAACTGCTCGAGCCCCTGCCGATGCCGGTCCACGTGCTCGCCGGAAATCACGACGACCCCGACGCCCTGCGCGAGTACTTCGTCGCCAGCGGGTCGAGCGGGTCACCAAGCGGCCCGTTCCAGTACGCGGCCGACGTCGGAGAGCTGCGGCTGATCGCCTGCGACACGCGACGGGCCGGCTCCGACGGCGGCGGGCTCGGAGCCGAGCGGCTGGAGTGGCTCGAGGCACAGCTCGATGCCCAGCCGGCGGCGTCGACGATCGTCGCCATGCACCACACGCCGCTTCGCACCGGCAACCGCGCCTTCGACGAGATCGGCCTGGCCGAGGACGACCGCACGGCGCTCGCCGACCTGCTGCCCCGCTTTCCCGCCGTGCGCCGAATCGTCGGCGGCCACTTCCACCGAACGATCTTCGACACCCTCGGCGGGCGGGGGGTCTTCGCCTGCGCGAGCACCCACCTCCAGGCCCCGCTGGAGATCGGCGCGGGCGTGGTCCGGATCGAGGAGGGACGAACCCCCGCCCTCGCCGTCCACGCCGAGCTGGGCGACGACCTCGTCACCCACGTGGAGCCGATCGAGCAGGCGTAGGCGGCGGACCTCGCCGTCAACGACCGCCCGATTGCACGCCCGACCGCTATCCTCGCCGGTCGCCCGTGGCGAAGAAGGTTCTCACGATGATCAAGCTCCAGATCCCCGCTGGAGCCGCCAACCCGGCCCCGCCGGTCGGCCCCGCGCTGGGCCAGCACGGGGTCAACATCATGGAGTTCTGCAAGGCGTTCAACGCGCGCACGCAGCAGGACGCGGGGACGATCATCCCGGTCGAGATCACGGTCTATGAGGACCGCTCGTTCGACTTCATCACCAAGACCCCGCCCGCCGCGGTGCTGATCCGCGAGGCGCTCGGGATCGAGAAGGGGTCGGGCGAGCCGAACCGTGAGAAGGTCGGCCGCATCACGCTCGACCAGTGCCGCCAGATCGCCGAGCGCAAGATGCCCGACCTGAACGCCAACGACATCGACGCCGCGTCGCGGATCATCGCCGGGACCGCACGCTCGATGGGGGTCGAGGTCGAGGGCATCGAGGTCTAGATGGCCCGCAACCGAGGCAAGCGTTACCGGGCGGCGATCGACGAGGTCGACCGCACGACGAGCTACCCGCCGGCGGAGGCCGTGTCGCTCATCAAGCAGACGGCCGGCACCAAGTTCGACGAGACCGTCGAGGTGCACATGCGCCTGGGCGTCAACGTCCGCCACGCCGAGGAGCAGCTGCGCGGCACGCTCGCGCTCCCGCACGGCCTCGGCAAGGAGATCACGGTTGCCGTGTTCGCCGAGGGCGATGCCGCTCGCGCCGCCACCGAGGCCGGGGCGGACTTCGTCGGCGCCGCCGACCTCGCCGAGCGGGTCGAGCAGGGGTGGACGGACTTCGACACGGCGATCGCCATCCCCGCGCTGATGGGGCCGGTCGTCTCCAAGCTCGGCCGCATCCTCGGCCCGCAGGGCAAGATGCCGAACCCGAAGGTCGGCACGGTCACCGACGACGTCGGCAAGGCGGTATCCGAGGCGAAGGCGGGCAAGGTCGAGTACCGCACCGACCGCTCGGGAATCGTTCACCTGACGATCGGCAAGGCGAGCTTCCCGGTGCGCGATCTGCTCGAGAACTACGCCGCGATCGTCGACGAGATCGTGCGCGCGAAGCCGGCGGCGGCAAAGGGCCGCTACCTGCTCTCGGTCACCCTCGCGACGACGATGGGCCCGGGCGTCCGCGTGGACACCGCGCGGACCCGCGAGTCGGAGATCCTCGCGGGGCTGTCGCAGCTCGAGGCGGGCGGCGACGGGGCCGAGGCCGAGCCCGCCGAGCAACCTGCGGCGGCTTAGCGACCCATAACCCGCCACGCGGATCGGTAGCCGAACCCGCGGCTGCCAGACTCGAAGGCCGATGAGCGCGAACCCACCGAGCCCGCCGAGCGAGACCGGGCGCCCCAGCTTCCGGGTCAAGCCGCTCACCTCCCCGGGGGGGCCGGTCGAGATGCCGAGCGAGTTCGACCCCCAGCGCCTGCTGAAGCGGACGCTGCAGATCGTGCTCGTCCTGGGTGTGTTCGGCCTCGTGATCCTGCTCGCGCCGGGCCTCGGCTCCGTGCGCGACCTGCTGACCGGGGCCGACCCCGCATGGATCGTGCTCGCCGTCGTGCTCGAGGCGCTCTCGGGCGTTTCCTACGTGCTCATGTTCCGCCCGATCTTCTGCCGGCACATGCCCTGGCGCACGACCTGGGAGATCTCCTGGTCGGAGCTTGCGATGGGCTCGGTCGTGCCCGCGAGCGGCGCGGGCGGGCTTGCCCTGGGCGCCTGGATCCTGCACGAGGGCGGCATGCCCGGGGAGCAGATCGCCAGGCGCTCGGTCGCGTTCTTTCTGATCAAGAGCTCGGTCAACTTCGTCGCCGTCGTCGTGGTCGGGACCGTGATGGCGCTCGGGCTGGCGGGGCCGGATCTCTCCATCTGGCTCACCGCCGTGCCGGCGGTGGGGGCGGCGGGCGTGATCGCGTTGATCCTCGTCCTGCCCAGACTGGGGCCCGGACCGACGCCCGGCCCCGACGCGGGCAAGCTGGCACGCGGGGTGGCCGCCGGCCGGCGGGCGCTCATCAACGGCACCGCCGAGGCGATCACGGTGGTCCGGTCCGGTGACCTGCTGGTGATCTTCGGCGCGATCGGCTACTGGGCGTTCGACAACGCCGTCCTCTGGGCGACCTTCCAGGCCTTCGACGCCTCGCCGCCGATCTCGGTGATCCTGCTCGGCTACCTGGTGGGACAGCTCGGCGGCCTGCTGCCGATCCCCGGCGGCATCGGCGGCATCGACGGCGGCCTGTTCGGGGCGTTCGTCCTGCTCGGCACCCCGGTCGCCACCACTGCGGCCGCCGTGCTCGCCTACCGCGTAATCCTCTTCTGGCTGCCGCTGATCGTCGGCGCCATTGCCTTCCTGTCGCTGCGCCGCGGCCTCAACCGGCCCGATCGCCCGGACCTCTGCGTCGTGCCGGCTGCGAGCTAGCTGCGGCCTAGCTCCCGTTTCGCCCACTCGCGGCGAAGCCCGCCATCCGCCGCGGCAGCTTGCGCTGCTCGACCACGCGGTCGACGAGGCCGTAGTCGACCGCCTCGGCCGCGCTGAAGAAGCGGTCGCGCTCCATGTCGTCGTGAAGCTGCTCGACCGTCTGGCCCGTGTGCCGGGCGTAGATCTCCTCCGTGCGCCGGCGCAGCTCGAGTACCTCGCGGGCGTGGATCTCGATGTCCGTGCTCTGGCCCTGGAAGCCCGAGCTGGGCTGGTGGATGAGGATGCGCGCGTTGGGCAGCGCGGCGCGCTTGCCGTCGGCACCGCCGGCGAGGATCAGCGAGCCGCCCGACATCGCGATCCCGAAGCAGGTCGTGGCGACGTCGGGGCCGATGAAGCGCATCGCGTCGTAAATCGCGAGCGCGGCGCTCAGCGAGCCGCCGGGGGAGTTGATGTAGACGTGGACGTCCTTCTCGGGGTCGTCGGACTCGAGATGCATGAGCTGGGCGACGACGAGGTTGGCGAGCTCGTCGTCGATCGGCTGGGCGACAAAGACGATCCGCTCGCCCAGCAGCCTGGAGTAGATGTCGAAGGACCGCTCGCCGCGGGCAGTCTGCTCGATGACCATCGGAATCAGTGGCGACATATTGCAACCTC
>Ga0075421_100007724_pt1 | contig 13174 bp, 11 predicted proteins | sample SoiMetdeltSBSDD5_FD_75292 | JGI IMG/M metagenome (GOLD analysis project Ga0075421, IMG submission 75292) | Bulk soil microbial communities from a Populus tree surrounding site in Tennessee, USA - Soil MetaG P. deltoides SBSDD5 | ecosystem: Environmental > Terrestrial > Soil > Tree plantation... | reverse complement strand
GCCACCGCCCAGGCGCTCGCGAGCCAGGCGCGCGACCTCCAGGCGCTGGTGGCGCGGTTCAAGCTCGACGAGCCGGGCGCGGCGTGTGTGTTGCCGGTGGCCGCCTCCGAGGCCGATGACGACGAGCCGTACACCGAGGCCGCGGCCTGATGATCGAGGCCGTCCTCACCGATGGGGAGTTCGATCTCCTTCGCCGCCTGATCCACGCCCACGCGGGGATCGCCCTGGGCCCATGGAAGCGCTATCTCGTCCGCGCGCGGCTCACGCGACGCCTGCAGGAGCTCGGCCTGTCGACGTTCGCCGAGTACCACACGCGGCTGCTCGCGGACGCCAGCGGCGGCGAGCTCACGCGCTTCATCAACGCGATGACCACGAACAAGACGGAGTTCTTCCGCGAAGCGCACCACTTCGAGTACCTGCGCACGCACTGGGTCCCGTCGCGGGGACCGTGTCGTCGCGCCACGGATCGCCAGCTCCGGCTGTGGAGCGCCGGCTGCAGCACCGGCGAGGAAGCCTATAGCATGGCCATCACGCTGCTGGACGCGCTCGATAGCGAGGCGCCCTGGGACGTGCGGATCCTCGCCTCCGACATCGACACCGAGGTCCTCGCGCTCGCGGCCGAAGGCATCTATCCCGTCGAGCAGGTGGCGCCCGTTCCGCGGCCGATGCTGCCGCGCTACTTCTTGCGCGGCACCGACGCGCGCGAAGGGTACGTGCGCGTGAAGCCCAACGTCCGCTCGCTCGTCACCTTCCGGCGCATCAACTTCATCGACGAGGTGTGGCCGATCCGGGCGCGGTTCGACGTCATCTTCTGCCGGAACGTTCTCATCTACTTCGACCGCGCGACGCAGCACCGCATCCTGGGCCGGCTCGTGCTCCAGCTGAAGGACGACGGACTGCTGTTCGTCGGTCATTCGGAGAGCCTTCACGGCATCGAGGGGCTGGCCCCCGTGGGGGCGACCGTGTACCGACGGACGACGCCGGGCTCATCTTCGACCCCGGCGCGCCGATGACTAATGGAAGGGGATTGCCATGTCGAGGGACCCGATGCTGGAAGAGGGCGCAGCCGTCAAGGAAGTGACCCTCTATCTCGGCGACGTGCACGCCGCCTACGAGCCGACGCTGGTGAAGACGCTGCTCGGCTCCTGCGTGAGCGTGTGCCTCTACGACCCGCTGCGAAAGATCGGCGGCATGAACCACTTCATGCTCCCGCAGGGGCACGGTGAGGACGGCGCCTCGGCGCGCTTCGGCGTTCCCGCCATGGAGAATCTCCTTGGCGCGCTGATCGACCTCGGCGGCTCCCCGCGGCGCTTCGTCGCCAAGGTGTTCGGCGGCGCGCGCGTGCTCGACCTCGAGGAGCCGCTCGGCGGCCTGCCGCAGCAGAACGTCGCCTTCGCCAAGGCCTTCCTCGCGGCGGGCGCGATCCCCATCGTGGGTGAAGACGTCGGCGGCGTCACCGCGCGCACCGTCCACTTCCATACCGATAGCGGGCGCGTCTTCATCAAGCGTCCGTCCCAGGAGCGAGCCTCGCACGGCGGAGCCGTCGCGCTCTATTGATTATCGGGTCGATGGGGAAGCGGATCCGCGTGCTCGTGGTCGACGACTCGGCGCTCATGCGTCAGGTGATGGGATCGTTGCTTGCCCGCGATCCCGCGATCGAAATCGTCGGCACCGCGGGCGACCCCTACGTGGCCCGCGACAAGATCCGTGAGCTCCAGCCCGACGTGCTGACCCTGGACGTCGAGATGCCCCGGATGGACGGTCTGTCGTTTCTCGAAAAGCTGATGCGCGTGCGACCGATGCCCGTCGTGATGGTGTCCTCCGTCACCGCGGCCGGCTGCGCCACCACGCTGCGGGCGCTCGAGCTCGGCGCCGTCGACTTCGTGTCCAAACCGCACACCGACCTGCGTGAGCACATGAGCGAGATGGCGCAGGAGGTCATCGACAAGATCAAGATCGCCGCGTCCGCGCAGGTGCGACGACGCGTGTCGGCGGCGCCCTCGCTGCCCTACGCGCGCTCGACGACGCCGGCGCGGATCGCCGGGCACCTGATCGCGGTGGGCGCTTCCACGGGCGGCACGGAGGCGCTGCGCCAGTTCCTGACGGCGCTGCCCGCCGACGCGCCCGGCGTGGTCGTGGTCCAGCACATGCCGGAGCACTTCACGACCGCGTTCGCCGAGCGCCTCGATCAGCTCTGCACGATGCGCGTGAAGGAGGCGGCGGACGGGGATCAGGTCCTCGCCGGCCACGTGCTGATCGCGCCGGGCAACCGGCACATGCGCGTGGAGCGGGACGGCGCGACCTATCGCGTGCGCATCTCCATCGATCCGCCCGTCAACCGGCACCGGCCCGCGGTCGACGTGCTGTTCCACTCGTGCGCCGAGCACGTCCAGGGCCACGCGGTCGGCGTGCTCATGACCGGGATGGGCGACGACGGCGCGCGCGGCTTGCTCGCCATGCGCAAGGCCGGCGCGCGCACGCTCGCGCAAGACCAGGAGAGCTGCGTCGTGTTCGGCATGCCGAAGGTCGCCGTCGATCTCGGGGCCGTCGACGAAGTGCTCCCGCTGTCTCGTCTGGCGGGCGCGGCGCTCGCGGGCGCGCGGGCGAGGCTCGCGTGACGCCGGACATCGGCGTCCGCGACGGCACGCCGGCCGACGCCGAAGAGGCGCTGCGGCGCAGCGAGCAGCAGTACCGCTCGGTCGTCGACAACATCAAGCAGGTCATCTTCCAGACCGACGCGCGCGGCGTGTGGAAGTTCCTGAACGCGGCCTGGACGGAGATCACCGGCTTCACGACGGCGGAGACGCTCGGCAAGAGCTTCCTGAGCTTCGTCCATCCCGAAGACCGCATGCGTCACGCGGAGGTGTTCCAGCCCCTCCTCGAGAGCACCAGCGACTACTTCGGCCACGAGGCGCGCTACCTCACCAAGGCGGGCGGCTTCCGCTGGATCGAGGTCTTCGCGCAGCTCACCACCGAGGCCGACGGCCGGGTCCTCGGCATCTTCGGCACGCTCACGGACATCACGGAGCGCAAGCGAGCGGACGAAGAGCTCGCGGCCACACGCGCGCGGCTCGAGCACCTGCTCGTCTCCAGCCCCGCCGTCCTCTACAGCGTGCCGTTCTCGGGCAACTACGCCATCGCGTCGATCAGTGAGAACGTCCACCGCCAGCTCGGCTACCAGATGCACGAGGTCGTCGACGATCCGGAGTTCTGGACGAGCCGGCTGCACCCGAGCGACGCGGCGCGCGCCCGCGCGGCGTGGGCGGCCACCGCGACCGACGGCCGCCGCAGCGAGCAGTACCGCATCCGTCACCAGGACGGCCAGTACCGCTGGATCCATGACGAGCGGCGGCTCGTGCGCGACGAGGACGACAACCCCGTCGAGATCGTCGGCTCGTGGGTCGACGTCACCGAGTATCGCCAGGCCGAAGAGGCGCGCGTGCGGCTGGCGGCGGTGGTGGAGCAGTCCGCCGAGTCCATCGTGATCACCGGGCTCGACGGCACGATCGAGTACGTCAACCCGGCGATGGAGCAGCTCAGCGGGTACACGCGGGAGGAGCTGGTCGGCGACAAGCCCAGCGTGCTGAAGAGCGAGAAGCACGGCGCCGCCTTCTACGAGGCCGTCTGGGCCAGCGTGCAGGCGGGCGAGGCGTGGTCCGGCCCGATCACCGCCGCGCGCAAGGATGGCACGATCTTCCACGCGGCGGCCGTGGTGTTCCCGGTGCGCGGCGCGGACGGCGACGTCGTCAATTACGTCGCCGGCATGCACGACGTCACCCACGAGCAGCAGATCGAGGACCAGCTGCGGCAGGCCCAGAAGATGGAGATCGCGGGACGGCTCGCAGGCGGGGTCGCGCACGACTTCAACAACTTGATCACGGTCATCACCGGGCGCGCCCAGCTCCTCCTCCGCACCGACGGGGTGACGCCGGCGCAGCGCCGCGACATCGAGCTCATTCGTGAGACCGCGAGCCACGCGGCGGCGCTCACGCGCCAGCTGCTCGCGTTCAGCCGCAAGCAGGCCATCGTGCCGCGCGTGCTCGACCTGAACACCATCGTCACGCACATGAAGAAGATGCTCGTCCGGCTCATCGGCGAGGATCTCGAGCTCGTCATCGCACCCGGCGCAGGCCTCGGCTGCGTGAAGGCCGATCCGGGACAGATCGAGCAGGTGGTGATGAACCTGGTCGTCAACGCCCGGGACGCGATGCCCGAGGCCGGCGGCCGGATCACGGTCACCACCGCCAACGTCCGGCTCGCGGACGACTTCGCCCGCCTGCGCGTCGATCTGCCGCCCGGCGATTACGTCATGCTCGCCGTGAGCGACAACGGCTGCGGCATGGATGCCGAGACCCAGGCGCACGTCTTCGAGCCGTTCTTCACCACGAAGGCCGTCGACAAGGGCACCGGCCTCGGGCTCTCGACGGTCTACGGCATCGTGAAGCAGAGCGAGGGCGACATCGTCATCGAGAGCGAGCGCGGCGCGGGCGCGACCTTCAAGATCTTCCTGCCCCGCATCGATGCGGATGCGGAGGCCGACGTCCCGGGCGTGCGCGTCAACCTGCCACGGGGCTCGGAAACCGTGCTCCTCGCGGAGGACGAAGAAGCCGTGCGCGGCGTGGCGCGCGAGCTGCTCTCGCTGTGCGGCTACACGGTCCTCGAGGCCGCCAACGGGCGTGAGGGCCTCGTCCTCGCGCGCGAGCATCAGGGCCCGATCCACTTGCTCCTGACCGACGTCGTGATGCCGGTGATGTCGGGGACGGAGCTCGCCCAGCAGCTCAGCGTGCTGCGGCCGGCGATCAAGGTGCTGTTCATGTCGGGCTACACCAACGACACGGACGCCTTGCGGCGCATCGCCGAGGGCGAGATCCCGCTGCTGGAGAAGCCGTTCACCACGGAAGCTCTCGCTCGACAGGTGCGCTCCGCCCTGGATGGAACACATCACGGGGGCCTCCGCGCGTGACGAAAACCTACGATCTGGTCGTCATCGGCTCCGGGCCGGGCGGCCATCACGCCGCGATCCAGGGGGCGAAGCTCGGCAAGTCGGTCCTCATCATCGAGGCGCGCCCGCGCGTCGGTGGTGCGGGCCTCACGACCGGGACCGTCCCGAGCAAGGCGCTGCGCGAGCTGGCCATTCGTGCGAAGGGCCAGCCCATCAGCGACTGGGCGGCCGCCGCCCAGGGCGTGATGGCGCGCTGCCGCGATATCGTGACGCGCGAGGTCGAGGTCTACGAGGCGCAGTTCGCGCGCAACGGCGTGCAGGTCGAGCACGGGCTCGCGACGTTCGTCGCGCCGCGCACGATCCAGATCTCCGCCCCCGGCGGCGGTCGGGTGGTGCAGGCGGGCGTCGTGGTCGTGGCCACCGGCACGACTCCCGCGCGCAGCGCGCAGGTGCCGATCGACGGCCAGCGCATCGTCGACACGGACGGGGTCCTCGACCTGCCGGGCGCGCCGCGCACGCTCGTGATCGTCGGTGCGGGCATCGTGGGCGTCGAGTACGCGTGCACGTTCGCGGCCCTCGGCGCACGTGTGACGCTCGTGGACGGCCGTGAGCGGCTCCTCCCGTTCGTGGACCACGAGATCGCCGAGGCGCTCGGCTACCAGATGCGCGAGGCGGGGATCACGCTGCGTCTCGGGGAGGACGTCGAGAGCGTGCACCTCGACGACGAGGCCTCCGGGACCGCGACCGCCGTGCTGCGCAGCCGCAAGGAGCTGCGGGCCCACGTGATCCTCTATGCCGTCGGACGCAGCGGAAACTCGGCGTCACTGAACCTGGAAGCCGCCGGCCTCGAGGTCGACGCGCGCGGGCGCATCCCGGTCAACGAGGACAACGAGACCCGGGTGCCCGGCATCTACGCGGTGGGCGACGTCGCCGGCTTCCCCGGCCTGGCCTCCGTGGCCATGGAGCAGGGGCGGCGCGCGGTCTGCCACGCCTTCGCCCGGGCCGTCGGCACCGCCCGGCACGCCCTCCCGTACGGCATCTACACGATTCCCGAGATCTCGTTCGTGGGCCGCACCGAGCAGGAGCTGACCGAAGCCGGGGTCCCGTACGAGGTCGGCATCGCCTACTACCGGGAGATCGCCCGCGGCCAGATCCGCGGCGACCAGGCCGGCCGCCTCAAGCTCCTGTTCCACCGCGAGCACGGAGGGGTGCTGGGGGTGCACGTCATCGGGGAAGGCGCCTCGGAGCTGGTGCACATCGGCCAGACGGTCATGAACTTCGGCGGAACTATCGAGTACTTCATCGAGAACGTCTTCAACTACCCGACGCTGGCCGAGTGCTACAAGGTGGCGGCCCTGTGCGGCGTGAACCGGATGACCGCGTGGGAACCCGGTCCCGCCCTCGTTTAACTGTGGGTTCCGCCCCACGACCACGCTAGTATCGGGGCCCGTGACGTCCCGGCGCCCTACCTCCTCCGCTCGGGAGCCCCGCAGATCCGAGGCCGCGCATCCCGAAGCCCCGGAGAGGCTCCAAGCCGCGCGTCTGCACGGGATGGCGGAGATGGCCAGGGCCTTCGGTCACGAGATCAACAACACGCTCGCCGCGATGGTTCTGCGCGTGGAGATGCTCGCCCAGGACATGCCCGCCGAGAGTCCTGCGCAGGAGAGCATAGGCGTCCTCGATGAAGCCACGCGCCAAGGCGTGGCGCTCGTGCGGCGCGTGCGAGACCTCGCGCGGCTGTCACGCCCGCTCGTCCCCCGGCCGGTCGATCTCGCCGCGGTCGTCATGACGGCGCTCGCGCCGCGGCGCGAGCGGTGTCCCGCCTCCGTCAAGGTCGTGACCGAGCCAGCGCCCGTGCCGCCCGTGCCGGGCGACGCGGCCGAGCTGACGCTTGCCGTCGGCGAGCTGATCACGAACGCGTTCGATGCGGTGGCCGCGCGCGGTGGGTGCGTGCGGATCGCCACGGGGATGGACGAGGACGGGATCTATTGCCGGATCGCCGACGATGGGGCGGGGATCTCCGCGGAGATCCTTCCTCGCGCGTTCGATCCATTCGTCACGACCAGAGACGAGCGCGGCCGCGGCCTCGGGCTGACGATCGCGCTCGCGGTGGCCGCGCGTCACGACGGCGACGTGGTCCTCGGGACGGCCCCAGCCGGGGGCTGCATCGCGACGCTGCGCTTGCCGCCACCTCGATGACGCCCCTGCGCGTCTTCCTCGCCGACGATCACGCGATCTTCCGCGATGGCCTGCGCGCGCTCCTGCAGCGGCACCCCGGCGTGGAGGTGGTGGGCGAGGCCGGCGACGGCCACGAAGCCGTCACCGAGATCGAGCGCACGCGTCCCGACGTGGTCGTGATGGACATCGCGATGCCGTATCTCAACGGGCTCGAGGTCACGCGTCGCGTGCGCAAGCGGCTGCCGCGCACGCGCATCCTCGTCCTCTCCATGTACGAGGACGCGGACTTCGTGAACCAGATCCTCGCGGCGGGCGCGTCGGGCTACGTGCTGAAGGGCTCCGCGTCCAAGGAGCTCCTGGACGCGCTCGCGGTGATTCGCAAGGGTCAGACGTACGTGACGCAGCAGCTCGAGCGCCACACCGGGACGCCGGCCCGCCGCGGCGCCACGGGCGCCGAGGACCCCTTGACCGCGCGCGAGCGCGAGACGCTCCAGCTCCTCGCCGAGGGCAACAGCCACGCCCAGATCGCCGCGCGCCTCCACATCAGCCCGAAGACCGTGGAGACGCACCGCCGGCACATCGGCGTCAAGCTCGGCATCCGCGACCTCGCCGGTCTCGTCAAGTACGCCGTCCGCAAGCGCCTCGTGCAGAACTAGCTGGCCGGGGCTGAAGCTGGCGCTGGGGCTGGGGCGTGGGCGGCGGGGGCCCTGGGGGGTCTCTCACCCCTGGTCGCCCGCTGCCCGGTCCTACGTCCCATATTTCCATCTCCGGTTGGCTGCCCGCTTCGAGACTGGGGTGCGGGGACAGGTGACCCGACCCCCCAGGGCCCCCGCCGCCCACACCCCAGCCCCAGCGCCAGCCGACGAAGAACGGCGCGTTGCCCGCGGTCCTGCCCTCGATGACTCGGCAGCGTCGTTTCGCAACAGCCCGTCGCGAGATCGTCCGGCAGGCCGCCTGCACGCGGCGACTCGAGCCCGCCGCGACGAAGAACCCCGACGGCGCGAAGCGATCGAGTTCACACATCCGACAAGTGTTCGTCTCTCCGCGGTGTTGTGTCGCCAACGTCGTACGCGTGGGCTTACCCCGGGGTCGTCGTCCGCAGTCGTGGGCGTGGGCGGAAGTGGGGGCCAAGGGGGTCGGGTCACCTGTCTCCGCACCCCCGTCTCGAAGCGGGCACCAACCGGAGATGGACATACGGAACGTAGGACCGGGCAGCGGGCGACCAGGGGTGAGAGACCTCCTTGGCCTCCACCTCCGCCCACGCCCACGACTGCCGACGACGCGTTCGGCGCGGGGCTACGCGGGGGACGTTAGGCGTGGCGAGACCCAGGGCAGCGGGCGATCAGGGGTGAGAGACCTCCTTGGCCCCCACTTCCGCCCACGCCCACGGCTGCCGACGACGCGCTCGACGGAGAGGCTACGCGGGGACGTTGGGGGTCGCGAGACCGCGGATGGACGTCTCCTCGGACCGGAGATCGATATCGACGGGCTCGACGCGCTCGCCGCTGGGCGTCTCGAGGACGCGGATCACGGGGCGATGGAGGTCGTCGCGGTGGATCTTGGCGACGACCGCGCGGTGCTCGGTCCACGGCCCGCTCGTGACCTCGAGCATCGTGCCGAGGGGGTAGGGCGGGAGCACGCTGAGGAAGACCTCGACCATCTCGCGATTGAGATGGGAGCCGGCGGCGGAGCGCATCGTCTGCCACACGACGTCGGCGGCGAGGCGGCCGCGATGCGGCCGGTCGGACGAGCACGCGTCGTGGAAGTCGGCGATCGCGGCGATCTCCGCGAGCGGCGTGATGCGCCCGGGCAGGTGCATCTCGGCGCCCTTCACCGAGCGGTTGCTGCTCGTGAGGCCCCGCGGATAGCCGGCGCCGTCCTGGCGCTCGTGGTGCTGGTAGGCGATGTGGGCGGGTACCAGGCCCACGCGCAGGCTGTCCCGGATGAACAGGTAGCCGAGGATCGTGTGGTCCTTGATGCGCTTGAACTCTTCGTCGCTGAGCGCACCCGGCTTGTCGAGGATGTCGCTGTCGATGAAGATGCTGCCGATGTCGTGCAGGATGCAGCCGACCGCCAGCTGGTTCAGCATCTTCTTGTCGTAGCCGAGCAGGCGACCGATCATCGCGGCCGTCACCGCCGAGTCGAGGCAGTGATGGTAGAGATACGTGCTGTGCGTGCGGAGTGATCCGAGCCCCGTGCAGACCGCACGGTCGAGAACCTCGCCCACCACGGAGTCCACGTTGGCGGTGAGCCGCTCGATGACCGCGTTGTCCTGGAACGCCTGCTGGAAGCGCCGGTCCTCCAGGGTGCCGCGGACCTCCGAGACGGAGGCCGACCGCAGCTTCTCGGTCTCGTGCCAGGTCATGTTGAAGGTGTCCTGGATGGACGCCGTCGTGGCGAGCCGGGTGGCTTCGGAGAGGGTGTCCTCGTAGGGGATGTCGCGGGTGTCCTCGTCGTCGATCCACAAGGCGCAGTACCCGAGCTCCTTCAGACGCCCAAGATATTCGGGGCTTAGGATCTCGCCCGGGCCAAGGAGGGTGTGACCCTTCCGGTTACGGATACCGACACCCAGCACCATGCCTGGCTTCACGTCCTCGAGGCCCATGAGAATCATGCTCTTGCATCGGCACCAGGGCGTCCGCGCATGAGGTCGAAAAATACGGGGTTTCCCCGATTGCCGGAACCCTCGGCTTCCGAGATGATCCCCGCCTGCACCAACGGCCATGAGGCCGGCATCGAGCAGGCGGACCGCGACGGACCGCCAAGGGTCAGGCGACAGACACGCCGATGACGGGGCAGACGACAACGACTCGCGAGCCGGCCGCGCAGGCCATGCACGAGCTGAGCAATCTGCTCGCGGTGACCCTGGCGCGCGCCGAGGAGCTCCTGGACGAGGGCGCCGACGCCGAGAGCCGGCGCGAGGCCGTCGAGTCGATCCGCCGCTCCGTGCTCCGCGCGCGCGACGCGCTCGGACGGCTCCAGCGGGTCGTGGCCACCGTGGCGCCGAGCGTCGCGGCTCCCTCGCGCCAGCGTCTGCTGCTCATCGACGACGATCCGCTCTTGCTCGACACGCTGCGCGGGCTGCTCGGCCCCGCGGGCTACGAGGTCGAGACGGCCGACAGCGGCGAAGAGGGAATCGAGCGCTACCGGAGTCATCGTTTCGATTGCGTCATCACCGACGCACGCATGAGCGGGGTCAGCGGGCTCATCGTTTGTCGCGCCATTAAAGATCACGATCCGACGGCCCACGTGGTCCTGCTCACCGGTGTCGAGCACGACCCCGAGGAGTTACAGGCCGCCGGTGTCGATCGTGTCCTGATGAAGCCCACGCGCCGCGCCAATATCCTCGAGGCTGTCCGGAGGGATACCCTGTGAATGAGAGTGTCCTCGTCATTGATGACAACCGTGAGTACTGCGAGACGTTGTGCTCGGAGCTCCGTCGCCGCGGATATGCAGGACGCGCGGCGTACAGCGGGGCCGCCGGCCTCGCGAGCGTGGCGGAGTCCGCGCCCCGCCTGATCATTCTCGATCTGAACCTCGTCGACATGTCGGGCATGGACGTGCTCTCGCAGATCCGCGCCATGGCGCCGGGCACGGAGGTCGTCATCGCGACGGGCTATCCCGAGCTCTCGTCGGCGCTCGGCGCGATCAAGCAGAAGGCGACCGACTACCTGTGCAAGCCATTCTCGTTCGACGAGCTGGAGACGATCCTCCAGCGCGTGCTGGCGCGTGCGCCCGAGCCGCCGCGGGCGGCCGAGCCCAAGACCGCGCTGCCCCAGATGGTCGGCGCGTCCGCCGCGACGCGGGACACGGAGGTGCTGATCCACCGCATCGCCGAGACGGGAGTCCGGGCCGCGCTCATCACGGGTGAGAGCGGAACCGGCAAGGACCTGGCCGCGCGTATCTTCCACGCGCACAGCCGCCGCCGCAACGGCCCCTTCATCGAGGTGAACTGCTCCGCAGTCACCGAGTCGCTCTTCGAGAGCGAGCTGTTCGGCCACGAAAAGGGCGCCTTCACGGGCGCCGTGAGCGCGCGGCGCGGTCTCGTGGAGATCGCCGATGGCGGCACGCTCTTCCTCGACGAGGTGGCGGAGATTCCGATCGCGTGTCAGCCGAAGCTCCTCCGGTTCCTCGAGGACCAGAGCTTCATTCGCGTGGGCGGCAATCGCAAGACGTCGGTCGACGTGCAGATCATCGCGGCCACGAATCGCGACCTGCGCGCGATGGTCGAGCAGTGGACGTTCCGCGCCGACCTCTACTTCCGCCTCAACGTGGTGCCCATCGTCCTGCCGCCGCTCCGCGAGCGTCCGGAAGACATCGTGCCGCTGCTCCGGTTCTGGCTGGCCGACGCCAACGAGCGATACGCCAAGAGCGTGGAAGGGTTCAGCGAGGACGCGGAGGCGACGCTCGTGCGTCACCCGTGGCCGGGCAACGTGAGAGAGCTGCGCAACCTCGTCGAGCGGCTCGTCATCCTCGCGCGGACCCGGCGCCTCACGCGCGCGGATCTGCCGCCCGAGTACCTCGCCGCGCCCGTCAGCGCGGCGCCCGCCCTCGCGGCGGTTCCCATGGCGGAAGGCGACTCGCTCGAGCACTTCGAGCGCGCGCACATCCGCAAGGTGCTCGCACGCGTGGACGGTAACAAGACGCGCGCCGCCGAGATCCTCGGGATCTCGCGCCACACGCTGAGGATCAAGCTGAGCTCATGACCCGGAGGGGGGCTTCGCCCCCCTTCCGGCGGTTGTCGCGCGCCTGACGGCGCGCTCCGCCCTGCCTCCCCCCAGCAACAACCAGGATTGCGCGGGCGAAGCCCGCGCTCGGAACGCGCTGATCGGAGGTTCGCCGGCGTTGTGCGCATCGCAACTCCCCACCGGTCGCGCTGCGCGGAAAGTCGTTCCCCCTCTCGCGTGCGCGGGCTTCTGTGACTGTCGAAGCGGCGCGGAGTTAGCGGGCGGCGGGCGTGGTATCGGATTCGCACTTCGTCCGCGGCGCCGCCCGTAGGCGGCTGGGAGGCGAGGCGATGGACATCGCGGATCGGCTCGAGCAGGAGCTGCAGGAGACGACGGCGCGGCTGCGCCACGACATGACCCTCGCGCTCCTGGACGACGGGGCGTCCGCGGTCGCCGACCCGCGCGGTATCGTCGACGAGGTCGACGGCGCCCAGCGCTCCGTCGAGCGCGAGATGACGCTCGCCACGCGCAGCCGGTTGCGCGAGCGCGCCAATCGTCTCATCGGCGCGCTGGAGCGCCTGCGCGCGGGACGCTACGGTGTGTGCGAGGAATGCGAGGGCCCGATCGCGGCCGCGCGTCTCGCGGCGCTGCCCGAGGTCACCACCTGTCTGCCGTGCCAGAGCCGTCTCGAGCTAGCGATGAGGCGTGGTGACGTCGACCGCGACTCGCTGTTCGGCGACGACACCACCGACTGACCGCGTCCGCTCGTCCCGAGTAACGCTCCGGCCCACCCTCGTGGTGCGCGTCTCGCCGCGCGCATCGGCGACGTCACCGCTGTGTTCCCCACCACGTCTATCACTGTCGTGCCCACGCCCGCGATGCTGGCGCCGACGCGTGGGAACCTCATTCCCAGCGGGCAGTGTCCGAACGGTCCGAGGGGCGAGCGGGACGCGCTGCAAGGTCGCGGAACTTGGGGGCTTCCGGGTCAGGCATCCGAATTGCTCTTCCACCCGGCGCGATGATGATTCAGCTCTTCGACAAAGCTATCGACCGACTCACCGCCGGACTTGAGTACACGAACCGCCGCCACGAAGTGCTCGCGAAGAACGTCGCGAACCTCGAGACCCCCGGCTATCGCGCGCTGGACGTCACCTTCGACGATTACCTGAAGCCCACGCGGATCGCCCCGGGCGAGGCCACCCACATCAACATCGCCCCCGGCGCGCCCGGTGACCCGCGCGCGCGCGTCGTCTACGCCGGTGACGCAGCGCCGCGCACCGACGGTAACGACGTGAACCTCGACCGTCAGATGGCACGCCTGGCCGAAAACACGCTCTTCAACCACACCCTCGTCCAGCTGCTCGCCTCGCGCTTCAGCTCCGTGAAG
>Ga0075421_100007722_pt1 | contig 13174 bp, 12 predicted proteins | sample SoiMetdeltSBSDD5_FD_75292 | JGI IMG/M metagenome (GOLD analysis project Ga0075421, IMG submission 75292) | Bulk soil microbial communities from a Populus tree surrounding site in Tennessee, USA - Soil MetaG P. deltoides SBSDD5 | ecosystem: Environmental > Terrestrial > Soil > Tree plantation... | reverse complement strand
CCGCACAACTCGTTCCCACGGCGATCTGGAACCCACACAGCTTGTCGAGTTGGCGTTGGAAATGGGCAGGCGACGGTGGCGGATTGCCTCCCAAAGTGTTGCTGACCGCGCTATGGCCGGATTGGTTTCATGTGCTTTCATCGGAGCTCTATCGGGAGCCGTACGACATCACCTTTATGTATGTCTACAACGGCCAGGCGGCGCTCTGGCTGGCCTTGGCCGCGCCTTGGCTCCGATCCTCGGCGCCAGTGCGTCTTTTCGCGGCGCTCGCCGGATTCTTCGCTCTCCTGATGCTCGGCACAGCCGTTCCCGGCTATAAGTTCGTTTTCGCACGCTTGCCTCGGTTCGTACATGGCATGAGCTATGTCGAATTCACAACGTGCGCCTTTTCGCTGGCGATCGCCGTCGCAGCCGCGCTTGCGCTACATCATTTGACGAGAGAAAAGCGCACCTGGATAGCCGCAGCGATTGCGCTGGCCACAAGCGCGGAGTTGACCCTTGTAGCCTCTAACCGCTTGATGAACTCGACCTCGGGCGATTGGCGATCGGTTGATTCCTCGCGTAACTATTACGAGAGCGATTCTCTCCTAAAACAATTAAAGAGCTTGTTGTATGAGCGCACGCCGCCGTTCAGGACGGATACCACTCTGCGGGAATACCGGCTGGCCTCGACATCGCCCGCTGTGCGGCTTCCTTCCCTCGGCGGCGACAATCCCCTGGCGCCCCTGCGCCTGCTGGCGTATCGCAAGCTCTTTTGTGAATCGGTCGAGTGGGAGCGCTTCTATAATGTCAAAGATACGGCCTCGCCACTCCTCGACGCCGGCAATGTGGGTTTTCTCTTGTTCGACGATCGCGACGGAGACGAAGAGAAGCTGAAGCGCTCAGGCTGGGACCGGATTCAATCGGATCCCCTGCTTCCGCTGCGAGTATTTCGCAATCAGGAAACCATGCCGCGATACTTTCTCGTGAGCAGCGTGAAGCGCGCCAACTCGTCAAACGAAGCGGAAGCTCTATTGAAAACTGCCGACCTGCGGCGCGAAGCGATTGTCGAAGGTGCGCCGCCAGTACAGGAAGGCAACGTTCGTGACTGGATGCCGGTCGGCGTGATTTCCTACCAACCGGATCATGTAGAACTCAGGGTCATCGCGCTTGGACCTGCCTACTTGGTGGTGAGCGAAAGTTGGGCGCCCGGCTGGGAGGCGCGGATCGACGGGCAGCCTGCGGTGGTTTATCCCACGAATCTAGCATTCCAAGGATTGGCAATCCCGCCTGGCGCCCACAAGGTTACTCTGGAGTATGTTCCCAGAGCGTCCTATGTCGCGGCAGCAATATCGGCTTTAGCGTGGATCTGTCTCGCGGCATCGGTCTGGATCGGTCGGCGAAAGACCGCGATTGATCCGTCTTAGAATGGTTCCTTATGACAAAGCGGGCCGGAGCGGCCTTGCTCCTCCTCGCGGCCGCCCTGTTCCTGATCGCCAATCGCGCCGCTTACAGAGGATACTTCCAGGACGACGAGCTCAACAACGTTAGTTGGACCCGGGATATTCCCGTCAGCGGTTACGTCAAAGCAATCGTCTCCCCGGTTTTTTTCACCAATAATTTCCGCCCCGTCGGACATTTCTATTACCGGCAGATGAGTCTCTGGTATGGGCTAGACTTCCCGAAATATCTGCCGCTCATGCATCTGGCGCATATCCTGAACATCTGGCTCGTGTGGCTCCTCGCCCGCCGGCTCGGCCTTTCTCCACTCGCGGCATCGCTCGGGACGGCATTGTTCGTCTATCACATGGCCGTTTTCGAAATCTATTGGAAGCCGATGTACGTGTTCGATCTCTTCTGCGCCACGTTCACGCTGGCGACCATCCTGCTGTATGCGCGCCGCCAGTACATCCTCGCCTTCTGCGCCTTCTGGCTGGCGTACAAGTCGAAAGAACTTGCGGTCATGATTCCTCTCGTGCTCGCCTGCTACGAATTCTGGCTGGCGGAAAAGAAAAACTGGAAGCCGCTGATTCCCTTCTTCGCCGTCGCTCTCTCATTTGGACTGCAAGGCGTCCTGATGAATCCGAATGTCGACAACGACTATACCTTTCGCTTCACGCCCGAGGCCTTCCAGACGTCGCTAACCTTCTATGCTTCGAAGATTCTTCTGATCCCCTACGCCGGGCTAGCCCTGCTGCCGCTGCCGTTTCTCGTTCGCGACCGTCGCCTCTGGTTCGGATGCGCCATCATGTGCCTCTTTTTCGTTCCACTGCTCTTTCTTCCCGGACGCCTATACTCCGCCTATTGCTATCTCCCTCTTACCGGACTGGCGCTATTGGTCGCCGCTCTGGCGTCCCACAAGAATCTGACTCCTGTTGTCGCCTTGCTTTGCGTCGCCTGGATATCCTGGAATGTGGCCATTACCCGCCGGATCCAGCGAGCGACCTTGGCCGTCGACAATGAGAACCGATCCTACGTCGAGGCGCTTGTCGAATTAGCGCGCGCGTCGCCAAATGCGCGCGTCTTCGTCTATGACGGCCGGCCTGCAGCCCTGTATCCGTGGGGCATCGACGGCGCGCTGCGATTTCTCTACCACCGTGTTCCCGAGCTTTATTCCATTGAGGAAAAGGAAGCGGGGCAAGTGATTAAGCTCCCCGACGTCGCGCTCCTGAAGTGGAACCCCGTCGATCGAAAGCTGAATGTTCTCTCGAGTCGCATGCAGACCCCGTACGTCACGATGAATGGACAAACGCCGCTCTGGCAGTTCGGCGGCGGCTGGTACAGCCAGGAAGAAAGTTTCCGCTGGATTGCCCCTCACGCCAGCGCACAGTTGCTGCGACCGGCAGTCGCGCGCGAGTTTGAGATCATCGTGAATATCCCGGAGGAACAGATCAAGCACACCGGACCGATCGACGTGTCCGTCACCGCCGATGGCGCCGAGATCGGAAAAAGCCGCTTCACCAAGGCAGGCATTCACACGTCACACTGGCCCGCGCCCAAGACCCAATCCGGCCAGATCAATGTCGAGATCCGTGTTACCCCTGAATACAGGCCGTCGAACGGCGACACACGACGTCTGGGAGTCGCTATCGTCGGATTCGGATTCAAATGAAAAAAGCCCTTTTCATCCTCGTCCTTGTAAATCTGGCGCTCACGCTCGGGCCCCCGATTCTTGCGATCCCGATGATCAGGCATACTCCGGCTATGCTGGCCGTGGCGCATGCCGCCGGCAGGATCGCTCCGTTCGCATCAGCAGTGTCCGCGCTGCTCGCCGTCGCGATCGTCTTCCGGTGGCGACGTCCATTATCGTGGGTCGCGCTCGCCTTGATCTTCGCCTGTGTCGCGGTATCTAGGGTGAGTATTTTCGAGTGGCTCTTCGCTCCCGCCGGCGCCGCCCAGCTCGCCGCGATCGCCCAGTTCCAGGATATCCGCGACAGCGATATGGTCATCGGCGTCACTCTCGGCGATGAAAGCCGCGCCTATCCCGTGCGTTACCTGGCGTACCATCACATGCTCAACGACCGCCTCGGCCCCATTGCGCTGCTGCCTACCTATTGAACGCTCTGCCACACCGGTCTGGTGTGGGACCGCGCGGTCGACGGCCGCATACTTCGCTTCCATCTGGGTGGTCTCAACAACCAGAACCTGCTGATGGTGGATGAAGAGACCGGCAGCTGGTGGCAGCAGGTCACCGGCGAGTGTCTGTTCGGTCCCCTCAAAGGCAAACGCCTGCGACGGATCCGTAGCGATGAAGTAACCCTCGCCACCTGGCGCGCCGAGCGGCCCGATAGTAGCGCCGTCAAGTTCGAGCCCCGCTACCTGACCGAGTATCCGGATTCCGACTGGGAAAAACGAATTGCAAGCCTGCCGGCAAATTCAACCGGCCCGATCCCGCCGCGTGAACTGGTCATCGGCGTCGAACTGGACGGCGTCGCCGCAGCCTATCCGCTAGCCGCTCTCCGGGAAAAGAGCCCCGTGAATGCGCTACTCGGCGCGAGACCCGTATTGCTCCTCGTCGCCCCCGACGGAAACAGCGTCCGCTGTTTCATCCGGCCAACCGCGCAAGACTTCTACCGTCGCGTTGAAGATGGAGCCTTGATCGACGGCGCAACCGGAAGCGTCTGGAATTTCGCCGGCAAAGCGATCTCAGGCCCCATGGCAGGGCAGTCGCTTGAATCCATCCAAACAACCAAAGATTTCTGGTTCAACTGGCAAAACTACCACCCCGCGAGCACTCTCCGGATACGCGGACTTTAGGTGGAACAAGCCTTAGAGGCTGCTGAAAAAGTCAACAGACGCGCCTGACGAACAACGTTAAAGCTCGTTCCACAACGATAAATCAAGGAGTCGAAGTCACTGTGGAACAAGCTTTAGCTTGTTCGTTCAACCACCCAGTCGCCCAGCTCCTCGATCCGATCTACCAGCAGATCCGGCGGATAATCTGCCAGCGTCTCCGGCTGGAATCCATAAGTGACGCCGCACGCCTTGATCTCCGCATTTCGAGCCGTGCGGATATCCACCGCGCTATCGCCGACCATCATGGTCCGTTCCCGCGTCGCGTCACACTCCGCCAGCAGAGTCTCCACCCCGATCGGATGCGGCTTCTTCTGCGCAAAGCTATTCCCACCGTAGATGCGCTGGAAATGCTTCCCCATACCAAGCGCCTCGACGATCAGCCGGCTCATTCGCACCGGCTTATTCGTCAGGATCGCCATCTTGACGCCAGCCGCCGTCAACCGCGCAAGCGTCTCCTTGACGCCCGGATAGAGAACCGTGTGGTCGACCAGATGCTCGTTGTAATAAGCCAGGAAAAAGGCAAGAGCGTCCTGAACCTCCGCGTCCGTCGCGTTAGGACCCAACGTCCGCCGGATCAGCGTCGGTGCGCCTTCGCCGACATAAGAATACACGGTCTCATTTTCCAGCGGCGCCATCCCCGCGTGAGCGCGCGCGGCGTTGACGGCGCAAACCAGATCCATCTTGGAATCGATCAGCGTTCCGTCCAGATCGAATATCAGCAAATCCATTCGGTTCACGATCCGGCAGCAGCCTTCCGGGCGCCAGGTTTCACTCTCTGTGGGGGCTTACGCTCCAGCTTGAAATCCTGCATTTTTCGCTGCAAGGTATTGCGATGGATGCCGAGCAGCTTAGCGGCCGCTGACCGATTCCCGCCAGTCCGCTCGAGCGCTCGCGTGATCACCGTCCGCTCCAGAATCTCCACCGCCTCCTCCAGGAAGAAGCCTCCGTCCACCAGATGATCCACCAGTTCCTCGAACGTCTGTTTGATGCTCACTCAATTCTCCGCTTCCGGCCCCCGCCGTAGACCCCGCTTCAGGGCATCCGCCCAAACTCGCTTCACTTGCTCGTACCGGCGCATGAACTCTTCGCGAAGTTCCTTCGGCGCCGCCATCATCGCCGCCCTCGCTGCATCGATCACGTACGGAGCAATTCTCGATTCCACAACCGAATCCGGCGGCGTCTTGGAGTCCTTCCCCGGCGCAAACGCCACCAGCGCCGTGATGAGCGCAACGCAAAGCACCACCGCACGCGCGAGTCCGAATGCCGCGCCCAGCAGCCGATCGAGCCAGGACAGTCCGACCGCCCTCATCATCATGCCGGCCAGCACGCTGACCACCCATCCCGCCACCACCACCCCTACGACAATCAGCAAAAACCCAAGTAGGTTCGCCACCTCCGGCGATCCCACGTGGGGCCGCAAAGCATTGCCGGCGATGCGATAGAACCATACTCCACAAAACAGCGCCGCCACCGCCGCCAGCAGCCCGATCAACTCGCGCGCAAAGCCCCTGGCGAAACTGCTCGCCACCGAAAGGACGATGATCACGATCAGCAGCAGGTCGAGCCAGTTCATATCTCGCGGCCGGTCAGCGCGCGATAGGCATCCTTATATTTCTCGCTCGTTTTGACGGCGATCTGCGGCGGCAACGAGGGCGCCGGTGGCGTCTTGGACCACTTGATACTCTCCAAATAATCGCGCACGAACTGCTTATCATAGGAATTCTGCGACCGGCCAGGTTCATACGTGTCGAGCGGCCAGAAGCGCGATGAGTCTGGCGTCAACACTTCATCGCCCAACACCAGTTCGCCATCCACCATTCCGAATTCAAACTTCGTATCGGCGATGAGAATCCCTTTCGTTTTAGCGTACGCCGCGGCGTGGTTATAAATTGTCAGCGTCAACTCGCGCAAGCGCGTGGCCGGATTCACGCCGATCATCTTCGACATTGTCTCGAAGGAGATGTTCTCATCGTGACCGCTCTGCGCCTTCGTCGCCGGCGTGAAAATCGGCTCGGGTAACTGCGAGCTCTCCTTCAAGCCCGACGGTAGCGCCACACCACAGACGGCGCCCGTCTCGCGATACTCCTTCCATCCCGACCCCGCCAGATAACCGCGCGCCACACACTCCACTTCCACCATCTCCGCCCGTTTCACCAGCATTGAGCGCCCTTCGAGCTGATCCCGGAAGTCCTGCGCCGCTGCAGGATACTCGTTAACGTGCGCACTGATGAAGTGGGTCGGCACGATGTCCCGCAGAAAATCGAACCAGAATACCGAAAGCTGCGTGAGCACTTTTCCCTTGTCAGGAATACCGGTCAGAAGGATGTAGTCAAACGCCGAAATGCGATCGGTCGCGACGATTAGCAGCTTGTCGTCGACCCGATACACGTCCCGCACCTTGCCTCTTGCGTACAGCTCCAGGCCGGGAAGATTCGTTTCCAGGATCGTGTTCACGTTTTGGGGACACAACGATCATAGCTCAAGCGAAGACGCTCAAGCGAAGGAATTTTTCGAGCCGTTCCAGCGCCGGTTCCAGCACCGATCGATCCGCTGCAAAGCAGATCCGAATGGAGCCTTCCCCGCCCGCTCCGAACGCGACACCCGGAGCCAGGCCGACCCGCTCCTGGTCGAGCAAACGACGGCAGAAATCAAAGGAATCACGCAGGCCATCGATCTTCGGGAACAAATAGAAAGCGCCAGCCGGCTTTGGAACGGTGACGCGCGGCATCTTCTCCAGCGCTGCGATGCAAAAATCCCGATTCGCCTTCAGCCGCTCCAGCATCGTCAAGACTTCCTCTTCTCCGCCGCCGAGCGCGACTTCCGCGGCCTTCTGCGCAAACCCCGACGCGCACGAGATCATGAACTCGTTGAGCTGCGTCGCCTTCTGCGCCAAGTCCCGACGCGCAACCAGCCATCCGACCCGCCAGCCGGTCATGCAGTAGGTTTTCGACAACGAGTGCACCACCATGACCGCATCCTCGCGCGTAGCCAGCCGCAGGATCGACGGAACCGGATCGCCGAGTCTCGCACCGGCATAATACAGACGGTCGTAAACTTCATCAGCGAGAATCCAAAGCCCATGCCGCCGCGCAAAATCAAGCAGCCGCACCTGGTCCTCGACCGTCGCAACCCACCCCAGCGGATTCGACGGCGACGTGTAGACCAGCAGTCTCGTGCGCGGACTCACCGCGCTCTCCAGCGCATCGAAATCGATGACGTATCGGTCCCCGCATAGCGGATGCGCAACATGAATGGCAGTCGCGTTCGCCATCGCCACAATCGACGCCCCGTTGGGCCAAGCCGGTGTGAGGATGATGGCTTCATCGCCAGGATCCAGCACGCAGCGTATCCCGACATGTAGCGCCTGCACTCCCGACGCGCCGATCACAACCTCACTTTCCGGATCGAGCGAAACGGAGTGCCATTTCCGATAATGTTCCGCCACCGCGCGCCGCAGCGACGGCAGCCCCGCGTTCTCGGTGTAGAAAGTGTAGCCCTCGGAAAGCGCCCGGATCCCTGCCTGCTTGATGAACTCCGGCGTAGGCTGATTCGATTCGCCGAAGTAAAGCTTGAGAACCCCCTCCATCCCCATCGCGACTTCCGCTAGCTCGCGAATCCGCGAATGCACCGACTGAACGGAATTGGCGATTCGGGCGGGCATTAATTCCGCTTCTCCGTCCTAAGGAAGGTTCCCATCTCTAGCTCCTTGAATGCCTGCTGTAGCTGCTGCTGCGTGTTCATCACGATCGGCCCGTACCAGGCGACCGGCTCCTCGAGCGGCTTACCCGAAACAAGAAGAAAACGTATTCCGTCCTCGCCCGCCTGCACCGTGACTTCATCGCCGCTATCGAACAGCACCAGCCACCTGTTCTCAGCCTCGGCCGGCGCTGCAGTGTCGATCCATCCCACCCCTTCGGTCGGCGCAGCCAGCGGAGCCGACGCATTGCAGAATTTCCCACTCCCCGCGAAGACATACGCAAACGCGTGTCGTGTCGTCTCGACCGGAAGCGTTTTCCTCTTTCCCGGCGGAATCGACACATCCAGATAGATGGGATCTGCCGCAATTCCGTCCACGGGCCCCGTCGTTCCCCAAAAATTACCGCACACCACGCGCACCTGAGTGCCATCGTCGTCGGTGACCTGCGGGATGTCGAGCGCCTTGACCTCCTGATACCGCGGCGCCGTCATTTTGAGCGACGCCGGCAAGTTAGCCCACAGTTGAAACCCATGCATGCGGCCCACCCGATCGCCCTTCGGCATTTCCTGGTGGATGATTCCGCTCCCCGCCGTCATCCATTGCACATCTCCCGCTGCGATCGCGCCGCTGTTTCCCAGACTGTCCGCATGATCCACCGTCCCAGCCAGCACATAAGTAATCGTCTCGATCCCACGGTGCGGATGCCACGGGAAACCGGCCAGGTAATCAGCCGGCACGTCGTTGCGGAAGTCGTCCAAGAGCAGAAACGGATCGAAATCGGACGTGTTCCCAAAGCCGAACGCGCGCCGCAGATGCACTCCGGCCCCTTCAAGCGTCGGCTTGGATTTGACAAGCTTCTTCACTGGTCGAATCGACATATAGGATTCCTTTCCCTACAAGTGACTATTCGGCTGAACCGTTACCGAAGCGGCCCCCTCTGCTTCCTCATCGAGGTTTTGCACCGCAAATCTAGTTTCTTTGACCATTAGCGCACAACCGGCTACCAGCGCGGCAACGCCAAAACCGCCGGCAGCGAACGCGATTATCGCCGTTAGTCGGAAAGCAAGCTCCTGATCGTATAACGTCAGCGCCGATCCCGCGATCGCCAACAGAGCCGTGCTGGCGAACGACCCAAGGCATGCGTAAAAGCTCCGCAAGGCGCGGAGCAACAAGTGCGCGCGCGCGCGCTGGCGCTCCAATTGACTGACCAGAAGCTTGTATTCCGCGCTGGCAAAGTTCCCTGAGCCCAACGACGCGGTAATCACCCGTGTGCGGTCCACCACCCGCGCAAGCCGATTACCCGTTCCTAGACAAAGCACGGAACAGGCATTCGTAAGAATCGCTGGAGCCACCACGGCCGTCAGGACCGCGAACGGATTGTCAGGCACGCTCACCTATTGCCACCGTAAATGCCATATACTATGTTACCCATGCGAATTCTGACACTGTCCTGCGCTCTCGCGCTCACGACACCACTTCTATGGGGCCAGGCGCCAACGGTAACGGGTGTCTTCAATGCCGCCTCCCTGGATACTCGGCTGGCCCCAGGCGCCGCAGCGACAGTATTCGGGGCTAACTTGGGGCCCGCGCCTGTCACTGTGCAAGTCGGCGGAAAGGCCGCCCACATCATCAATGCCATTGCGAACCAGCTTAATGTCCAATTACCTTTTGATCTCACGACGGGGTCGACGACACTCATCGTGCAGCGTGGCGGTCAAAGTTCGGCGCCATTTTCCATCGTCGTCGACGCACACGCGCCGGCGTTGTACACGAATCAGAACATCGTCTTCGCGAACCGTCAGAACGGCAGCCTTGTGACCGCGGCAAATCTGCCCGGGCCCGGAGAGCCAATCTGGATCTACGCAAATGGACTTGGCGCGACCAACCCAGCGGTGGCATCCGGTATGGCGCCTCCGCCAGGCGCTGTGCCGGCTACCACTAGCACGGTCACGCTGACCGTGGGCGGAAGGAGCGTAACGCCCACTTTCGCGGGCTTGTCCCCTGGAGCAGTGGGTCTGTACCAGGTCAACTTCATTGTGCCAACTGATTTGGCCGAGGGTAACCATCCAGTGATCCTGACGATCGCCGGAAAGACCAGCAACACCGTCACGCTACCGATAGGAAGGCCGGTCTCCCTGATTTCCCGAGTTGTCAATGGCGCGACGTTCGGATCGGTAGGCACGATTGCGGCGGGTCAGATCGCCTCCGTTTTCGCAAGCAATTTAGGGCTGACAAACAAACTCAACGGATTCCCGGCCACCGAGTTTGAGGGTGTTTCCGTAACATTCAACGGGACACCCGCGCCACTGGTTCACCTAGTCGCCACGGCCGGACAGATTAATCTCGTTACACCTTCCGATCTTCCGGAAACCGGCAACGTGGCTGTCGTCGTTAGAACCGCTATCGGCGCCGGTCTTACTTACACAGCCCGCATGACGACGGCCTCGCCCGGCATTTTCCGTCTGTCCGACCCGTCCAACACGAGCCGTGCTAATGCGGCCGCCCTGTTCGCCAACACCGCCTGGCGAGTTATTCCGGCATCGATGGCCAGAGCCTTCGGCTGGCCGGTCGACTGCAAAGCGGCTGGTGTGAATGCGGCTGCGGACTGCGGTGAGGAAGCGGTAGCCGGAGACAATGTGCAAATCTACATGACCGGCCTCGGGAAAGCGACTCCTGGCGGGGCCGCTGGCGGAACCCCCTTAGCGACCGGCGCCCAAGCCCCGGTGAATGCGGACCCGCTCTACCTCACCGTGCTGAGGCCAACAATCACGGTTGGCGGCGTCCCCGCCGTCGTCCAATTTTCCGGAATTGCGCCGGGTTTCGCCGGACTCTATCAGGTTAATTTTCAGATACCCGTCGCAGCGCCAACCGGGAACGATGTTCCTGTCAGAATTGAGATGCCGAACGGCGCCACCGACTCTGCGACAATCCCCATCAGGGCGCGCTGATTACCGCAGCTCGCCGATCCGATGCAGCTTCATCAGATTCGTCGTCCCTGGCCGTCCGATCGGCTGCCCCGCCACAAAGACCACGCTGTCGCCATCCCGGAGCGACCCGCGATCACGCAGCAGCGCATCTGACAAATTCAGCATCTCGTCAGTCGACGCCACGTCCGGCGCAAGTATCGGATACACACCATACTGAATCGTCAAATAACGCGCCACCGCCTCGCTCGGCGTAATCGCGTAAATCCGGTCCGGCGGACGATACCGCGAGATGAGCCGTGCACTCGATCCACTCGCCGTGAACACGACAATCGCCGACACGCTAGCATCCCGAGCCGCATGATAAGCCGCGTCGGCGACAATTTCAGCGTAAGTCGGATTCGGCCTGCGCTGGATCTCCTGAATCCCGCGCGCCCGCAGCGAGTGCTCCGCTTCCGCGGCGATTCGCGCCATGAAGTCGACCGCCTCCACCGGATACTTTCCCACCGCCGTCTCCGCCGACAGCATGACCGCGTCCGAACCGTCGTAAATAGCATTGGCGACGTCGCTTACCTCCGCGCGAGTCGGAGTTGGGTTTTGGATCATCGACTCCAGCATCTGCGTCGCCGTGATCACGAATTTCGAGCGCCTTCGCGACCGTCGGATAATCGCCTTTTGTATGAACGGCACTTTTTCGAGCGCCATCTCCACACCCAGATCGCCCCGAGCGACCATCACGCCATCGGCCAAATCGAGGATCGAGTCGATGTTCTCCCACGCCTGCGGTTTTTCGATTTTTGCCACGATCGGCACGTAACGAGCCTCGCCCTCAAGATGGCGCCGCAACTGGCGCACGTCCTCGGCCGTCCTTACGAATGAGAGCGCGACCATATCGATGCCCGCCGCGATGCCCGCCCGCAGGTCGGTGAGATCCTTGTCGGTCAGCGAAGGCGCGCTGATCTGGATACCAGGCAGGTTGATTCCCTTGTGGTCGCCAATCTCACCGCCCGACAGCACCTCGAACCGGACTGAAACACTGTCGCTCTTGAGCGCCCGCAGCTCCACCCTTCCATCCGCCAGCAGCACACGATCGCCTGCCTTCACATCCTTTGCAAACCGCTGATAACTGGTGGAGGCGCGCTTGCAACTACCCACGACAGGCTCGACCGTGATCGTGAATATGGACCCGGTTGGCAGCTCGCATGTTCCATTCTCAAATTTCCCCAACCGGATCTTCGGCCCTTGAAGATCCAGCAGAATTCCCACATACTTTCCAAATTTCTTTTCCGCCTGCCGAACAGCGGCGATTCGCTCCGCATTCTTTTCCGGGGTTCCATGCGACGCATTCAGCCGGAACACGTTGACGCCGGCTTCGAGCAGCCGGTCGAGCAGCGCCGGCGACTCGCTCGCCGGGCCAAGCGTCGCCACGATTTTGGTATTGGGCATATAAAATGGTTATGCTATCCATTCTGCCATCATGCCCCTCTATCAGGTTGTAATTCTTGCGCTCGTTCAAGCGGTCACCGAGTTTCTGCCCATCAGCAGCTCCGCGCACCTGGCCCTCGCGCCATGGCTGTTAGGCTGGAAAGACGCAGGATTGACCTTCGATATCTCGCTGCACGTAGGAACGCTCGCCGCTGTCCTCATATATTTCTATCGCGACTGGCTACAGCTCGTCGCTAACGGTTTCGGACTCTCCTTCGGCGACAAATCCAGCGCCGAAAATAAGCAATTGAAAAAAACTCCGATGCTGCTCTGGTACCTCGCAGCCGCGTCGATCCCCGTAGGCGTCATCGGATTCCTGGTCAAGGAGCATGCCGAGCAATGGCGGAATCCGTTCCTCATCGGCGGCATGCTGATCAGTGTCGCTCTGGTGATGTGGATTGCCGAGCACCTCAGCTCCGGCAAGAAGTCGATCTCCGACATCACCTTCGCCGACTCCATCGCCATCGGCGCCGCGCAAGCCTTGGCCCTCGTCCCCGGAACATCCAGAAGCGGCATCACCATGGCCACCGCTCTGTTCCGCGATATCGACCGCGCCACCGCCGCGCGATTCTCATTCCTGCTCTCCACTCCCGCCATCGCCGGCGCCGCCGCCAGCGCCCTGCATCATCTGATCAAGCAGGGCGGCGTGCCGGCCAATATGCTGTTGTCCTTCGCCGTGGGCATCGTCGTGAGCGGCGCCGTCGGATGGGTGGTCATCGCCTTCCTACTTAAGTACTTGCAACGAAACACGTTGCATTTCTTCATTTACTATCGGCTCATTTTTGGCATAATG
>Ga0075421_100007721_pt1 | contig 13177 bp, 12 predicted proteins | sample SoiMetdeltSBSDD5_FD_75292 | JGI IMG/M metagenome (GOLD analysis project Ga0075421, IMG submission 75292) | Bulk soil microbial communities from a Populus tree surrounding site in Tennessee, USA - Soil MetaG P. deltoides SBSDD5 | ecosystem: Environmental > Terrestrial > Soil > Tree plantation... | reverse complement strand
AACTGGATGTCCTTGTCGCTGATCCCATGTTCTTCCAGCAGGCGCGGAAGGAGGTAGCGCCATGCGATCTCGACCTTCTCCTCGACGGTGTACCCCGCGATGCGAATGACCTCCATACGGTCGCGCAGCGGCGCTGGGATGTCGAACAGGTTGTTCGCCGTGCAGATGAAGAGGCACGTCGACAGGTCGAACGGCAGGTTCAGGTAGTGATCGACGAACTCGTCGTTCTGCGAGGGGTCGAGGACTTCCAGCATGGCCGCCGTCGGATCCCCCGATGGGCCGCCCGCGGACATCTTGTCGATCTCGTCGATCATGAGGACGGGGTCCTTCACGCCGACACGACGGAGCGCCTGAATCAGGAGGCCGGGCAGCGCGCCGACGTACGTCCGGCGATGCCCACGGATCTCGGCTTCGTCGCGCACGCCGCCGACGGAGATGCGGTAGAACTCGCGCCCGATGGCCTTCGCGATCGCCTCGCCTAACGAGGTCTTTCCGGTGCCCGGTGGGCCCACGAAACAGAGGATGGGGCCGTGCGGGTCGCCGCCGCGCAGCTTGCGGACAGCGAGAAACTCGATGATGCGCTCCTTCGCCTCGAGCAACCCGTAGTGCCGGTCATCGAGGGCCTCCTCGACCTTCTTGAGCGCGATCTCCTCGTCACCGGAGCGCTTGTGCCAGGGCAGGGCGAGGATCCAGTCGAGATACGTACGAATGACCTGGTATTCGCTCGACGCCGGTGAGAGCATGCGCAGACGCTCGGTCTCGCGTCGTGCCTCGTGCGCGACCTTTTCGGGAAGCTTCGCCTCCTCGATCTTCTTGAGCGTCTCGAGCGCCTCTTTCTCGCCTGGATCTGCTTCGCCAAGCTCGGCCTGGATCGCGCGCAACTGCTGGCGCAGGTAGAACTCGCGCTGGTGCTGCTCGATCTTGATCTCGGTCTGCCGCTTCACGTCCTCCATCACGCGAGCGCGAGCGACTTCGCGCTCGAGCCGCGAGAGGATGAAGCGGATGCGTTGCCCGACATCCAGTCGCTGCAGGACCTCATCCTTGTCGGAGATCCGGAAGTTCATGTTCGTCGCGGCCAGATCCGCGAACCGTCCCGGATCGGACACGTTCATCTTCAGGATCTGCGGCACCTCGTCGGGGATGCGGTCGACGAGATCGGCGAGCGTTTCGGCCGCAGATACCACGCGCGCAACGAGATCCTCGAGCTCCGCCGGCTCCGCTGGCGTTTCGCGCGCCGCTTTGATCGACGCAATGGCGTAGGGCTGCGTCTGCTCGATCGACTCGACAGTGATCCGTCGCAGTCCCTGCAGGGTGATCTGAACGGTGTCGCCTGGCAGGTTAATCCGCTCGTGAACGCGAGCCGCGACGCCAACCCGGCCGATGAACTTGCTCGGCTCGACTGGCTCGTCGTGGTCACCGCTCGCGACGACGAGGGCCACAATGAGTCCCGGTTCTTCGTTCGCTCGCAGGAGCGCGAGATTCTCCGGCGCACCCATCTGGACCGCGATCGTGCCGAGCGGATAAACGATCGTCGACCGGAGGGCCATGAGTGGCAACGCCGGTGGAAGCTCTGACTTGAGGATCTCTTCTTTGCGCTGGTTGCGGGCCATGCGAGGGGGCGAAGGCGAGGTCTGGAAGGAGGGTGAAAGCTAACAGGAAACCCGATCAACGAAAGCGGGCGGGTTGCTTCAACCCACGCTCCTGTCTACGTTTAACGGCTATGTTCGATGAGCTGTCCGAGAAACTCGAAGCGACGTTCGCGCGCCTCCGCGGCCGCGGCGTGCTTACCGATGCCGACATCAAGGAGGGCCTGCGCGAGGTGCGCCGGGTCCTTCTCGAAGCGGACGTCAACTTCCAACTGACGCGTGAGTTCCTCGAGCGTGTCGAGAAGAAGGCAGTTGGAGTGTCGTCGCTGCGCACCGTTTCGCCGGCACAGCAGCTCGTCAAGATCGTGCACGACGAGCTGGGCGCGATGCTCGGGGAGCGGCGCGAAGGACTCAAGCTCAGCTCCGTCCCGCCGACGATCGTGATGATGGTTGGGCTTCAGGGCTCGGGGAAAACCACCACCGCGGCCAAGCTCGCGCGCCGGCTCAAGGGCGAGTCTCGACCCACGCGCCTCGTAGCCGCCGACGTCTACCGCCCGGCAGCCATCGACCAGCTCGAGACACTTGGCCAACAGCTCGAGATTCCGGTCTACGCGGAGCGCGGCACGAAGGACGTCGTTCGCATCGCGAAGCAGGGGATCGACCAGGCGCGTCGCGCGCGCGACCGTGTGGTGATCATCGACACCGCGGGTCGGCTGCAGATCGACGACGAGATGATGAACGAGCTCGTCCGGCTGAAGGATGCGGTGCACCCGGACGAGATTCTGCTGGTCGCCGACGGCATGACCGGTCAGGAAGCGGTCCGCATCGCGCAGGGGTTCGACCAGGCGTTAGGCGTGACCGGCGTCATCCTGACCAAGTTGGATGGCGACGCACGGGGCGGGGCCGCGCTGTCGATCTATGGCGTCACCAAGAAGCCGATCAAGTACATCGGTGTCGGCGAGAAAACCGACGCGCTCGAGGAGTTTCACCCCGAGCGCATGGCCGGCCGCATCCTCCAGATGGGCGACGTCGTGTCGCTCGTGGAGAAGGCGCAGACCGCGTTCGACGAAGCCGAAGCGCGGAAGCTGGAGAAGAAGGTCCGCAAGGAAGGAATGGACCTCAACGACTTCCTCGCCGCGATGCGCCAGGTCCAGAAGCTCGGGCCGCTCGAGGGCATCCTGAAGATGCTGCCGGGCGTGAATACGAAGATGCTCAAGCAGGCGAACCTGGATCCAAAGCGCATGAAGCACGTGGAGGCGATCGTGCTCTCCATGACGCCAGAAGAGCGCAAGAACCCGTCGCTCATCAACGGGTCGCGACGCTCCCGCATCGCGAAGGGATCGGGTCGGCCGACGAACGAGGTCAATCGCCTGCTCGAGCAGTTCAAGGACATGCAGAAGATGATGAAGAAGGCATCGTCCGGTGGCATGCGCATGCCGCCCGGGATGATGGGAATGAGATAACTGGGTGCGGTCCGGACCCGCCGGACTCGCGAGGAGCCCAGTGTTGTACGAGCACCACGCCTAACAGGAGACACGCACCATGGCAGTTCGCATTCGCCTTCGCCGCACCGGCCGCAAGAACGCGCCGACGTTCCGTATCGTCGTCGCGGAGTCGGCGAGCCCGCGCGATGGCCGCTTCATCGAGATCATCGGCCAGTACTTCCCGCGCCAGGGCGACCAGGCGGTCCAGCTCAGGACCGACCGCGCCAACTACTGGTTGGATAACGGCGCGCAGCCGAGCGACACTGTGCGCTCGCTCCTGCGTAAGGCGGGGTTGCTCAAGGCGCGCCACGAGGCGCGGCTCGCGCGCAAGCTGACCTCGGGCGCCGTGCCAGTGCGCGAGAGCACGCCCGACGCGTCCGAGAGCGGCAGCGCAGAGTAACGTGACCGCGCCCGATCTCACGATCGTCGGGCGCGTTCGCAGAGCACACGGCATCCACGGCGAGCTCGTCGTCGAGCCGCTGACCAACGAGCCGGACGCGGTCTTCGCGCCCGGCCGTCGGCTTTTTGCCGGCACCGTGCACGGCGATCCGGCGCCGGATCAACGCTCGCTCACCATTGAAGGCAGCCGCCCGTTCAAGGGCGGGTGGATCGTCGCGTTCGCCGAGCTCGTGGACCGCAACGAGGCCGAGCGATGGCGCGAACACTACCTGCTCGTCCCGCGCGCCGAGCTGGAGCCGATCCGCGACGATGAGGTGTACCTGCACGACCTGCTGGGGCTCGAAGTCGTCCGCGAAGGATCTAACGAACGCGTGGGTGAGGTGATCGATGTCTATGAGCTCCCGCAAGGCGTGATGCTCGATGTCCGACGGGGACAGGGCAGCGTCCTCATCCCGTTCCGCCCGGAGGTTGTCCAACGCGTCGAGCTCGACGCGCGTCGGCTCATCATCGACCCGCCCGAAGGGCTGATCGAATGAGAATCGACATCGTGACGATCTTCCCCGAGTTCTTCGAGGCGCCGCTCGCGTTGAGCATTCCTGCGCGGGCGGCGGCTGCGGGCGCCGTCTCGTACAACGTCGTCGACCTGCGCGATTTTACGCACGATCGTCATCGCACCGTCGACGATTACCCCTACGGTGGTGGCGCCGGGATGGTCATGAAGCCCGGGCCCTTCTTCGAGGCGGTCGAATCGCTCGAGGTCCGGGGGCCGGTCGTGCTGCTGTCGCCTCGCGGACGGCGATTCGGCCACGCTGACGCCGTCCGGTACTCCGAGAGCGAGACGCTCACGCTGCTGTGCGGCCACTACAAGGACATCGACCAGCGCGTCGCCGACTTCCTTGCCACCGAAGAGGTCTCCCTCGGTGACTTCGTACTCAGCGGGGGCGAGCCCGCGGCGCTCGCCATCGTCGATGCGACGGTTCGACTCCTCCCCGGCGCGATGTCGGACCGCGACAGCGCGCGCGGAGACTCGTTCTTCGACGAGCGCGGGCTCAGTGCGCCAAGCTACACCAGGCCACCCACCTTTCGCGGCCACGACGTGCCCGAGGTGCTGCTCTCGGGAGACCACAAGCGAATCGCCGAGTGGCGGCGCGCGGAGGGCGAGCGTCTGACGCGAGAGCGTGCCACGCGTGACGACGCCGCTGGTGACAACACACCTCGCTCGACAGCCCCCGCATCGTCGAGCGAATGAGCGGCGAAGCAGCGGTGCCACGCTCCAGCGGGGGCGGGCTGACGCCGACGGTGGTCAGTTGGAGCGGCGGCAAAGACAGCGCGCTCGCGCTCCACGCGCTACTCATGGATCCGAGCGTCGAGGTAAGGGGCCTGCTGACCACCGTCACCGACGAATACGAGCGGATCAGCATGCACGGCGTGCGCTCGGCGTTGCTGGTGGAACAGGCGAGTTCACTCGGATTGAAGCTCTACACGTCGCGAATCCCTGCCGGCTGTTCGAACGACCGATACGAGTCTGCGATGCGTGCCGCGCTCGCCAATCTGCGAGACGATGGTGTGCAGGCCATAGCGTTCGGGGATCTATTCCTCGCCGACGTGCGCGCCTATCGGGAGCGTCTCGTTGGCGCCGCCGGCCTTCGGACGATGTTTCCGCTCTGGGGTCGAACGACGCGGATACTGGCTCGGCAGTTCATCGACGCGGGGTTTCGTGCCGTCCTTGCGTGTGTCGATCCGCGCCAGGTCGACGTGTCGCATTGTGGCTCGGATTACGACCGGTCCCTGCTGGAGCGCCTCCCAGCGACCGCGGACCCCTGCGGCGAGAACGGCGAGTTCCACACGTTCGTATGTGATGGGCCCATGTTCCAATGGCCAATCGAGGCTCGCCGCGGCGAGATTGTGCACCGGGACGGGTTTGTCTTCTGTGACCTCTTGCCGCGTGACGCAATGAGCGCAACTTCTGGTGACGCGTCGCGCGGTGGAATGGCCCGTGCTTAGTAACTTGTGACAGCGTTTTCCGTAGGGCCCTCCAGCCTCGCCACCAGCCAAACCGATTTCAGCTCCCGATGCGTTTTGCCGTTCTCCTGCTGATCCCACTTACCGGTTGCCTCGATGCGGCCACCGGCAACGTGGCCAACATCCCCGCGCCGACCGCGTCGGTGCCGAGGGAGGCAGCGATGCGGCGAGTGTTCTCGACGGGGCTGACCGCACCAACGGCTGAGCGGAATGGCAGCGGGGCCCGGACGTTCGCCCGCGGGCGCGTCGAGCTGAAGGTTCGGAAGGACAGTACGCTCGAGTACCACCTGAACGTCTACAATCCCGGCGCGGATAACTTCACGGCAGCTCACATCTACCGGAACGGGCGCGCGGGAGCGCCAGTCGTCACTCTGTTCACGGGCGCAACGCTCCGCGACAAGTACATTCAGGTGCGCGGCACTGGCGTCCTCATCGATCCCGCCGGCGTGTCGGTCCTCGAAGAGCTGCGCGCCAACCCCGCGGCGTTCTACGTGTCCTTGCGTACCGCGAAACAGCCACAGGGCGCGCTCCGAGGCACCATTCAATAGCCTCCGCCCCTCGCGCCGGGGCCGAGCGAAGCCGGAACCGGCCGGCTTGAAATCCGACCATTATCGACTGAGCTGTGACGCCCCCGAGCGACCCGTTCGGGTTCTCGTCGTATCCATGACGCGGCTGGCGACCGACCGATTGCCCGCTTATCTTGTGGGTCTGCCAATCGAAACCTTTATCGGGCAAGGTCTTCCGCCCAGAGCGTCATATGCATCCGTTCATTGAGACCCAAAAAGAGTGGCTCCGCTCCAACGTCCCACCGTTTCGTCCCGGCGACACGCTGCGCGTCAACGTGCGCGTGAAAGAGGGAGACAAGGAGCGACTCCAGGCCTTCGAGGGCGTCTGCATTGCCCGCCGCGGGAGTGGCGTGAGCGAGAGCTTCACCGTTCGTAAGATCTCGAACGGCGTGGGCGTCGAGCGCATCTTCCCGGTGCACAGCCCGATGCTCGCGGAGATCTCCGTCGTGCGACGCGGCCGCGTCCGCCGTGCGAAGCTCTACTACCTGCGTCATCTGACCGGAAAGGCCACCCGCATTCGTGAGAAGAAGATACGCGTGGCCGTGCCGACGACCGAGGCTGCTACGTCGGAGAGCTGAGCCGTGGCAGAACGTCGGCGCTCGCGACCAGCGCGCCGACGCTGGAGTGCCATTGAACGGGATCTGCGACGCGAACGCGGCCCGCTCATCGCTGGTGTCGACGAAGTTGGACGGGGCCCCCTAGCGGGCCCCGTCGTCGCTTGCGCCGTAATCATGCCGCCCGACGTGCGGGCGATCCGCGGCGTCGACGATTCGAAGGCGCTGTCGGCGAGAGAACGCACGCGGCTCGCTGCCCTCATCCGTGCTCGTGCCCTCGCCATCGGTGTTGGAGCCGCATCGGTTCGCGAGATCGACCGCCTCAACATCTATCACGCGAGCACGCTCGCCATGCAGCGCGCGCTCGGGCGGCTCACGGTCGTTCCAGACCACGTCGTGATCGACGGCAAAGCGATCCGCACGCTGCCCATCGACCACACCGCGGTCGTTCACGGTGACGCGCGATGTTTCTCGATCGCCTGCGCGTCGATCATCGCGAAGGTCACGCGCGATCACCTCATGCGACAGCTCGGCGCTCGCTATCCCGCGTACCGATGGGAGCAGAATGTCGGCTACGCCACCGCGGATCATGTCGCCGGAGTCGCCGCGGCCGGCCTCACGCCGCACCACCGACGCAGCTTCTTCCGCCCACGCCAGCTGACGCTGGACCTCGACGCACCGGCGGAAACGGGGATCGATGTCGACGTCGTACCGATCGCCGATGTGCTCAACGCTGCGCTCGCGATGGCGTCGGACGACGGTGTGACCGCGGAGATGGCGTACGCGCCCGTGCCGGCCGCGCCTAACGACCCCCCGACGCACCCGGCCGACGTCGATCACGATGCCTGACACTTCCGTCTTCCGGCACGACCTGCTTGCTGGCCAGGTGGGCATCATCACCGGTGGAGGGACAGGGATCGGGTTTGGGATCGCCGAGCTGCTGGCCAGTCTCGGCATGCACGTCGTCGTCGCGAGCCGCAAGCCCGACCACGTGGAACCCGCCGCCGAGCGGATTCGCGCCAACGGTGGAAGCGCGTCCGCGGCCACGCTCGACGTTCGCGATCCCGAGCGCGTGCGAACCGTGTTCGCCGACACGGCGGCTCGCCACGGTCGGCTCGATCTGCTGGTGAACAACGCGGCGGGCAACTTCTATGTGCCGTCCGAGTCGATGAGCCCTAACGCGTGGCGCAGCGTCATCGAGATCGATCTATTCGGCACGTTCTTCTGCTCGCAGGCGGCGCTGCCATACCTGCGTAACGCCGGCGGCGGCGCGATCATCAACATCTCGATGACGCTGCATTACCGCGGCTGGCCGCAGATGGCTCACGCGACGGCCGCGAAGGGTGGGATCGATGCCCTCACCCGAACCCTCGCGCTCGAGTGGGCACCGCACCGTGTGCGCATCAACGCGGTCGCGCCCGGCCCGATCCCGACGGAAGGTGTTTTGAAAGCATTTGCGCGCCCGCATTCGGACGGGCCAGACCTATTCGCAGGCTCACACCCGCAGTCGAGCGCCGCAGCCGTTGGAGGCATCGGTTCGTCCCTCACCGCGGAGCCTGCGGCTCCCGTGCGCGGGGCAAGTAGTGCCTTCGTCCGGGAAGCGGTGGAGAGCCGCGCTCGCCAGGTTCCCCTCGGACGATGGGGTGCGCCCCGCGACATCGCGAACGCCGTCGCCTTTCTCGCATCACCCGCCGCATCGTGGATTACCGGAGCGATTCTCGTGGTGGATGGTGGCGAATGGCTCGCCGGTTCGGCCACGTAGTCAATTTTTTTGGGCGTTTGTGATGTGCGTCTCAGGCTTTCGATGTTGCGTTTTGTTTTATTGCTCGTCGCCGGTGCTCGCTCGTGCAGCGCAACGTGAAATCGGTGTGATTCAGATCACATAACGCGTTCGCCGAAAAGATTTTCGCACTCGCTACGCTCCGGTATGGTTTTCGCAATTCAGAGAACGCGTCGTGGTGGTGTCGAGACCTCTTTGCAATCGGAGAGCAGCCATATGAGAGCAAATCTGCGGGCAGTCGGAGCGGTGTTACTTGGTTCGGCCGTCCTCGGCGCGTGCGCGACGAAGGGCTTCGTCCGTACGTCGGTTCGGGACGAGCGTGCCGCGCGTATCGCTGCGGACAGCAGCCTCAGCAATACGATTACGACGGAAGTCGCGGGCGTCCGCTCGGAGCTGACGACCGTGAAGAACGACGTCGCGAGTCTCCGCAACGACCTCGGCGCGCTTCGCACCGAGTTCGGCGCCAAGATCACCGCGATGGAGGAAGGTCTGAAGTTCGCGTTCCCGGTGAACTTCGCGTTTGACGATGCGACCGTCCGTGAGACCGACAAGGCCGCGCTGGATCGCTTCGCCAGCGTCGTGGGCAAGTACTACTCGGGATCGGTCATCACGATCGAGGGCTTCGCTGATCCGGCCGGCTCTACCCGGTACAACATGGATCTCTCCAAGCGCCGCGCTGACGCGGTCGCCGCCTACCTCGCGGAGAAGGGCCTGGCCACGGCCAACGTCCGCACGGTCGGCTATGGCGAGAGCCGCCTCGTGAACGACAAGGCAGAGAAGGACGATCCGGGTGCCGAGGCGAACCGCCGCGTCGTGTTCGTCGTCGAGACGAGCGGTGCAGCTGCCGCCGCCACCACGGCTGCGCTGCCGCAGTAAAGTCAAGCACCTCGTTCGGACCGTCCGAACACGAGAGGCCCCAGCCAACAGGCTGGGGCCTCTTCACATCCTGCTAGAACTGGCTGTCGACCGCGTGTCCTGAGTAACCGGCTCTCGTCCGTCGTCGTCTTCTAGAGATGCCGTCGACGACCAGGACCGAATGGGAGGTGTTACGACACGAGTGGCTGAGACACGCTCTATTGGCGGCCGGTCTCGTCGCAGTCGTCGCGTCCGTAGGCCTCGCGCAGGCTCCCCAGGACGCAGCGCGACGCTGTCTGGCCGAGACGCCGGAGCGAGCGCTCGCGACCTGCAGGGAGGCGGTGCGCGCCGCTCCCGGCGACCTCGCGGCACGGCGCAGCCTCGCCCAGGCCATGAACGCGCGGGGCGACAACATCGGCGCGCTCGAGGAGTTTCGCGAGATCGCGCGCCGCGATCCGCATTCCGCGCGAGCACAGCTCGATCTGGCGACGACCCTCGATCGCCTCGGACGGAGCGACGACGCGCTCCGCGCGTACCGCCGATACCTCGAGCTCGACCCTAACGAGCCACGGGCCCATGAGCTGGTGGGCTGGCTGATGCTCCAGAACGGGCATCCGGTCGATGCCCTGACGGAGTTTCGGGCCGCGCAGCGGCTCGCGCCACAACGGGGGGCGGCGTACCACGGCGCCGGGGTCGCACTCGTGGCGTTAGGCCGCCGCGAGGAAGCGCTTCGGTCGCTGCAGGAAGCGACGCGACTCTCTCCGGACGACGCGGCGATTTGGGGCGAGAGTGCCGTGGCGGCGGCCGGTCTCGGACGCGTATCCGACGCGCTCACGGCCTGGGACCGCGCGCTCCGCGTGGATCCCAGCTATTTCGATCGGCGGCCCGTCGAACGGAAACAGTGGGAAACGATCGCGGCCAAGGCACCCACTCGCGCCGTCATTACGCCAACGCCGCCTCCAAACGCGTCCGTCGCGCGAGAGGCACCGCCGCGCGACGCTGCACGCGCTGGCACGTCAGCTCGGCCAACGTCGCCTCCCGGGCTTCTCCGGCGCGCTGGTCCCGACGCGAGTGGCTCTGGGTTCGTCGTGACGAGCGACGGCCACGTGGTGACGAATCGGCACGTGGTGAACAGCTGCCAGTCCGTCGGCGTCCGGGCCGACTCCGCCGCCGCGTGGGGGGCGAAGGTCGTTGCCGTTCACCCGCGCGACGATCTGGCCGTACTGCGCGCGGACGCCACTTTCGGGAACGTCGCATCCTTTCGGGTCGGCGGAAGCATCCGTCCGGGCGACGACATCGTGGCCGTAGGGTTCCCGCTTGCGGGACTGCTCGCGGATGAGCCGAGTGTGACCACCGGTTCCGTGAGCGCCCTCGCGGGCATTCACAACGACCCGACCATCCTGCAAATGAGCGCGCCGGTGCAGCAGGGAAGCAGCGGAGGTCCGCTGTTCGACGCGAGTGGCAATGTCGTCGGCGTCGTCGTGACGAAGCTCAACGCCCGCATCGTGGCCGAGGAGACGGGTGATATGCCGCAGAACGTGAACTTCGCGCTCAAGGCGGATGTGGCGCGCGCGTTTCTCGACGAGCTCGCGATTGGATATCGCACCGCGCCGGCAGGCCCTCGGTTGAGTAACGCCGACGTCGGGGATATCGGCCGCCGGGTCACCGTAATGGTGGAGTGCTATCGGTAGCGTCCCGCTCGCTGTCGAGTGTTCGAGTCGCGTCCGCGCGGTGTCAGTTGCGTTTCGTGGCCGGAGGTCTGCGCGTAGAATGGGCGTTCGTTCGGTACTGGCCTGGTTAGGCCGCGCCCCCTCCAGCCGCCCCCAGATGCTCGACGAAGTCACGACCGCCGATACCCGGTATACCGCGCGCGACGGCGTGCGCTATCCCGAAGACGAGCCGCCGTACTACGTCCCGATCCGGGACGAGGTCGAGATCTTCTCCAGGTGTCACGCGCGCGGATTGCCGGTGATGCTCAAGGGGCCGACCGGGTGCGGCAAGACGCGTTTCGTCGAACACATGGCCTGGCGGCTCCGGCGGCCCTTGGTGACCGTGGCTTGCCATGACGACCTCTCGGCTAGCGACTTGACCGGCCGGTACCTCATCCGCGGCGGGGAAACCGTCTGGGTCGATGGTCCACTGACCGTGGCTGCGCGGGCCGGCGCGATCTGTTATCTCGACGAGATCGTCGAAGCGCGACAGGACACGATCGTCGTGATCCACCCGCTGACTGATGATCGACGGCTGCTTCCCATCGAGCGGACGGGTGAGCTGCTCGAGGCGGCACCGGGCTTCCAGGTGGTCATCTCCTACAATCCGGGCTACCAGCACGCGATCAAGGACCTGAAACCGAGCACGCGCCAGCGATTCGTGGCGCTCGACTTCGACTTCCCGCCGCCGGCGATCGAAGCAACCATCGTCGCGCACGAGAGTGGAGTCGACGCTGGGATGGCGCAGGCGCTGGTGCGCGTGGGTGAGCGTGTTCGCCGTCTCCGCGATCAGGGGTTGCCTGAAGCACCGAGCACCCGGTTGCTCGTCTCGGCGGCGCGATTGATCGCGGGCGGAATCCCAGCGACGCAAGCGTGTCGGGCGGCGCTGGTCGGTCCGCTCACAGACGATCCCGATCTTGTAGTGGCCATTACCGACATCATCAACGCGACGCTGTAAAGTGACGCGGCCAACGGCGCTCGGCCTCGCCATCGCATTCGTGCGGCGATCCGCTGGCGCGATCGGAAACGTGGTAAGGCCGTGGCGAGCCCGGATCGCGCGTGGTCAGCGGTCCACGGTTCGTCTCGACGACGTGCGGCGGCGTCTCGAGCTGCTCGTGACCGCCGTGTATGATCGGCCCATCCCGATCACCGTCGCCGAACCGACGAGGAGCCGGGTGTGGTCCCGATGGACGGATCCGTTCGGCCCGCGCCATCTGCAGCGCACGGAGTCGTTGGCGACAACTGATGGTGAGCGCATTCAGCTTCCTCGCGAGGTTGCGGCGGGCGATGCGGCGACGGCGCTCGCGGAGTATCGCCTGATGGCTCTCGAACAGGCGGAGCGGATCGTGCGCGGGACGGTGTCACGAGTTCCGGCGGCGGCGACCCACGTGGAGCGCGACTTGTATCTGGCCCGCGAAGCGGAGCTGATCGATGCGGCCATCGCGCGCGCCGTGCCAGGCCTTCGTTCGACACTTGCCGCTGCGCGCGAGCGCGCCCTCGACGCGAGACCGTCGACTTCGGCCTTGACGCGCACGGAGCGGGCGGTGGAGGAGGTCGTGCGCGAGTCGCTATCGGTAGACCTAACGAGCAGGACGCGGCGGGTGGGCCTTACCGGGCCTGCCGAGTCGCCTGACGAGTCGTTGGCGTGGGCGCGGCAGAAGGCGCGCGAGCTCTTGCGCGAGGGCGGGCGCTATCGTGGCATCGCTCCGGTAGCGCCCTGGGGGTTGGTCCGAGCCTGGTCGCAGTTGCCTCACGAGCGGCTCGAGCGGGCAGACGAGTTGGCGACGTTTCAGGGGACCAAATACGGCATCGGGAAGTTCGGGCACGGGAGCGGGAAGGGCGGTAGGCAGTCGAGCGAGACGGGTCAGCACGAGGGGACTTCGACCGCGAAACGCGATGGTCCGCTCATCGCGCACGTTGACGGTACGCGACCCATGCCGGCGAGCGGCGGACAGGGCGCCGCCGCCGGGTCGGACGAGGCTCTCGATAGCAACGATGCTGCGCCCGATGCATCGGACACCGGCGTCGATCAGACGAAAGCGCCTCTGCAGCGAGACGAGGTAGCGGGAGTACGTCGCCGCCCGAGCCGAGTCCCCGAGCCGAAATCGGTAGGCTCGGCCGTTGAGTATCCCGAGTGGGATTGGCAGGCTGGGGATTATGTCCGCGGGGCCCTCGTCCATTCGCGTGAGCCAGATGTCAGCGACGACTCGTGGGGAAACGCC
>Ga0075421_100007720_pt1 | contig 13178 bp, 9 predicted proteins | sample SoiMetdeltSBSDD5_FD_75292 | JGI IMG/M metagenome (GOLD analysis project Ga0075421, IMG submission 75292) | Bulk soil microbial communities from a Populus tree surrounding site in Tennessee, USA - Soil MetaG P. deltoides SBSDD5 | ecosystem: Environmental > Terrestrial > Soil > Tree plantation... | reverse complement strand
CTGCTTCTTGACAATGCGAATAATGTCTATGCCTATGGCCGTCTGCTCTCCGACTATTCCGATGCCGCAGTCGTCATCGTGAATCGTGCCAACAGCGCACAGTCGGTGGCGGTAGATGTAAGCGGCTATCTGCCAGTGGGCGCACAGTTCCACGATGTGCTCGGCGGCGGGAACTATGCGGTTGACAGCACGGGCACGCTCAGTGTCACAAGCGTACCGGGTCGGAGCGGGGCGCTGCTGGTTCTCTCAGCATCCATGCCAGCGACTCCACCCGCAGCCGTTAGCGATCTCGCCGTGACGAATGAAGCGAGCGGCCAGATTAGCCTCGGATGGAGTGCGGCATCCGGCGCAAATACTTACGATGTCTACCGCAGCTTGCTTGGCGGTGGTGGTTATGCGCTGATTGGATCAACAGCCAGTACAGGCTTTACCAATAGCGGTCTGAGCGACGGTATAACCTACTACTACGTGGTTGTCAGCCGCAATACCGGATCAGGATTAGTTAGCGGGAACTCAAATGAAGTTTCTGGAATCCCGCATACGAACATCGGTTGGTGCAATGTTCAGTGGCCGCCTTCGCTGACCCACACACTTAGCACCACGCCCACTGACAATATCTACGGGCAGGTGTGGATCGACGGCGTAACCAGCCAACCCGGCGAAGCGCCCGGAATGATCTCACAGGTCGGCTTCGGGCCTCAAAACACCGACGCAAGCGGATCGGAATGGGCATGGATGGATGCGGCCTTTAATGTCGATGCTGGCAATAACGACGAATACAGGGGACAACTTCAGCCCGAAGCGGCTGGTTCGTATCACTATCTGTATCGCCACAGCACGACCAACGGCCTGACATGGACATACTGCGATCTAAACGGCGTCACCGCACCAACTGGTTACACGAATCCTGGTGTGTTGACGGTCAATCCATCCAGCGATATTACCCCGCCGGATGCGCCGTCGAATCTGCATGTGGTGGACTGGAGCGACAGCTTCATCAGCCTCGGCTGGGATGCGCCCGCCGATGGCGATCTCTATGCCTATGATGTCTATCGAAGCAGCGACGGCAGCGTACCGGGCACGAAGATCGCTAGAGTGTATGTTCCCACGACTTCGTATGAAGACGACACGGTACTTAGCGGCACGAACTATACCTATACTGTGCAGGCCCTCGATACCAGCTTCAACCGCTCGGCGCATTCCGATCCGGTGACACAATTGGCGGCGCAGAAGATCGTCGCGGTGACGTTCCAAGTGCGTGTCCCGGACTACACACCCGGAACGGTCTACATCGCGGGCAATCTACCGGGTTTGCCGCAGTGGAGTCCCGGCGCAACGCCTATGACGAAGGTGTCTGATGATCCTGATCTATGGGAGATCACACTCAATATCCCCGACGGCACGCAGGGCGAGTACAAGTACACGCGCGGCAGTTGGGATACCGTCGAACAGTGGGGCGCGATCAGTGGGCTGGCTAACCGTCACGTTACGGTGAGCTACGGCACAACGGGCACACAAGAAGTCAGCGACACCGCGACAGATTGGGGCAGCCCCGGCTCCGACGATCACCGCGCTGTACAGTACTGGCGCGATCCACTGGTGGTAGATTACACACCCGATGCCGATGAAACTGACGTTGCACTTGATTCAACAATCACTGTAGCGTGGAGTGTCCCGATGGACGCCTCCACAGACTTCACCGTCACCGGGCCTGATGGCGCAGTAGCAGGGGCGTTCAGCTACGATGCCGGGTCATGGGTGGTAACGTTCACACCATCTGCGCCACTCAGCGAAGGGACACAGTACACCGTTGACGTGACAGGTGAGATCAGCGCGGGCGGCGATCACCAGCAGGTAGCTGTTTCGTGGTCGTTCACGACAGTTCCTCCACCGAATCTCCTCGTCAATGGTTCTTTCGAGATTGATGATGATGCTGATCGCTTGCCTGATGGCTGGTCAGCAGACCGCTTCTTGCCGGAAGATGGTGTGGTTTGCGGCGATGCCCACGACGGTTCCTGCGTGCTGCTGATCACCGGAAACAAGACACCTCGCAAGCTGGTGCAGGTGGTGGATGTGACTGGCGCGGCAGGCGATGATTACATGCTCTCTCTGTGGGTTCAGGCAGACGGTCTAGGTGGTTCCGGTTCCGATGTAGTATCTATCCAGATACTATACGCCGATAGAAGCACGAAGGAGTTCTCTGTACGCATTCCGAAGGGAACTTACTCCTGGCAGCAGCTTGTCATCCCGATCCATGCAGCAAAGGACTATATCGGGTTCCGTGTTCAGTTCAAGATGAACCAGTCGAAAGGCTCTGTGTGGATTGACGATGTTCAACTAAGCCCACAGTAATATCACTGACCGAGAGACGCCCCGCCAAACGACGGGGCGCCTTTTCTCAACGGGCATTAGCTTATATCGTGATTGGTTAGCTTCTCGACGCCATCTGCCTGAACTAAAAAAACGTCTTCCAGTCTCACGCTGGTTTCACCTGGCAGGTAAATTCCCGGCTCTACGGCGACAACCATACCCTCCCCCAGCACGTCAGTACTGTTCGGCACAATGCGAGGGCGTTCATGCCCGGATGTTCCCAATCCGTGCCCGGTGTGATGGGGATAAACCGGATACCCGGATTTTTCTGCGATGAACTCTCGCACGGCGTGGTCGATCTCTCCGCACACCGCGCCGGGGCGCAGCAGCGAGCAGACAAAGTCCAGCGAATCACGGACTGTCTGATGCAGCTTCGCTTGCAGCGCGGATCGCTCTCCGGCGTAATAGGTGGCGCAGCTATCGCTCCAATAGCCATCTAAAACCACGCTGATGTCTACGATCAACGACTCGCCAGGGTGAAGCTCGTAATCTTCGGGCCAACCACCGATGTTCGCCTGCCGCCGTCCGACAATGCAGTCATTTCCCACAGGCACGCGGCAGCCCGCCGCCGCCTGAATCGCCTCGTGCATAGCATTCCATACATCGATCTCACGCTTGCCAACTGCCACTGCCTCACGCGCTGCCGCATGGCCGATGTCGGTAAGCGCAAAGTTCCGGCGCAGCACGGCAAGTTCTTCCTCGGTCTTGATCATCCGAAGCGGCTCCAGCCAGCCATCAATGTCAACGATTGTGCTGCGTTCCAGCGGCCCGGTGATCAAATCGCTGACAAATGACCGCTCTACCCCAATGCGCCCTGTGTGGATTGTTGCTATAGTGTGAAAGGCATCCAGCAGATTTTGTGAACTGACAATTGGCGAATCAAGCGTATAGCCTGCATAGCTGATCACCTGACCATCTGGCTCATCTCCGAACGAAGTCGCCAGCGTTTCAAGTTGGTTGACCACGATCAGAGTGAATTCACCACGGTCATACCACAAGATGGGGTTGCCTGCGGCAAATGGATTCGACCCTGTCTGAACAGGCGGCGCGAAGCCTGTCAGCCAGGTAATACTTTCTCGTCTGCCAAAGATCGCTTGATCAATGCCCTTTTCTCGCAAGAGGGCATGGGTTGGGTGGCGCTGCTCTTGATGCATTCTTCTACTCTCCATGATGAAAACTCAATAGAATTCTGGCAGTCAATCGCCGTATGTCAATTCTTCGACCGCCCGTTTGAATATTGGACTCAAGTTAACTCAACCTGAACCCCGACTTGTGCCATCTTGTCAGAAGTAATAGCATACTTGGCATGCCCTCAAATCAAATGCGTACTTCGATGAGCGCCCCTGGAATTAGGCGTTGAGATGATTCTTATTACTCTTAACGATCCAAGGAGGTAATCCGAGTGGCTATCGACGAGATAATGGAAGGGACAACCGTCCTGCACCGTAAGGCAGAATACAAGCCGCGTCGCTCCTGGCGAACGTGGCTGTTGGGCAATCCTCTCCAAACTGCTGATGCCCCTCATCAGACAATCGGCAAACTCGTTGGACTGGCAGTTTTTGCAGGAGACGCTTTGTCGTCAGTGGCCTACGCGCCGCAGGAGACCCTGGTCATCTTAGCGGCTGCTGGTTCGGCGGGCTTCGCTTACGCCCTGGATATCGCTTTAGCGGTATCAATTCTCCTGGCGATCACAACAATCTCCTATAATCAGACGATCCACGCCTATCCTACAGGTGGTGGGGCATACATTGTTGCTCGCGATAACCTAGGAGAGACCGCAGCTTTGGTAGCGGGTGGAGCACTCTTACTGGACTACGTGCTGCTGGCAGCCGTTGCTGTATCTTCTGGCATTGCACAGGTTGTCTCTGCTTTTCCGGTGCTCTTTCCCTATCGGGTATGGTTGGCAGTTGCCATGATCCTGCTGATCATGCTGGCGAACCTGCGCGGTGTAAAAGAATCCGGCGTCACATTTGCTATTCCGGTTTACTTCTTTCTAGCCTCCACGGTCTTAACGGTGCTGGTTGGATTTTTCCGATACTTCACTGGAACATTGGGGATGGTCGTTGACCCACCTCCATTGGAGATGGTAGGAGCAGCCCAGGCGGTCACCCCATTCCTAGTCCTGCATGCGTTTGCCAGCGGCACGACCGCCCTCACAGGAGTTGAAGCAATCTCCAATGGTGTTACCGCATTCAAAGAGCCGCGCAGCCATAATGCAGCCATCACAATGGTTTGGATGTCTGCCATTTTAGGGACACTGTTTCTGGGAATCACATTCCTTCTTGGCGAAATTCATGCTATTCCGTCTGAATATGAGTCAGTTATCTCTCAGCTTGCCCGTACAGCATTTGGCGGGCGCGGGCCGCTCTACTTGGCAACAATTATCGGCACGACTCTGATTTTGATCCTCGCCACAAATACCGCGTTCGCAGATTTTCCGCGTTTGAGCGCACTCATCGCAGCAGATGGATTCCTTCCGCGCCAGCTTCTTTATCGCGGCAGCCGGTTGGTCTATTCTCGCGGTATTATGGCGCTAGCAATGATCGCTTGCGTGTTGGTCATCGTCTACAAAGCGAGTGTGACGGCGCTGATCCCTCTTTGGGCAATCGGGGTCTTTGTTTCATTTACGCTCTCGCAGTTCGGGATGGCAAAACGTTGGCGGAAGATCGGGAAATTGAAGCCGGGCGAGGTGGTTCAGGAGCAAGGCTCGACCTTAAAACACGATCCGCATTGGCTCATCAAACTCCTTATCAATGGCTTTGGTGCATTCTGCACGGCGGTAGTAACGCTGGTCTTTGCAGTTACGAAATTCCGCGATGGGGCGTGGATGATCATCTTCCTCATCCCGGCTTTAGTTTTTGGTTTCTTTGCCATTCACCGCCACTATCAGCATTTAGCGCATCAGCTTTCGCTGGAAGATTACGGTGCACCTCCTCGCGTCGCGCGCCATCGTGTGATCTTGACCCTCGGTAGTGTGCACCGGGGGACGTTGTCCGCCCTGCGCTATGCGCGCGCCCTCTCTGATGATGTCACGGCCCTCTATGTGGCAATTGACGAGGCCGAAACGGAGAGGATTCGCCAAGAATGGGAGACTTGGGGAGAAGGAGTCAGACTGGTGATCCTTGATTCACAATACCGTCTGCTCGTCGAGCCGATCCTGGCCTATATCGAGCAAATCCTTGCCATCCGGCAGCCCAACGAAACCGTCACCATCGTTGTGCCGCAGTTTATCCCAAGACAGTGGCTTGCCAATGCCCTTCATACGCAGACAGCAACACTGTTGCGTCTTGCGCTTGTTTTCAGGCGAGGCGTCGTCATTACGAATGTGCCCTATCTTGTCGATTAGGCACGACCTACTTTTAGAACTGCATTACCTTGCGAGGATAATATCATGCATTTTGTGGTAGTTGGATGCGGGCGAGTGGGGTCTGATCTAGCCTCTCGTCTCAGTAAGAACAATCACTCGGTTGTCGTGATCGATCTTTATCCTGAAGCGTTCGATCATTTACCCCACGACTTCCAGGGAAGAATGGTCGAAGGGGAAGGATTGGCTCAGGATGTGCTGCATCGGGCCGGAATCGAAGAGGCCGATGGGTTGGCGGCAGTTACCGACTCCGACTCCGTAAATGCGGTCATTGCCCATGTAGCGAAGACCGTTTATCACATTGATTCCATCGTAGTTCGCAACACCGATCCGGCATGGCGGCCTTTTCAGGAAGCCTTCGGCGTGCAGATTGTCAGTTCCGCCGGTTGGGGAGCACAGCGCATTGAGGAACTTCTCTACCCAACTGCAACCCCCATCGTGTTTTCTGCTGGCAACGGCGAAGTCGAAATTTATGAGTGCGCGGTTCCTGATCCCTGGGCGGGCGCGCAGCTGCGAGAAATGCTGCCTGAACAAGGGGTCATCCCGGTCTCGATCACACGTGCAGGGCGTGCAGAACTCCCTGCGCCTGAAATGGTTTTAGAGTCTGGCGATCTGCTGCACCTGAGCGCGACACTGGAAGGCATTGAAGCGCTGCGGAAGCGGTTAGACAGCAGAATGGAGCACTAATATGTTTGTGATGATTGCTGGTGGCGGACTGATCGGAGCACATCTAGCGGCGCGGCTTCTGGAACGCAAACATCGGGTGCTGCTCGTCGAACACCAACCTGCCGTGCTTGACCGTATTCATCGCGAGCTGCCCACCGAGGCGATTTTTCATGGCAACCCGTCTGCCCCACCGGTCCTGGAGCAAGCAGGCGTTCGCGAAGCGGAGGTTCTGGTTGCGCTGACCTCTCACGATGCGACTAATCTGGTGTTGTGCTACACGGCTAAGACACTCTACGGTGTTCAACGCACGATTGCGGGAATCAACGACCCGCGCAATGGCTGGCTCTTTGACGAGAAATTCAAGGTCAATGTCGCTCTTGATACCACCGAGATACTCTCCCATCTGATTGAGGAAGAAACCTCGATGGGTGACATGATGACTCTTCTGAAGCTGCGGCGGGGCGAGTTTTCACTCGTTGAGCAGCGCATTCCGCCCGGTTCAGGAGTCATCGGTACGTCCATTCGTGACCTCGATCTCCCTGAAATCTGTGTGCTGGTTGCCATCATCCGAGACGGCAAGCTGGTTGTTCCGCGTGGGAGCACGATCCTCCAGGCAGACGATGAAGTGCTTGCGCTCACCAATGCCGAGTCAGCAGAGGAACTGGCTGATATGTTCGGAGCGCTTGTAGCATAATCACAGAAGGGTGGCACAGTCTAATAGTGCCCTCTCTTATCATCGTCATGGAAGAGGACGCCATAGCAGTGAGAGGCAAAAGGCAAATGCTGCCAGCAGCCCGCCCACTGCGGCAAACGCCACACTGATTTCGGTCACTTCCGTCTTCACGATCAAGTAAGTTGGCAGGTGATCGAAAATTTCCTGAAGATCGGTGCTGCTCTCCGCAGAATAGTATTCGCCGCCCGTCATAGCGGCGACCTGCTTAAGCGTTTCCTCGTCGATCTCCCGTCGGAAATTTCGACGCCCGCCGCCTCCGCTAAAGCCACCTGGAAACCCTCCGCCCGGAAATCCAACGCGGCAGCCGGGGGCCCACCCTGAGTCAGGATTCGCTGTGCCAAACCCAATGGTATAGACGCGAATCCCGCGATCCGCCGCTTGCTGTGCGGCATCAATCGGATGAACACCCTGCGTGGTGACGCCATCGGTAAGCAATACGATAATCGCCGGGACATATGCGCCCTTTGGCACAGGTGTCATCGAAACGTCGGAAGCATACGGAGATGTGCTGGGCGCAACACGAGGATCGATGGCTGCAATTGCATCGATGGATTCCAGGATGCCGTTTCCTATAGCCGTGCCGCGTGAGGTAAGCAAGCTGTCAACGACCGCTTCCAGAGTCGCCTGATCCGTAATCGGAGGCTGCACCAGTTCAGCGAATCCCGCAAAGGCAACGATGCCAATCTCAGTCTGCGAATCCTGGCTCTTGATGAATGTACGGGTCGCCCGCTTTGCTGCTTCTATGCGGCTGGGCTGAATATCTGTCTGGCACATGCTGCCGGAGACATCCAGCGCCAAGATAATGGTTGTCTCATTTGCAGGCATACTCACGATGCTCACAGGCCGCCCGACTGCAAAGATCAGGCTGCCAAGCCCTCCGAGCATCAGCCCGAACGGTACATGCCTGCGGATTCCAATGCGCTGGGGCAAGGCGTCGCGGACAATGGATAGGCTAGAATAGCGAACCGCGACCCGCTTTCTTCGCAGCATCCAGATATAGACCCCAATCAGTAGCGGGATCATCGCCAGCAGCAGCAGAAATCGAGGCCAGAGTAAATCCATGATCACCCTCCGAAATACCGTCACACTAGGCGATTGAACCAGACGAACGATAAAGCCGAACTGATCAGCAAGATCAGGATACTTGCACCTGCCAGTATCGAGGTGATCTCCATCTTCTCCGGTTCGATCACCAACTCTGGCCGGAGATTGTCATAAATCGCCTTGAGTTCATCTGCGCTTTGTGCGTTGTAGTATTCACCATTCGTGATTTGAGCGATCTGCTTGAGCGTTGCCTCATCCAATGCGGTATGAACCATGAACCCATCAATCTCAAGGTTTGCACCTTCGGCGCTGCCAATGCCGACGGTGTAGACGCGAATGCCCCGATCAGCCGCAGCCTGCGCCGCAACCAACGGGTCAGGCTGGGAGGTATTCTCGCCATCGGTGAGCAGCACCACCGCCGCCGATGTATAGGTTCCCGGCGGAACGGGGGTAGGGGTTGCTGTTGGCATCGGTGTGAAATCGCTCAGTTCCAACGGTTCTTGAGGCGGGTTCTTACTGATCGCGATGACATTTAGTGCGGCGAGGATGCCGTTTCCCAGCGATGTACCTGTCTGCGGCGAGAGGCGTTCGATGGCAGCCAGAACCTCGTTCTTATCGTTCGTGGGAATTTGCACGGTAATTCCGCCCTCACTGAAGGACACAACACCGATCTCCACTGTATCCGGTTGATGCTCGACAAAGGCACGGGCAGCGGCCTTTGACGCTTCCATACGAGTCGGTTCCATGTCATCGGCGGCCATACTCCCTGACACATCGAAGGCAAGGATAACAGTACCTTCAGCGCGAGGCAGACTGACGATCATTTCGGGGCGGGCAACCGCTACGATCAACACTGTAAGTGCTAGTAATGAGAGTGCCGCAGGAATATGTCGGCGCGAACTGCGCAGTTGCCCGGTACTGGGTGCAATTCCCATCGTCTTAAAGAGCGCAGAAGCTCGCTGACGCCGCGCATCGAGGCGCAGGTAAAACACGATCAGCACCGGAATCAATAGGAGCAGAAGAAGCATCGAAGGCCAAATAAATTTCATTGGAAACTCGCCTACCTTCTTCGACTCTGCCTTATGGTCGCAAAGCGGACAATGGCGCGCACCAAGTCTTCTTCAGTAGAGAGCGATAAGGCATCCACACCTGCCCGCTTGAAAGCCTGCTGTAAGGCTTCTTCGCGCTGCTGCGCCATTGCTTTGAACTGCTGCTGGAACGTTTTATTATGAGTATCCACGTAAAGCTGTTCGCCGGTCTCCGCGTCCTCCATAATGATTGGCCCTACATCAGGCAGATCAACTTCGCGCGGGTCCCACAGGCGCACGGCGAGCACTTCGTGCTTCCGGTTAAGCAAACTTAAAGGTCGCTCCCATCCGAGCGCTGCGATGAAATCTGACAAAATGAATACAAGCGAGCGCCGTTTGATACTGTGCAAGGCAGATTGTAGGAGTGGGGTCAGATCGGTGAACGGGGCGCGGGGCAGCAACGGGAAGTTGAGCAGATCGTTGACAATCCGCAGGACTTGCATACGCCCACCCCGCGCGGGAATGGTGCGCTCAACACGGCTGCCGCCATAAAAGATCGCCCCCACACGATTGCCGTGCCGGGTTAGCAGCCGCGCGATGGTCGCCACGAAGTCAATCAGCATGGTGCGCTTCATAGTCACCGATGTACCGAAGTCGATGGACGGGCTGAGATCGAGTAGAAACCATGCCGTGATCTCTCGATCTTCTATGTACTGCCGCACGTAGGGAGTATCCATGCGCGCGGTCACATTCCAGTCAATATACCGGATGTCGTCTTCCGGCTGGTACTCGCGCAGATCGGCAAAATCGACCCCATACCCGTAGAACAGGCTGCGATAGTCGCCTTGCAGCACACCATCCAACCGCCGGATGACCTGCCAATCAAGGCGCTGCAAGATGCGCTCAGGCGTGGGAGTGCTGGTTGTTGTGCTCATGGAGTGGAACTACCGGAACCGGAATCCGGCTGATAATCTTCGTGAGTATTTCGTCGGCGGACACATTATCCGAAAGCGCTTCGTACGACAGCACTAAACGGTGGCGGATCACGTCGAGCGCCATGTCGAGGACATCTTGCGGCAGCCCGTAATCTCGGCCTCGCACAAACGCGAGCGCCCTCCCTGCGAGGATTAGGTTGATCGACGCACGAGGACTCGCGCCGAACATGATATAGTGCTGCACCTCCTTCAGCCCATGATCTTGTGGCTGGCGCGTGGCCCTCACCATTTTGACCGCATATTCCATGAGTATAGGATCAACATAAATCTTATCTACTTCCTGCTGCAATCCCACCAATTCATCGGTTGAAATCACCTGCTGAATCGCTTGCAGAATTCCGGTCATGCGCTCGACAATCACAAATTCCTCAGTCGAGGAGGGGTAGCCTACCAGCACTTTGAGCATGAAGCGGTCTACCTGCGCTTCGGGCAGCGCGTATGTGCCCTCGGTCTCGATGGGATTTTGCGTCGCCAGCACGAGAAATGGGTCGGGCACTTTGAATGTTTCCCGCCCGATGGTGACCTGGCGCTCCTGCATCACTTCCAGCAGGGCGCTTTGGACTTTAGCAGGGGCGCGGTTGATTTCGTCTGCCAGCAGCAAGTTTGTGAAGACAGGCCCCAGGGATGTATTGAATTCCCCGGTCTTTTGATTGTAGATACGTGTTCCGATAAGATCGGCAGGCACAAGATCAGGGGTGAATTGGATGCGCTTGAACTCGCCGCCTATGGCCTCAGCGAGCGTTTTGATCGCCATCGTCTTTGCGAGACCGGGCACGCCTTCGACCAGGATATGTCCGCGTGACAGCAACGCGACGATCAGGCACTCTAATAGATGATCCTGCCCGACGATGATTTTCTTAACTTCGTACAAAAGCTGTTCCATCGTACTGTTCTTGCCAGTGTTCGTCCGCTGCCTCATTGCGATATTCCTTATTTTGATTTCCTACAAGTCCGTGATTGCCTACTGAAGTGGCATGCCTGCTGCTCCTGCTGCAACGTCGATGGGCACGGCAAAGCCGATCCCGACGAAGAACTCTTCATCTACCGGATTCAGAATACCCGTGACGATGCCAACCACCTGCCCACCCCGGTTAAGCAGTGGGCCACCCGAATTGCCGGGATTGATCGCAGCATCAATCTGGATGAGACCCTCAATAGTTTGGTCGCTGTCCTCAACCCGAAACGAGCGGTCGAAACCGGAGATTACTCCTGCGCTCATTGAGCCATATAATCCGAAGGGATTCCCTACAGCGTAGACCTCATCGCCTACATGCATTGCATTAGGGTTGCCTAGCACCGCAGGCACAACGATCTGCGGAAGCTGGTCGGGGTGCAGCACTGCAATATCCTTTTCAGGCTGCGCTGCTATGATTTGAGCTGTCGATGGCGTGCCGTCCGCGAAGATGACTTTGATTTCGGTGGCATCGGCGACGACGTGCAGACTTGTGAGAATATCGCCATCGGTATTAACTACAACACCGCTCCCAAGTCCACTATCTGGCTTCTCACCCTCATGTGGAAACTGCGATTGGATGAGAACCAGCGACGGCTGAATTACGGAATAGACCAGTGCCGAATAGGCAGGGGCAGGTGTGATGGAGGCAATAGCATCTGCGACTGCTGTATCGACATCTGCCTTTGTGATCGGCGGCGTTTTGGGCGTCAGGAGATTATAGAGTGAGATTCCAGCCAGTGTTGCCAATACACCAGCAGCAAAAGGCAGAGCTTTCCGCCTAGTCAGGCGAAATTTTTTGACACGATCCAGCCATCGATCCGAGGGCGATACACCTGATTCATCCATGCAGTTAACAATACCTCGCGCTCATGCTATAAACATTGTACATCTGCTTATTCAGCAAACACTGATAAGCCAAGCATAGCAGAAATCACTCACAACTACGTACTACTAATTGGTGCTCGCATATTCTCATACCACAACTGTCAGAGTTTGGTTCGCTAACTCTACTAGCATAACAAAAAGATGTTCATAAACTATTAAGAATTATTGGGAACATGAGATGGGGAAGACTAGGGGCGCGCCGATCTACTGATCCGGCGTGCCCTCTATACGTAACATAAGTGCGGTTGTAAAGGATTATGGATTAGACTGCTTCTTATTAAGCCAGAGCCGAAAGCCATAGGCGGCGAAGGCGGCAATTATCGCATACGGGCCAAGGACAATAACCAGCCAGACGACAGCTTCAACAAGGAAGTGTGCCAGTCCTGCCTGCACTTTGATTGACCGATCAATTGCTGGGCGGAGCGCCCAAGGAGCAGGAGTCGGCGTTGGCGCAGGGGCCTGCGGCATCGAAAGGTGAATCATGATAGTCGATAGGGCAGCGTGCTCCTCCAGATAGTTCATGCGCCCTTTCACCTGCTCGATCTGACCTTCGATGCTCGCCAACTGCTCGTTGACATCGAGAGCCTCCGTCACCGTAGCCGACTCATCCAGAAAGGTTCGAAGGCGTGTCTGTGTCGCTTGCAGGTTCCGAAGCTGTGAGTCCAGATCGACGTATTCAGCAGAGACATCTTCTCCAGTAGCACGCTGGCTCTGAACCTGAAGCGCGATGCCTTGCAGATCATCCAACGCCGCATCGAATTGATCGGCTCTTACCGTGATTGTGAGGTCGGCGGAGATTTGCTTGCCTTCCCCGGATAACGCGCTGCTCAGAACATACCCGCCATGAACATCGGCGATCTGGGCGACACGGCTGACAGCCTGGTGTGTATCTTTTACCAGCAGGTCCAACTCCCCATTCCTGATGATCATCCGATCTGTCGTAAACAGCACCGCCGTCTGCTCATCTGGATTTACAGCGGCGACTGGCTCAACCTCCGAAGGTGAACTCCCTTGACTAGCTGGGTAGCCTTCAGGGCAGCAGCTCGATACGACGTTGGAAAATACATTCCCTACTGCCGGGCCTAACAGAGTCAGGATGGCAATCGTGACAAATCCGAGTAGTAAGACGATTCCGATA
>Ga0075421_100007718_pt1 | contig 13178 bp, 5 predicted proteins | sample SoiMetdeltSBSDD5_FD_75292 | JGI IMG/M metagenome (GOLD analysis project Ga0075421, IMG submission 75292) | Bulk soil microbial communities from a Populus tree surrounding site in Tennessee, USA - Soil MetaG P. deltoides SBSDD5 | ecosystem: Environmental > Terrestrial > Soil > Tree plantation... | reverse complement strand
AGAAGAAGCTGGGAGAGGCAAGCGACTGCTTGGTTATGTGGTGTGTGAGAATGGCGTGACGGCTGCCGACTTGAAGAGACATCTTAAAGAGAGAGTGCCCGAGTACATGGTGCCGGAAGCGATCCAGGTATTGGCAGAGATGCCCGTCACGGCGAATGGGAAGATCGATCGCAAGAAGCTGCCCGAACCCCACAGTGTTCATTCAGCGCCCGACGGGACCTATGTTGCGCCGCGGACGGAGCTGGAAGAGTTGATAGCTTCTGTGTGGAAAGAACTGCTTCAGGTCGATCACGTGGGCATTCACGATAACATTTTCGAAATAGGGGCCCATTCATTGATGATGGTGCGGGCGGCGAGCATGCTGCAGGACATCATTCAGATTGAGGTGCCAGTAATTGAAATGTTTCAGTATCCAACAATAAGCGCCTTGGCCACACACTTGGCCCAGGATCGCGGCGATGGCTCTGTGTCTCAGCAAAGGGGAGATTTCAGAGGGGATAGTGAAGATGGAGAGAGTGTTAGGGGGAGAAAAGGTGAATGGAGAAATATTGAAGCGCGGATCGACAGCGGCGCTAGAAGTAACGGACACGCAAAAGCGCGCCTCGATGGTCTCTCGGATATAGCCATTATCGGAATGAGCGGGCGTTTTCCTCAGGCTTCAACTCTCAATGATTTCTGGCGTAACCTCCGCGATGGTCGCGAAGCTGTTTCCTACCTCTCTGACTCTCAACTTATCGCCGCAGGCGTCGATCCGGCGGTATTCGCCGATCCTCGTTACGTTAGAGCCGCCACCTCCTTCGACGGGGTCGAACTCTTCGACGCCTCCTTCTTTGACTACAGTCCACGCGAGGCGGAGATTCTCGACCCACAGCACCGCCTCTTTCTACAGTCTGCCTGGCACGCGTTGGAGTCGGCCGGCTATGTTCCTGACCGCTACCCGGGGCTCATCGGTCTTTTTGCAGGCGCCGGTTTCCACTACTATCTTCATGCCATCCTCCGCTCGAACCCCGAGATCGTCGCCACAATCGGTCCCTTTCAAACTCAGATCTCCAATGAAAAGGACTATCTGACTACACGCGCCTCTTACAAACTCAATCTCCGCGGACCCAGCATAGCCGTACAGACCGGCTGTTCGTCCTCTCTCGTCGCGGTGCACCTGGCCTGTCAAAGTTTGTTGAACGGCGAGTGTGATATCGCGCTGGCAGGCGGCGTTTCGGTCGCTATCTCCCAAAGCGCCGGTTATCTATATCAGGAAGGCGGCATCGCCTCGGCTGATGGCCATTGTCGCGCCTTCGATGCTCAAGCTTCGGGGGCCATCGGCGGCAGCGGTCTCGGCATCGTTGTTCTCAAGCGGCTAGCCGAGGCGCAGCGTGACGGCGATTACATTCACGCCGCCATCAAGGGCTCAGCCATTAACAATGACGGTTCAAGTAAGGTCGGCTATACCGCTCCAAGCATCGATGGACAGGCTCAAGTGATCATCAATGCGCAGGCCGCCGCCGGCGTTGACCCCACAACCATCACTTATATCGAAGCGCACGGGACGGGGACAGCGCTTGGCGATCCGATCGAGGTCGCCGCCTTGACTCAGGCTTTCCGAACTGGGACCAGTAAGACTGGTTTTTGCGCCATTGGTTCGGTCAAGACCAACATCGGGCATCTGGACGCGGCCGCAGGCGTAGTCGGGTTGATCAAGACCGTGCTGGCGCTGGAGCACCGGCAGATTCCGGCAAGTTTACACTTCGAACAGCCTAATCCAAAGATCGACTTCGCCAGATCGCCTTTCTATGTCAACACGGAGTTGCGGCAATGGGAGACTGATGGTATGCCGCGCAGAGCCGGCGTCAGTTCGTTCGGCATCGGTGGTACAAACGCCCATGTGATCTTGGAAGAAGCGCCCTCAGTCGAGCCTTCTGCCGTCGTTGAGGAGTGGCAGTTACTGGTATTGTCGGCGCGCAGCGACCGCGCCTTGACGAAAATGGCTGCGCAACTCGCGGCCTATCTGAAGGAGCGCCCTGATCTCAATCTGGCCGACGTGGCTTACACGTTGCAGGAGGGGCGCAAAGCCTTCGCTCATCGGCTGAGCGTAGTTTGCCGTGACATCTCTGAAGCGATCGCGGCATTGGAGGAGAGCGGCGGCCGGCAGCGCCCCTATCGAGCGGTGGCCGGCGAACGGGCGACGCCGGTTATTTATATGTTCCCTGGGCAAGGCGCGCAGTATGTGGGAATGGGGCGTGAGCTCTATGAATTGGAACCGGAATATCGTTCGGTTATTGATCGCTGCGCCGAAGTGATGTACGCGGAACTTGGGATTGATCTGAGGCAGGTACTCTATCCAAGTCGAGAGGGCGGACCTGAGGAGGAGGCGCGGGCTCTCGAGTTGATTAACCAGACGCACGTAACACAGTTAGCGTTGTTTGCCGTCGAGCTTGGACTGGCAAGGATGTTTCAGAGCAAAGGTGTGCGGCCCGATGCGATGATCGGGCACAGCCTGGGCGAATATGTGGCCGGGTGTCTTGCCGGCGTCATGAGCGAAGAGCAGGCCATAAGGCTGGTGGCCAAGCGGGGCGCGTTGATGCGGCGTGCGCAACCTGGAGCGATGTTGGCAGTCGCGCTCAGCGAGCAGGAGATAGAAGAGGAGCTACGGGGCGCCGGCGGCAGGCTGGACGTAGCCGCCATCAATGGGCCGCAGCAGTGTGTGGTGAGCGGCGAGGAGAAAGCGATTGTCGACCTGGAGCAGCGGTTGAATAGGTTGGGGATAACTTGTAAACGGTTGAAGACGTCACACGCATTTCACTCAAGAATGATGGATGAGATTGTCAATGAATATCAGAGAGAGGTCGGGAGAGCGGACTTGAAGCGACCGGCGATACGCTTCATATCGAATCTGAGTGGGAAATGGATCTCTGAAGAAGAGGCGCGAGAGGCTGGCTATTGGAGCCGTCAAATGAGAGCGCCGGTGAGGTATTGGGATGGGCTCGAAAGGATTGGGCGCGAGATCGAAGGGCGAGTATTGTTTGAGGTGGGGCCGGGAAACATATTGAGCCAGTTGGCGCGGCGGCTGAATGGAGAAGGCCGTCAGGGCGTGGTGGCCACACTAGTAAAAGAGTCGGAAGGCGGAGCGCGAGCGGTGATGGAAGCGGTCGGGAAATTGTGGACGCACGGGGTGGAGATCGAATGGGAGAAGTGGCGGAAAGGAAAGCGAAGGCGCCTTGATCTACCTGGATACGCGTTTGAAGAAGCTCGCTATTGGGTGGAAGGGATAACTGAGCGGTCAGCGTCTGGGCAAGTGAAGCGAAAAGAGGAAGTAGGAGAATGGTTCTACGCGCCGGTGTGGAAAAAGACGGCCGTGGTAAAGGAGAGAAGTGAACAAAAGGAGTGCCAGCGCTGGCTAATTATGGAAGATGAAGGAGGGGTCGGTGAGAGGCTCGCAGCAGAGCTGGGGCGCCAGGGGCGTATGGTGACGAGAGTGAAGAGATCAAGATGTTATGAGCGAAGAGGAGAACGAGAATACGGGATTCGTTTAAAAGAAGCGGAAGATTACAAGACCTTGTTGAAGGAGTTGGAAGAACGTGGGGATTTTCCAGAGAAGGTAGTACACCTGTTTGGCCTGGACTTGGCGGGCGGCGCCGAATCTCAAGCGTGGGAAGAGCGGATCAAGGCGGCGGAAGAGGCGGGATTCTATAGCCTGGTATACGTGACGCAAGGGATAGGGCAGAGGGCGGCTGCCGATGAAGTGGAGGTTGTGGTGATAGGCAATGGAGCGGCGGAGGTAGTCGGAGAAGAGGAAGTGAGAGCGGAGAAGGCGCTGGTGATGGGGCCGATAAAAGTTATGAGGCAGGAATATCCGCATGTAACGAGCCGGTACATCGATGTGATTATTCCAAAACCGGGTTCTCAACAGGAAGAAAGATTGGTCAAACAGCTTATTAGAGACCTCGGCGCTAAGTCATCGGACCAGGTGGTAGCGTATCGCGGGAATCATCGCTGGGTGCAGTCATATGAGGCGGTGCAACTTGCCCCGGCGTCGGTCGGAGATGGATTAAGGCGGTTCGGAGTCTATTTAATCACCGGCGGGCTGGGTAAAATCGGGATGGTTTTGGCTGAATACCTGGCGTCTAGTGTGAAAGCGCGGCTGGTGTTAACGGGGCGAGAAGGATTACCGCCGCGTGGGGAGTGGGATCGGTTGATTGAGCAGGCGGAAGTTGACGAAGAGATAATATGGAAGATCAGTAAAGTGAAGGGGCTGGAAGCTGCGGGAGCTGAGGTTGAGGTTATTGCCGCAGATGTGAGTGACGAGAAACAGATGAGTGAAGTTGTGCGCATGGCCCGGGCCCGGTTCGGCGAAATAAATGGCGTTATTCACGCGGCAGGTATTACTAACGAACAGTCCGTTAGCGCCCTTCAAGTAATAACGCCCGATAACTGTAGTTCGGTCTTCAAGCCCAAGGCGCATGGGGTGGTTGTCCTAGACGAAGTACTTCGAGGCGCAGACCTTGATTTTTGCCTTTTGTTATCATCGCTTTCTTCCGTTCTCGGAGGTTTGGGATTCGCCGCTTACAGCGGCTCAAATATCTTTATGGATACCTTTGTCTTGGGGCGAAATCAGAACTCACCTGCGCCATGGGTAAGCGTCAATTGGGACGGTTGGCAGCTGAAGCAGGGAAATTACCAGCCGGGAAATGGCCTTGGCGCAATGCAGGCCAAGCTGGCCATCAGACCTCAAGAAGGTATTGAAGCGTTCCAACGTATTGTTTCGGCAAAGCTGGCTGGCCAGGTAATTGTTTCAACAGCGGATTTACAATCCAGAATGCGCCAATGGGTTGATCTTGAACCATTGCAGGTGAGGCGACAGCAGGGCCTTCAAGGGTCTGAGTCGACCCATTCCAGACCGGAGCTGCAGACAGACTATGTTGCTCCGCGCAATGATCTTGAACGAACTATAGCCGACATTTGGCGACACCTTCTAGGCCTTGAACAAATAGGCGTCCACGATAACTTTTTTGAACTGGGAGGCCATTCGCTTCTGGTGATTCAGTACTTGTCCCGACTCCGACAAACTTTCCAGATAGAAGTACCTATACAAAGCCTTTTTGAGAAACCGACTATCGCGGGCCATGGAGAGATAGTCGAAGAGGCGCTCATCAAAGAGATAGAAGCGCTGACGGAAGAAGAGGTTGCAAGCCTGCAGAGGGAGAAATAAATATCATGGCTGACCTTTCAAATCAGCGCCCCAAGCTTTCGGCGGCAAAGCGTACTTACTTTAAGAGCGGCTACGAGGCGCTGTTAAGCCGCCTGATGCGTATTATTTTAACAGTCGAGGCGCGAGCTTTCCCGGGCCGGGATTGATTCCTGGCAGATGGCGGAACTTTTTACGCTTCCATAGGCTTCCGCCATTAAATTCGGCCTTCTCCAAACCGAAAATCAGATATTGACCAGAACGTCAACACGATAGGCGGGCTTATTAGTCGTCCGGCCAGCGGACTGGAGTCGGCCCAACGCAAGGAGCAAATAACTATGAAACCGCGAGAGTCAGAAACGGAAATAACAAATAAACCGACGAAGAATTACGCGATCGGCATTGCATCGGTTATCGTTATTATCATATGCGCGTTTTTAGTGATTCATCGCCAAAGTCCACCTGAAGTACGGCCAGCAAGCGCTACTGTCACTGAATTTGCTTCCGGCCGGGCGATGGAACATCTCAAGGTGATTGCCAGAAAGCCTCACCCCATCGGATCAGCAGAGCATTCAGAAGTGCGAAACTACATACTTAAGGAACTAACCGGTATGGGGCTCAGCCCGGAAGTCCAGGGGGCGTTAGTACTTAACCTGGAGGGAGGAGATTCCTACTCGGCCGCAAACGTGCAAAACATTATCGGAAGGATAGTGGGGGCCGATAGTAGACGAGTGGTCTTGCTCGTGTGCCACTACGATTCAGCGCCGACCAGCCCGGGAGCGAGTGACGATGGCGCCAGCGTTGCCGCATTTCTGGAAGTGGTAAGAAAGTTGAAGGCGGGCTCGCCGCTAAAGAACGACGTGGTCTGCCTATTCACCGACGGTGAGGAGGACGGCATGCTCGGCGCAAAGGCATTTATGGATGAACACCCTTGCGCTAAAGATGTTGCGGTCGTGTTGAACTTCGAGGCCAGGGGAATTCGCGGGCCATCTATAATGTTCGAAACGAGTGAGGGGAATGACTGGCTCATCAAAGAATTTGCGGACGCCGCTGAGCGCCCGGTCGCGAACTCGCTCACTCAGAATCTTTACAGGCTCTTACCGAATGCGACCGATATGACGATATTTAAGAGCGGGGGTTTGCAGGGGTTGAATTTTGCTTACATTTCAGGGCTTTCCTATTATCACACGGCGGGTGACAGTTATGAAAATATTGACGAACGCAGCCTCCAGCACCAGGGCGCATTTGCTCTGGGTTTAGCGCGACACTTTGGCAATGTGAGTAACTGGCCGGCGCGCGCAGGTAACGCGGTCTATTTCGACATCTTCAGTTCTGCCATCATCTCATATTCAGAAAGATGGGTGATACCGCTAATGGCGATTGGTCTGGCGTTATTTGTAGGCCTTTTGTTCCTTGGACTTCGGTTAAAACGACTGACAATTCGCGGAATTGCATTCGGCGCCTTCGCCTTCTTGCTGAACGTCATAAGCGTCGGGGCGCTGATGATGGTTACGTGGCGGGCAATACAGAGCGTGAGCTCGCATCCGAGGGGGAGTAATTACGATAGCAGCATTTATGCAATTGGCTTCATGATGTTGACCGTCGCTTTAAGCAGCGCGCTACTTGTCTGGTCCCGTAAGAAGACAAGGATAGAAAACATAACTGTCGGGGCGTTGTTTTGGTGGGCCGTCTTGATGGTTATATTCTCCCTACTTGTGCCGGGCGGGAGCTATCTTTTTACATGGCCGCTTTTGTTGATGGTGTCGGCGCTCGGGGCGGTCTTCATTTTAAAGGAAGATCTGGCGTCGACTAAAGGCATGATCGTCTTAACTTTGTCCGCTCTGTCAGGCGTTATTTTGATTGCGCCTTTAATTAGCCTGATGATCGCAGGGTTCGGGGTTGAGTTGGTCTGGGTGTTCATGGCTTTCGCCGTGTTTCTGATCGCGCTGCACTACGCGCATATGAACCTTATCATCACTGCTAAAAAATGGCTGTTGCCTTTTGTTACGGGACTTTTAGGGCTCTGTTTTGTAGTAACAGGCGTTGTAAAGAACGATATCAGTTTGAGTCGTCCAAAACGGAATCATGTCTTTTACGCCTTAAACGCTGACACCGGTAAGGCGATCTGGGGCAGCGCTGATCAGAATGTTGATGAGTGGACTGGGCAGTTCTTTTCATCGGGCGCCGAGAGAGCCTACCTGGCTGACTATTTCCCCTGGGGAAGAGGCGACTTCCTGAAGGGCGATGCGCCTCAACTATCGCTGATCCCGCCGGCCGTCGTCGTGCTTGATGACAGTACGAAGGATGGGGTGCGAACGCTTCGTCTACGCGTCACCTCGCCCAGGCAGGCTCCGGCCCTGTCAATCTATTGGAAACAAGAGCTGAAAGCCGATGTAACCGCTGTCAATGGTAAACGTGTTTCTGAAGCGAAGCCTGACGCCGCGAGAAGCTCAGAAGGGTATCGGCGGATTTCTTACTCTGGTCTGTCGAATGAAGGTTTTGAACTGAGCCTGGAGATAAAATCCTCTGGTCCTGTAGAGTTGAAAGTTGACGATTGGTCATATGGACTCCCTGAAATACCAAACTACTCTTACAAGAGCAGGCCGGATTATATTGTCGCATCTCCTCTCCTATTTAGTGACTGCACGGTTGTCACAAAGACCGTAAAATTATAGAGGATGGTATCCGAGGCTGCGCGTCACGCGCGAGCCCCGAAAGAGCCGTAGTTATGGAAACGTTATTGCAGGATATTCGCTACAGTCTACGGATTGTGGCGAGGAGCCCCGGCTTTCTAGCCGCGGCTGTGATATCGCTGACTTTGGGAATTGGCCCCAACACGATGATCTTTAGCCTGGTGAATGCGGTATTGCTAAAACCATTAGCCGTCGATGAGCCTGACCGCCTTGTGCGGGTCTTCAGTAGTGACGACGAGGGGAGTTTTCACCCTCATTCCTACCCGGACTACATTGATTATCGCGACCGGCAGCAGGTTTTTACCGGACTTGCCGCCTGCCAGCGAATGATGATGAGTATAAATACGGACGGGCGAGCCGAACTCGCTGCGGGAGCTGTAGTCTCTGCAAATTTCTTCGCCGTCCTCGGAGTGCAACCTACGCTGGGACGTACTTTCACACCCGAAGAAGATCGATCAATCGGCCAGCACGCAGTGGCCGTCATCAGTTATAGCCTGTGGCAACGGCGATTCAATGCCGACCGTGCTCTAGTGGGCAAAAAGCTGAGACTGAACGGCTGTACTTTCGATGTCATAGGCATTGCGCCCAAGGGTTTCATTGGAGTCGATAGTATATTCGCCACTGATGTATGGGTTCCCATAACGATGTATCCGAAGCTTGCGCCTCGCGAGGCGCAAGCTTTGGATCCTATCAGTGGTCGGGATGACTCATGGCTCAATGATGTGATAGGCCGTCTCAGACCAGGGGCCAACCTTGCCCAGGCCCGGTCAAATCTGAACGACATCTCTTCACAGCTTGAGCGCGCATATCCCGAGGTGCGAAAGAGTCGGGAAAAAGGGGTCACCGTAGCGCCGTTTAGTAGCGTTCGTCCGGAATTCCGATCTTCACTGCTTTCCTTTGCCACGCTGTTGCTAGTCGTAACGGGTCTCGTTTTGCTGATAGCTTGCGCTAACGTAGCGAACCTCTCGCTAACGCGTGCGATGGCGCGACAAAAGGAGATCGCCATGAGATTGGCTCTGGGGGCCAACCGCTGGCGCCTGGTGCGACAGATGCTCACAGAGAGCGTCTTGCTTGCGCTAGCGGGCGGCGTCGCCGGGATCCTGATGGCCTACTGGACGCGTGATCTACTGTTAACATTTAAGCCGTCGGTCTCAATTCCGATGACGATCGATCTTAGCATGGATCAGCGAGTGCTCGGCTTCAACCTGACCATCTCGGTTCTGACGGGGATAATCTTCGGCCTCGCTCCGGCTTTACGAACCTCTCGGACTGACTTGGTATCGGCGTTGAAGGCCGACACACTCTCTCTGGGGCTCGGCGATCGAGGGTCTCGACTCCACAGCCTGCTCGTAATCGCCCAGATGGCGCTGTCTCTCGTACTGCTTATTAGTGCGGCGCTTCTCCTCAGAAGCATACAGAATGCATATAAGACTGACCCGGGTTTTGAGAAGAAAAACCTCGTGCTGTTGTCGACCGAACTCGATCTTCGCGGATACGCAGACGGCGAAGGGACGCGGTTTTACCAGCGACTCATCGACCGTGTCCGGTCCCTGCCCGGGCTGCGCTCTGTCAGTCTGACAAGCATTTTCCCGCTCAGCTTTGCTTCAGCAGAGACCGAGATAAATGTTGAAGGAAGCCGAACACGACGCGAGGGCGGTCAGACAACGCCTGACAAGGGCGGCATGTCGCAACAGGTAAACGCCTTGTCGCCGGAAGAAAGCCCGGGCGGTCGGACCGTGGTTAGCACGAGCAGTGTGGCGCCTGGATATTTCGAAACCATGGGGATTCCGCTTGTTCAAGGTCGCGAATTCAGCCATCACGATACGGAGGGAGGGCCGGGAGTGATTATTATCAATCAGTCAATGGCGAGCCGGTTCTGGCCTCGAGAGAACCCTATCGGCAAGCGGGTCAACATTGATCCGCTTAACCCACAGGGCCGTTATTATGAGGTGATTGGAGTTGCGCAGGACAGCAAGTTCGGAACCCTCAGGGAAAGCGCACAACCATTCATGTATATGTGCATACTTCAGCAATACAGTTCCAGCATAACGCTTGTGGCGCGCGTCAACTCTGATCCGGGAAAGATGTTGGCTGTAATAAGCCGGGAGGTCCAATCATTGGACGCGGATCTTCCAGTTTTTGATGTCAAGACGGTGACTGAACACCTGGACATTACGCTTTTTCCCTTAAGAATGGCCACCATACTCATTGGCATGCTCGGCGCCTTGGCAATGCTACTTTCGGTGGTCGGACTCTACGCAGTCGTGGCTTATTCGGTCACTTTGCGTACACGCGAACTAGGTATCCGCATGGCGCTTGGCGCCAGTTCTATTCACGTACTGAAGTCTGTGATAGCACGCGGAACGCTTCTTGCCGTGATTGGGATAGCTATAGGTCTGGTTCTCGCGCTTATGATAGCTCAAGCCATGTCGAATTTGGGGCTGCTGTACGGAATCAGCGCAATCGACCCAACCACTTTCTTAACGGTCTCATTATTACTGATTTCTGTGGCAATGCTGGCCAGTTACATTCCTGCACGCAGAGCGACAAAGATAGATCCGGTAAACGCTCTTCGCCAGGAATAAAACCTGGCTGAAAGGTCGAACATTTATTGCCACAACGCCCCGCTCAAACAATGGGGAAGACTCGCCATCTGGATCAATTCCGAAGCGGCCTCCAATTGGACGACCGATGAGTTGACCGGAGAGCCATGCGCCTCCCCGACTTATACCGACCTGGCAATCGAGACTATGGCCACTGTCCAGGCCATTTACGGATTAGCCGGTCGGCAGACTCAAGGCTTCCTCCGATCGGTCTTTGAATTGATGAAGCTCGACCTGACGGCGCCCGATCATTCGGCGATCTCGCGGCGCAAGCGGCAATTAACGATCACCTTCGGATTGTGTTATGAACGAACAATATAGTTATGACCTCCATCGAGGCCAACGATTCACAGAGCTAAAGGGGTTCGATTATATCGAATTCTATGTCGGCAACGCTTCCCAGGCGGCGCACTTCTTCCGTTCGGCGTTGGGGTTCAAGATGACTGCTCGCGCGGGACTCGAGACCGGAGGCAGGGACCATGTCTCGATCCTCCTTGAGCAAAATGATATCCGGCTGCTCTTGACAGCGGCCCTGGGCCCGGAGAGCGCGATTGCAGAACACGTCAGCATCCACGGTGACAGCATCAAGGATATTGCGTTTCTTGTCGATGATGTCAAGGCGGCCTTCAATCAGGCGGTCGCTCACGGGGCGAAGCCGGTGGCTGAGCCAACCCGGCTCCAAGATAATCATGGTCACGTCATTAAAGCGACTGTCGCGGCGTATGGTGACACCGTCCACTCCTTTGTGCAAAGGGACGCTTACCGCGGCCCTTTCCTTCCGGGCTATCAGGCGATAACAGATCAAGGAAGAGAGCGCCGGATCGGATTGCGCGAAGTCGATCATCTCGCGATCAGCGCCGAGGCCGGGATGCTCGATGAACTCGTCGAATTCTACTGTGACGTCTTCGGCTTCCATCAATCGCACGAGGAGAATATCGCGAGTGAACACAGCGCCATGAACTCGAAGGTGGTGCAGAACAGCACAGGGCGAATCAAATTTCCGATCGTCGAGCCTGCGGCGGGAAAAGGAAGGTCACAAATTAGCGAGTATCTTTCTTACCATAATGGACCGGGCGTCCAGCACATCGCTCTCCTGGCCGACGACATCGTAACCAGCGTACGTTCGTTGCGAGACAACTACATCGAGTTTCTGCCGACGCCGGGTAGCTACTATGATCTGCTGGAGAATCATGTCGGCAAAATTGATATCGATCAGAAGGCGATTCGGGAATTGGGGATCCTAGTCGACCGGGACGAGTGGGGATATTTAATGCAGACCTTTACCAAACCTCTCCACAACCGCCCGACAATCTTCCTGGAGATCATTCAACGAAACGATGCGCGCGGGTTCGGCGCCGGCAATATCAAAGCGTTGTTCGAGGCGTTGGAGCGTGAGCAGTTGCAACGCGGAAACATGTAGCGCGGATGATAAGGTGAGATGTCATGAACGAAACTCCAACCCTCGCATCTACACATCCAACCGAAGCCGCCTCACTGGCGAGTTGGGCGCAAAATGTGAAACGGTCGCCGTTGCAGGAGATGTTGTTTGCCGCCGCCAAGCCGGGGATCATCTCTTTTGCCATGGGGTTGCCCGCCCCTGAATTATTCCCTGTCGAAGAGTTGATAAGGGCTTCCGGGCATGTCCTGGCCAATGATTCGCGCGCCCTGCAGTACGGACCCCCCTTCCAGCCTCTGAAGAGCCAAGTCGTTGAACTGATGGCGAAGCGCAAAGTGGCTTGTTGTGAGGAGCAGGTCTTCATCACGACCGGGGCGCAGCAAGGGATGAGTCTCCTTGTGCGGTTACTGCTTGAACCTCGCGGTCGAGTCTTGACTGAGCAATTGATCTACCCGGGTTTTCAACAGGTGATTGAACCCTACGAGCCAGAGGTGATCTCCGTGGCGATTGATGCCCGGACAGGGATTGATGTCGCAGCCGTCGCCTCTCTTCTCGCGAGCGGCGCGCAACCTGCCTTTATTTATGCCATCAGTAGTGGACATAATCCAGTCGGAGTCAGTTTGACCGAAGCGAAACGGCTGCGACTCGTTGATTTGGCGCGGCAATATCGGATTCCGATCATCGAGGATGACCCCTACGGGTTTCTCGATTACGGGAGGGAGACATTACCGCCACTGCGAGCGTATGATGATCAATGGGTCTTTTACGTCGGCTCATTTTCAAAAATACTGACGCCCGCGTTACGCGTCGGCTGGCTCGTCGTCCCCGAGAATCTCATTCCCAAGTTGTCCGTGGTCAAGGAGGCGAGTGATATCGACACCAATACGTTCGCGCAGCGTTTGATCTCACGTCTCCTGGAGCAAGAGGAGATCGATCGGCGTCTTTCAATGTTAAGAGATGAGTACCGCGCTCGTCGGGATACAATGGCTCAAGCATTGCGTGAGAGCTTCCCGATGGCGGCAAAGTGGGTAACTCCTGACCACGGATTCTTCTTTTGGGTTGAATTGCCGCACGGGGTGGACACTCTAGGTCTGCTTGCCAAAGCGCTGGAGAAAGAGCGGGTCGCGTTCATTCCCGGCCAAGCATTTAGTGTTGATCCCTCAAGTGGCGCGACCAATTGCATGCGCCTAAATTTTTCCCATAGTAATCCGAATCTCATTAGGGAGGGAATTGCGCGACTCGGCGAACTAGTAAGAGAGGCCCTAAATCGAAATATAGTAGATTAGGACGGCGCTGATGTATCCTGA
>Ga0075421_100007716_pt1 | contig 13180 bp, 9 predicted proteins | sample SoiMetdeltSBSDD5_FD_75292 | JGI IMG/M metagenome (GOLD analysis project Ga0075421, IMG submission 75292) | Bulk soil microbial communities from a Populus tree surrounding site in Tennessee, USA - Soil MetaG P. deltoides SBSDD5 | ecosystem: Environmental > Terrestrial > Soil > Tree plantation... | reverse complement strand
TCGCGGACGACGAAGGCCGGGGAGGTGATCTCCGCCAGCCCGCTCTCCCCGGCATCCTCGGTACTCGCCAATGCCAACAGCCCGGCGATATCGGGGTGGTCGGCAGCAAGCGTCGGCACCACGGATGGTTCGGCTGGCCGAGCACATCGGCACGGCGCACGATGATGCGGAACTGGAGCTGCTGAAGGCGGCGGCGCGGCAGCGGATGGCCGCCGGGCAGGCCGAGCTCGACCTCGGTCTCGACACCGCCACCCAGGCGGGCAGCAGTGGTGGTGGGCCGCAAACCATCACATCGACGCGGATGGGCCACTTGCGGGACGCGCTGGGCCACGCCTACCGGGTGCTGGGGTTCGAGACAGCTACCGGCGGGGACGAGGTGTTCCGAGCCCTGGTGCTGGCGCGGATTATCGAGCCGGCCAGCAAGCTGGACAGCCTGCGGGTCCTGGATGAGGTTGGGGTCGGGCGCAGGATCGGTGTGGTTATTGGGCTGGTGGGGTTGGAAGAGGTTGCCGCCGGTGTCGCCGCGGAGAAGGAGAGGTGAACCGGGCGAGGTCGGCTCTGAGTCGGCTGGTTTGCCTGCAACCGACCCGCCCGACCGCCGGTGTGCTGCGCGGTCACGAACGCCAACACATCCGCCGCCACGACCTCGACCGGCCGGACATCTCCGCCACCATCCGCGCCAGGCCATCGAGTACCCGCTGCGTCGCGCTCGGTCCAGCGATGGCGGCCACCCCTCCCGCGCGATCATTAGCACAGCGGGTATAGCGCCATCGCGTTCGGTGTCGAAAGTAGCCGCGGATCAGGGCCTGACCGGCCAGCGGGGTGTCCCGAGCTCGCGCGAGATGTTGCGGGCCGCCTCCTGCACCGACGCGAGAACCGATTCCGCGGGTGGCCATTCCGAGATGGGTACCACGACCCCGATCGCGCCCACGGAAGACCCTGACGAGTCGAATATGGGTGCAGCCGCGCCGCACTCGCCGATCACTGCTTCTTCCTGCTCGGTCGCCAGGCCACTGGCGGCCACGGCCGCGAGTTGCTCCTCGAGCAGGGCCGGGTCGGTGATCGTCTCGCCGGTCATGCTGCGCAACGTGCCGCCGGCCAGTAACTGCTTCGCCTGGTCCGGCAGGTAGGCCAGGGCCGCCTTTCCCAAGGCGCTGGCATGCAAGGGAATCACGATGCCGAGCTCGGGCATCTGTCGCGTGCCGTCGGGCCGCGGCTCGTGGTGGATGATCAGAACCTCGTCCGGCAGCAGGACGCCGGTGCGTACCGCGTATCCGGTACGCCTGGCCAGCTCCTCCGACCAGACGAGCGCGCGGGAGCGCAGCTCGAGCGTATCGAGGTAGACGTTGCCCAACTTCAGCACGGCCGGCCCTAGCTGGTACCGGCTGGACTCGCGGTCTTGGACCACCATGCCGTGCGTCAAGAGTGTCTTGAGGATGCCGTGCACGGTCGACGGCGGCAGCTCGAGCCGGGCGGAGAGGTCCGACAGGCTCAGCCGCCGCGCGCCCTGAAGCACGCCGAGGATACGGATTGCCCGGTCGACGGATTGGATCATCAACCTCTCCTGTTTATGAACGACCCTTTACATCAGTGAACCACAGGCGTATCTTCCGAGTCACGTTCGACATAGTCGAATCGTCTTCGACCCAGGGAACCGGAGCACGGAGGGCACGTCATGGATACCAACTCCTTACCGCAGCGGCTCGCCGCCGAGGTGATCGGGACAGCGATCCTGGTCTTCATCGGTGTCGGCGCGGTACCCGCAACGCTGATGGTCAACGGCGACGCACCGTTCACGATGGCCGACCTCGGCATGATCTCGTTCGCGTTCGCCGCAGCCGTGATCGCCACGGTTTACAGCCTGGGGCACATCTCGGGCAACCACATCAACCCCGCCGTAACGCTCGGCCTGGCTGCGACCGGCAGGTTCCCCTGGGCAGACGTGCCCGCCTACCTGGGCGCGCAGGCCGTCGGCGCCACCCTCGGCGCCGCGGCGATCCTCGGCGTTCTCGGGCCTAGGGCAAGCGACGTCGGTCTGGGCGTCGCGGCATACGGCACAGGTGTGGGTGCCGGACAAGCGTTCATCGCCGAGTTCGTCGGTACCTTTATCCTCGTCTTCGTCATCTTCGGGGTCATTCACCGCAAGGCCGCGCCCGGCTTCGCCGGGGTGGCGATCGGCCTCGTGGTCTTCGGCGCGATCATCCCCGTCGCGCCAGCCACCGGGGCTTCCATCAATCCTGCGCGTACCGTCGGACCCATGCTCATCCAGCAGGTCGCTGGCGGCACCGTCCACTGGGGACAGTTGCCCGTCTACCTCGTCGCCGAGCTGAGCGCCGGCGTGGCCGCAGGGCTGCTCTACGCGGTAATGTCGCGAACCGCCGCCGATCGAGCACCGGCGGCACAGGCCGCGCTCAGCCGCTCCGTTGCCGACATGCCGGCCGCTTAGGGAGTACCCGATGAAAAAGCTCATCAATGAACCCGCAGACGTTGTCAAGGAAGCTCTGCTCGGAGTCGAGGCGGCACACCCGGAGCTGCGGGTCGACCATCCACACAAGATAATCTTCCGCGGCGATGCACCTCGGCCCGGCAAGGTAGGGCTGATTTCCGGCGGAGGGTCGGGGCACGAGCCGATGCACGGTGGCTTCGTCGGGCTCGGCATGCTCGACGCCGCCTGCGCGGGTGAGGTGTTCACATCGCCCGTGCCGGACCAGATCCTCGAGGCCACCAAGCAGGTCGACGGCGGCGCCGGAGTCCTGCACATCGTGAAGAACTACACCGGCGACGTCATGAACTTCGACATGGCGGCGGAGATAGCCGCGGCCGAGACCGGTGTGGAGGTCGTCGCAGTGGTCACCGACGACGACGTCGCGGTGCAGGACAGCCTCTACACCGCCGGCCGGCGGGGTGTCGGCGTCACCGTCCTCCTAGAGAAGGTCGCCGGCGCGGCGGCCGAAGCCGGTGCGCCGCTGGCGGATGTGGCCGCGGTCGCCACGAAGGTCAACGCCAACGGGCGCAGCATGGGTCTGGCGCTGACCTCATGCACCGTGCCAGCAGCCGGCAAGCCCACGTTCGAGCTCGGTGAGCACGAGATGGAGCTGGGCATCGGCATCCACGGTGAACCCGGCCGCAAGCGGCTTGCCCTGGCCGGAGCCAAGGAGATCGCGGGCCTGCTGACCGAGCCGATCGTGGCAGACCTGCCGTTGCAGCGCGGCGACGCGGTTATCGCGTTCGTCAACGGGATGGGCGGTACACCGCTGATCGAGCTCTATCTGATGTACCACGAGGTGGACCGGATCCTGAAAGGACACGGCATCACGGTCGCCCGCTCCCTGGTCGGCTCCTACATCACGTCGTTGGAGATGGCGGGATGTTCGGTGACACTGCTGCGAGTCGACGACGACGTCGTCCGGCTGTGGGATGCGCCGGTGAGAACACCTGCTCTGCGATGGGGAGTCTGAGCATGACTCGAGCGCTTGGCGTAGCCGAGTTGTCCGGGTGGATCCGCGACTTCGCGCGCCTTGTGAGCGAGAACAAGGACCACCTGACGGCGCTCGATGCCGCGATCGGCGACGCCGACCATGGCGTCAACATGGATCGCGGCATGACGGCGGCCGTCACCGGGTTGGACGGCGGCGCGCCGTCCAACCCGGGGGAACTCTTCAAACAGGTGGGAATGGCACTCGTGAGCAACGTCGGCGGTGCGGCCGGGCCGCTCTTCGGCACCTTCTTCCTGCGGATGGCGACCAGCTGTGGTGACAAACCCGAGATCGACGGCGAAGGGCTCGCGGCGGCGCTGCGGGCCGGGCTGGAGGGAGTGGTCGCGCGAGGGCGGGCCGAGGCGGAAGACAAGACGATGTACGACGCCCTCGCGCCCGCGGTGAACACGCTGGAGCACTCTGTCCACAACAGACAGTCCCTTCACGACAGCCTGCGGGAGGCACACGCCGCGGCCGAAGCTGGTCGCGACGCCACGATCCCATTGTTGGCCCGCAAGGGTCGGGCCAGCTACCTGGGTGAGCGCAGCGTGGGCCACCAGGATCCCGGCGCGACCACGGTCGCGCTGCTGTTCCAGTCCGCCGCCGAGACGCTGGGCTGAGCCATGGTCAGCGTTGTCGTCGTCTCCCACAGCTGGGCCCTGGCCGATGCGGCCGTCGCGCTGGCGCGGCAGATGCTGCACGGGCGGGATGTCCCGATCGCGATCGCCGCCGGACTGGACGAGACGACACTGGGTACCGACGCGGTGCAGATCAAGTCAGCCATCGAGAAGGTGGACGGGCCCGACGGCACGCTCGTACTGATGGACCTCGGCAGCGCCGTGCTGAGCGCCGAGTTGGCACTGGACCTGCTCGAACCGGCAGTCCGCGACCGGGTCTCGCTGTGCGCCGGGCCGTTGGTGGAAGGTCTTGTCGCCGCCACCGTCGCCGCCGCGGGCGGCTCCTCACTCGCCGATGTCTCGGCCGAGGCCTCGGCCGCGCTGGCAGGCAAGCAATCCCACCTCGGGCCGGTGCGGCCGCAGCCCGCCGACGCTCCGGTGTGGGCACCATCGGCCACCGGGGTCTTCGTGGTGCGCAACGAACACGGGCTGCACGCGCGGCCCGCCGCCCGACTGGTCGGCGAGGCACGTGCCCTTGACGCGCGCGTGATGCTGCGCAACCTCACGACCGGCACGCCACCTGTGCCCGCCGGCAGCCTCAGCCGCGTCGCGACGCTCGGCGCGTTAGCGGGACACGAGATCGAAGTATCCGCGGAGGGTAGACAGGCCCGGGAGGCGGTCGAGCACATCCTCGCGCTTGCTGCGCGCCACTTCGACGAGGGGGCTGTGGCGCAGGCGGCGCCGGTTGCGGCGGGATCAGGGCCATTACCCGCGTCGCCCGGGATCGCGATCGGTCCGAAGTGGACACCTAAGACGGCCACTTGGGAGATCCCGGCGGCGCCATCTGGCGACGTCACGACAGAGTGGCGGCGGTTGCGCACCGCCGTTGCCGCGATACGACGGGAGACCGTACGGTTGCGCGCCCGCACCACGCGCGAACTCGGCGAGGCGGAGGCCGGTATCTTCGACGCCCACCTGATGATGCTGGACGACCACGAAATCCTCGACCAGGCACACCGGGCGATCGAGGAGGGCGGGCCGGCCGAGTCTGCCTGGCTGGATGCGATGCTCGGCTTGGAAACCCAACTGGCAGGGTTGGCGGATTCCTATCAGCGGGCACGAGCGGCCGACGTGCGGGCCGTGGCAGATCAAGTGCTCCAAGCACTCTTAGGTGTGCCTGTTCGGTTCGAGTCGCAGGACGGCATCCTCGTCGCGCCCGACCTCACACCGGCCGAGGCGAGCGGGCTCGACCCGGCCCGCGTTCGCGGAGTCGTTCTCGCGCAAGGCAGCCCGACCGCGCACAGCGCGATCCTCGCCCGCACGCTCGGGATACCGATGGTCGTCGCGGCCGGTCCGGCCATCCTGCGGGTACCCGACGAGACCACCCTGTGCTTCGACGGTACCGTCGGCGCGGTCGAGGTGGACCCCGATTCGGCCATGATCGAGGCATATCAGGCTAAGGCTGCAGCGCGGCAGCGCGTCCATGCCGAAGCGCTCGCCTCCGCAGCCCGGCCAGCGCTCACCCGCAACGGCACCGCGATCGAGGTGGCCGCGAACATCGGCTCGCTGGCTGATGCGCGCCAGGCCGCGTCGGCGGGAGCGGACTCGGCCGGGCTGATCCGTACCGAGTTCCTGTTCCTCAACCGCACCGAGGCTCCGAGCGCCGATGAGCAGGAGGAGGCATACCGGGCGATCGCCGAGGCCCTGAGCGGCAAACGGATCACACTGCGCACCCTCGACGTCGGCGGGGACAAGCCGCTGTCGTACCTCCCGACGGCGCACGAGGCCAACCCGTTCCTCGGCCTGCGCGGGATCCGGCTTTCCCTGGCGCGGCAGGAACTCCTGCACGATCAGCTGATCGCAGTGTGCGGGGTGGCCCGCGACACGCCGGTGAGTCTCATGTTTCCCATGGTGTCCACTGTGGACGAACTGCGTTCCGCTCTGGATCTGCTCGACGAGGTTTGTATGGGTAGGCGACCGCCCGAGTTGCGGGTCGGCATCATGGTGGAAGTGCCCGCGGCGGCACTGAAGGCCAAGGTTTTCCTGCCCTACGTGGACTTCTTCAGCATTGGCACCAACGACCTGGCCCAGTACACGGCCGCCGCGGAACGCGGCAACGACGCAGTCGCGCGCCTGTCCGATCCGCTCGATCCCGCCGTGCTGCGCCTGATCGACTCGGTGTGCCGGGCGGCCGCTGGGCAGGCGGAGGTCGCGCTTTGCGGCGAGGTCGCCTCCGACGACACCGCGATCCCGTTGCTGGTTGGGCTGGGCGTGCGGGAGTTGAGCGTGGTCCCGGCGGCTATCCCGTTTGTCAAGCAAGCGGTGCGCAGAGTCGACGAGGCCGCCGCGACCCGGTGGGCCGCGTCGGCGCTCGACCTCTCCAGCGCCGACGAGGTTCGCGGCGGTCCACTGTCCAGCAACGTGTAGGCGAGCGCAAGGTCGGTCAGCGGTAGCTCAGCGCCGACTCTCCCATGGCAACGGACCCGGCGGCCCGCCATCGACAGTGACATCGGCTGCATCCTCGCCGCGCCCGACCGACCCGCCTTCCGCGATGGCCGGCAGATCAGCGTAGGCGTCGCAACAACGCCGCAGCGTTCCGGCTCGGCCAACTCGCCGCCCACACCAGCCCGGACCGGACCACCGTGTGGGCGTGCCTGGTCGACGCCGCCGTCGCTGCCGGCCTGACGGGAGGCTCGACGGACGATTACCTCCGACTGGCGGGCCGAGGTGGCGGTCCAGGTGATGACGCGCGAGTGGTATCGCGCGTCCTCTACCCGAAGGGTTCGTCCGTGCTGGTGCCGGCATCGCCGAGCATTTGATCTGGTTCGTCGACGGAATCCTCGTCATCTACAGGTTCGGGTGGAGGGCCGAGCGTCTCCACCAGGGTGAAGTCGACCTTCCACCGCTGCATCGCCCAGTCCGCCAGCAGCAATTGCCGCTTCTCGACCTGCTCTGGTGTCCAGTCCTCGAGATCAGCAAGGTCCTGCTCCTGGCGCAGAGTCGACGTCCGGTAGCAGGGCGAGCGCGTTCCCTCTGTGGACACCACACCGTCGCGCTTGCGGGCGAAGCTGTGGTTGGAATAGACGGTGTTGTCGTAGGTGAGGACGAGGTTGCCCAGGCAATGCTTGTACCGCTCGCGCTCCTCGGCGCTGAAGGTCTGCCAGCAGTCGTCGGGCGGGTTCTGCGGAAGCACGTGCTCGGTTGTGGACACCCGGAACTCACCGGTGGCGAAGTGGTCGAACCCGAGCGCCGGGGCGACCCCGCTCAGCCTATGCACCTCGTACTGGTACAGGAAGTATTTGTGTCCGGCCTTGGCGTACCAGTTTCGCCGGAGGTTGCGAAGCTCCGCGCAGGTCTGCTCGTCGGAGGCGAAGTAGCCGATGCGCCTGGCGACGCCGGCAACGGCGGTGTTGATCGACCCTCCTTTGTGGAGCGCATGGGCCAGGCTGTAGAGCCGGGTAACGCCGGCGTTGCTGCGGCGTTCGTTAATTAAGAACACCCGCACCGAGTAACGCTCGCAGATGTCGACCAGCGACGCATAGCCCGCCCCATCGGTTGGGAAGCGGAGCCGGGCCGCGATGAGCAGCGGCACAAAGACAGCGACGGCGCCGGACTGGCGCAACTGTCGGCTCGCTCGACGCACCGCCGCAGCGTCTGCCCCGTAACCGGTGAAGCTGCCCATTCCCCCGTCAATGATGATGTCCCGGAAGGCCAGCGAGGCATCGCGCAGCGACATCGCATAACCGCCAACCTCCTTGACCAGCAACGCCTTGTCGGTGGCGTAACGTCTCCGATGAAACCTCCGCTTGATCGACTTGGCCTTGTCCCATTCGGCCTGCCGTGGGTTCTCGGTGGCCAGCCAGTGGGCGCGCAAGAGCTGGTCCTCGTAATAGGGTCCCAGTCTCGCTGTGCCGAGGTTTGTGAAGATCTCCCGCCAGCAGCTGTTGATGGACGCGGCGAGAGCGGTCCGCGGTCCGGGTTCGAGCTGGTTGGCCAGGAACAGCAAGTAGTTCTTGGTCTTCTCCAGCTCAGTCAGATCCTTGCCACGCTGGTTGAGGGTCTCGAAGATGACGCCGACCTCACTATCGTCACCTACCACATACAGGCTGAACTGCAAGCCGTTGGTGACTTTGCCCGCCAGCCTGCGCAGCCAACCGCGATACTCGGTATCGCTCATGCCGGCGCGCTGCGCGTCGAGCCTGGCCTCCAGGAACGCGGCGGCGGCCGACAGTCTCGCCTGCGCGGCCAGGCGAGGAGCCTGCAACGATGGCTGGCCGTCGAGAACGACGTGACTCCACCAGTCACGCAGGTCAACGCCCAACTGCAGCTTGGGTCGAGCGACACCGTCGACCGTACACGTAATAAGTCGACGCCGGTCGCTGCGTACATCGTCGTCGTTGAGCTTCTCCAGGCGAGCGTAGAGCCGATCGAGCAACAGCATGCAGGTCGTCAGCCGCTGCTGGCCATCGACGACGTCGAAGCGATCCAGAGGCACCTGCCGGCTATCGTCCTGCACCGACTGCGAGTGCGCACGCAGGACGATCGTGCCGGTGTAGTGCCGACCTCCGGGCTCAATGAGGTCCAGGTCCTCCCAGAACTCCGCAAGATGCTCGGCCTCCCACGCATAGCCGCGCTGGTAGTCGGGGACATCGAGCAGCCGTGACGACATCAGATCGTCAAACGACGCGGTCGAGCTGTTGGTCACCGCGTCAAACTACCGTTCGCCTTTGGCGAACGCCACGGCCGATCAAGGCCGGTGGCACAAGGCCGATACAGCGGTCGTCCACAGCCAAACAGGAGCCCGCCGGTGACCACCTAACAACCCGCGCCTCCGCGGTTGGGTATGATCGCCGACGCTCCCGGCCACAGCCCCCATCCCATGAGGGTACGTCCAGCGTCGCCGTCCGGCCTATGCCCCACCGAGGCGCGGGCTCTCGCCCGTATCCATCTGACGAACGAGACCATCGGCGCACAATCGACGCCACCAACCCGGCCGGCCCGGCAGCCCAGGTCCGGGTAGCCGAACTGTGAGGGCGACAGCCGACGCCGTTTCGCGGCGGCTGGTACACACCGCTCGCCCCGGTGGCGCTGGGCGTGCGGCGACACAACGCCGGTCGTAATGCATTCCACCCGCGCGCCAAGCTCCCCGCGTCGGTTCTCGTTTGCCACGTGCCAGCGCTGCTGCCCTTCCATGGTCGCGGTGACACGCGACGACGAGTCAGCTCATCGCAACGCTGACGTCGTGTCCCTTTTCCTCGATGGGTTCGATCACGCCGTTGCGGAAGTCAGCCTTGGGGACTTCACCGTCGGCGTGGATGCGTACCTCCACCGTGACGCTGGCAGTACCCGCTTTGTCGCGTAGCCACGACAGGGCACGTTGAAGGTCGAAGATACCGTCTTTGTCGAACCTGGCGCTGATGTTTGCGACCCGGATAACGTCGGCCGGTGGCCGGTGGTTGCCGTCGTCCTTCTTGCCTCCAGGTGTGTCTGGTGACTGCTGATCGTCAGGCTTCTGCTCACCGCCTTGCCCATTGGTGTCGGTGTCGGTCGGCTGGACTTGGCTAGTGCAGGATTCGTGTGCGTAGTCAACCGACAGCAGCACCGCGTCATCAGACAGGTCAATTTCGTCGATGGGCAGGTGTTCGCCGATGCGGACGAGGCTTCCGGGGCGTAGCGCCATTGTATCGGTGTGCCGTACGAGTCCAATGGCGTAGCCGGCGTCGGAGGCGGCGACTGCTTCGGAGATCGCGCCGGCGATCGCCTTGCGGTCCCAAAGCTTGGTGAACTCGAAGTAGCTGTAGAACCAGTCGACAAGGTCGGCGCAGGAAACCATGTTCCGGTCGGGCCCAAGCCCGGCCAGGGTGACCAGCTTGGCGGCCGTCAGCTTGGTGAAGACGTGCGCTTCCAGCGCGGAGACCACCCGCTCGTGGAGCGACCGGCCTGCGGTCACCATCGTGCGCAGGTCGAGCGGGGTCATCGTGAACGGGGCTGCGCCGCCACTGCGGTCTCGCAGCGGAACGCAAACTGTGCTGTATGACTTGGCGATCGCCGCTCGGGCGTTGCGAAGGGTCGTGGATGCTTTCTCGGCGAGTTCTTCGAGTTGTTCGACGCTGAACCCGTACCTGGCGTGGGCGCCGCTGAGCACCGACGCGGCCATGTGCTGGCGTATGTTGTGGCGGGCCTGGTCGAACTGGGCACTGTCGGGTAGGGCCAGGGCGAGGCCGTTGCGGTAGCGACGTGGGCTGCCCCCGGCGGCGTCTTCGACGAACTTGACGAGTGGTTGGCTGTGCTGAGACCAGTCCGGGTGCAGGTAGGCCACCGTGAAGTGGGGCCGCGCGTCATCGATCGCGTCAGGACTCGTCGGCCAAAGCGAGACTCCGCGCGTGCCTCGCAGGGTAACGTCGAGTTCCCCGCGTATCCGTTCGAGAATCTCTGAGGTGTCGTACTTGTTCGCCTCGTCACGAACCAGCTTCGCAAGATTCGGTGTGGGCTCGAACCGGTAGCGGCGGCCAGTGAAGTGCAAGTATAGGGCCTCCTCGCGCAGGTCGGTGAGCGCCGTCACGATCACGTTGCGGTCCAAGCCGGGCGTGAGCAGCGCTGTGATGAGGTCGGGCTGCAACACGCCCCGATCTTCACCCTGCCGAGCACCGAAGCTGTACAGCATCACCGCCGTAGCCGCGCGCGTACCGACCGCGAGTTGGGCAATCGTCGCGTTGTCCGCACCAAGCTGCCGGTCGACCTTCTTGGCACCAGCGCCGTCAGATGTGATGTCGCTGGCCACCACCGAGGTGTACTGGTCACGCTCGCCGACCTGAGTGAAGAACGCGCTGCGCGTGGCCGCGTCGCTCAGGTCAATGTCTCCCGGGCCGATCAGCGGTGCCGCGTTGCCCTTGCGGTTCCACAGCGCATGCACCGCCGACGCGAGAAACTGCAGCGCTCCGCGGGTGCGCTGGTACGACGGGAGCGAACCCCACCGGTGGTACATCAGATCCAGCAGTTCCGGGTGGAACGGGTACGACGCGCGGATCCGCGCCTCCAGCCGCTCCGCTTCACCGTCGACCTCGCGGCGGGCCTGCTCGGAGTCTGCCGCGGCTCGCAACTGGCGCCGTGCCAGCTCTGCGAAGGTATGCGCGACCTCGTCGTGGACCTTGGTGTCGCCGATGTCCTTGAACAGGCGTCGCTGCACGACACGCAGCACCTCGTCGCCCGAGACCGGCTCACGCTTGGCGTCGATGCGAGACACGAGCTTGTCCAGGTCAGCGAGGAGACCTTCGGCGCCGACTGCCTCGCCGGCACTGGCCTGCAGGCTGTACACCATCGCCGCCCGCGGGTGGGTGTTGATGGCCTCGGTCAGCGCCTGCACGAACAGCATCGCCTGGCGTCCGGCGGTAGAGTCGCCTTCCTCGATCGCCATTGCCTTCTCGATGTAGACCAGCACCTCATCGAGCAGGACCAGTGTCGGGCCATCGCCGAGGACCTGCCGTAGCACGGCCCCACCGGGCGCCGACCCGGTCCGGTCATGCTCGGCCACCCGCTCGAACCGACGGAGTTGCGCGGCCAGTTCGCCCCACAGGGTGTGGGTGGTCACGCCGTTGGTGGTCATCGGCGTGAGCCGGTCCAGCTCCTCGCCGGAAAGCACCGCCACCTGCATCGCGCCCGGATCCGGCAATTCGGCCAGCGTCGAGTCACCATCCTGCGCGGCCTGCCGGTCCCGGGCCAGGTGCAGCAGGCCCACCAGGCTGTGGCTCTTCCCCCCACCGAACGGGGTGCGAAGTTGCAGCACGCGGGAGCCCGCCCCACCACACAGCACGGTCATCGTGTCCGAAAGCAGCTCCCGCATCTTCTCCGTCATGTAAGTTGCGGCGAAGAAGTCGCGAGGATCGCGATACACCTTCGCGATGTCGGTGCTTCGCCGGAAAACCCGGGCCAGGTTGACCGCATAGGTGCCCATGTCCAGCGAGCCGGAAACGATATCGTCGTGCGGATGGGCCACCTGCGTCCACGGGGCCAACCGGTACGCCGTACCTGCCACACTCACTCCTGTCGGTTCCACTAGCTTCTCGATCTACACCATGACCGTGTCGTCGACGAGACTCCGCCACGACACCAGCAATGTCTCCGCAGCCAGCGCCTCCCGGCTCTTTGTCGACCCGTTCGTCGACCGCAGCGCCTTCCCGGCCAGCGCCTGCACCACCTGCCGCAACTGCCCCGGATCCGGCTGCGCTTTCACCAGGAATTCTCTCAGGCTCGCCGGACGGTGCTCCGCCCGCCACAGCAACGCGTGCACGACATCGATCAGATCCGCAGGCTTACCCGTCTCGACGTCCGGCAACCCGAGTCGCTCATCCTTGCCGCGATCTTGGTAATCGCGCAGGCCAATCGTGCCCTTCACCTTTGACACCGGCGGATTCCCCCGACCAGTCATGCCACCCAGACCATCAAGATCCGCGCCACACATACGCGCCAGGTTGTTCGCCTCATCGAAGGCAACCGGCAGATATCCGTATGAGTACTGCGCCGCGACGTAGAATCGCGTCGCGCTATCCGCCCCCGCGATCGACCCGAAGATCGCATCGAGGACGCGTGTCTGAACGGTGTCAAGGAACCGTTCTGCAGGCAGTTCGTCGCCGTTGTCCTGCTCCACTCGCTCATACCTGGTCAATGCGTGCAGACCAGCACCCACCGTTGCGATGACGAGATCGGCGCCCGTGACACCGACCTGTTCGAGTCGTGTTAGACGCTCATCGACAATCTTGTCGAGAAGGCTGAGCACCTCGGACTCACTGCCCACACCGGCGTCAGGGTGACGTTTGCGTGCTACTAGAAAGATCGACGATGCGAGCGCCGCACTGCCTTGCCCTCGTGCGCGTTCACGCATCTCGGTGTCCAGCGGCCATGCTTCGGTGATCATGAATCCCGAACGGCGAAGCGAATCGATCAGACTTGCCCAGCCCGATGTCGTCTTGTGACCGTACACGCAGACCATCGGCGCCCCAGGTTTGAGAATCCGGTGGGCTTCACGGAACGCTTGCAGCATCAAATCCTCATAGAAGGCACGTGCTGCAGCCCGGTTACCTGCGTGGCGAT
>Ga0075421_100007715_pt1 | contig 13180 bp, 7 predicted proteins | sample SoiMetdeltSBSDD5_FD_75292 | JGI IMG/M metagenome (GOLD analysis project Ga0075421, IMG submission 75292) | Bulk soil microbial communities from a Populus tree surrounding site in Tennessee, USA - Soil MetaG P. deltoides SBSDD5 | ecosystem: Environmental > Terrestrial > Soil > Tree plantation... | reverse complement strand
GACCCGCCGGCGGCCGCCGCTGCCGCCGAGCGCGCGCTGAAGATCGATCCGCAGTTCGCGGATGCAGAGTTGTTCCTGGCCGAGCTGGATCTCGACAACACGCGATACCCCGAGGCGCGCGAACGAATCGACCGCGTGTTGGCCTCCAATGCCGGGCACCTCGATGCGCGCGCGCTGCTGGCGGCCATCGGCTACGTGCGCGGCGACAAGGCGCTCTACGACGCGGAAGTCGCGCGCGTACTGGCGATCAATCCGGCCTTTGGCGAGGTCTACCGAGTCGCCGGCGATCTTGCCGCACGCAACTACCGGTTTGACGAGGCGGTGGCGCTCGCGCGACGGGGCATGACGCTCGATCCCACCAACATTCGCGCGGCGAGCGACCTCGGTCTTCATCTGATGCGCACCGGCGACGAGGCGGAGGCGCGTCGTGTCCTGGATCGCGCGTTCAAAGTATTTCCATTCGACCAGGTCACGTACAACCTGCTCGCGCTGCTCGACAAGCTGGAAAAGTTCGAGGTCGTTCAGGAAGGGGACCTGATCTTCAAGTTCCATCCGGATGAGGGCAAGGTCCTGCGCGAATACGCGATTCCGCTCGCGCAGGATGCGCTGAAGAAACTCTCGGCGGCCTATCAGTTCACGCCGAAAGGGCCGATTCTGATCGAGATCTTTCCCGTGCACGACGACTTCGCCGTCCGCAACCTGGGTCTTCCAGGGCTCGTCGGTGCTCTCGGCGCGTGCTTCGGTCGCGTCGTGAGCATGGACTCGCCGAAAGCCAGGCCGCCGGGATCGTTCTCGTGGCAGGCCACGCTCTGGCACGAGCTGGCGCACGTCATTACGCTGCAGATGTCGAATCAGCGCGTGCCGCGCTGGCTGACGGAAGGCGTGTCGGTCTACGAGGAAGGCCGCGCCCGGCGTGAATGGGGCGGCGAAATGGAAATCCCGTTCGCGTTGGCGATCGAGCGCGGGCAAGTCCTCAAGCTCAAGGATCTGAACTCGGGATTCACCAAGCCGGACACGATTGCGCTCGCCTACTACCAGGCTTCGCTCTTCGTCGAGCACATCGTCAAGACGCACGGCGACGCGGCGCTTCGATCGTTGGTGCGCGTGTACGGCGAAGGCATCGAGGGCGATGCGGCGATCACCAAGGGCCTTGGCGTATCGATCGATCAACTTCAGGGCACCTTCGACAAGATGTTGGAGCAGCGATTCGCGCCGCTTCGCGCGGCGCTTCGTGACCAGTTGAAGCCGACGGAAGCTGCGGGTGCGGACCTCCCGTCGTTGAAGCTGGCGGCTTCGCAGCGTCCCGGCAGCTACCGCGCGCAGCTCACGCTCGGCGCCGCGCTTGCGAAACAGGGGGACAAGGCGGCATTCGAGTACCTCGAAAAGGCTGCGGCCCTCATTCCAACAGCGATCGGCAACGAGAGCCCGCACGCCATCATGGGGCGCCTTGCCGAGCAGCTTGGCGATCCAGCGCGCGCGATGGCCGAGTACCGAGCGCTTCTTGCGGTCGACGGGACTGCGATCGAGGCCGCCCGGCGCCTTGCCGAGCTCTCCGCGAAGGCGGACGATCAGAAGTCCCTCGCCCTTGCCCACGCTCGCATCGTCGAGCTCGATCCGTTCGACGCCGGGAGCCACACGGGGTTGGGCCGGCTGGCGCTGCGATCGAAGGATCCTGTTGTCGCAACCCGTGAGTTCAAAGTTGCGCTGGCGATCGGCCCTGCCGATCGAGCGTCGGCACACTGCGACCTCGCCGAGAGTTATCTCCTCGCAGGCCGCGCTGCCGAAGCAAAGCGCGAAGCGCTGGCCGCACTTGAAATCGCTCCGAGCTTCGAGCGGGCACAGGAGCTGCTGCTCAAAGCCATCGACGGCGGACAATGAGAGGCGCCCGACTGCTTCCGCTCGGGGTCATTAGCCTCGCGCTCCTGACATGGAGCGGAAGTGACGCGCAGAGCCCGGGGCCAAGAGATTCGCGGTTTGCTGGGTTGGAGTGGACGTTCGCGCGCATCCGGTATCAGGGATCGAAGCTGCCTGGCTTATCGGGCTGCGATACGTACGACGAGTGCTGGACGATCGACTATCCTGCGGCCGAACAGAACCTTTCGCGGCGCGTCAGGACCGTGACGGCCATCGAGGTCAACGATCCGGTGGTCATCGACCTCGACGATCCCGCGCTCTGGACCTATCCGTGGCTGTATCTGGTCGAACCTGGCACATGGATTCCCACGGATGCTGAAGTGCAAACGCTGCGCGAGTTCCTGCTGCGCGGCGGAACGTTGACGTTCGATGATTTTCACGGCCACATCGAGTGGGCCAATCTCGAGCGGCAAATGAAGCGGATCTTTCCCGATCGGCGAATCGTCGATCTTCCGCCGGAGCACCCCATCTTCAACTGTTTCTACAGGCTGGACGAGTTTCCGCAGACGCCGGGTCTCGGATCGTTTCTCGCTGGTCGTACTTGGGAGAAGGGTGGATTCGTGGCGAAGCTGCGCGCCATCGAAGATGACAACGGCCGCGCGATGGTCCTGATCAACTTCAATACCGACATGGGCGACGGGTGGGAGTGGTCGAACGCGGCTGAATATCCCGGGTACGTCCGGTATACCGCGCAGGCGTACCGGATGCAGATCAACGAGATTGTCTATTCCCTCACGCATTGATGAATCCAAGTGATGTCCGGTCGACACCGGACGTGGAAAGTTCCGAACGCGACATCGCGGCGGTTGCGGCCCGTGTCGCGACCAGCCGCAGCCGCATCCTGAGCGAGATCCGCAAGATCATCGTCGGGCAGGATCACGTGATCGATCAGGTCCTGATCGCGCTGTTCACGGGTGGGCACTGCCTCCTGACCGGCGTGCCGGGTCTGGCCAAGACGCTGCTCATCAAGACGGTGGCGCAGATTCTCGACCTGTCGTTCAAGCGCATTCAGTTCACGCCTGACCTGATGCCGGCAGACATTACCGGCACCGAGGTGCTCGACGAACAGGACGGACACCGCACGCTGCGCTTCGTGACCGGGCCGATCTTTGCGCAGATCATCCTCGCCGACGAGATCAACCGCACGCCGCCAAAGACTCAGGCGGCGCTGCTCGAAGCGATGCAGGAGTACCACGTGACCGCGGCCGGTCGGACGTATCCGTTGGACCGGCCGTTCTTCGTGCTCGCGACGCAGAATCCGATTGAGCTGGAAGGCACGTATCCGCTGCCGGAAGCGCAGCTCGATCGGTTCATGTTCAACATCGTGATGACGTATCTCTCCGAGGATGAGGAGGTGCGCGTCGTGACGCAGACGACCGGCGTGCTCGGAGAAGGACCGTCACAAGTGCTGAGCGGGGCCGAGATCCTCGAAATTCAGCAGCTGGTCCGTCAGGTCATCGTCGCGGAAGAGATCGCCCGCTATGCGGTGAGACTCGTCGACGCGTCCCGGCCGGGACGTCAAGGAGCGCACGGGTTCGTCAACGATTGGGTGAAGTGGGGCGCCGGACTGCGCGCGTCACAGGCGCTGATTCTCGCCGGCAAAGCGCGCGCGCTCATCAACGGCCGGTATCACGTGTCGATCGCGGACATCCAGGCGCTGGCCCTTCCGGTGCTGCGCCACCGCATCATCGCGAATTTTTATGCGGAGTCGGAGCGAGTGACGTCCGACACGCTGGTCGACCGCCTCCTCGAAGCGGTTCCCATCCCGAAGAGCGGTTTGTAGCCATGGCCACCCCGACACACGCTCGCGATCTTCGATTTCTGGACCCGGCAATCATTGCGTCGCTGGGGACGATGGAGCTGAAGGCGCGAACGGTCGTCGAGGGGTTCATTGCCGGGCTTCATCGCAGTCCGTACAAGGGCTTCAGCGTCGAGTTTGCCGAGTATCGCCAATACCTGCCCGGCGACGATCTGTCCACGCTCGACTGGAAAGTGTACGCGCGAAGCGATCGCCACTACGTCAAGAAGTACGAGGAAGAGACGAACGTCGAGTGTCATCTGCTGGTGGACGTCAGCGCGTCGATGGGCTATCGGGGCGCCGCGCCGATGAGCAAGCTCGAGTACGGATCGGTGCTTGCCGGATCGCTCGCGTTCCTGATGAATCGGCAGCGCGATGCCAGCGGCTTGATTGCGTTCGACGAGCGAATCGTTCTGCGCCTGCCAGCGAGCGCGCGCAAAGGGCACCTGCACAGCGTTCTGCTCGCGCTTGAAGGGTTGGCGCCCGGACGACGATCTGATGTGGGACGGCCGCTGCATCAGCTTGCTGAGGCGCTCGTTCGGCGAAGCCTGGTCGTGCTGATTTCGGATCTGCTCGACGATCCCGAGCCGATCGTGAAGGGGCTCAAGCATCTCCGGTTTCGCGGCACGGATGTGGTGGTCTTTCAGATTCTGGATCCCAACGAGCTGACTTTCCCGTTCCGCGCCTCGTCGCGCTTCACCGATCTCGAGAGCGCGGAAACCATCACTGCCGATCCCGAGCGCATCCGGGCTGCGTACCTGCAGGAACTTGGAGGGCTGCAGCAGCGCTACGAGCGCGAGCTGCGTAGCGCCGGGATTGATTTCGTTCGGCTGGACTCCTCCAAGCCGCTCGATTTTGCGCTGCTGACATACCTCGCCGCGCGAGCGAGGCGGCAATGACACGCATGTCCTGATCATGTCGTTTCTCTATCCTGCATTCCTGATCGGGGCATTGGCCATCGCCATTCCGGTGATCCTGCACCTGCTCCGGCGCGAGGTCGCCACGGAAGTCCCCTTCACGGCAGTTCGGTTGCTGCGGCGATCGCCGGTCGAGCGGACGCATCGCCGTCGGCTGCGAGACATCCTGTTGCTTGCGGCGCGCGTCGTTGCCCTGCTGCTGCTCGCGCTCGCGTTCGCTCGGCCGTACGTTCAAGGGGCGTCACCTGCCTCCGTCTTGGTGGTGGCACTCGATCGGTCCTACAGCATGGGGGGCACAGAACGATTTGAACGCGCGAAGGCGTTGGCTCGATCCGCAATCGATGGCGCACGCAATGTCGAACGTGTGAGCCTCGTCGCGTTTGACGATCGCGCAGACGTGCTATCGGAGCCGGGAAGCGGCGGAGAAGCACGTGCCGCGCTCGAACGGGTTACTCCGGGCTATGGTGGAACGCGGTATCCGGCGCTCTTCGCCAAAGTCGCCGAGATTGCCGACGGAGCAAACGGCAGGCTTGTCGTCGTCACCGACCTACAAGCGAGCGGCTGGTCCCGGTCTGGAGCGACCGCGCTGCCACCGGGCTGGGAGATGGAGGTTCAGGACGCCGGCCCTGCGCCTGACAACCTCGCCGTGACGGCGGTGAACATCCAGAACGCTCGGGTTGCCGTCTCCATCCGCAACTCGGGCCAGGCAACAAAGGCCACGCGCGTGCGTTTGGACCTGAACGGCCGGACCGTAGCCGAATCCAGCGCGACGCTCGCACCTGGAACGAGCGCGAGTGTGCCGATCGCGTGGCGGCCGGCAGCGTCCGGCGCGTTGAGCGCGATTGTCGAGGATCCCGGCGGCCTTGCCGCCGACAACGCGCGACACGTTTTGCTCGGCGCTCGCAGCGCAACGCGGGCGCTGGTCCTGACGAATGGTGGACAGGGAGGACTGTACGTCTCGCGTGCGCTCGAGACGTCAGCCGGCGAAGAAGGCGCTGTCGAAGCGGATCTCGTAACGGGGTCGCGATTGTCCGACATGTCAGCGGAGGAAATCGCGAATCATCCGGTGATCATTCTTCTGTCAACGCGGAACTTCGACCGTCGCGCAAGGGAGCAGGTCGTAGCACACATCAGGCGAGGGGCGGGACTGTTTGTCGCGGCGGGGGCGGACGTCGATCAGTCGGTGGTCGCGGCACTGACCAGCTGGCAACCACCCTTCTCGGCGATCGAGGAGGGCGGTCAGCCGTTGACGCTGGCGGCGACCGACCCACGGCATCCCATCTTCCGTCCCTTCGGCACGCTTGCGGCGAATCTGGGCCAGGTTCGCTTCGCGCGCACGTGGCGCGTTCAGCCGGACGGCTGGTCGGTCGTGGCGAGATTCTCGAACGGTGTGCCCGCGCTCCTGGAGCGTTCGTTCGACGAGGGCCGGGTGGTGCTGTTCGCTTCGGACCTCGATCGTCGTTGGAATGATATGCCCCTTCACCCGGCGTTCGTCCCATTCGTCATCGAATCGGTGAGGCACGCAGCCGGGTCTCGACGGCAGATTCGCGAGTACACGGTGGCCTCCGCCCCGCCCGGCACCGGTCCCGGCCCCGGGGTATTCAAGACGACGGACAACCAGGAAGTGGCGGTGAACGTCGATCCTGAGGAGGGAGACACGGGCCGGATTACCCGGGAGATCTTCGCCGACCGTGTCCAGAAAAGCCCCCCCGGAGGCGGCCAGGCGGTCGCCGTTCAGGCGCGACAGGCTGAGGCCCGGCAAAACTACTGGCAATACGGACTGCTGGTGATGATTGCCGCGCTGGTGGCAGAATCATTTGTAGGGCGATCTTGATCGAGTCCACCCCCCCGCGTGACCAGTTGCAGGCGCTGCTGGACGCCGTCAGGCGTCGATGGCGTGCCTCGGTCGCACTCGCGGCAGTGGGGCGGTCGTTCCTCATTGCCGGCGTCGTCCTGTCAATCGTCTTCCTCCTGACCCGGTTCCTCACACTGGGCGATGGATCGTTGCTGGTGGTCGTCGCGTCCGCGCTGGCAGTAATACTCGCGGTCGCGGGAACGTTCGCGTGGCGCATCGGGCGTGGCCCGACCAATCGCCGCCTCGCCCGGTTCATCGAGGAGCGCACATCGCAAACCGAGAAACCGTTTGACGACTTGCTTGTGAGCGCTGTCGATCATGCGAATGCCGACGTCAGCGCAGCACCAGGCAGCGGTTTCCACGATCTCCTGATCGCAACCGCCGCCCGTCGTCTCGACAGCATCGGGCCTGGCGCGATTGTCACGTCGCGGGAACTCAGGAAGAGTGCACTCCAAGCCGTGGCAGGCACGGCGGTGCTGGCGACGGCATTGGGGCTCGCCTGGCCGCAGCTGGTTCGTGCCTCGGAAGCGGCGTGGATTGCGCTCCTTCCGCATTACATCCACGTTCAGGTCATGCCAGGCGACATGCGGGTCGCCGCAGGACACTCGCTGACCATTCGTGCTTCGGTGACTGTTGGGGGCAGGGAACTCAGCCGTTTCACGCCGACTTTGACGGTCAGTGCCGGCGACGAACAGCGCACGGTGCCGATGGGAACGGAAGGCACCCAGTATCAATTCCGTTTCGAGTCGGTCGATCGAACATTCCGTTATCGAGTGGCGGCGGGCTCCGCGCGATCCGACGAGTACACGGTCACGGCCCTCTTTGCACCGCGCGTCGAGCGCATCGACCTGCGCTACGAGTACCCCTCGTTTACGGATCAGCAGCCGCGCGAAGAGCGCGACGGCGGAGATATCTACGCGCCCGCTGGCACCAAAGTGCAGGTTCGCGTTCATACGGATAAGACCATCGACACCGGTCAGCTCGCGCTCGGCGGCGCGAAAGTCGTGTCGCTGCAGCGAACGGCGGAGCGGATGCTCGAGGGGGAATTGGTCCTGACGAGGGACGACTCATATCGCGTTGGTCTGACCGACAGCGATGGTCTGCGTTCGTCTGACGACACCGAGTACTTCATTCGGCTCATGGACGACCGTCCGCCCGACGTTCGCATCCTCCGGCCGGCGGGCGATCAGCAGATCACGCCGCTCGAGGAAGTGGCGATACAGGCACGGGCCGATGACGACTACGGGATCTCGCGATTCGAATTGGTATACGCCGTTGCAGGGCGCGAGCCGAAAGTTATTCCATTGACCGCGCGCGATGGAGGTTCGGGCACGGCACGTCTGGGCAGTTACATTCTGGCGGCGGAGGACTTGCGCGTACAGCCGGGCGACGTGATCTCGTACTACGCGCGCGCCCGCGATATCGGACGCGGCAAGCGGCCGAGCGAAACGCGCAGCGACATGTTCTTCCTCGAAGTGCGTCCGTTCTCCGAAGAGTTCGTCAGCGCCCAGAGCCAGAGCGTCCCCGGCATGTCCGGCGACCAAATCGAGAATCTGATCACCGCGCAGAAGGAAATCATCAACGCCACCTGGAATATCGAGCGTCGGGCGGCAGCGGGCGCCGGACGGTCGGCGAGCGATATCGCCGCGCTCGCGGATGCGCAGGCCGAGCTCAAAGGCCGCGTCGAGCAGATCGCGATGCAGAATGCGCGGGGGCGTGGGCGTGGTGCTTTCCGCGTCGAGCCGCAATTCGCACCGCCGCGTCAGCTGCGTTCCGCGCGTGCGGGGCAGGACCCGGTAGGCACCGCCATCTCCGCCATGGGACGTGCCGTCGATCAGCTTCAGGACAAGCGTCCTGGTGATGCACTCGCGCACGAGATGGCCGCGCTTCAAGGCTTGCTGCAGGCGCAGGCCGAGATCCGCAGGCGGGAGGTCGCACAGCAATCGGGCGCCTCTGCCGGGGGCTCGGGTCGGCAAGGGCAGGATCTGTCGGCGCTCTTCGATAAGGAACTGCAGCGGCAACAGCGGACGAACTACGAGTCCCGCTCGCAGGTTGACGAACGTCAGGAACAAAAGGGCGACACTGCCCTCGACCGCATCCGCGAGCTCGCGCGCCGGCAGGAAGAACTGAGCAAGCGGCAGCGCGAATTGGCGAACCGATCGTTGCCGGCGGAGGAGCGGAAACGGCAGCTCGAGGAGCTCACACGCGAGCAAAACGCGCTTCGAGCGCAGGCCGACGAGATGGCTCGTCAGAATAATAGCGGCGACATGCGCGGCGCCTCGGAGCGGATGCGGAGCGCTGCAACCGAGCTCGAACGTCAGGATCCCGGGTCGGCCGCAGATCGAGCGGCTCAAGCGGCCGAATCGCTCCGCCAGCTCGAGCAGCAGATGCGCAGTGACAGTCCCGAGGGGCGTCAGCGCGCGGCCGGCGAGCTACGTATGGAAGCGCAGCAGATCGCGAGTGAGCAGCGGCGCATTGCGAGCGAAGCCGGGCGCCTCGAGCGCGGCACTGGCGCCGCCGACGCTGACGGCTGGCGGCGGCTGGCCGGTGAGAAGGACAAGTTAGCGGACCGAGTTGAAGACCTCCAGCGATCCGCAGGGCAACTGGCGTCCGGCCAGAAACAGGCCGATGGAAATCAAGCGACGGACACGGCCCGTGAGCTGCAGCAGCAGCGCATTGCCGATCGTATGCGCGAAGCGGCCGCGGAAATGCGCGCGGCGGCCGGCGCAAAGCCAGGCACGCAAAGCCGTGATCTGGCGACGCGCGAACAACAAATCGCGCGCGATCTCGATCGAGCCGTCGATCGACTGAATACCGGAAACGATCGCGCCGAAGACCTGTCACGCGAACTCGATCAGGCCCAGGCGCTCAGGAACCGCCTCGATAGCCTCGAGCGACGGCTTCGTGAAGCCGAAGCGAAAGAGTCTAGCGGCCGCAGTGGCTCACCCGGCGGACGCAATTCCGCTGACCAGAACGGCAAGGAGCTTCAGCAGCTTCGCCAGGAGTACGCGAAGGAGCTTCAGCGGACGCGTGAAGCCTTGTCCCGGCTCGAACGTGGTACGCCAGGTTCCGGCCTCGGCGGCATCTCTCCTGAGGGCCACGAGTGGAGCGTCACCGACCAGGGCACGGAGGCCTTCAAGCAGGACTTCTCGCAGTGGCAGTCCCTCAGAAAGGACGTCGATTCCGCCCTGGAACGGTACGAGGCGTCGATCATCTCGCGTGCGTCGCGGAAGAGTCTGCAGGATCGGTTGAGCGGCGGCGGCAGCGATCGCGCGCCCGACGCCTACAGGAGGCTCATCGCCCGCTACTATGAGTCGCTCGCGCGAAAGAAGTAGGCGCGCGTGTCCTTCGCCAATCCTCTCCCATGGTGGGCGCTCGGCTTCGTGCTTGCCGCAGCTGCCGCGGTGTCCTGGCTCGCCTATAGCCGCTGGACACTGAGTCCCGTACGCCGCGCCGCGCTGGTCCTGCTGCGCTTTGTCACGCTCACCGCGCTCGTCGTCTTTCTGATGCGGCCGGTCGCTCGGAGCGGCGAGGCCGACGGCAAGGACGCCGTCGTTCCGATTCTCGTCGATATCTCGCGCAGCATGAGCATCGAAGACGCGGGCCGCGGCGTGCGCCGCATCGATCGGGCGCGACAGATTCTCACCGATCAACTGGCACCGACGCTCGGCTCTCGTTTCACCGTCGAGATTCTTGGCTTTGGCGAATCGTTGGCGCCGGTTGCGCCGCCGCAGTTGTCCGCGTCCGCCAGACGAAGCGATCTCGCGACGGCGCTTTCAATGCTCCGCGACCGCTATCGCAACCGCGCCGTAGCGGGGATTGTTCTTCTGTCAGATGGAGGAGACACGAGCGGCGCAGCCGAGCGTGCGGCCGACGGGCTGCCGCCGATCTTTGCGTTCGGTGTCGGCGCTACGGTGCCGGGCACGGACCGCGAAATCCTCAGCGTCACCGCAGCCGAGCAAGTTCTCGACGGCTCACGCGTGGATCTCGCGGTGTCTGCCGTCGCTCACGGGCAGGAACGTTCGCCGATCGAGCTGCGCCTGCTCGAAAACGGCCGGCCGATCGACGTGCGACGAGTGCAGCCCGCGGCCGACGGCGTGCCGATCCGCGAGGTCTTTCAGGTTACGCCCGGTAAATCAGCGCCCACTGTGTATACAGCCACGATCCCGACGGCACCGGGCGAGTTGGTGCCGGAAAACAACTCACGCAGCGTCCTCGTCCAGCCACCATCACGTACTCGCCGCGTGTTGCTCGTCGAAGGCGCTCCCGGCTTCGAGCACAGCTTCCTCAAGCGCGCGTGGGCGACCGATCCGGGCCTCGAGATTGACTCCGTTGTCCGTAAGGGCAAGAACGAGCAAGGCGCCGATACGTTCTACATTCAGGCTGGCAGGGGCCGCGCCGAGACGCTGACCGGTGGCTATCCTGCCAATCGTGAGGCGCTGTTCGCGTACGATGCGCTCGTGCTGGGGAACGTCGAGGCACATCACCTGACACGGCCGCAGCTCGAAGCCACGCGTGCGTTTGTTGGCCAGCGCGGTGGTGGGTTGCTCGTGCTTGGTGCTCGCTCCTTTCTCCGCCAGGGTCTCGGCGACTCGGTCCTCGAAGAGGTGCTGCCGCTCGATCTGATTGACCGCGGCAGTGGCGTCGTGCCGGCCGCCTCCTCCGGATCGTCGGCGAGCGGCGGGGAAGGGGCCACGCTGCGCGGAACCAATCGCGTGACGCTAACTGCGGACGGCGAGTCTCATCCAATCATGCAGCTTGCTCCGACGCTCGAAGACACGCGCAAACGCTGGGACGCGCTGCCTGCGCTGGCCGCCACTGCGACGCTTGGCGCTCCTCGTGCCGGCGCCAGCGTGTTAGCCGTCACGAGCGGCGCAGGTGGCACTGCGCGGCCGCTGGTGGCCGTGCAGCGCTTCGGCGAAGGCCGGGCGATGGTGTTCACGGGTGAGGCCTCCTGGCGTTGGCGCATGATGATGCCGGCAACGGACCGCGCCTACGACACGTTCTGGAAACAGGCTGTCCGCTGGTTGGCGATCGCGGCCAGCGATCCGATTCAAATCACCACGCCGCATGCGGCGGTCCCAGGGGATCCCCTACCCATCAAGGTGTTTGCCAGGGACGCCGCATTCGAGCCGCAGGCCAATGTGACCGTGAACGTCCACGTCACTTCGCCTGACGGCAAGTCCCAATCGATCGAAGCCGTGCCCGATGAAGCTTCCGAGGGTCCGGGCCATTACGTGGCGACCGTCACGCCTGCCGCCGGTGGCATCCTGAAGGTATCCGCCGACGCGCGACGCGGGTCAACGCCGCTCGGCTCTTCCAGCACCTCGGTGCTGGTTGGCGGGGTGGATACCGAGATGGCGGACCCGCGCCTCAACCAGCAGCTCCTCCAACGCCTCGCCGCCACGTCAGGCGGCCAGATGCTCTCCGAAGCACAAATTGACGCGCTTCCGGCTATCCTGAAAGGGTCGGTCCCAACGGCGCTGATGACGAGGCGCGATCTGTGGCACACCGGCTGGTCGTTTGCCGCGATCCTCGGTCTTCTCGCAGCCGAATGGATCCTGAGGAGACGATGGGGTTTGAGATGAATGCTGCGCGACGAATGCATGCGATTGGATTCGCCGCCCTGCTGTTTCTGCTCGCGCTCGCGCTGCCGCGTTCTGCCGCTGCCGATGAACGCTACGCCTTGATCGTCGCTGGCGCAAGCGGCGGTCAAGAGTACGCCGACCAGTACGCTGCCTGGACGCGCGAGCTGTCGTCGATCCTCGTCGATCGCATGAAGATGGCTCGCGACAAGATTAAGGTGCTCGACGATCGCGGCGATGCCGCCACTGCGGCGACGGCGTCCAATGTTCGCCAGCACCTGACCGCGATTCGCCGCGCGATGACTCGCGACGACCTCCTCCTCGTCGTCCTGATCGGGCACGGCACGTACGACGGCGTGGACGCGAAGTTCAACCTTGTCGGCGCCGACCTCGAATCCGCACAATGGGCGGAGCTCCTCACCAGTCTTCCCGGCCAGGTCGTCATCGTCAACACTTCATCGGCGAGCTTCCCGTTCATCGAGCGCTTGAGCGGCGACCGTCGCGTCGTGATCACGGCAACAGATTCGATCGCGCAGCGCTTCGACACCGTGTTCCCTGAGTTCTTCATCAAAGCGTTTCAAGGGGACACCGCCGATATCGACAAAAACAGCCGTATTTCTATCTGGGAGGCGTTTGCCGCGGCAACTGGCGAAGTGCGCCGCTACTACCAGCGCCGCGGTCAGCTTTCGACCGAGCGGGCATTGATCGATGACAACGGCGATGGCGTGGGTGGGGACGCCGCCGACAGCAAATCCGAGGATGGTTCTCGGGCCAGCCACGTCTATCTCGACCGGCCGCTTCCCGGCGCTGCGCCCACCGACGAGGTGCTCGTCAAGCTGCTGCAACGACGTAACGCAATTCAGGGAGAGCTGGAAGAACTGAAGATCCGTCGCAGCTTCCTGAAACCGGACGAGTATCAGAAGGAGTTCGAGCGTCTGATGGTGGAGCTCGCGCGCGTCAATCGTGACGTGCGGGCGCGGGTCAAATCCTAGAGCGAATTGCGCCCTTCCCATCGACGGCGTTCGCTCGTCTCACCGAGCCGCCACATCGCGCCAATGCCGGCACCCGTCGCGAATCCAGCGACGTGCGCCCAGAAGGCCACCCCACCGGA
>Ga0075421_100007711_pt1 | contig 13183 bp, 7 predicted proteins | sample SoiMetdeltSBSDD5_FD_75292 | JGI IMG/M metagenome (GOLD analysis project Ga0075421, IMG submission 75292) | Bulk soil microbial communities from a Populus tree surrounding site in Tennessee, USA - Soil MetaG P. deltoides SBSDD5 | ecosystem: Environmental > Terrestrial > Soil > Tree plantation... | reverse complement strand
GCGGTCGGCATCTGCTGCGCGAAGCTGGGCGAAGCAGAAGTGTTCGCCGCCAACGGCATCGATGACATCCGGCTGCCGTACCCGCTCCATCCCGTCAACGCCGATCGCGTGATCGAGCTTGCCGCCCGTACACGGCTCTCGTTCATCGTTGACGATCTGCGGGTGGCGCGGGAGTGGTCACACGCGCTCGAGCCGCTCGGAGCGAATGGCGGCGTCGATGTCCTGATCAAGGTCGACGTCGGATTCCACCGCTGCGGCATCGATCCCGATCGCGCCGATGCCGTGGACCTGATCGCCAGGATCGCGGAATTGCCGCGCCTGCGTTTCCGCGGACTGTTGAGCCATGCCGGCCATGCATATGGCGCGGCGTCGGAGTCGGAGATTGGCGCGATTGCCGCGGCCGAAGCCCGCCTGTTGCTCGATCTGGCCGCTCGCGCCGGTGCGCTGGGGGTCGTGGTGGAGGAGATCAGCGTCGGCGCGACGCCGTCGACGCGCTTCAGCCTGCAGCAGGAAGGGGTCACCGAGATCCGTCCCGGCAATTACATCTACTACGACCGCACGCAGGTTGGGCTCGGGGCGGCGGACTGGACCGACTGCGCGCTCACCGTGCTCACGCGGGTCGTCAGCACCCCCGCCGCCGACCGCGTGATCTTCGATAGCGGGAGCAAGACGCTCACCAACGATCTCGCGCGTGGATTCGCCGCCGCGCCCGGATACGGCGTCGTCTTCGCCGACCTCGACGCGCAGGCGCCCGATGCGGGACTGGTCGTGGAGCGGCTGTCCGAGGAGCACGCCAACGTCCGCGTGGTCGATGGCCCGTCGCGGCTGCGCACCGGCGATCTCGCGCGCGTGGTGCCGAACCATTCGTGTGTCGTGTCGAATCTGGTCGGCCGGGCGTGGGCGGTTCGCGGCCACCAGGTCGTCGGCGACATCACCATCGATGCGCGCGGGCTGATCACGTAGTAGAATGGCGCTCCCACATGGCCAAGGAACTGCCCGGCGAAGCGCTCGGACTCGTCGAAACCCGCGGACTGGTCGGCATGATTGAGGCCGCGGACGCGATGGTCAAGACCGCGAACGTCCTGTTCGTTGGTTGGCAGAAGGTTGACGCCGGGCTGGTGACGGCCATCGTCCGCGGGGACGTCGCATCGGTCAAGGCGGCCACCGATGCGGGCGCCGCCGCCGCGCGGCGCGTCGGCGAGCTGGTGGGCGTGCACGTCATCCCGCGTCCTGCCGACGGCCTGGACAAGATCTTCCCTATCGACTGACGGTTTTCCTCGGTTTCCGGCGGCGGCGCGCATGCGCCTTGGCGGTCAGCTCGCGCAACGAGGGACCCTCTCCGACGACCAGCAGCGGCTGCGCCGGATCGCGCAGCAGGTTGAAGAACTCGCCGCGTGACGTCCGTGCGTAGACGTCGCGACCGTCGGTGAAAAGCGTCAGCGAGCCCGCCCCGCCGATGGCGTCGAACAGCCGGATGCCAAAACGCGCGCGGAGGGTATCGAGGAGCAGGCGGATCCGCGAGACGGTCAGGCCCTGCCGTCGAAGATCGGCGAGCACCATCAACTCGAGAAGGTCGACCGGCGTGTAGCGCCGTTCGGTGAATCCGCCAGCCGCCGTTGGCTTGGATGCGACCGCCGACTGAAACAACCGACGATTGTCCCACCACTGCAGTTGGCGCGCGGAGAGGCCAGTCAGCGCGGCGACTTCACGAGAGCTGTAGCTGTTCTTGAGCTGCATGACCTCGACTCGGACCGACCGTCAGGCATGATCCGGTCGGCTCGTTACTTGCCCCCCATCGACCCAGCCACCTCGGTTGCGCGCGCGGCGCCGGCAAAGTCCTTGTCGGTAAGCCCGCCTTCGCTGTGCGTGCTGTACGTTAGCGTCACTCGCTTGTAGTTCACGAGGATGTCGGGGTGGTGGTCGGCCTCCTCGGCTTCGAAGCCCAGCCGGACGATGAAGGCAATCGCCGTACGAAAGCCGGCAAACGTGAACGTGCGGCGGATCGCGGCGCCATCCAGCGTCCATCCGGGCAGCGTTTCGAGGCGTTCGGCCGCAGCCCCCGCGTCAATCGTCGCCATGAGGAACAGCATACCTCTGGACCGTCCGGGGTCAGACCCCGCTCGCCGTCGCCGTGGCATCGGCTGACCGCATGGGGTCTGACCCCCGAAAGGGCGCAACGTTCCTGCTAAGTGCTTGAAAAGAGCGACCACGGCACTCCGAGTGGGGTCAGACCCCCGCCAGTGCGAGCCAGTCCAACCCGGTCTTGAGTGGGGTCTGACCCCAGTCGAACTGATGAGCTAACACCGTTGGAACTCCGATTGGCGTTCGGTCGTATGACGGTGTTAATATGTTGAACACTGTTCAACACGCCTGGCCTGGGGGAGATTTGGGAGTCAAAGAACGTCAAGAACGCGATCGCGAGGCTGTCGCCAGGGCGATCCTGGATGCGGCGCGCGCCCTCTTCGTCGCCGAGGGCTATCACAACGTCTCGATCCGCAAGATCGCCGAGCGCATCGAATACAGCCCCGCCGCCATCTACAGCTACTTTCCGAGCAAGGACGACATCTTCTACGCGCTCGCGGAAGAGGGCTTCCATCTGCTCTTCGCGCCGGTCGACGGGCCCTGCGAGGAAGGCGACCTCGTCGACCACATTCGCAGCACTTTCTGGCGCATCTACGAGTTCAGCCGCACGCACCCCGAGTACTTCTCGCTGATGTTCATCGATCGCACGGTGCCGCGCATCAGCAAGGACTGGGAACGCTTCGGGTTCGTCCGCGAAATGAAGCTGCAGATCGGCGCGAAGATTCAGCGCGCCATCGACGCCCGGCACTTTCCCGCCGGCTCGCATCCCGACGCCATCGCGCGCATCTTGATGACCGCGATGTTCGGCGCCGCGATCGGCCGCCTCTGCCAGCGCGCCGTCCCCGGCGAGGATCTCGACGCCCTGGCGCGCGACACGCTCGAAGCCACGCTGACCGGGCTTCGAACCGGCTTTCCGACGACTTACGTTCCCGCGCACGGCTCTGAATCATCGCCGTCCGACGCCATCGAGTGAGGCTCGCCATGACACGTCGCCATCATCATTCATTGCTCTTCGGCAGCGCCGGCGCGGCTCTCGCGCTGACGCTCGCCGCCGTTTCGGCTGGCTGCTCGACCGCTGCCGAGACCGCCCCCGATCCCAGCAAGGCTGCCGATCCGATCGAGGTCGCCGCGGCCGCGATCGAAACCCGATCGATCGATCGTTTTCTCCGCGTCACCGGATCGCTGGTCGCCGACGCGCAGGCCGAAGTCAGCGCGGAAACCGCCGGCCGGGTGATCGAGACTCCGGTCGAACGCGGCACCCGCGTCGCGCAGGGCGCGTTGCTGGTGCGGATTTCGCCGCAGGAAACCGCGGCGCAGCTCCAGGAAGCCGATGCCAACGCCGGGCAGATCGAAGCCCGCCTCGGCCTCACGCCCGACCAGGCGTTCGACCGCAATCGCGTGCCCGACGTGATGAACGCCAAGGCATCGCTCGATCTCGCCGAGGCCGAATTCAACCGCATGAAGGCGCTGCTCGATCAGAAGGTCATCTCGCAGAGCGAGTTCGATCAGCGGCGCACGCAGCTCGAGGCGGCGCGACAGAACTATCAGGTGGCGCAGAACGCCGCCGACCAGTCCTATCGCTCGCTCGAGGCGGCGCGGGCCCGGACCGCGCTCGCCCGCAAGGCGGTGGCAGACACGTCGGTGCGCGCGCCGCTCGATGGCCTGGTCGTCGAGCGGCTGGTCAGCGTCGGCGACTACGTCACCCGTGGCCAGCGGGTCGCGACGGTGGTACGCATCGATCCGCTGCGCGTCGAGCTCACGATACCCGAGCAGCAGGTCTCGATGGTCAAGGTCGGCCAGCAGGTGCGGCTCACGGTCGACGCGTATCCCGGCGAGGAATTCTCCGCCACCGTGCGCTTCATCTCACCGGCGCTCCGCTCCGACCAGCGCGCGCTGACGGTCGAGGCGATCGCGCTCAACAAGGATGGCCGGCTGAAACCCGGTTTGTTCGCCACCGCGCAGTTGCGGCAGGGCGACGCCGCGCCGGCGCTGCTCGTTCCGTCGTCGGCGGTCGAAACCGTCGCCGGCACCAGCCGCGTTTACGTCGTCAAGAACAACGTGGTCGACGAGCGCATCGTCACCATCGGCGAACGGGTCGGCAACCAGGTCGAGATCACGAGCGGCATCTCCACCGGCGAGGTGGTCGCGTCGGAACCGAAAGGGCGTTTGTCCGACAGCCAGCAGGTGAAGGTTCGATAAGCGCGACTCGCGCGATTCAAGGAACAGACAGCAATGCAGTGGCTCGCCTCAATTTCCGTTCGTCGTCCGGTCTTCGCCACCGTCATCACCCTCGCGCTCACCGTGGTCGGCGCGTTTGCGTTCACGCAGCTGGGTCTCGATCGTTTTCCCAAGGTCGATTTCCCCACGGTCGTGATCACGACCCGCTTCCCTGGCGCCGCGCCGGAGGAAGTGGAAACCGAGGTCACCGACAAGATCGAGGAAGCGGTCAACACCATCAGCGGGATCGATGAGCTGCGCTCCAACTCCTCGGAGGGCGTGTCGCAGGTCATCGTCGCGTTCCTGCTCGAGAAGGACGGCGACGTCGCGGCGCAGGAGGTGCGCGACCGCGTCAATCGCGTGCTGCCGCTGCTGCCACGGTCCATCGACCAGCCGACGGTCGAGAAATTCGATCCCGACTCCGCACCGGTCATGACCCTGGCGGTGTCGGCGACCGCGCCGATCCGCGACATCACCGAGTACGCCGACAAGGTGCTGCGCCGGCAGCTCGAAAGCGTCAGCGGCGTCGGTCAGGTCGTGGTCGTCGGCGGGCGCGCCCGTCAGGTGAACATTCTGCTCGACGTCGACCGGCTGCGCGCCTACAACCTGACCGTCACCGACGTCACCAAGGCCATTCAGAACCAGAACGCCGAGATCCCGGGTGGCCGCGTCGAGCAGGGCGCGACCGCCATGACGCTGCGCACCCGGGCGCGCGTCGGCGCGGTCGAGGAGTTCGGGGACGTCGTCGTCCGGCAGCACGAAGGACATCAAATCCTGCTGCGCGACGTGGCGAGCATCGAAGACGGAATGGCCGAACCGGAAACGGTCGCGAACCTGAACGGCAATCCTGGCGTGATGATGACCGTCCGCCGGCAATCGGGCACCAACACCGTCCAGGTGGTCGACGCGGTCAAGGCGCGGCTCGCCGAAGTTGCGCCGTTGGCGCCAACCGGCTACCAGATTCGCGTCGTGCGCGACCTGTCGGAGTTCATCAAGGCCTCGATCGAGAGCGTCGAGGAGCACCTCGTGCTCGGCTCGATCCTCGCCGCGGCCGTCGTGCTGGTCTTCTTGTGGAACTGGCGCTCGACGTTGATCGCCGCGATCGCGATTCCGACCTCGATCATCGCGACCTTCGGCCTGATCTGGTATCAAGGGTTCACGCTCAACTCCATGACCATGCTGGCGCTGACGCTGGCCGTCGGCATCGTCATCGATGACGCGATCGTGGTGCTGGAGAACATCTATCGCTTCGTGGAAGAGAAAGGCCGCCCGCCGATGCAGGCGGCGATCGAGGCCACGCGCGAAATCGGCCTGGCGGTCCTGGCCACCACCCTGTCATTGGTGGCGATCTTCGTGCCGGTCGGCTTCATGGGCGGCATCGTCGGCCGGTTCATGACCAGTTTCGGCTTCACGATGTCGTTCGCGATCATGGTGTCGCTGCTCGTCAGCTTCACGCTGACGCCCATGCTGGCGGCGCGCTGGATCAAAATGAAGCCGCGTCACGAGGACGCCGAGGGCCACCTCGTCGCCGAGAAGACCTCGCGCGAGGCGGGACTCTTCGGCACGCTCGACCGGGGCTACACCGCGATCCTGTCGTGGTCGCTCGGTCATCGCGCGATCATCGCCGGCATTGCCGTGCTGGTGCTGTTGAGCAGCGTGCCGCTGTTCATGATCGCGAACAAGAACTTCCTGCCCAACGACGATCAATCGGAGTTCGAGGTCGGCTTGCGCGCGCCCGAGGGCACCAGCCTCGAAGCGACCGAAATCATCGCCAACCGAATCGCCACGAAGATCCAGAAGATGGCGGGAGTGAGCTACACGCTGGTGACGGTCGCCGACGATCCGGCGCGGACCCAGAACGTCGGGACGATCTACGTGCGATTGAAGCCGGTCGAAGAACGCCGCCAGGATCAGTTCGCGCTGATGAACGACGTGCGGTCGACGATCCTGCCGAGCGTCGGGGTCGCGAACCTGCGGACCGGCGTGCGTCCGGTCGCGACCATCGGTGGCGGCGGCAACCAGAATGCGGAAATCCAGTTCACGATCAGCGGTGCCGACCTCAAGCGGCTGCAGCAGTACGCGGATGCGGTGGTGACGGAGGCGAAGAAGCAGCCGGGAGTGGTCGACGTCGACACGTCGTTGAACGTCGGCAAACCTGAACTCTCGGTCAGCCTCGATCGTCTCAAGGCCGCGGATCTCGGCGTGCAGCTGTCGGACGCCGCGGAAGCGCTGCGGCTGCTGGTGGGCGGCGATCAAATCACGACCTACAACGAGGGCGGCGAGCAGTACGAGGTGCACGTGCGCGCGGTCGAAGGCGACCGCCAGACCGCCGCGGCGATCGGCCAGATCACGGTGCCGTCGAGCACCGTGCGCAGCGTGCCGCTCAACAACATCGCCGACTTGACGGCCGGGAGCGCCCCCTCGGAGATCAACCGCCTCAATCGCCAGCGCCAGGTGACGGTGTTCGCCGGGTTGTTGCAGGGCGTCTCGCAGGTGCCGGCGATGGACGCGATGACCCGGGCCGCCGACGGCTTGAACATGGGCCCGGGCTACAACACCCGCTTTGCCGGCCGGTCGCGCGAGCTCGGACGCGCGGCGCAGAACTTCCTGATCGCCTTCGTCCTGTCGTTGGTGTTCATGTATCTGATCCTGGCGGCGCAATTCGAGTCGTGGCTGCATCCGATCACGATCCTGCTGTCGCTACCCTTGACGCTGCCGTTCGCGCTGTTGTCGATCATCATTGCCGGACAGTCGCTCAACATCTTCTCGGCGCTCGGGCTGCTGGTGCTGTTCGGCGTGGTCAAGAAGAACTCGATCCTGCAGATCGATCACGCCAATCAGCTGCGCGCGCGCGGCATGGATCGCGACCGCGCGGTCCTGCAAGCGAGCCGCGATCGGCTCCGTCCGATCCTGATGACGACGCTGGCGTTCGTGGCAGGTATGATTCCTTTGGTACTCTCGAGCGGCGTCGGCTCGGCAACGAACCGCGCCATCGGCTTCGTGATTATCGGAGGTCAATCGCTCGTGCTTCTCCTGACTCTCGTCGCGACTCCAGTCGCCTACTCGTTGTTCGACGATCTCTCGAAGATTCGGCTGTGGCGGTGGCGCCGCACGGCCGCGCCGGCGACAGCGGCGCTGCTCGCCTTGCTGCTCTGGCCCGCGGCCAGCTCGGCGCAGGTGCAGCAGCAGCAACAGCCGCCGCAACCGCAGACGCCGACGGCGACGCCGTTGACCCAAGGTCAGCCGCCCGCCCAGCCAGGTCAGAAAGTACTCAAGCTGACCCGCGATGAAACCATCAAGATGGCGCTGCAGAACAATCCGGATCTCGCGGTGAGCCGCTACGATCCGTCGATTGGCGACGCGCAGATCTCGGCGGCCGTTGGCGCCTACATGCCGACGTTGCAGTCCGGCTTCCAACGGAATCGCCAGGCCCAGCCGTCGACCAACTTGTTCGCGGGCGACGAGGGCGTCACCACCAATCTCTGGTCCTCGAATGTCGGGATCAGTCAGCTGCTGCCATGGGGCGGTGGGACCTACACGGCCAACCTCGACGCCTCGCGGACCACGACCAACAGTTTTTTCACCAGCCTGAATCCACAGCTCGATGCGGGGCTCACGCTGACGCTGTCGCAGCCGCTGCTGCGGGACTTCAAGATCGACAGCCAGCGCGCGCTGGTCGACACCAGCCGTCGTAATCGCGACCTGCTCGGCAGCCGCTTCCGTGAATCGACGATCAACACCGGCGCCAGCGCCGAGGTGGCGTATTGGGCGCTGGTCTCGGCGATCGCGCTCGTCGACGTGCAGCAGCGCTCGCTCGATCTGGCGCTCGAGCTGGAGCGCAACAATCGCGCGCGTGTCGACGTCGGCCAATCGCCGCCGCTCGACCTGGTCGCGGCACGCGCCGAGGTGGCGCAGCGGCAGGAGAATCTGATCGTCGCCCGCACCGTGGCGTTGCAGGCCGAGGACGTGCTGCGAACCTTGATTCTCGATCCGAAGAATCCGGACTACTGGACGGTCCGGCTCGAGCCGGCCGATCGCACGCCGGTGGTCGGACCGATGCCGAACGTCGACGCGGCCGTGCGCCGCGCGCTCGCGGAGCGCACCGACCTGGCACAGGCCCGCACCGAGATCCAGATCAGCGACACCAACGTGGCGCTGTCCAAGAGTCAGACGATGCCCGACCTGCGGCTGCAGGCCAGTTACCTCGGCGACGGCGCCGGCGGCACGCGTCTGATTCGCGATGGCTTTCTGGGTCCGGTGATCGGATCCGAGCGCACCAGTTTCGGCAGCACGCTCGGCCAGGTGTTCAGCGCGGACTTCCCCAACTGGACGGTGGGGATGACGTTCAGCTATCCGCTCGGCAACAGCACCGCCGAAGGAAATCTCGCGCGCGCCCGATTGGAGCGCGACCAGGCGGCGGCGCGCCTGCGCAGCAGCGAGCTTGCAACGGTTCGCGAGGTGCGGCTGGCCGCGCTGCGTCTCGAGCAGAATCGCCAGCGCGTCGATACCACCCGTCTCGCGCGCGAGCTCGCGGAGCAGCGCCTCGACGCCGAACAGCGGCGCTTCGAGGTCGGGATGTCGACCAGCTTCCTCGTCATTCAGGCCCAGCGCGATCTCGCGATCGCCAGAAATGGCGAGCTGCAGGCGATGCTCGATTACCAGCTGGCGGTTATTGGCTTCGAGACGGCGCAGCAGACCAGCCTCCGCCTGCCGGACGTGGTGGCCCCACGGTAACTCGAGCGCTAATCGTGGCTTCCTGCTTCAGCCGGAAGCTCGAGCCTTCCGCCTGAAGGCGGAAGCTACGGTGCCGTGAATTCGAGGGCCGGATCGCTTCGGCCCTCGAGAATCAGATCGGCGATGAGAGCAGCGGTGAGCGGCGCGAGCAGCACGCCGTTGCGATAGTGGCCGGTCGCGAACACGAGGCCCGGCGCCGACGCTACCGGTCCGATGATCGGCAACCCGTCGTCGGTGGCCGGTCGCAGCCCGGCGCGCGCTTCGAGAAATGTCGCGCCCCAGGCGCCGGGCAACAATTCGCAGGCCGCATCGAGCAGGTCGCGCACGCCGGCCGCGGTCGTGCGCTCGTCGAAGCCAACGTCCTCGACCGTTGCCCCGACCAGCACGGTGCCGTCCTGCCACGGCACGATGTAGCAATCTCTGCCCCACAACACGTAACCGAGCGGCGGGTTGCGCCACTTCAGGCGAATGAGCTGGCCGCGCACCGGGCGCACGGAGCGCGTGAGCCCGGGCAAGCCGGAAATCTGGCTGGTCCAGCTTCCCGCCGCCATCACGACCCACTCGGCCGTCCACGCCATTCCGTCGTCGGTCGTGAGCGTCCAGCCATTCTCGGCACGATGGATGGCGCGGATCGGGTGGCCGCTTTCGATCTCCGCGCCGGTGTGCAGCGCCGCCCAGGCCAAGCCTTCGATGAGACTCGCCACCGCGACGTAACCGTGCATCGGCGAAAGCAGTGCGCCGCTGATCGTCTCGGGTAATCCCGGTTCCAGCTGTCGTGCCCGATCGCGCGTCAGCCATGCCAATCCATCCTCGCCGCCAGCGCGCGCGCGCGCGATCAGCAGATCCGCCGCGGCGTCATCGTCGGCAACTTCCAGCGAGCCGCAGCGGCGGTAGTCGATGAGCGTGCTCGAGTCTGCGGCGGCGCTGGCAACGAAATCGTCGTAGAGTGCGAGGCTCCGTACGGTGAGATCGAAAAGAAGCCCACGTTCGTGGGCTTCGATGTACGGCGCCAGCATGCCGGCCGACGCGTGGGAGGCTCCGCCGGCAATCTCACGGGCGATCAACCGGACGCGTGCGCCACGGCGCGCGAGCTCGCGCGCAATCGCGCAACCGATGATGCCTCCTCCGACGACGATGACATCCGCGCGTTCGGACACGTAGCGATCATACTCGCCGCTTCGCGAGTCACACTCACTGCGCGGCAGTCGGTCGGTTCCCGCGCGGCTTGCCGGCGTCGAGATCGTTCCAGTTCAGGATCGCGTTGAAGCCGAGGAAGAACGTGCCCTGGGTCTGCCACCGCCAGAACGGGCGGATTGCGAACATCACGACATGGCCCTTCCCGACCGGCGCGTCGACGACCTGCGCGCGCCCGGCCAGGGTCTGCCCGCCGACCAGCACACCGGACAGCAGCATGTCGTCCGGGTTCGACGGAAACGAGACGACTACGCGCGCTTGACTCTCGGTGCCCCCGCCGCCGAATCCGCCACCGCCGCCACCACGTCCGCCGCGACCACCGCGACCGCCAAATCCCGCCTGGTCGTCGCCGGCGGGCTGGCCGCGACCGGCGCGGCCCGCTGACGCGGCCGACGCCACGTTATCGGGATCCCACGTCGACAACCGTTGCTGAGGCGCGGTGGCCATCGGCGTCGTATTCATGCCGACACCGGGCAGGTCACCCCGCCCACCGCGTCCGCCGAAGCCACCGCCGCCGGTGGTGATCACCGGCGACTGGCTGAAGTACACGGGCACCTGCGCGTCGTAGCCGTAGGCGATAGGGCTTCGCCGATCCGCAACCACGCCACGCACGATCGATCCGCGCACGAAGAGTCCTTCGGGATTCTCGACCGTCACGCCGTTGGTGATGTTGTATTCGGGAAAGATCGTCGACGTCGCCCCTTCGGTAATCAGCGTTCCGCCTTCGCGCACGAACTTCACCAACTCCATCAGTCCTTCCCAGCCCATGCCGCCGCGAATGTCGTCGGCTTGATCCTGGGCGCCCAGATTGGGTGTCTCGGTCGACTTCTTGTAGGGCAGCGGCGTCGTGCCGGTGTTGGGGATGCCGTTGACCTGCGCCTGCGCCGACCCACCCACGTGCGGAAAGACGATGACGTCGTACTTCTGCCGCAGGTTGCCTTCGCGGACCTTGATGTCACCGAAGTAGGTGTAGGGGACGCCGTAGGTGTCGAGCGCGGCCCGCACCCACCCTTCGTTCTGGGTATTCGCCCATGAGTGGACGTAGCCAATGCGCGGCACGTCGAGATCGTGCATCGCCACCGACGGCGCCGACGCGATCGCGAACCCGGCAATGCCCAGCTCCTTCATCGAGGGCTCGAGCGTCGCGCGGTTGGCATTGGCAATGACGAACGAGCCGGCGCGGAACTTCCGGCCGCCGGCCTCGAAATCCTCTTCAGCGGCCTGCATCGGCACCGCCGCGTGCAGAAAACGGAACTTCATCAGCACGTTGTCGGTGGTGTGATCGATCACCACCGTCGAGCCCGAGCCCTCGATGCCGCCCGGCGCTTTGGCGTCGGACGTCAGCAGCGACGATGGGTTGTCGAGGATGGCTTTGTCGGTCACGGGACGAATCGTGACGTTGCGCATCAGCGGGAAGGTCCAGCCGGTGTCGTCGTAGGGATTGGGATTCGCCGGCGCGTAGTTCTGGATCGAGAAATACATGTCGGCAAGAGTGCGATACGGCTGATCGCCGCGGACCACGTAGTCACCAGCCTCGACGCTGACGTTGCCGGCCTTGTAGGCGGCGGTCGCCCTGCCCACTTCGAGGCCCTGACGGCGCAGCTCGTTGACCGCGTCGGCCGCATCCTGCCTGCGGCGCTGCGACGCCGGAATCACCCACCCGAACGTCGGCCCGGTCTTGCCCTTCTCGACCGCGCGCTTGTTCTTCAGCCAATAGTTCTCGAGGTAGGTATCACGATTCTTGGCGACGTGGTTCAGCGCGATCAGCAGCGCCGATTGCTGGATGTTGGTGTTGTTGCGCGGCCCCCACTTGATCGTCGGCAGCGGCGGATTGGGACGGAACCACTCGCGGCTGGTCGCGCCGCCGCCCGGCTGGTCGCGCAGATCGGGTCCGTAGCTCGCGACTTCGTAGAATCGGCCAATGGCATTGTGCGAGTGCGCGATGAAGAACATGTAGTTCGGGACCCAACCGTCGTAGAACCCGTAGGTCCAGACGCCCGGTACGCCGCGCTTGGTCATTTCCATGACTTCGGTCTTGGCCAGCAGCCACCATTCATCGATGGTGATCGGATCGATTTGCTCGTTGTACGGTCCGGTGCCGGTGGACGCGTAGAGATAGATCTGCGCTTCGTGCAAATCGTGCAGGATCGTCGGCTTCCACTCGAGGAACGTCTTGGTGGTGTTCCGGGTCAAGGCCAGGAACTGGCCCATGCCGTCGCGGTTGTTGTCGTGCGCGACGTACTTCCCCCAGTACATCAGCGGCAACCGTGCCTCGCTCTGCGGGCGCTTCTTGTTGAAGTAATACGTGTCGACGTGCTTTTCGCGGCCATCGACCTCGATCACCGGCGTGATCAACGTGATGACGTTGGTGCGGATCGCCTGGATGAACGGCGTCTCCTCGACCGCGAGCCGATACGGCAATTCGAGCAACATCTCGGGACCGCCGGTTTCGCCCGAGTGCATGCCACTCGTGACCCAGTAGATCGGCTTCGCGCTGCGAATCAATTGCTGGGCCTGCTCCTCGGTGGTCTTGCGGGGATCGGTCAGCGACGCGAGCATGCCCTTGTACTTGTCGAGCTGCTTGATCGTGGCTTCGTCGGCAACCGCGAGCAGCACCATGTCGCGGCCCTCTTCGGTCTTGCCGATCGTCCACATCGAGATGCGGTCGGATGCTTTGTCGAGCGCCTCGTAGTAGCGCTGAATGTCCTTGGCGTATGTCAGCTCGCCGGGTGTCCCCGGCATGCGACCGAAGAACTTCAGCGGAGTTGGAATCGTGTCGGAGGCGGGAAGGTGATCGACGAGCTCGGTGCTGATGCGCGGGTCCTGGGTGTATTCCTTGATCTTCTTCGTGTACTCCTCATCCTGCTTTTGCTTGACCGGCTGCCGGCTCTGAGCGCTGAAGCGCTGACCGGGCATCGAGACGGCCGTCAACAGGACGAGAAACGCGAAGCGGACG
>Ga0075421_100007709_pt1 | contig 13187 bp, 8 predicted proteins | sample SoiMetdeltSBSDD5_FD_75292 | JGI IMG/M metagenome (GOLD analysis project Ga0075421, IMG submission 75292) | Bulk soil microbial communities from a Populus tree surrounding site in Tennessee, USA - Soil MetaG P. deltoides SBSDD5 | ecosystem: Environmental > Terrestrial > Soil > Tree plantation... | reverse complement strand
TACGACGACTACTACCGGACGCTCGACGCGCATCCCACCGGGATGTTGTTCGTGTTCATCGTCGAGCGCGCGCCGCTCGCTGCCGTCGGCGGCTATTTCGGCAGCGGCGCCTGCCCACGCGAAGCGGTGGGCCGGCTCGTTCTCGATCGCGTGCTGCTCCCGCGTTTCCCTCAGGATCCGGCGGGCGCGCTCGAGGCGGCGGTCGGGGCCCTGGTGGAGGCAGCGCAAGGCCGATGGTCACCGCCGGCGGCGCCGACACCGGTGGTCACGCCCGAGCCGCCGGTCGGCGCGCTGTCGAGAGCGTTCGACGCGGTCGTGGCCTTTCAGATCGGCGGCTTGCCGGCCGGCATCTCGTTCCTGGTTTTGGCGGGGATCGCCACCATCGCCTTGCCCTTCGCGATCCGTCGCAGCCTCAAGCGGCGCGAGAGCTTCTGGTACGCGTGGCTGATGGAGACCTTGTCGATCGCGAGCCACTTCGTGAGCTCGAGCGGCCGGACGTACTCGAGCAGCGGCAGCTCATCGTCGAGCTCGTCCAGCAGCGGCCGTGGTGGGAGTTTCGGCGGCGGCGGCGCGTCGGGCTCGTGGTAGCGGTGGCCTGAAGTACGGATAGAGCATCGTGGAATCGACGAGGGTGCCGGCGTGGACCGTCGGCTGGCCGTCGGGAGTCCCGATCGAGATCGAGTCGAACAACACGGCTCCCCGCAGAGCGACCACGAGCCGATCGGGAGTGAGCCCCTTGTCACGGAGGGCACGCCGCGCCATCGCCCACGACAGCGTCCGCAGTGTCTCGCGGGCGTCGGCCGAGTACTGGCGCATCTCGGGCACGTGTACCAGGAAGACGCACGCTGGATCGCTGAGGCGGCAGTAGGTGAGGAACTCTCCCTTGGCCAACGAGAGATCGCCGCGTTTGCCTCCCTCGAACAGAGTCGCGCGCGCGGCCTTCTGCGCGTCGGAGAACACACGCGCGAGCTCGACCGCCTTCGGCACGTTGCCGAACGCGGTCGGCCCGTTGTGGATCATGATCTGCCGGTTGGCTTCGTGGAACTCGTCGTGGCCCGGCGTGGGCGAGTGTCGAACGGCGTCGTGCACCGTGTTCAAGAGCCGAGAGAGGACGTAACCGGCGGCGCCGATCGCGCACGAGATGCCGACCGCTACCGCGACGACAGCCGCCAGCCTTTTCACGACGCGATCCTAACCTACGTACGCGTTGGCCGAACGCCCCCCGCTAACCTCGAGCCTCCTCCGCGAGCGTGCGGCTCGGCCAGGCCAGCGAGGCCGCAACCGATCCCAGCAAGAGCGAGGCGACGATCGCGAGCGACGTGAGGATGGGTACCTCGTACAGATCGGCGGCGGCCATCTTCGCGCCGACGAAGCAGAGCACGAGGCCCAGCCCCACCTTCAGGAAGCGGAACTGGCCGAGGGCGCCCGCCAACAGGAAGTACAAGGCGCGCAGCCCCAGGATCGCGAAGATGTTCGACGTGTACACGATGAAGGGGTCGGCGGTCACCGCGAAGATGGCCGGGATGGAATCCAGCGCGAAGACGAGGTCCGTGGCCTCGACCACCACGACCACGAGCAGCAAAGGCGTCGCGTAGCGGCGGCCGGCCTCCACGACCGTGAACGCCGCGCCGTGATAGCGGTCGACGGAGGGCACGAACCGCTTGAACAGCCGATAGACCGGATTGCGCTCGGGGTGGACCTCGGCCCCGATGCCGCGCAGGAGCTGGATGCCGGTGTACACCAGGAACGCGCCGAAGACGTAGATCACCCAGTGGAACCGCGCGAGCAGCGCGGCCCCGGCGACGATGAAGACGGCGCGCATGACGAGGGCGCCGAGGATCCCCCAGAACAGCACGCGGTGCTGGTAGGCCGCGGGCACCGCGAAGTACGAGAAGACCATCAGGAACACGAAGATGTTGTCGACGGACAGCGCCTTCTCGATGAGATAGCCGGTGAGGAACTCGAGAGCGCGCTCGCGGCCGAACGACCAATAGACGAACAGGTTGAAGGTGAGGGCGAGCCCCACCCAGACGACGCTCCAGGCCAGGGCTTCGTGGTATCGCACCGCGTGGGCGGTGCGATGGAACACGCCCAGGTCCAGCGCCAGCATCGCCACCACGAAGATCGTGAATGCCGCCCACAGCACCGGTGTTCCGACGCTGGGTGCGGAACCCGCCGCCCCGACTATCGTTTCGATCACCACTGGCTCCTTCTCGTGGCCGTGGTGACGAAAGACGAGACACCACGGACTTGTGAGTCACGTGGTAGTCTCGCGCGGGCTTCGAATGCGGGTGCCGGACCAGACCGGGAGCCCGCCCCGCGGGCCCCGTGTTGACGGCCTGGACCACCGAGCCGGGCGGCGCGGCGGCTACTCCCTACCTCCGTCCAGAATACGGACGCCGCTGCCGCCGGGTCAAGCCGAACCGGGGCGACTGGACGGGATCTGGGGTCGTTGGGCGATTCATCGGGATTGACGAGGGATCTTCTCGCGGCCGAATGGCTCGATCGACCCATTCCGCCGCCGCCGCGCGCGCTCTTCGGCCTCGGCGACGACAAGGGCCCGGTGTCCGTGGAGGTCCGCCTCGGCGACGAGCGCTGGCAGTGGGCCGGTGTTCCCGTGGACCGCTACACGGTCCTGTCGATTCACTGAGGGCCCTCGAGCGGCGCGATCACGTCTTCCCTCCACGCTCCCAACCGGACCCGTCTCTCGTTGCGCCCCAGCGCGTCCCATCGCACGGGGGTGGCCGTCGCCGTGGTGGACGACAGGTCTCGCCAGGCGTCGAGCAATCGGGCCCGATTGAGGCCCGCGCGCCGGAGAGCCTGTGCCAGCAGCCGCACGGCGTCGTACGCCTGCCCGGCCGCGTCGTCCGGAGGCTCGCCCCAGCGCCGCTCGTACCGTGAGACGAACCCATCCCAGGCCCGTCCCACCTCGTGGAAGACGGGCACCGTCACGCCTTCGGCGGCGGGACCGGCCGCGCGGCGGAACGCCCGCCGCGCCAGCGGCGCGCCGCCGAGGATGACGCCGGGATACCCCCGTCGGCGCAAGTCCGTCACCAGCCGGGCGGCGGCGCCGGCCGGCGCGAGGACGACGATCGACTGCGGGCGAGGGGCGAGGAGTCGCTTCGCCAGGGTGCCGGCGTCCAGGTCTTCCATCGAGAACTCGACGACAGTCGCCGGCGCGGGGAGCCGTCGCGCGGTGAGCGCACGGCGCAACGACACGAGCGACGCGTGGCTGTCGTGCTCGGCGGCGGCGGCGACGGCGAGAAGGCGGCCGACGCGTGCGATGGAGTCGGCGAGGAGGGCGGCGAGCCGATCGTCCCCCGGGGACATCGAGAACGTCCAGGGAACGCGCGCCATGTGCACGGTGTCGTCCGTGCTCGCCGGACTGATCGTGAGGACGCGCGTCTTGAGGGCGATCTGCGCGGCCAGGTGCGCGGCCGCGCCGTCCGTCGATGCGATCACGGCCCACACCTCGTCGCGGTACACGAGGCGGACCAGCAGGGCGGCGCCCGCCGTCCAGGGGCTCCCGGACCACGCGGGGACCAGGCGGAAGGGCACGCCCTGGTATCCGCCCGCGGCGTTTTCTTCGTCGAGCGCGAGCACCGCACCCCGCCAGGGCTCGAGGCCCTCCGAGGCGTCGTCGCCGGCGGGACCGAACCACGCGATCCGAATCTCGTCCACTCGAGGCTCCGGCCGCTCGCGGCCCGGACCACGGTAGACGAGCGGAGCGTCTCCCGCGCGATGGTAGGGCTCCGGCGACTCCGCGTCCGCCGGCATCGCGGCCCACGCCGCGAGGAGCACGGGCAGGAGCGTCACGGGCGCGGGCCCGCCGGGATGAGCAGGTCTTCGCGCGACAGGTACGTCCATTTCCCCTTCTCGAGCCGCGCCAGGTACGTCGGGCCGTCGTCGTCGAGGACCGCCGAGAAGGCGATGTCGCCGGTGATGCCCGGCCACGGGCGCGGCAGATGGGCCACGACGTCGCGGATCTTCGCGCGATTGAGCCCGGCGGCCTGGATGGCCCAGAGCATCAGGTTCATCCCGTCGTACGCATGCGCGGCATACGTCTCGGCCTCGACCCCGAAGCGCCGCCGGTAGTCGTCGCGGAAGCGCGTCAGGCGCGGGTCGGTGCGCTCGGGCTTCCACGGAAACGCGGCGACGACGCCGTCTCCGTTGCCGGCCGCGCGCTCCACGAACGCGTCGGAGACGGTGCGGTCGCTGCCGAAGAACCGCTGCTTCATCCCGAGCGCGCGCATCTGGTTGAGGATGGCGGCGGCGTCGCGGGCGTCGCCCCAGTGCACGACCGCATCGGGCTTCACCGCGTCGATCCGCCGCAGCTCCAGCTCGAAATCCGTCTGCCCGACCTTGTACGCCATCTCGATCGGGATGGGATGTCCCAGGCGCCGGCTGCTGTCGCGCACCTCGCGCACCCCGAAACGTCCATAGCGGTTGCTGGCCCGGATGATGGCGACCCGCGCGAGGCCGAGCTTGCGATACCAGTAGTCGGCAAGCAGGTACGCCTGCTGGCGATCGTCGCCGATCACGCGCGCGACCCACGGGATGTTCGTCTCGATGAAGGTCGGATCGGTGTCGCCGGTGTTGATCATGAGCACCTCGGCCTTGAGCGCCACCCGGATGGCGATGTGGCTGTTGGCCCCGTCGATCGTGCCCAGGATCCCCCAGACCTCGTCCTGGTAGGCCTGCTTGATGATCTCGTTCCCGGACGAGCCCCACAGCCCGTTGTCGTTGCTCGTCACGAGCTCGAACGGGATCCTCCGCCGGAGGTAGCCGCCGCGCCGGTTCCATTCCTCGACGGCGAGGCGCGCGCCCTGCAGCATCGGCACGCCCAGCGCCTCTTCGTGACTTCTTCCGCCGGTCGCAATCGATACCGTGGAATCGATGGGGCCGATGAAGCCCACCTTGACGGACGCGAGCTCCTCCGGCTCCGGGAGCGCGCGGCCGGGTCCCGTATAGTCCATTTGCAGCAGGAAGTTCTCCTTGAACGGCTTCACGCCGCCGAAGGGCGTGACATCCGCCGCCGTCCGGGCGTAGCGCGCATCCTTCTTGAGGGGGAGGGCGGGCGTGCGGTAGGCGCCGGCCGCGTCGATGGCGGCGAGCATCGCCTGCACGTCCGGAGCGTCGAGGGGGATCCAGTCGGACGCGGCCGTCGTCGAGGAAGGCTGAGCGCCGGCGGTCAAGGGCACCATCGAGGCGAGGAACGCCACGATCCCGGCCAGGCGGGGCATGGCTACCGCTCCCCGGCGGGCATCCACGGCCGTTCCCGGAGACCGGCGTAGTAGCCGCGGCCGATGCCCCAGCCGAGCCCCTTGGCCGTACCCACCCAGATGTCGTCGCCGTCGACGTCGGCGGCGATGATGAAGTCGTGCGGGACTCCGATCGGCATCTCGACGTCTTCCACCCTGTGGCCCTTCCGCGTCACGCTGGCGCGGCCGCGCCCGGTCTGGGGATCGCGCGTGTAGGCGACCCAGGTGTCGCCGGGCGCGTCGGTAATGATGCCGAGCCCGCGGTCCGAGCAGTACAGGGCCTCCTGCGCGCTGCGCGCCCGGATGTTGTTGACGAAGTCCGACGGCAGCCCGCCCTCCTGCTGCGCGTAGCCGCGCCAGTGGCGGCCGTCGTAGCGCGACCCGCCGAAGTAGGACGAGACCCACATCACCCCGTCCACCACGTCGGCTCCGGTGACGATCACGTGGTTGATGCCGTCGTCCCGGAAGAGATCGATCTCCATCTCGCCGTCGGGATCGAGGTGCTCCTTCCAGCGGCCCGTCTTCACCTCGTACTCGAGCACGCCGCTGCCCCATACCGCGAGGTACACCTTGCCGTCCGCGTAACACGCGCCGTAGTTCCAGATCTCCTCCATCGGCGCGTTCTTCTCGGTGAAGACGGCCCACTCGCCGGTCGTCGTGTTGTAGCGCGAGGCCCCCGCGGTGGTGGCGACCCACACGTTCTCGTTCTCGATGGCCAGCCCGTACACCACGTCGTTCACGAGGCCGCTGTTCAACTGGTTCCAGTGCTCGAAGCGGCCGCCGGAGAGCCGCGCGAGGCCCGCACCGAAGAGTCCCAGCCAGACGTCGCCTTTGTCCTTGTCCACGGCGATCGCGGTGACCACCTTCCACGGCAGGCCGTCCTTCTCCTGCCACGTCCGGACGACCTTCGCCGTCGTCTTGTCGATGAGCGCGAGGCCGCCCTCGGTGCCGACCCAGACATTCGTCCCGTCGACCTTCACCGCGAAGATGTGGTCGTTCGGGAGGCCGTCCTCCACCGTGAAGTGCTTCCACTGCGTGTACACGTAGGGCAGGAGGGGCGCGGGGCGGCCCATCCCTTGCTCGGCGAACGCGGGCACGGCCAGGCCGGCAAGGACCAGCGCGGCAGGAATCAGTCGTTCGTTCATCCGAGGCTCACCTTTGTTAGAGCGTCTTCAGGTATTCGACGAGGTCGTTGAGCTGGTCCTTCGTCATGTCGTTCGTCACGCCGTGGGTGTCATATGGATTGAAGCGTGTCCAGATCTCCTCGAGCGTCGGCGCCATGCCGTTGTGGAGGTAGGGCGCCGAGTCGTAGATGTTGTTGAGGGCGGGCACGTCGAACCGGCCCTGGCGGTCCAGCGCCTGCCGCGTGCCCACGTCACGCCGCGAGCGGTCGCTGTAGTACGGAGGAAAGTGGCAGGTCACGCAACGGCCGTCGGGCGGGATCTCGCGGCCGTCGTTGGCGCGCGCGCGCTCGAAGAGGCGTTTGCCACGGCGTTGCGCCGCGGTGAGCTCGGCGCCCAGTGGGCGGTGCCGGTTCGGCGGCCGCGGGCGCGTCACCGTGTAGTCGTTCAGGGCGGACAGCTCGTCGGGAGTGAAGGGGTCGATGCGCGTGAAGAAGACGGCCAGCCGCGGTCCGCACTGGCGGGCCAGGGTCACGTTGGTCCCCTCCCACTTGAACGGGTCGGTGTCGAAGATCCCGCGCAGCGTCCGGTTGTCCACCGGGCTCACGCCGATGCCGTCCGCCTCGATGTCGTAGGTGATGCCGTCCACGTGCCCGTCGGGGTGGCAGGTGTGGCACGAGAACTGCCGCTGGAAGGCGATCCGCGCGCTGTGAAAGAGCCGCTCGCCCCGGCGCAGGCGGGTGATCGTGGTCGGGCCGCCGAGGTCCACGCGTGCGACCGCCTGCCGGCGCGCGAGATCGATGACGGTTAGCGAATCGTCCAGGCTGTTCGCTACCCATGCCGTCTTGCCGTCCGGCGATACGGCCACGCCGCGCGGGCTCGCCTTCGTTTCCACGGAGCCCACGACGAGCTCCGTCGACCACCCGAGATGATTCGGAAGCACGTCGCGGCGCTCGTCGCGCGACGAGGCGCGGAGGAGCCTGAGCAGCTTCTCCACGTCCACGATCGCCACGCGGTTGGTGCCCGAGCTCGTCACGAGGGCGAGGCGGCCGTCGGGCGTGAACGCCACGTCGGTGGCGTCCGCGAAGTAGCGGTTGGGCTCGTCGAGCAGGACCTCGTCGACGGTGCCGTCCTTCCAGAGGATCGCCAGCCCGTTGGTGATCGTCCAGCCCTGGACGAGCCGGGTCATCGGTACGAGGTTCTTGGTTCGATTGAGCGTGGCCAGGGCGAATTCCCCACTCGGGTGCCAGGCCACGCCGAGGAGCAGGTTGGCGTCGGGCACCGTCCGGCGATCGGCAATCCTCCCCGTCGCTGCATCGACGACGGTGACCTCCGACTCCGGAGGCATGCGGAATCCGACGAGACGGGAGAGCGCGTTGGTGACGAGCAGCTGCGCGCCGTCGGGCGAGAGCGCGGTCGACCAGGGATTGCGGCTCGCGGCCAGGCGTCGCATCTCGGCGCCCGTGCCCAGGTCTACGACGGAGATGCTGTCCGCGGCCGTGTTCGCGACGAAGAGCCTTCCGCCCGCAGCATCGACGGCCAGCCCGTGCGGGTCGTCGCCGACTGCGATCGATTGGATGACGCGGCGGGTGGCGGTGTCGATCACGGAGACGGCGTCGTCGAGCCGGCGGCTGACGTAGGCCCGGCGGCCGTCCGGGTGGAAGGCCACGTCCGTGGCCTGCGGGCCGACCACGATCTCGTCGACCTTCCGGCGCGTCCGTGCGTCCACCACGACGACGGTTCCCGCGGACTCGCAGGCCACCCAGACCTCGCGCCCGCCCGGGCGGAACGCGAGGTTGAGGGGATTCTTGTACGTGACCGCGAGGTCGGACAGCAGCGACGTGTGCGGCGGCGGCGAGGCCGGCTCCTCGAGGCGGGCCGCCGCTCCCCGCACCTCTCCGGCGGCGTTGCCGTCGATCTGGTGCGCGATGCGAGCCCACGCCTTCTCCACGTCGAGGGGCGCCTTGCCGTGGACGGTGACGTGGGAGCCCTTCGCATAGTGGCAGACCTGGCAGTCGCGCAGCGTCATCTTGCGCAGGCCGGCGCGGCGGGAGGCCTCGGGATCGCGCATGACCGCCGCGTCCATGTATTCGCTCCCCGGCCCGTGACACTTCTCGCACTGCACGCCGTCCTCGAGGCGGAAGTCGGCGTCGCGCTCCCACCGCTCCGCCTCGGCGGCCGTCGCATGGCAGCCGAGGCAGATGGGCGAGCGGTGCGGCTCGTCGGTCACGCCCGACAGCCGCGCCATCTCCCGGCCCTCCTGCGTGAACAGCGAGAGGTAGGCGCGCGCGTGGCGCGTCTCCCGCCACGTCGCGTACTGATGTCCGGAGACCTTGCCGTCGTGACAGGCCGCGCAGGCCTTGGCGCCCACGTACACGGGCGATTTGGCGGCCTGCGCCCGCGCGTCGCTCGCGGCCGCCGCCACCACCGCGGCCGCGACCCCGGCCAGGACTCGATCACGCACGACGTTGCCGCGGCCGGGCACGTCAGTCCGCCTCCGGCAGGATGATGAGGATCTGGTCGGCGGCGACGTCGTGCAGCCGCCGCGTGCGGCCGTCCGGCCAGCGGATTTCCACGCCCTCCGCTCGGGCGGCGTCACCGAGCCCGAAGTGGACGCGCGGGTCGCCCTGCGAGAGATAGCCGTTCACGGCGATGACGTCCCGGCGCTGCACGCGCTCGCCCGCTGTCACCGTCACCCGTGCGCCGATGGCGGTGCGGCGCCCGTCCGCCGTGCGCACGTCGAGCTGGAGCCAGTGGTGGCCGGTGCCGCCTTCGTTGCGCAGGAGGTGAGGCCGGCCGTCCAGCTCCACCACCACGAGGTCGATGTCGCCGTCGTCGTCGAAGTCGGCCCAGGTGGCGCCGCGGCCGACCCACTTCTTCTGGAAGTACGGGCCGGCAGTGCGCGCCACGTCGACGAAGCGGCCGGTGCCGTCGTTGCGCGCCAGCACCGGGTCCTCGGCATAGAGATGATGGGCGTTGCCGTTCGCGATGAACACGTCCGGGTGCGTGTCGTTGTCGTAGTCGAGAAGGACCGCGCCCCAGCCGATGTACTGTCCGCAGATCTCCGCCAGGCCCGACGCGTAGGCCCGGTCTTCGTAGAAGTCGCCCGTCCGCGTGAGGAGGCTGCCGTAGTCCATGTCGGGGATCAGGATGTCCAGTCGCTGGTCTCCGTTGACGTCCCCGACGGCGGGCCCCATGGACGATACGCCCTGTCCGTTCTGTCCCAGGGCCAGGCCGAGAAGGAGGCCCTTTTCGCGGAAGGTCCCGTCGCCCTGGTTCTCGAAGTAGTCGTTCTCCATGGCGTCGTTCGCGACGTAGAGGTCCGCAAGGCCGTCGTCGTTGAGATCGGCGGCGACCGCGCTCATGGCGCGCCCTCCCGGGCGCCACAGGCCGGCCGCCTTCGTCACGTCGCTGAACCTCCCGCCGCCGTCGTTGCGATAGAGGGCGCTCGTCGTGCCGTTGTAGCTGAGCGGACCGGGATAGCCGGCGGCGGCATAAAACGAGCGGAACCGTCCTTCGTCGTACTCGAGGTAGTTGGCGACGAACACGTCGAGATCGCCGTCGCGATCGTAGTCGAGCCAGGCGGCATTGACGCTCCAGCGAGGGTCGGCCAGCCCGGACGCTTCGGACACGTCGGTGAACGTGCCGTCGCCGTTGTTGCGGTAGAGCTCGTTGGGCCCGTAGGCAAGAACGTAGAGGTCGACGTCGCCGTCGTCGTCGTAGTCGGCGGCCGAGCAGCCGAAGGAGAAGCCCTTGCCGGCGACGCCGGCCTTCTCGGTGACGTCGGAGAAGGTCCAGCCGCCCTCGTTCCGGTACAGGGCGTTGCGAAGTTGTCCGGCGCGCTCGCGGCCGCGGTTGTCGTTCACCGCCTTCGTCCATCGGCCGTTCGGGAAGTAGATGTCGAGACGTCCGTCGTTGTCGTAATCGAAGACGCACACGCCCGTGCCCGTGCCCTCGACGATGTTGCTCAGCTCGAGGTCGCCGAAGCTCTGCTGGAACGTGATTCCGGCTGTCTCCGCGACGTCGCTGAAAGTCGGCAGCGTCGTGGTGGGGGCCGCCGCTCCGACCGCGAGCAGCGCGCTCGCCAGCGCGGCCGGCGCGCGCGTCATCGGCTTGCTCCCGTCGCGCCGTCGCGCGTGGGACCACTGTCCCAGGCGGCGCCGAGGTCGATCCATTCGATGAACGTCCGGATCTCGTCCGCGCTCGGGACGCGCCCTTCGGGAATCGACTTCACGCGGCCGCCGGTGGCATCCCACGGCCGGCGCGTGTCGCGGCCCAACAGATGCCAGGCGAGCGGGCTCGTGCGCGCCTGGCCGGGTTCCACGTAGCCCGCCAGGAGCACGTCGTAGGCGGCGCGCGCCCCGTCGCCATGCGCCAACGCCGGCGGGGCGCCGCCGTCCGCGTGGCACGAGAGGCACCGCGCTTCGAGGAGCGGGGCGACGTCGTGGCGGAAGTCCACGGAGCGGCGCTCGCTCGCCGGCGCCGTCAGCACGTCCGCGGGCCGCTGCAGCGCCTTCACGAAGCGATTGGGCGGTGTCCGCTCCGGATCCTCGTGACAGCCGATGCACCCGCGCGATTCACGAGGTCGTGCCCAGATCCATGCGGAGCTGCGAAGGGCCAGGCCGTCGGCGTCGAGAAGCTGCAGCTGCAGCGCCGTGTCCGCCGGGACCTGCAGATGGAACGAGCCGTCTCCGGCCAGCGGCACCTCGCCGAGCACGCGACGCGGCGCCAGCGGCTCCGTGCTCGCCGGCGTCTCCGCCCGCGCCAGGCCTTCGATCACGCGCAGGCGCTTCGCGGTACCCGTCGGCAACGCCGACGGTCCGAGGTCAGTGATGCCGACGTCGAGGCCGTACAGCGTGCCCGTCCTGTCGTCTTCGCTCACCACGCTCGAGCGTCCGTCCGGCCGCGGGTGCGGCGCCACCACGCGGGCCTGAACGTCGTGCCAGTCGGGGTCGTCGTAGAGACGCCTCTTCCTTCCGGTGGCGAGATCGAAGTGATACACGCCGTACGTGCCGCGGCCGTCCTCCGGACGCCAGGACACGCGCAGGCTGCCGCGCGGGTCGGCGCTCGGCGAATGGAAGAGGCCGTCGGCGGGCGCGCTCAGCGGCCGATACGAATGAAGGTTCCGTCGCAGGCTGACCGCGGCCAGCGTTCCGGATCCATCGCCGGCCACGGCATCCGCCTCGACGAAGACGACCTGCCGGTCGGCCGCGGGCGTGGCCATGTGTTTGACGCGCCGGCCCTCGTCGGCGGCGAAGACGAGCGCGTCGGTGCCGTCCAGGTTGAGACCGAGAAGGACCACGCGGCCGTTCGGCCCCCGCGCGAGCGAGTGCCTCTGCCAGCTCGCGTAGACGATCCGCCCATCCTCGAGCACGGTGGGATCGAAGTCGTTCGACAGGTTGAACGTCAGCCGCTCCACGCCGGATCCGTCCAGCCGACACGAGTAGAGGCTCGTGTTCCGTCCCCGGCCGGCTTCGTTCACGACTCCGGGAGTCTCTCCGACGAAGGCCACGAGCTCGTGTGCTTCCGTCGATGTCGCGGTCAGCGTGTAGACGGCGGGGAGGTAGAGCGGATGTCGCGCCCCACCGGGCGGGCAGACCACCGCGCGCTCGCCGGGCCCGTCGATCTCACGCTCGTAGAGACACCATGGATCGGCGGGGCCTCTCTTGGCGGCGAACAGGATCCTCCGGCCGTCGAAGGAGACCGCCGGGTCGGCGGCACTGTGGAATTCCGGCGTCAGCACGGTGACGCGGCCGGAGGCGGCGACCCACACGATCCGGCCGCCCTCCCCCTCCGGGTCGCGGAGCGTGCCATTCGCAAGCGCCTTCGCCGAACGAGACGCGGGGAGCTGCGTCAGCACCATTGCGGGCCTCGGCTCCGCCGGCGCTTCGGCGGCCCGCACCCAGAGTGCGCTTGCCGCGACCAGCACCCGCACGAAGCCCACGCCCGCTCTCATCGCGGGTGGCCGCGCGGGTCAGGAACGATCGCGGTCGCATCCAGCTCGAACAGCAGATCGTCACGGCAGACGTCGGCGAGCGTGGCGATGGAGGGCACGTCGGCGAGCCCCGTGTCGATCGCCATCCGCTCGTAGGCCGGTACGTCCGAGGTCTTCTTGACGAACGCCGTCACCTGCCGGAGGTCCGACAAGGAGGCGCCCTCGCTCTCGAGCAGGGCGGCGACGTTTTCGACAGTGCGCCTGAGCTGCGCCGCGAAATCGCCGGCGTGGATGGTGGCGCCCCGCTCGTCGATCGAGGCCGTGCCCGAGACGAACAGGTAGCGGAAGCCGCCGACGGTCAGCGACACCCCGCGCGCGAAGGCCGAGCCGTACTCCGTCGCCTCGTTCTGCCGGCGGTTGTGGAGGCGCCGCATCTCGAGCTCTCCGCCGTCGTTCGGCCGCGCCGCCAGCAGGTCGAGCGCACACCAGCCGTCGCCGGGCGCCTGGCCGCCGATCGCCGTACTGGCGGGGAGAATGCCGTGGCCGGCCAGGCGCATCCGCCGGAAAGCGTCATTGCGGGCGGCGTTGAAGTCGTCGTACCAGTCGAGGATGTCGCGGAGATAGAACCAGGTCCGGGCGACGTCGCCGAACGACATTCCCTCCGCATCGAGGAGCGTCTCGGCGGTGGCGATGGCGGCGGTGGTGTCGTCGGCCGGACCTCGTGCGCGGCGGGCGGCGCACTGTCCCGTGTCGCTCAGGCCGACGAACCGTGCATTCCGGGCCTCCACCACGCGGCCTCGAACCTGGCCGCGGTGACGCAGCGCTCGCACCGCGCCGCGCGCGCCGCGTACGGCCAGCACGTGGATTCCG
>Ga0075421_100007706_pt1 | contig 13189 bp, 6 predicted proteins | sample SoiMetdeltSBSDD5_FD_75292 | JGI IMG/M metagenome (GOLD analysis project Ga0075421, IMG submission 75292) | Bulk soil microbial communities from a Populus tree surrounding site in Tennessee, USA - Soil MetaG P. deltoides SBSDD5 | ecosystem: Environmental > Terrestrial > Soil > Tree plantation... | reverse complement strand
GAATTCGACGTCCTGGTGGGCATCAACCTGTTGCGCGAAGGGCTGGACCTGCCGGAGGTTTCGCTCGTGGCGATCCTCGACGCTGATAAGGAAGGCTATCTGCGCAGCGCGACGAGTTTGATTCAAACGGCCGGCCGGGCGGCCCGTCATCTCAACGGGGAAGTGATTCTCTACGCCGACACGATGACACAGAGCATCCAGAAGTTTCTGGCCGTTTCGGATTACCGGCGCAAGAAACAGATCGTTTACAACCAGGAGCACAACATCACGCCGCGCAGTGTCAGCCGGCCCGTCGAGGAGAGCCTCTCGTCAGACGCACAAGGCCGTGCGATGCGCAATGCCGCTGCTTCCGTCATCAATGATGCCGGGGGTAATTTCGACGTGACAGAAACCCTTCGCGAACTGGAGGAACAGATGCTTGAGGCTGCTAACAACCTTGAGTTTGAAAAAGCCGCGCTGTATCGCGATCAGATTCGCGAGTTGAAGCGAAGCGCAGATGTCGACAAAGGAGAGCAGCCGCCAAAGCCGGTCGCCTACGGGAAGGGCAGAAAGCGCCGGGTCAGAGCCTGACCTTCTTTGCTACTGTCGGACGGCGCGGTAAAAGCGATGCGTGAAATTCGTTGACTCCGGATCGATGAAGCGGATGGAGCCGGTGGTCTGGATGAACGGCGTCAATGGCACCCAGTTGACGAGATTGGTGGAACCTTCGACACGATTAGTACGTCCCGGATCGTCGATCACGTCAAACCTGATCGTGCCATCCGGCAGTTGCACCACCGAAATGATGGCCAGAAGGCTGGAGGTGGACAGCGACAACGTGATGCTTCCGCTGGCAACAGCCACGCCGTCCACAGCGATATGGTACTGCGTTCCAACCGCGGCGTTGAAGATGACCTGACTGGTATTCGGGCCGCCGCTGCCGAGGTCGCTGGCGACGACCGCAAGGTTTGACACTACCGTGCCCGTGTAAACCGCTAGGGCGTTCGGGAATCCCGTGCCTGCCGTGCTGATCGTAACCTCCAGAGCGAATGGCGCGGTCCACGTCCACCAGACTGACCTGCCACCCGCAGTTCCTGCATGGTTCGGCTCACCGGTTTCTTTGGTGGCGCCGACGTTCGACCCGGCAACGGAATTGGACAGGCCGCTGATCGGAATCCGTTGTGCGAAGTCGTCGCCCGGCACGCGGAAGTTGGCGATGACGGTCTTGCTTCCGTTCATCACGAGTGACAGCGGGTTGTCGTTACCCGACGCGCCGCCGCTCCAATTGACGAATTGGTAGCCCGCGTTCGGCACCGCCGTGAGCGTCACGGTTGCGCCGTAAGGGTAGTTGGTTGAAACCGGGTTGACGTTCACCACCCCGTTGGTTGCCAGGACGATCAGGCGCGGCCGCAGCGAATTTCGGTCGGCAGGATTGGTCCCTTCCACATATTCGCTGTAATTGGTTACCCCGTCGCCGTCGAAGTCGCCGCCCGGTGTTTGAGACAGATTCCCCGGACCGAAGTAACGATATTCCCAGGAGTCGAGCATGCCGTCGTTGTCGTTGTCGTCGGTGGCGATACTCTTGCCGTCCATGGTGAAGCTGAACGGTTGCGACAGGGACGAGGTATTTGTCACGAAGAGATAATAGCTGACGTTGGGAACCCACGGCCACCCACCGAGGTATTGGTTGAAGCTGCTGTTAGGACCGGCGCTGCGCCAGTCGTCGGCGGCGGTTTTGGTCGGCAAGCTGCCGTTGTCGAGATAAAGCTGGACGACGTTGGAGTGGATGGAGGTGTGCTTCCAGCGAGAGGCATCGGCCGGAGCGAAGATGCGATAAGCCAATTGGGCATTGGGGGGGAGGGTGTTGGTAACAGAGCCGCCATAGAATTCAATGGTTGGCAGCGCCGGATTGGTACCGCCGCTGGTTGTCGAAGTTACTGCGAAGATAGAGTCGATCTTTGCCCGGAAGCCGAGATAATAAATGGTTCCCGGCCGTACGGGCGGAACCGTGAACGTGAAGGCACCGGGCAAATCATAATTGGCGTACGGACCGCTATTCTTTGCGTCGGTCTGCCAGTCTTTGTATTCGGACCCACTGTTGTTCGCGCCGTTCCCCGGCGGGACGGTATCACGGACGTGCATCACCACGTCGCCGGATTGTTGACTGAAAGTCACGTTCCAATTGACCGGCGCATCCTCAGGAATCGCCAGGCGGTAATAACGCCAGTCGTTACCCGCCACGGTCTGATTGGCGACACTGCCTCCGTTGAGTGTGAGGTTCTGAACGTCGCCGGTCGAAAGCTTCAGGCGATATCGTGCGTTGGCGTTGCCGAGGGCACGAACGGCCATGTACCAGAGACCCGGTGCGAGTTGCGTCTCGGCCTTCCCGTTGATCGGCACCCAGTTTGCGTATTCGGTTCCCGTCCCGGTCAACGATCGATCTACGAGCGTTCCGGTTAGGCCGTCGTTGCGATGCGTATAAGTCGGAGGCTGGTTGGTTCGCAGGTAGAAGTCGGGGTTTCCGCTGATCGCCTCCAACTGGACGCGCATCAAGCCGCCGTTGTTAGTCGGCACATTGACGGCGTAGAAGTGGTAATACCCCTGTTCCAGATCAACGCCCTGATCGGCCGGCAGGGCCACTCCATTTGTGGCGATGCCCGTATCGCCGAAATTCGGCGCGCTCAATCCCGGTGTGGTAACCGGCTCGCCAATCCCGGGCATCGACCAGGCCGGCCGCTGCAAGGCCAGAGCGCTGCTGGTCAGGCTGAACGCTGTGGAGTTGTTCCCCCGCACTTCGACATACCAGGTGCCGTTCGTCAGGAAAGGCGAAACAACGATCGCCGAGGCCGGAGTGAACACCGTCGTGCCGGCGAACACCGTGTCGCTGGGCAACGCGTCCTTGCGGACGCGCACATTCGCGAGACCGGAGGATTGAGCGACGTCCAGTTCCCAGCCGATAACCGGCAGGCCGTTGACATTCGTAGGCACAATGACCTTGTAATAGGCGCGCTGATTATCGAGCAGCACACCCGACCCAACATTGCTCAATCCGTTCGTGTTCTGTTCGGCGGTGAAATTCAGTTCGGGCACCGGGATGCGCCGCACGCGCAGAGTGTAGCTCGCGTCGGGGTAGGCGTTGTTACTGATCCGCGCCTTCACCGCGAGGGTGTAGATTGTGTTCGTCGGATTCGGAACCGTAATGATCGAGGTGTTCACATCGCTGGACGTCACACCCCCTTCGTTGCCATAGGCGTCCCGGACGCCAGCGAGCGCGCTTCCAGGGTCCGGTAGCTTCTCATCGGGACGCAGGACCAACACCGGGTTGCCGGCGCGGTTCTCCAATCGGGCCTCGAAGCTCAACGTGCCGATCGGAACGGTGAATTGGTAGAACTTGCTCTCGCCACCGGCCAGTGTATCCGGTCTTACCAGGTCGCTGGCGCTTATCGTGCCAAGGTTGACGACCGGATTCGTTCCCAGGCTGGAGATTGTGAACCCGCTGGAGTCCGTTCCAATACGGCCCGGCACTGGATTGACGCCTTCGCCGACGACGGCCAGGTAATACGTGCCGGCCGCCAGGTTGGTTTGTGTGCCGGAAGGCAGCAGCAGGGAATACTCATCATCTGCCTTCTGCATTATTTTGCCGGCGAGTAGCCCGCCAAAATAGCCCGAATCCACGTTGGGCACGCGGTCCTTCAGTAAGACCAGCAACGCCTCGCCCGAGGTGGGCGCGAGTTTGACCTTCCAACTCGGCGTGTTGGTCGGCACCACCACGCGGTAATACGCCGCTTCGCGCGGCAACAAACCGGAGAGATTTGTGGTCCCGCCGGCGAAGTCGAGATCAGTGATTGGAATTGCAAATCCGTTTCCAATGCCGCGGCTGAAGAGCGTGTAACTCATCGGGCTGGTGCCCTGGCTGTTGATGACGCCCGCATAGTAGGTGCCCGGTTCCAATGGCTGCCCCATGCCCATCGCGAGGACTCGCCCGTCTTCGAGAGTAGCGCCGTCAACCGAAGTCGCGCGTCGCGTCCAATCGCCGGCGGCGGCCCATTGGTTGGAGGACGGCCAGTTGGTAATGATTCCCGGTACGGCCCACGGAGAAGTCGTGAGCGCGCCGGGCAAGACGTCCCGCCGCACAACCAGGCGAGGCAGACCGGCCGTTACATTCTTGAGCCGGAGATCCCAGCCCGCGGCATTGGCCGGCACGTCAATACGGAAATAGCGCCAGGTTCCAGCATCCTGATTGGTCACCACCAGCGATCCGCCGTCGAACGCGAGGTTGTCGAATGTGATCGCGCGAATGCGCACAGTGTAGCTTGCGTTGGAATAGACGCCGCTGACGGCGCGAGCCTTGACCATCAGCGTGTAAACGGAATTGGTCGGATTGATCAGGTTGATGAGGGTCGTGTTGGCGTTGCCGTCGGTGGGTGTGATGGTGTACCCGCCTTCGGTTCCATAATCGTCGGCACCTACGGCACCGGGGCTGGTGACGGTGGACCCGCTCCCGGGATTTGGAAACCGGTCCCCTACGCGCAGGACCATTGCCGGACTTCCGGTTGGATTCTCCAGACGTGCCTCGAGACTGGTGATCCCTGCGGGGATCGTGAATTGATACGCCTTCACTTCGCCGGCTTCAAGCGTCCCCGCCTGCACCAGGTCGGCACCGCCGGCCACACCCAGGTCGATAATCGGCAACTCGCCGCGGCTTTCGAGCACGAAGCTGCTGGTTCCAGTGCCGATCCGGCCCGCCTGCGCCGCGTTGGTTATGCCCTCACTTATCACGGCAAAATAGTTCGTCGCGGGACCAAGATTTGTTCCGCCGTTCGATGGCAGGAGCAGGTACTGTTCGCTGGCGGGCTTCTGCATGAGTTTGCCCGCACTGCCGGACTTTCCACTGAGCACGCTGGGAACGGTATTCGTCAGCGTTACCAGCATCGCCTCGCCGGATGTCGCCGTCAGCTTTGCGCGCCAGTTCGGCACTCCTGGAGGAATCACCACGCGATAATACGCGGCTTCGCGTGGCGCAACTGCGCTGTTCGTCACACTACCCCCCGCAAATGGCAAATCCGTGACGGGAATACTGAAGCCGGTGCCGATACCCCGACTTTGAACCGTGTAGCTCATCGTGGTCGATGGTGAAGACGGATTGCGAATGCCGACATAGTAGGTGCCCGGCTCAAGAGGTCGGCCCATACCCATCGCCAGAATTCTACCATCCTCGTTCACGCCGGACGCCGAGAGTGGTCTTCCGGTCCAGTCGGCACCGGCTGCCCACCGGGCGCCACTGGGCCAGGAGGTGGACACGCCGGGAGTAATTAGGAACGTCTGGACCTGAATGCCGAGAACGTCCCGCGAAATCACCATTTGAGGTGAACCCGCGGTGACATTCAAAATGCGAAAGTCCCAGCCCTGGGCATTTGCCGGAACGTCAACTCGAAAGAACCTCCAAATGTCCGTGTGGTCGGTCACTGTCATCGTCCCACCGTCGAAAGCCAATGGCACCGGCACCAGCCGCTTGATCCGCAACGTATAGCTCGCATCGGGATAGTCGCCACCAGAGGCGCGGGCTTTGACCATGATTGTCTCCACCAGAAACGGGTCGGCTACGGTGATGATGCTGGGACTGGCGACCAGCGCATCCACCTCGCCCCCTTCATTGCCGTAGGAATCGGAACCGATTCCGCCGATCGAGCTTTGCGCGCCCGGGTCCGCCAGCGGCGGATCACCGCGCGACACTGCCGTCGGGTTGCCAATCCTGTTTTCCAAATAGATTTCAAAGCCCAATGTTTCAGGCACGTTGTGAAAATGGTATGCGGTGGACTCACCCCCTTCCAGTTGATCGATGCGGATGATGTCATTTGTGACCAAAAGCCCCAGATCAATCTCGGGCATCGTCCCGAGGCTTTGGAGGGTGTAGCCGCTGGCGCCCGTTCCGATGCGAGTGCGGTTCGTGAAAGCGACGATTCCCTCGCTGATGACCACGAAATAGTAGGTTCCAGGGATCAGGTTGGTTTTCCCGGCAAGCGGCAGAAGAACCAGGTGTTCATTACCCGACTTGAGCATCTTCTTGCCTGCGGTCAGAGCGTTTGTCACGCTGCCATTGATGGCCGCGGAGATGTTCGGAAGGCGGTCCTTCGACACGGCCAGCAGGGCGTCACCAACCGTCGGCGTCAATTTCACCTTCCAGTTCGGAACATTGGTTCCGACCACGGTTCGGTAGACCGCTATCTCGCGTGGCGAAAGCCCGTTGCTGCTCACGTTGCCGCCAGCGTGCGGAAAATCACTGATGGGAATCGACAGCCCATTACCAATGCCCCGGCTGAGGACTGAATAGCTCATTGCGTTCGAACTGGAAGCGCTGTCGATCACGCCCACGTAGTAAGTGCCCGGTTCCAACGGCCGGCCCGTTCCCATGGTCAGAATCCGTGCGCTCTCGTTCACCGAGCCGTCCGAAGAGGAATCCCGCTCGGTCCAGTCCTTTCCGGCGACCCATTGGTTGCCCGTGGGCCAGTTCGTTGCCGTAACCGGCGGAGAAAAGCCGATGCCCGTAAGCGACACAGGCAATGCTTCGCGTCGCACGACCAACTGCGGTGCGCCCGCCGTTACGATCGCGAGCCGGATGTCCCACCCCAGCGGATTGGCCGGCACGTCAACACGAAAGAATTGCCACTTGCCGGTCGGCACGGCCGTGCGAGACGCCGTTCCGCCGTCGAAGCTGACGGGAGCCGCAGTCAGCTCTCCCGTCACCAGCGTGAAACTGCCAAGAGCGTTGGTCGGGTTATACACACCGACATACCAGACATCCGCCTGATGGCCGGGCCGCTGAAGAAAATCGCCGACACTCAGGAAATCATGATTTCCCGCGGTCCCTTGATTCGGGTTTCGGAAATTCCAAATGCTGGGCACGGCGTTCCGACGAAGCGCGATGCGGGTGCCCGGCGCGTGATTGGTCAAATACAGGTCCCATCCCAACGCGCCCAATTGTTGTCCAATGTCCGACACCTGAAAGAACCGCCAGCCAACTCGGTTGGTGTCAGTATTCGTGGTCGTGCTGACGAAGTCGATTTCAGTGATAGCCGGAGTGCCACTCTGCAGCATGAATGAATGCGCGTTGGTCCCATAGACTGTGATGTAGAAGGTTCCGTCGCTCAGCGTCGGCGGAACGAGCGTAATGCTGTCTGTTACGGTGCCGGGAACTTCCGAATAAGCGTCGTTGTTGCCTTCGTTCGGCACGGAATTGCGGCGGACGGCGATATTGGGGTCGCCGCTGTTGACGACGACGCTGACCTGCCAGGCGATCTGGTCCACCGGCACTTGCACACGATAGGACGTATAACCGTAACCCGTGACCGTGATGTTCGTCGTCGTTTCAAACGGAATGTCCGTAAACGAATGCTGCCGCGAATCGAGGTCGATCGTTGTGCCCGGATTGCCAACGACGCCAACGAAATAAAGCTGGCCGCTGACGAGGTAAGCCGGCACCACGAGCATCTGACCGGCCTGAAACAGCTCATTGGCGCCCGGGAGCGGAAGGGAGAGCTTCTTCACCATGATGGAATTGGTCAGGTTGGTGCTGCCGGCGAGCCAAAGACGCCAAGCCACGATGTTTGCCGGCACAACAGTTTTGAAAAACCGGATTCCTTCGGGACCAACCGGCACCTGCCCGCTGCCGCTGGAGCTGTCCGATGCCACCGTGCCAAGGTCCGTTACGTAGGGTTCGCCCGTCATCAGGGTCCACTGCGCGCCGGGATCCGCATGGACGAGGAAGTACCAATCCTCGCCGGGGTTGAAGGCCGCGGATGGAATAACAAATCCATCCGAACCCACGCGATCCGACTTGTATTGAAAACTGACGGTTGTGGGGGGAGTGCCTTTGTTTACATACACGTTCGCCTCGCCGACGCTCACGTTCAGGGCTGTGCGCCAGGCGCCCAGCGAACTGTTCAAGGTGGTGATTTTGAAATAAAAATCTCCTCCGGCCGGGGTCAAGTTGGTGTAAACCTGCGTCCCCAGGTGCGTCGTGCCGGGATCCCAATTTAACGTCGTAAAATTGATCAGCTCGGTGGTCAGCGTGTAGGAGTTCGTCCCGGACGCCGAGCTGTTAACGCCGACGAAATACGCACCCGTCGTCAGCTCGTTTCCGGAAAAGACCAGCACATCGTTGGTTTGACCCTGACTCCGCTTCAAAAAGGCGGATGTCGTCGGAACCTGGCCGCGCTGGACGTAAAGATCGGGTTGCGTGCCGTTCGTCGAATTCAGCCTCAACCGCCAGCCGGAGATGTTGGTTACAATATCGACGCGAAAGTAATGCCACGCGCCGATCGTGAGACCGCCCTGGTTGGTCGAAATCAGGGGCTTGGTGGCCGGGCGGCTGATGGCGCGGAGATCTGCTTGGTTTGTCGCCACCGTCACAGTAAAATTATGTGTAAGCGAATTGGTTGGGGTGCGCACGCGCAGCACATAATTCGTCGTTTGCAACTCCGGCTGCTCGAGATTGATCGCGTTGGCCTGGCCATTTTGCGCGGCGATAAAGTCGAAGTCGGTGTCGCTCGGCGCCGCCCCGCGCCTCAGCAGCAGGTGCGAAAACGCGGTTGGCGAACCTGCGACGGAAAGACAGAGATTTGTGGTGCCGACGGAAACACTGATGGGGAAGTCCGTGGTGCCTCCCGGCGGATTGTTTCCGGAGAGGCTCTGAGAAAATGCTTCGGAACAAAAAAAGGCAATGCAGCCGAAGCACAATAATGGTCGCGCGGACACCCGAATGACTTGTCGGATCATTTTTTTATAGGTTGGCAGGACTGCAAGTCTTCTGACTTGCTCTTTTAGGATTCGCGAACGAATTTGCAAGAGACAAAAGAGAAAACTTCCCAGGCTCTCCGCGGAAGCCAGCACATGCCACAAAATGTGACAAGTCTCCCTGCGGGCGTAATGGGGTGGATAACCCATAACCTGCCCCTGCGATCGGCTCAGTTCCACGACAAATCCTCGGGCGTTTGCGAGAGCAGGCGATACTTCCAGCCCTTTTTCCGCAGGATCAACTGCCACAGTTCCTCGGGCTGGCTGTGAAAGACGAGGTCGATCGACGCCGGATGCGTGAGCCAGGACCTCCGCTTCATCTCGTCGTCGAGCTGACCCGGACTCCAGCCGGCGTACCCGGCAAACACCCGCACCTGCTGGGTCGATGCAAACGATTCGCCCAGTTCCACCAGGCCGTCGAGCGAATGCCCCAGATTCAGATTCGGAAGGACGTTGGCATTGAGCAGGAATTGATCGCTGTGCAGATAACTCAGCGCGGCGGGCTGCACCGGGCCGCCGAGGTAGAGCGACTCCTGCTTCAACGGGTCCGCCATGTCCGCCACGATCATCTCTCCGACTTTGTTTCCGCTGGTGCGATTCAGCACCAGCCCGAACGCGCCTTCGGCGTCATGCTGGCAGATAAGCACGACCGTCCGATGAAAAAACGACCCCCGCAGATTGCCGCCGTCGAGCAGCAACTGTCCTTTCAACGATTTGAACTTGCTCGCCATCTTGCGATGTCAAAAATTGATGGCACAGGCCAGCCTGACTGACAATCCCGATTAACTTTCTCCCATGCTAAAAGTTTTCGTTCCAGGGCTTGCGATGAGCGTCGCCGCGTGCCTGGCCGGCTGTTTCAACAACGGCCATCTCAACCGCGAATTTATCCCGGGCAAGGGCTGGGTGCCGGTCGATTGAACTTTGCGCGTTGATTCCGCGGCTTTGGCAATGTAAGCCTCATTGGCTTCCAATCTTCCGACACCGCCGCTTCCGCCTCCGGGTCGTAAACATGAATGAGAATTGCGCCCTGGTGCCCTTCCCGCTCCGAGTCGGGCGAGAAGACCTCCGGCACGGTTCGGCAAGACGGTGCAGTGGCGAGCTTGCCGAACCACCCAAGAGATCCCCGTTCCTCTGGGCGAGGGAGAGGGTCAGTGTGGGCAAGCGGCTGGATTCCACCGCCGCCTGGAGGCGCTTTTGCTTTCAACGCGCGCGGCCGACTGATAACCTCGCGTCAACAATCAACGCCACGACCACTCATGCGCACTTCTTTCGCCCGGCGATTCCTGCTTTGCAGCATGTTGGCGCTCGCATTCCCCTGCGGCGCCGCGGACAAAGCCACGATCCGGAGCGAAGGCGTGGAATTCACAACACACTTCGGATGGCCGAATTGTTTCGCGCTCGAAGCCGCCGACCCGGGAGTCCGTGCGATTGTTGCACCCGCCGTCGGCGGCCGGATCGTCCGTTACGGCTCTAGTTACGAGAACGTCATTTTCGAGAGCCCCGGCAGTGAAGGGAAGACGCTCGCGAACACGAAGGACTGGTTCTGGGTGGGCGGCTATCAATGCGACCTCGGCCCCGAACTCCGCGGTATCCCCGACCACCCGGCACTTTGGGCCGGCCCATACGACGGCGTCGCGAAGAAAGACTACACGGTAACCGTCACCAGCGCGCCGGACACGACGCTGGGGATTCAAATGGGCAAAGAGATCGTCATCGACCCCGAGACCGGCCACCTTGGCATCACACAATGGATGAAGAACGTGTCGGAAAAGGACGTCTCGTATTGCCTCTGGGACCGCACCCTGTGCAAAGGCGGTGGCTTCGCCTTCTTCCCGCTCAACAGAAAGAGCCGTTTCCCCGCCCGGTGGAGCATCCGAAACAAGGTTAACGACAACTACGTTTACGACGGCAAAACCCCCGACTCACCCAACGTCCGCGTGATTGACGGCGTGCTGATCGCGAAGACGACCGGCTCCGCGACGAAGGTAGGGGCTGACAGCGACGCCGGCTGGATTGCCTACGTGCGGGGACGGTTATTGTTCGTAAAATACTTTCCCTGGTTCCCCAACGGGAATTACACCGACGGCGGCAATTCCGTTGAACTATACTTCGACCAAAGTGTCGCCGAACTCGAACCACTCAGTCCCGAGGTTAAACTCAAGCCCGGCGAAATCTATGCGTTCCCCGAGCAGTGGGTGTTGATCGACCTGAAGAAGGCCGTGACGACATTCGAGCAGGTGCGGGCGCTGGTAAAGCAGGTACCGCGGTCGCCGTTCCCGGGCGGCGTGCGCTGAAACGGTCCGATGGAACCCTTCGCTTCGCCGACGCCTCCTGAATTCACCTCACCACCGGAGGCACCTTCGATTTCAAGACCGCGCTGGTGGATTTTTCTGTTGCTTCTGACCGCCTATCCGCTGTCGGTGGGATTGATTTCCGCCGGGTCCGCAGATGGCAATTCGGAGCCGATCCTACCCCGAACGGCCAGAGGCGTCTTTCTTCTCGGCGGCGTGGAACTGGTGATATTCGGTGTCGTGTTTGCGATGGCCTGGCTGGCGTCACGCGCCTCCGCCGAAGAACTTTGTCTCAAATGGCGCGACGGTCTCTGGCCGTTGCTGCGCGGCTTTGGCTATTCGATTGCTCTCCGGATCTTCATCGGTATCGTCGCGGCTGCCGCGATCCTGGTGGCGCGCGCGCTGTTCGGCGCTGGGGAAGCTGAACTCAAGCAGGCCATGCCACGAGTTGAGGCGATGGTGGACGCCAAGGCACTGACGCAAGACCCACTGTATTTCTGTCTGATGCTGACGTTCGTCAGCTTCGTGGTGGCCGGGCTCCGCGAAGAACTGTGGCGGGCCGGCATGCTCGCCGGGCTTCAGGCGTTGTTTCCGAAACACTTTCGAAACAAGGCGGGTGGTCTGGTGGCCGTGACGATCATCGCCGTGGCGTTCGGCCTCGGCCATTTGCCGCAGGGTTGGAGCGGCGTTGCCGTCACGACGCTGCTGAGAATCGGACTGGGCGGAATCATTGTTCTGCACCGATCGATCTGGGACGCCGTTCTGGCGCACGGTTTTTTCGATGCAACCACCTTCGTGATGTTGTATCTGATCGCCCGATTCTTCCCGGATGTTTCGCCGGCCGGCTAACCCATCGACGCGGAGTCGAATACGCTTTGACAGTTCCAGCGATTGCTTGTAGGTATGCCCGCAACAGTTATGGGATTGAATGCTCGACTCGGGAAAATGCGGAACGCCAACAAGGACGTTCTGCGCGCTGCCATGGAGTGGCAGACCCCGCGCCTGATTATGCGCGAGGGCGGCGGTTGGGCACCAAGGACCATCTAAACATCATCGTGTTTTTGGACCCACCGCTGAACGGCGGTGGGTTTTTTGTTTCCCGCCGCGCTTCTGCCGGTCGATTCCAGAGCCCGACGAGCCCAATCAGGAAAGCAAAGGAAACATCATGAGTGAAGAAACCGAAGAACACCGGGCGGTGCCGCGCGGCCTCGTGCTCGCGGCATTCGCGGCCATCTATCTCATCTGGGGTTCAACTTATCTCGGCATCCGCTTCGCCGTAGAAACGATTCCTCCGTTCCTGCTCGGAGGCGCGCGCTTTCTGTTGGCTGGCGGCGTCCTCTACGCCTGGCTCCGGCTGAGGCGCGTTCCAAACCCTGCTGGTTTTCATTGGCGCAATGCGGCCGTCGTGGGCGTGTTGCTCCTCGGTTTTGGGAACGGTGGCGTCAATTGGGCCGAGCAGAAGGTCCCTTCCGGCCTCACCGCGTTGCTCATCGCCGTGACGCCGGTATGGTTTGCGCTGCTGGACTGGTTGCGGCCGCGAGGCGCACGTCCGTCGGTCCAGACCGTGATCGGAATCGTTGTCGGCTTCGCAGGGGTGGTGTTGCTGGTTGGCGGACCGGAAATCTTTCGCAAGAACACCATCGATCTTGGTGGTGTGGCCGTGTTGATGATGGCCAGTGTAGCGTGGGCGTCGGGGTCGCTCTACGCGCGCTACACGCCCAAGCCCGAATCGCCGTTGATGGCTGGCGCGATACAGATGCTCGCGGGCGGCGGCGTCCTGTTGGTGGCGGGCATTCTCGCCGGTGAACCGGCGCGGTTCGACGGGTCGCTGGTTTCGACGCGCTCCGCGTGGGCCTTTGCCTATCTTGCAGTGATCGGTTCGTTAGTGGGCTTCACTGCGTTTAGCTGGTTGCTGAAGGTGACTACCCCCGCCCGCATCTCGACGTATGCCTATGTCAATCCGGTCATCGCCGTCTTCCTGGGCTGGGCCTTCGGCGGCGAAACGCTGACCGCGCGCATGGTATGGGCCGCGGCCGTGATCGTGTTTGGCGTCGTCATCATCACGACACGGAGAACGCCACCATCCGCGTCTGCAGAGGAGACGGAAAAGGCCGGGATTATCCACG
>Ga0075421_100007703_pt1 | contig 13191 bp, 5 predicted proteins | sample SoiMetdeltSBSDD5_FD_75292 | JGI IMG/M metagenome (GOLD analysis project Ga0075421, IMG submission 75292) | Bulk soil microbial communities from a Populus tree surrounding site in Tennessee, USA - Soil MetaG P. deltoides SBSDD5 | ecosystem: Environmental > Terrestrial > Soil > Tree plantation... | reverse complement strand
CGGTTGGGACCACCGACCGTGTTGATCAATGCCGCGGGCGGAAACGATCCGAAGGTTACCGTCACCGCAGATCGGACCTTCGAACAGATCGCGCTGGAGGACTGGCGCGCGAATTTCGATTTGAATCTCGCCGGCGGTGTCCTGTTGCCCTGTCAGGAATTCGGGCCCGCGATGGCCAGGCGCGGCAAAGGAAGCATCATCAACATCGCCAGTGTCTCGGCGCACATCCCGTTGTCGCGCGTGGTGACTTATTCGGCGGCCAAGGCGGCGGTGTTGAGTTTGACTCAGTTCCTGGCCCGCGAATGGGCGCCCCAGGGAGTTCGGGTCAATTCCATCACGCCAGGTTTTTTCCCCGCCGAACAAAATCGCAACCTGCTCTTTAATCCCGACGGTTCACCAACCGCGCGCGCGAGTGCCATCTTCGCGCATACCCCTTTGGGTCGCTTTGGCGAGGCGCACGAGTTGATCGGCGCGGCGATTTTCCTGGCGAGTTCCAAAGCCAGCAGCTTCGTGACGGGAACGGATATCCGCGTTGATGGCGGGTTCCTGGCGCAGACGATTTGAGCGGCATTCGGTTGTCCGACCTATGCGGTTCCGAAGACAGATCAAGGTGAAACCGGCACCGCGTTGATCTCCATCCGATTGCTGCCGCCGATGGTCGCCTGACCCTGGATGCGAGCGCCTTGTATCTGCACGGTATTCTGGAAGGACAACGTCTGGCCCAATTGAGTAGGCGCTTGCTGGGCCGGCGCCAGGCCGGCCGCGGCCCCGTTGACACTGGCATTGCTTTCTCTCAGAAGGTTCCCCTGAAAAACGACCAGTTGGTTCAAAGTACGATTTGTACCGGCCACCCGGAAGCCGAAGTATTGGCTGGTCAGACTCAAGGCGTCGCTCGACGTCGCCTCACTCTTGGTTTGAGCGCGCTCGTCGTCCGCGGTCTTTTTCAACTCCTCACCGGCGACTGCGGCCACACCGACATCCGCTTTGCGCCCCGCCTCAGATTGCGGATCGTCCGTCTGGCCTTCGTAGGTTGAACCATCCGAATCCACGATGCGAATCACGCGTCCGTTCTGCTCGAGTTGAAAGGAACTCAACACATCGAGCGCGGGCGGTGAGTTGAGATTGACGCGGTAGTTCCGCACCTGAGCAAACTGTTGGGTCCCCTGCCCCGTGGGCGGCACACCGAAGTAGGCAAAGCGATCGGTTGACGCAGCCTGTTCATCCCGAAGTTGCACGCCGGCAGCGACGTTACCGCGGGGAAGCGCCCCACCTTGGGAAGCTTTCAAAGCAAGCTTGACGCTTTCAGCGACGCCTCTCGTGCCCTGAGCGTCATCGTAACGCTTCGTTCCGTCTGCGGTGGCAGCTCCACCGACCCCACCGCTCCGCGCGGGTTGATTGAGCGCAAGCTGCGACTCAACCACAGGCTTCCCGGCAGACGTCGCCGGCGCTGAATTCAAGTCGCCCGGCGTTCGTACCGCGCTCCGTTCTCTCGTCCGGGAACTTGGGTCACCGCGCGCCTCGACCTTCTCCGCCGGCGCCAGGCCATATCGCTGGCGCACGAGAACTGATTCCTCGCCCGCCGGCAACCCACGCGTCGCCGGCGATGTTTGCGACGGGGGTGTCGCCTGTTTCTTGACGGCATCTGCGGACGCCAGTGCTTCACTCCGGGCGAACGTTTCCGTTTCTTTCACGGATTTCGCGAGGTCGGCCTCTTTTGCTCGAGTTTCCGCTGACGCGGTTTGCTTTTCGTTTAAGGACAAAGGCGCTGCAACGGGAGGAGGTGCCGCCGGGCGCAGGGCGGGTGTCTCCGCCAATTTGTTTTTGTCTTTGGCGAGAGAATCGTCCTGAAGAGTCTCGCCGAATTGTTTCGCCTCGTCCTGTCGGGCCAGTTCGAGGGTTCGGCTGCCTTTCGATTTTGCTTTCGACAGGGCCGGCATCAAAAGCGCGGCCGCAATCGCCGTTACGACGAGAAGCGGGAGCGCCCAGACCAGTTTTGGCCAGAACACCATCAGCCACGGCGGCTTCGATTCCGGTTCCTTTTGCGCGTTCCGCCCTCCGTGCGTGCGCGTCGCTTCATCCAGCAACAGCTTGCGCGTCGCCGGATGCAACTCCATCGGAGCGCCCGCTTCGTCCCGGCGCTTTTTCGCCCACGATTGCAGTTGCTCTTCGATGTTGCTGTTTGGTTCGTCTGGCATCTTGTTCAAATCGTTAGACGGAAAACCGTGGACTATTCTCCCGCGAAAAGACCGAACGCGCAATCTCCTCCAGCCGGTCGAGGCACTTGCTCAGGCGTGAACTCACGGTTTTCACGTTCAACTCCAACGTGTTGCTGATCTCGTCGTAGCTCAGGTCGCCAAAGTAGCGAAGCTCGATTATTTCGCGACAAGGCTCGCCCAGTTGATCGAGCGACTCGCGCAACAGGGCCATTCGCTCGGCGTTCATAATCCGCGCATCCGGCCCGGGCGCGTTGCTGGGCGGATCGAGGGTCAAACCGTTCTCCGGGTCTTCCGCCTGCAAGGAAACCGGCGTCTGGCCCCCGCCCCGTTTGGCGGCGCGCTGGCGTTCGCGATAATCGCGCGCCTTGTTGGCGGCGATGCGGAACAGCCACGTCTGAAGCTGGCTGTTGCCGTTGAACGATTCGAGGTTACGAATCACCGACAGAAAAGTCTCCTGGCAGATCTCCTCGACGTCCTCCCGGCTGAAGTCGGAACCGAGTTGGAAAACGAAGCGCCCGGCCGCCGCATAATGAAGGTCGAAGAGTTCATCCCAGGCGCACGTTTCGCCCTTTCGGCATCGCGCGATCAAATCACCTTCGGCTCCGGGATTCATCCAGCGGTCAGTATAACAAGTGAACCGGCATTGGCCAGTCTTTGATGGTAGTGACGCGGTTTGGTGGGGCGAGGCTGCCGACGAGCCGGCTCGTCCCGCGGCCGCGGGACTCGCCCCACCGAAAGTCGCAATTGAGCCAATACCTTTTGATGGCCGGTCATCCCTGTTCCAACAACCGTCAGGAGCATTCGTTCCGCCTCGCCGTCTAACCGGCCGTATGAATCAAGGGCCAAACGCCAATGCCGAAGAACGGGGCCGCGTAAAATTTTCACGCCTTTCGCGTGAAGATCACGCGCACGAAACATCCGCTGTCACACAAATCTTTTACAACTCATTTACCCGCGGCTCACACAACACGGGTCCGGGTTATGCTAAAAGAATTGTCATGCGCCCGCTTCAGGCATCCGGTCTAACTGGAAAAATACAACGGAGGTCGTTATGCGTTCGATGATCAGATTTGTTTTCCTCGCGGTGACCGCCGCCGCGGCCCTCGCCACAGAAGCTCCGCCACCCGCAACCAATCCTCCGCCGCCCTCCGCCACCGCCGACCTGGTTCTCCGCGAGATTCGCTACGACGGCAGGCTCAGCGATACTCAGGCGAAATTTGCCGTCGATATCGACGCCGAGTCGTCGGGCAAAGGCGAGGCGTCGCTGACGTTGTTCGACGGCGACGTGGCGTTGTTGCCCTCCAAACTTCCCTCCGGTGTGCGCATTGTCCGGGAGGGCACGCAGTATCGCCTCGTTGCGGAGAAGCCGGGAAAATACAGATTCAAGCTCGAACTCGTGGCGAAGATCACGCGGGCCGAACCGTGGAACCAGGTTCGATTTGTCGGCCCCGCCGCAGGCATCGCGGCCGTCAGCGCCGCCGCCGAAGCCGCCGACGTGGAGCTGCAACTCCTCAGCGGCACGCCGCTCGAATCGAAGCCTGCGGACAAATCCCGCGTGCGCGGCGTATTGGGCGGGGATCGGAATGTGGCGTTGCGCTGGCAGAGCAAGGCTGCCGAAGCCGCGCGCAAAGCCCTCATCACATGCGACACCCTGGCCGCCGTCCAGATCCTGCCAACGGTCATCAAGTTCGCCACCGAGCTCCGCTACGACATCGTTCAGGGAAACCTCTCCAGGTTCTCGGTCATTCTGCCCGCAAGCCACGCGCTCACCCGCGTCGAAGGCCCGCAAATCCGCGACTGGCAGGCGACGATGGACGGCGACCGTCAACTTCTCACAGTCGAACTGATCAAACCGGTCGAGAAATCCTATTGCCTCAAACTCTTCTCCGAACAGACGGTCGAGACCACGCCATTCTCCGCTCAGCTGAACCTGCCGCAACCGCAGGGCGTCGATCGTGAAACCGGTTTATTGACTGTCTCCGCCGAAGACACCGTCGTCGAGACCGAGTCCCTCAACGGCTTGCGCCAGGTCAATGCGCCTGCCGGAGCGCTTGCGGCCTATCGCTTCTACGGCCGACCCCTCTCGCTGACCGCAAACCTGCGCCGGATCGAGCCGGTCATCAACGTTGCCAGTCGCGTCACGGCCCGCCTCGAAGAAGCGCGCCTGCTCGTTTCTCATGCCCTTACACTGAAGGTCGACAAAGCCGGCGTCTATCTGCTCGAACTGTCGCCGCTGGAGAATCTCGTCGTCACCGACGTGGGTGGCGAAGGCGTCGAAGATTGGAAGGCGCGCGATGGAAAACTGATCGTCAGTTTCGCCAGCCGCGTCCTTGGCGAGCGCAAGCTTGAAGTCCAACTGGAACAGGCGCAAAAGACTTTCCCTCCGCAAATCGGTGTCTCGCCGCTGCGGGTCGCCGGCGCAATCAAGCAGTCGTCACAGATCGGCGCCACTCCGGCGCCGGGAATCAGCCTCAAGACGGCCGAGTTGAACGGCCTCCGCGAGATTTCCATCAACAACCTCGCCAACCGCACCGACGAACTCCTTGCCTACGTCGCCGATCAGCCCGATTGGACGCTGAGGCTCTCGACTGAAAAGCTCGCGCCGCGCGTCATCGCGGAAGTCTTCAACCTGGTCACCATTGGCGACGGCCTGCTGGGCGGGAGCGCGACGATTCGCTATGCGATCGTCAATCAAGGTGTGCAGGAGTTCAGGCTCAGGCTGCCGACCCGTTGGAAGAACGTCGATTTCACAGGCCCGAACATCCGGCGCAAGGAACGCGTCGAAGCCGCTCCGAACGCTGACACGAATTACGTGGTCTGGAACATCGCGTTGCAGGACAAAGCCTGGGGCGGCTACACGCTGGTGGTCACCTATGACGAGCAGTTCGATCCGCACAAGGCGACGCTCGCGCTCGGCGGGATTCACGCGCTCGATGTCGAGCGGGAAACCGGCAGCCTCGCTGTTGCGAGCGCCGCCAGCCTCCAGCTCCGCGAGGCCCGGGCCACCGAACCGCTTCGGCGCATTGACGAAAGCGAACTCGCGCAGACCGATCGCGCATTGATCACGCGTTCCGTCCTGCTCGCCTATCGCTACGGCAGCGGCGATGATTACGCCCTCTCCGTGGAGGTCACGCGGTTCCCCGAGGAGAAGGTCCTTGAGGCGATCGCGGACCGCACGCAGTTGACCACCGTGGTGACCGAGGCGGGTGAGATGCTCACGCAAGCGACGTTCATGGTGAAGAACAACGACAAACAGTTTCAAAAGTTCACCCTGCCGAAAGGCGCGAAGTTCTGGTCCGCATATGTCAATGGCCAGCCAGCCAAAGCGGAAACGGACGGGGATGCGCTGCTCGTCCCGCTGCCGCGCCAGGACAACCGCGACCAGGCCTTCGCCGTCGAGATTGTTTACGCGCAAAAGGTGGCTTCGCTCAAATCGCTCTCGCCGCGGGAAATCGCGCTGGCGGCGCCCCAGACCGATGTGCAGACCACCTTCGCCGAATGGGAACTCTACGTTCCGGCCACCCATCAGCTCGCCAGGTTTGGCGGCAACATGAGCGTGGCCCGCGGCACGACGTACGGTTTAAGCGATGCGTGGACGGAGTTCGTGACCGCGTATCGCGAGGTATGGCGGAGTACGCGGGGCCTGCTCGTGGTCCTGGTCATCGTCGGTGTGATTGCGGCCCTGATCATCTCGGCGGTCCGGCGTGGTTGGAGCGGTGCGATAACAGCGCTCGCTGTGGTTGCCATCGGCGCTGTGCTCGCCGGCATGCTTCTGCCAGGTCTGGCAAAGGCCAAAGCCAGGTCCACGCGCATCAAAGCCGTCAACAACTTGAAGCAGATCGGTCTCGCCGCGCGGATCTACGCCACCGATAACAATGGCCGACTGCCTTCCAACTTCGACCAGATGCGCAACGAACTCGGCACCGACATGTTGCTGATCGATCCCTCCAGTGGACAGCAGTTCGTCTATCTCGGCGCCGGCAGGATGGACAACGACAACAGCGCCATCCTTGCCTATTCGCCCGTGGACGTGGGTGGTCGCGCAGTTCTGTTCGGCGACGGCAGCGTGGCGCAGATGTCCACGCGGCAGTTTGAGGAGGCCATGCAGCGCGGCAACTGGGCGGCGAACCCGGCGGCCACACCTCCGCCGCAAATGGTTGGCGCCGCGCCTGCGGGCGGTGTCGGCGGTGGAATCACCGGAACTGCATCAGCATCACCCGGTCAAATCCGCGCGCCGATGGCGCAGGGCATTCGGCCGATTCGTATCGACATTCCCCGCACCGGCCAGAAATTCACTTTCACCAAGGTGCTCAACGTGGGCGACGAAGCCCTCAAGCTCCAAGCTCTGGCTGTCGCCTCAAAAGTCCTCAATACCGTGCGCAGCGTATCCCAGGTCGCGGTGTTCGTCGCCGGCCTGTTCATACTCTGGTGGCAACTGCGCCGCACCACATCGCACAGTCTTGTCGTGACCGTCGCGCTGGCGATGATCCTCGGGAGTGTGGGGCACCTGCTGGTCACCACGCGCCTGCTCGGAATGGCGCTGGTCCTCGCCCTGCCCGTCCTCTTGCTGGCATTCATCGTGTTTGCCGCGCGGCGCTACTGGCTGCGGCACCACGCGGCGTCCGCCGAGGATACCACCGGAACCGAGCCGACCCCGTCGCCCGGCGGCACTCCGGGAATGGGCCCCGCAGTCGCTGCCATCGCGCTCATGTTCTTCGTTGCCTCCGCCAACGCAAAAGAAGCGGCTCAGGTCGATTCCGCGCTTCGCGCGCCGCAGTCCGTAATCGAATCCGTCTCGATCCTCTCCGCCACCTACACCGGCACGGTCCACGAACGCGTCGCGCGGATCGACGCCGTCATCCAGGTGTCCGCGGCGAAAGCCGGCGAAACCATCGCCTTGTTCGGCGACGATGTTGCGGTCGAGGAATTCTCGGCGACGCCCGGCACGGTCAAATTGGTTCGCCAGGGAAACTCGGTCAGCGTGCGCCTTCCGAAGAAAGGCGAAGCGACCTTGAAAATGAAATTTCTCGTCAAGCTCGGCGGCGACGTGACGAAGCGTCATCTCGTGTTCGCGATCCCGCCGGCGCTTTCGAGCAGGCTCGCGTTGACGGTGGACGAACCGGAGGCCGCTGTGGAATTTCCCACTGCGGTTTCGTATCACAGCGTCGCGTCGCAACAACAGACACGTGTGGAGGCGGTAATGGGCGCCGGCGAGCGCGTGGAACTGCAGTGGACCCCGCGAGTGAAGCGCGCGGCCGAGATCGCCGCGACGGTATTCTGCCGGAATGCGACTCTCGTGAGCTTTAATGGCGGCGCCATGAGCGCGCGGTCGCTGCTGGATTACCAGGTCACCCAGGGGGAGTTGCGCGAGGTCCGTGTCCGCCTTCCGGCAGGGCACCGGCTCTTGCGCGTCGAAGGCGAATCGATCCGCACCTGGCAGATCAAACAGGCCCGGACCGTGCCCATCCTGGGCGCAGCGGTTTTGCCCGGGCCAACAACAGTGGAGAATTCCAACGCGCCCTCCACCTCAGTTGACGCTGCGGGCAGGATGCCCGCGCTCCAAGGGGAAGGCGACATCCTCATCGTCGAGTTGCTCAAGGGCGTTTCGCCCAACTACCGCCTGATGGTCGAGACGGAAAAGACCATCGACAGGTTGCCGGACAATTTCGCGGTGGAAACACCGCACGCCCTGGAGGTGAAACGGGAAACGGGCTTCGTCGCGCTGAGCGGCAGCGACGAACTCGGTCTGACAGTCGATGCCGCTCAAGGCTTGCAGAAAATGGACGCCGCCGAGTTTCTCAAGATCATGGCGCAGGAGAAACCACTTGCCGGCGCGTATCAATTCCTGAAACCGGACTTCGCGTTGAGCGTCCGCGTCGAGCCATTGCAGCCGCAGATCGAAGCGATCCTGCGCAACCACGTGCGCATCGGCACCGAGCAGGTCCACTTGACCGCGCAGGTCGATTACACCATCAAACGCGCGGGCGTATTCTCGCTCCGGCTCGCACTGCCCAGGGACTTCCGCCTCGAAAGTGTGACCGGAAACGAAATCGCTCAATGGGTCGAGAAGGCCGACGGGGACAGCCGGGTGCTGGAAGTGGCGTTGAAGCAACGCACGCTGGGTAGCTACGCGCTCCAGGTCAGCCTCGTGAAATCACAAAAGGAGCTGGCCAGGACGATGGACATCGCCGGCGTGCATCCGCTCGACACGGCAAAGCTCACGGGCTACCTGGTCGTTTCCGCGGAGGTCGGCGTTCAGGCCAGGAGCGCGTCGTTCGAAGGCTTGACCGAAGTCCCGGTGAACACCGTGCCCGGCGGCGCGGCCGGGCTGGCTTACAAGTTTCTCGCCGGCGAACCGGTTCCCGCGACGTCGCCGTGGAAGCTGGTCGTCGCAACCGAGGTGATCGAGTCGTGGGTGCGCGCCGACGTCGTCAACTGGCTGACGTTGAGCGAATCGCTGGCGAGCGGGCGCGCGTTGGTGCGCTTCGAAATCCAAAACGCGCCCGTAAAGGAGTTTCGGCTGAAGATTCCGGCGGCGTTCAAAAACGTGGAGATCACCGGCGCGAACATTCGCCGCCGCGACCAGAACGGCGAGGAATGGCGCGTCGAATTGCAGAACAAGGTTGTCGGCACTCACGTGCTTACGGTGACCTGGGAGCAACCGTGGAGCGTGAAGGGACAGGGGAAGGAGGCGTTGTTCGACGCGACGGGCGTGGAAGCGCTCGGCGTGGAACGGGAGACCGGCGCTCTGGCGGTCATCGCGAAATCGCAGTTACAGATCGCGCCGAAGAACGCCAGCGCAGAGTTGATCCGGGCGGATGTGCAGGAGCTGCCCGACTGGGCCGGGCGCGCGGATGATTCGACCGTGCTCGTCTATCGCTATCTGCGTCCGGGCTACAAGCTGTCGCTCGCCGCGCAACAGTTCGCGCAGGCCGAAGTGTTGCAGGCGCTCATCGATAACGCGCGCTTGACGACGGTGGTGGCCGATGATGGCCAGATGATGACCGAGCTCACGCTTTCGGTTCGAAACAACGGGCGGCAGTTCCTCGAAATCACGCTGCCGAAAGGGGCGCAGGTCTGGTCGGCATTTGTGGCGGGGCAGGCGGTGAAGCCCAGCCTGCGCGATGAAAAACTGCTCCTGCCACTCGAACGCGCGGGCGATTCGGCGATCGCGGTCGAGTTGATCTACGTGAGCGCGGAGAAGTTTCCACGAACGAAGGGAGCGGTCGACCTCGCTTCACCCGCGCTGGACGTACCGGTGAAAAACGCGCGTTGGGAGCTTTATCTGCCGCCCGATTATGGCTACGGCAGATTCGCCGGCACGATGACGCGCGAGCCGGATGCGGCGCCGGTCGTGCGCACCTTCAGCGCGCTGGAATACCGAGAGGCGGAACAGGAAAAGAAGAAGGCGTTGGAGGTTTCGGTATCGAGTTCAAGGGACGAGGTTCGGCGAAAACTCTCCGGCGGCAAGCTGGAGGAGGCGTCGAAAGCGTATGATCGCGCGCGCCGTTCCGGGTTGGATGCGGAGACGGATGAATTCAAAGTTCTGGCCAAAGACATCCGCGAGGCGCAAAGCTACAACCTGCTGAGAGCGCAGAAGGAGGTCTTTGCCAATAACGCCGCCTTCTTCCGCCAGGACGGCGCGATGCCCGCGCAGGAACCCAGCGTCCAGCTTCAACTCGACGACAAGACCGCTCAACAGCAATGGGACCGGCTCCAGAAGGCGCAGGAAGTCGCCACCACAACCGTTCGCCCGCTGCGCGTGAACCTGCCCATGCGCGGTCTGCGCCACTCGTTCTCGCAGGTTCTCCAGACCGAAGTCGGCAAACCCATGCTTGTCAGCTTTGTCGCCTCCAATGCCAAGGCCGTGAATTGGCCGGGCAGAATCGGCATTGCGCTGCTGGCATTTGTTGGCTTCTGGGCAGCGACGAATCTGATGCTGGGACAGCGGAAGGCGTTAGCGACCGCTTAGCCGTACTCATCCGCTCGAAACCGCGGATCTTATCGTCCTCGTCCTCGTCCTCGAATTCCCCTTTTCCATTTTCGATTACGAGAACGTCAAAATCTCTACGGCGCCATGAAGAAGCCGTCCACGCGCGACGGCAAGGCAGAGGCTCGATTGGAAGCAGCGAACAGGAGAGGATAAACGGTTCGTCGCTGGCGCGGGGAACGGTAGGACGCGTCAGTCCTCTGCGCGCCGGGTCCGCCTCAAAGACGGCGCGCACGGAGTGACGCGCCCTACTCACCAACGAGCGGATTATTAACGCCAAGACGCAGCGAAAGCTCTTCGCGTCTCCGCGCGGCCCCACCGAAATGGAATTCCACCGGAGCGTGGGCATCCTGCCCGCAGCGGTTCCGGGAGTCCAGTTGCGTCGGGATTGAGTTGAAGCTACTCGACGGGCGAGCCCGCTGCGGCCTGGAAGGCCGCGCTCCGGGTAGCTTGTGCCTCTCGAAAAGTGCGGGAGCATTTCCTACCCGTTCCTGTCTAACATCACATGAAACGCTGGATTTGCTCGTTGCTCATTTCCTTTTTCGCGGTCAACTCCGGGCGGTCTGCCGGATTGATCATCGTCGATGAAGCGCACTGGTGGCCGCAACCCGAACCCCCGATCTACCGCCCGCCAAGGCATCCGCATCCCTGGCCGGTCCCGCCACCACGGGTTTACCGTTTCTGTCCGCTGGAACTCACCTTTCACCAGGCCGACGTCCGCATCCGGGACCAGGTCGCCGTCACGTCGGTCGAACAGGAGTTTTACAATCCCAACGACCGGCAGATCGAAGGCACATTCCTGTTTCCCGTCCCAAAGGGGGCGCAGATCGACAAATTCAGCATGGAGATCAACGGCAAACAGGTCGAAGCCGAATTGCTGAGCGCCGACAAGGCCCGCCAGATTTACGAGGAGATCGTCCGCAAGGCCAAAGACCCGGCGCTGCTGGAGTATTCGGACCGTAGTGTCTTCAAAGTCCGCATCTTTCCCATCGAAGCACGGAGTAAGAAGAGAGTGAAGCTTTCGTGGACGCAACTCCTCAAGTCCGATTCCGGCCTCGTCAGCTACGCCTATCCGCTCAACACGGAGAAGTTCTCGGCCAAACCGATCCCGACCGTCGGGCTGAAAATCGAAATCGAATCCAAACGCCCGCTCAAGACCATCTATTCGTCCAGCCACAACGTCGAGATCCGACGCCATGGCGACAATAAGGCAACCATCGGTTACGAGGCGAAGGACGTGAAGCCGGACACCGATTTCCAACTCTTCTTTGGCGCGGAGAAGGACGACCTCGGCGTGAATCTCATGACCTGGAAACCCGACGGCGAGGACGGCTACTTCCTGCTCCTCGTCTCGCCCGGCGCGGACGTGAAAGATACAAAGGTGGCGCCGAAGGACGTGGTATTCGTGTTCGATACCTCGGGTTCCATGTCCGGCAAGAAGATCGATCAGGCCAGGAAGGCGTTGCTGTTTTGTGTTGAAAACCTCAACGACGCGGACCGTTTCGAGATCGTTCGTTTTTCGACGGAAACCGAAACGGTGTTCGGCAGTCTGGCGGAAGCGTCGAAGGAAAATCGCGCGCGCGCCGAGAATTTCATCAAAGACCTCAAAGCCACTGGCGGCACGGCCATTGACGACGCGCTGCGCAAGGCGCTGTCGTTGCGGCCGGAAGACACGAAACGGCCTTATGTGATGATCTTTCTCACCGACGGCCTGCCCACGGTCGGCACGACGAGCGAAGACCAGATCGTCGGCAACGTGAAAAAGAACAGCGCCAACACGCGCATCTTCTGCTTCGGAGTCGGTCACGATGTGAACACGCACTTGCTCGATAAGATCGCCGAAGAGACACGCGCGTTCAGCCAGTACGTTCTGCCGGAGGAAGACATCGAGGTCAAAGTCTCGAACTTTTTTGCGAAGATCAAGGACCCGGTCCTGGTGAACCCGACACTGGCATTCACGGCAGATATCCATGTCAGCAAGACCTATCCCTCGCAACTCCCCGATCTGTTCCGTGGAGAACAACTGATCGTGGCGGGACGCTACCGTGGCAAGGGCGATTCCGCGGCGGTCGTTGAAGGCATGGTGAACGGCGCCAGACGGAAGCTCTCTTACGACGTGAAATTTGGCGACGAATCGTCCGACCATGATTTCATCCCGCGCCTCTGGGCGACGCGGCGGGTCGGTTACTTGCTCGAGGAAATCCGCCTCCACGGCGAGAACGCTGAACTGAAGGACGAAGTCACCGAACTGGCGCGCCGATACAGCATCGTCACCCCTTACACAGCGTATCTGATTGTGGAGGACGAAGCGCGGCGCGGGGTGCCCCTGGCGATGCAATCCATGCCACGATTTCAAGAGGACCAGGCGGCGAAGGACGCGACGAAGCTGTACTCGGGCGAATTGATGAGGCAACGCTACGGCCTCGGGCCGGTGACACAATCGCGGAGTGAACTGGCCTTCAAATCGGCGAACGCGCCGGCCGACGCGATCTCGGCGGGCGGGGTCGAAGCGCAACGCGGCTTTGTTGCTGCTGCGCCGGCCGTGACCGCTACGGGCGCGGCCGGTCGTGCCGGCGGAGGCGCCGGAGGTCCTGTCGCGGCGGGAAAAGTCGTTCAATACACTCAGCAAACGCAGTTCGTCGGCGGCCGGAGTTTCTACCAGAACGGCACGCAGTGGATTGACGCTTCAGTCCAGAAGCTCAAAGACCCGAAACGCGTCCGGGTGCAGTTCGGTACCACCGACTATTTCGCGTTGTTGAAGAAGGAACCGGCGGCGCAACAGTGGCTCGCCCTGGGACAGAACGTGCAGTTCGCGCTGGGTGAAACGGTTTACGAGGTTTACGAATAGCTTCCCGTCGTTCGCGGGGCGCATCACTTTACTGCAGTCCTGCACGTGGGTGCCGTCGCGTTCCCCCTCACCCTGACCCTCTCCCCGACCGGAACGATTCAGTTGAAATCGGGGAGCGCGACCGTCCCGGTCGCTCC
>Ga0075421_100007701_pt1 | contig 13191 bp, 9 predicted proteins | sample SoiMetdeltSBSDD5_FD_75292 | JGI IMG/M metagenome (GOLD analysis project Ga0075421, IMG submission 75292) | Bulk soil microbial communities from a Populus tree surrounding site in Tennessee, USA - Soil MetaG P. deltoides SBSDD5 | ecosystem: Environmental > Terrestrial > Soil > Tree plantation... | reverse complement strand
GCACGACCTCGGCGCCGTCCTCTTCGAGCAGCGGCGGTATGCCGAGGCGTGCGCAGCCTATCGAGCCGCGCTGCGCGAGCGTCCGGACGATCTGCGCGCGTGGACCGGACTCGGACGCGCGCTCGAGCGCCGCGGCCGCATGCTCGAGGCCGCCGGCGCCTACCGGGAGGCCGCCGCGCTCGCGCCCACCGACGTCGTCGTGCGCGTGCGCGCAGGGATCGCGCTCCGGAAGCGTCACCGGCTCAACCAGTCCCTCTCGGTGCTCCGCGAAGCGGTCGCCGTCGATCCCGCGAGCGCGGAGGCGCACTATCACTTCGGGGTGACGCTCGAGCGGCTGGGACGCTTCGACGACGCCGTGCCGGCGCTCCGCGAGGCCGCGCGGCTCCGGCCGGAATGGGTCGCGCCCCATCGCATGCTCGCCGCGGCGTACCAGCGGCATGGCCGCTGGCTCGACGAGGCGAAGGCGTGGGAAGCGGCCCTGGTGCGTCGACCGGACGATGCCGAGCTCCACGCCAGCTACGGCCTCGCGCTCGGGGCGCACGGCGACTACGCCGCGGCCGCCGCGGCGTTCGCGCGCGCCGTCGCGCTCGAGCCCGAGGAGGCGGAGTTCCACTGCGAGCTCGGCGTCGCCCTCGGCTCGCAAGGCCGCCACGCCGACGCCGAAGCCGCGCTGCGCGAAGCGATCCGCCTCGCGCCCGACGACGTGAAGGCCTGGGCGAATCTCGCCCTCGGCCTGGGGCGACAGGCGCGCCACCCGGAGGCGGAGCAGGCGTATCGCCAGGCGCTCTCGCTGCGCCCCGAGCACCCCGTGCTCTGCCGCGGCCTCGGCGTGGCGCTCTACTGGCAGCGCCGCTTCGACGAAGCGCACGCGGCCTTCGACGAAGCGATCCGCCGGCGCCCGGACTACGTGCGCGCGCACTGTGACCTCGGCGAGCTGCTCGCCGAGCGCGGGGACTACGCGGGCGCGGAGACCGCGTACCGGTCCGCGGTTCGCATCAAGCCGCGCACGGTGCGCGCGCACGTGGAGCTCGCGGCCGTGCTGCTGGCCCAGCGCCGGCCCGCGGAGGCCGAGACCGCCTGCCGCGAGGCCATCCGCATCGACCCCCAGACCGCACGCGCGCACTACCTGCTGTGGGACGCGCTCGAGACGCAGGCAAAATACCCGGAGCTCGAAGCAGCCGCGCGCGTGGTGCTCAGGTTCCAGCCCGATCACGCCGACGCGCTCGCTCGCATCGCTCGCGCCCGCGCCGCCCGCTAACTACACGCCCAAAAGCTTCCGAAAATTCACGAGGTCGGCCGGCGCGACATCGGGCTGGCGTGCGAGATCCTGAACGAGCGTCGCCGGCTGCTCGTCGGCCGCGCGACAGACCTTGGCGAAGACTCTCACGAGGATTCGCGCCTCACGATCGGCCTTCGCGCGCGCCACGGGCCCGACCAGCTTGGTCGCCGCCGACAGCACCCCGCTGTCCAGCTTCACGAAGCCGCTCACGATCGGCGCGATCAGCGTCTTTCCGTCGGGCGCCGGCCGCACCGCGTATTCGATCATCACGACCGCCTCGCCGTGGATGTCGGGGAGCAGGCGTTTCTGATAGACGCCTCGCGCGTACATCACGCGCGTCCCGGCCGTCGCGTGGACGACGTCGAAGCGCCCCACCGCCCCCCAGCCGTCGTCGAGATGGAGCCCGTCCGCCTCGCGCCAGATGCGATACCGCGCCACCTTGAGCACGCGCGTGACGCGCGAGGCGAACTCGGGGTGGTCGAGCAGGAACTGGAAGACCTCGGGCCGCGCGGGAAACGGCTCGCCTTCCACCCGTGTGGAGACCGCGGCGGTGTCGGCGATCGCCTCGAGCCGCGCCCGCTGGGCGGAGGGCAGATCGGCCGGCAGTGCCGCGCCCGCGGCGACGACGACGGCGCCCAGGGCGATGACGAGGGCGCCGGCGGCGACGAGCCGAAGCATGAGACTCATCGGCGGTTGATTATGGCACGCCGCGTCGCGCGCTTACGGGAGGTCGCTTGACGACCATTCGGGCGAGGGGTACGCTCCGCGCACAAGTCCGAGCCCTCCTGGCGATATTCCGAAACGAGAGGCGAATGTTTCATCATCTCTACGGAATCCTGGAGCGGCCGCCTCAGGCGTCGCGGCTTCCCGACGCGGGCGTCGATGATCGACCCGTCCTCGTGCGTCCCTTCGCCAATCTCGTCGTGCTGTCCACCCTTCTCGAATCGATTCCGCGTCCGAGTCCTCGTGCGCTGAGCCGGCATCACGAGGTGCAGGCCGCCGTCACGGTGCCCGGGCCGCTGTTTCCGTTCGCGTATGGCGTGAGCGTACCAGTGGGTGAGCTCGAGCCCTGGCTCGCGGTTCGCGCGCGTGCCGTTCGCGCGGGCCTTCGCGCGGTCCGTGGTCACGCGGAGATGCACGTCAGCGTGCTCGCGCTGCACTTCGGCGACGGCGATCCCTCACGGCTCTGCAGGGTGGCCGATCGCGTCGCCGAGGCCAGCGGACTCTCGAGCTGGCGCAGCCGCATCTCCGGGCGGGGCGACAACGCCACCATCACGCTCGCGTTCCTCGTGCGCCGGGCCGAGGTGGCTGCGTTCCTGGCGCGGATCGCACCGGTGGCCTCCCGTGCCGGCGACGTTGCGGTCGTCCCCAGCGGGCCGTGGCCCCCCGCGACCTTCGTGCCGTCGATCGACCTCCCTTCGCGGGCCGTGGGCCCGGAGGTTGCAGCCCCGGTCACCGTCCGGTACGCCGTCTGACCGGGCGCGCTTCACGTAAAACCTCGCTTGTGGCGCCGACGGCGGTGCGCTAGGCTCTGCCACCACCTCGCGGGGGTTTGGCGTTCAAGGGGGTTGTGTGAAGCGGCTACCGCTGACGTCGGTCGACGATCTGATGCGGCAACATCCCGACGCCACGCTGGAAGCCGCGCTCGAGGTCTTCGAGGTCTTCGCGAGCGGTTCGCTGAGCGATGAGGTCTACATCCTTGACGACGTGGCGGGCAAGCGCATCGCGATCGCGCCCGGCGCCGTGAAGGACAAATATCGACGGGGGTGAGCCATGGCGGTCGTCACCATCTCCCATCAAATGGGCGCCGGTGGTCCCGAGATCGGCATGAAGCTCGGCCAAAAGCTGGGCTATCGCTACGTCGATCAGGAGCTCGTCCTCGACGTCGCGCGCCGCTACGGGGTCGCTGAAGACAAGCTGTCGCACCTCGACGAGTCGAAGCCGACGCTCTTCGAGCGCTTCGACACCGAGACGCGGTACTACATCACGATTCTCCAGACGAGCCTGCTCGACTTCGCGGAGCTCGACAACGCCGTCCTGATGGGTCGCGGAGGTCAGTGGCTGCTCCGCGGCATTCCGCACGTCCTGCGTGTGCGCGTCATCGCGCCGTTCGAGACCCGCGTGAAGCGGTGGATCCGGCGCACGGCCGACATGACGGGCGAGACGCCCACGCAGCGGGCCGCCGCCGACTTCGTGCGGCGTGACGACACCGACAAAGCCGGCCGCATGCGCTACCTGTACGAGGTCGACCTCGCCGATCCGATGCTCTACGACTTCACGATCAGCACGGAGCGGCTCGGCTATGACGCGGCGGTGGAGATGATCGAGACCGCGGTCCGGCGCCCGGAGATGGCGACCTCCGACACTGCCCGCCGCTCGGTGGCATCCCGCGCGCTCGCCTCACGCGTGCAGGTCGCGCTGGCGATCAACGCGGAGACCCGCCGCTATCGGATCTCGGTGGAGGCGGATGACGGCGTGGTGACGCTCGAAGGCACCGGCGCGCTCGAGCGCGCGGTCGAGGTTGCGCGCGACGTCCCCGGCGTGCGCCTCGTCACGACGCGCCAGCTCGAGGTGCCGCCTATACCACCGTTTGTAGCCTGAGCTAGCGGCTGCCGGGCGGAGTGGGGGGCCCGCCACCGCCGGTCTCCGGGGCTTCGGCGATCTTCAGCGACACGGTCTTGCGCTCTTTCTTGCGCACGACCTCGAGCTTGACCGTCCGCCCGACCTCCGAGTCCGCCGACAGCCGCTGGAGGTGGTGGTAGTCCTCCACGGGTGTGCCGTCGTAGGCGACGATCACGTCGTTCTGGGCGAGGCCGGCCGCGCCGGCGGGACTGTCGGGGTACACCCGTGAGATAACGGCGCCGCGCGCGTCGGCGAGCCCCAGCGACTGCGCGAGCTCGCGGGAGAGCGGCTGCACCGACACGCCGAGCCATCCCCGCATGACCTTGCCGCGGTCGACGAGCTGGTTCGTGACGCGCTTGACCATGTTGGCCGGGATCGCGAAGCCGATGCCTTGCCCGGCCGCCACGATGGCCGTGTTGATGCCGATCACCTCGCCGCGCAGGTTCACCAGCGGCCCGCCCGAGTTCCCGGGGTTGATCGAGGCGTCCGTCTGGATGAAGTTCTCGTAGGTTGCGATGCCCACGTCCGCGCGGGCCGTCGCGCTCACCACCCCGACCGTGACCGTCTGGTCGAGGCCGAACGGGTTGCCGATCGCGATCGCCCATTCGCCCACGCGCACGCTGTCGGAGTTGCCGAGGGTCGCGACGGTGAGCGCGGCTTCCGGCTGGAACTGCACGACCGCGAGGTCCGTCTTGGGGTCGGTCCCCACGATCCGGCCCCGGAACTCCTGCTTGGACGACAGGCGGACGGTGACCGCGTCGGCACCCCGGATCACGTGGAAGTTGGTGAGGACGTACCCTCGCTTGTCGAAGATCACGCCGGATCCCAGGCCGGACTGACGGAACTCCTCGGACGGGCCCTGGCCCCTGCGACCGAAGAACTGGTCGAAGAAGTCTTTGAAAACAGGATCATCCGCGAACGGCCCGGGTACCGTCGGCCGGCGAGCGGTGCGGGACACCTGCACGGTCCCCAGGTTGACCACGGCCGGCCTGACCCGCTCGGCGACCTGGACGAACGCGGACTGGAGCGAGTCGACCATCGAGAGCGCGGCCGAGGGGGGTGGGGCTGCCGATGAGCTGACGCCCCGCGGCCACAAGGCATGAGCCGCGAACCCGATCGCCAGGCAGACGAGCAGCGCCCCGGTCAGAAGACCGGCTCGGGCGGTTCTGGGAGTCATGAAAAGCTCAACCGGCTGTGGCCTCGGACGCGCCGAATCATACGGATTGTGGCAAGCGAGTGTCAAGCAAAGTATGAAAAAATTTGCAGTTTTTTGTTGACCCGCGCTCCGGCAAAAAGTCACAATCTTAATGCATGCCGGTGTCGTATAACCCCCGAACAGGACATATCTTTTCGCGTGTTACGGCCTCGATCCTGACCCTGGTGCTGCTGTGCCCAGGGGGGGTGGTTGCCCAGACGCCGCCTGCCGCGCCCGCTCCCAGCCCGGCGCCCGCCCCGGCCCAGCCGGCGCCGCCAGCCGCGGCCGCCGTGAAGCCCGAAACCGTCCTCGCCCCGGGCGGGGCACGCATCGTCGTCGGCCCTGACTACCGGGTCGGGCCCGGCGACCTCATCGAGATCCAGATCGCGGGCCGCGTCGACGTCCAGCGCACCGCCCTCGTGATCGACATCGAGGGCAACGTCAACCTCCCGCCGATCGGCAACATCCCCGTGGGCGGGCTCACGGTCCTCGAAGCCACGCGCCGGGTGGGCGATCGGGCCCGCGCGTACTTCCGCTACGCGGACGTCACGGTCAGCGTACTGTCGCCGCGCTCGTTCGAGATCGCGGTCACGGGCGAGGTACAGCGGCCCGGCATGGCGCTCGTCTCCGCCGCCCGGCGCCTGCAGGACGTCGTCCAGGGCGCCGGGGGCCTGACCACGCGGGGCAGCCTGCGCCGTGTGCGTGTCGCCCGCCAGGGGGTCGAGCGAGAGTACGACCTCCTCCGGTTCGAGCTCGGCGGCGACCTGACGCAGAACCCGCTCGTCGAGGAGGGAATGCGCATCTACGTCCCGGCGCGCGTCGGCACGGTGACGCTCAGCGGCGGCGTGCGGCGGCCGGGGGAGTACGAGGTGCTTCCGAACGGCTCGCTGGCCGACCTCGTCGGTCTGGTGGGCGGGTTCACGGAGACCGCGCTGTCGTCGCAAGCCCGGCTCACACGCTTCACGCCCGACGGCCGCCGCGAGACGCTGACGGTCGACCTGAAGACCGCGCTCGCGCGTCCGGCCGACGTGACGCTCAGGCCCGGCGACGCGCTGTTCCTGCCCACCGTCGCGCCGCTCCAGGACGTCATCGAGGTGCGCGGAGCCTTTCAGGGCACCCCCGAGAGCGCGCGGAGCACGGTGGCGGGCAAGCCGGTGATCACGCAGCGTCTCGAGATCGCGCAGGGCGATCGAGTCCGGGACGTGGTGGGCCGCCTCGGTGGCGTCGCGCAAACCGCGGATCTGCGCTTGGCCTTCGTGGACCGGGTGCCGTCGGCCGGCCCGCCGCAGCGAATCCCGGTCGACCTGCACAAGCTCTACGTCGACAAGGACGAGACCCAGAACATCGGGGTCGAGAACGGTGACACGCTTGTCCTGCCCGTCCTCGAGGACAAGGTCTTCCTCAACGGAGAGGTCAAAGCGCCCGGGGCGGTCGACTTCCGCCCCGAATGGACGGCACGGGACTACGTGGCGAGCGCAGGCGGCTTCAGCGTGCGGGCGAAGCCCGAGGAGGCCGTCGTCACGTTTCGCAACGGCCGAACGTACCGGCTGCCCGACGCGCCCGCGCTCGAGCCCGGCGCGACCATCGTGGTGCCGGAGGTCTCCGTGAAGTGGTACCAGGACTACCTCTCCATCGCGAACTCGATCGTCGGGGTCATCAGCGCGTACGCCGGCCTGTTCGTCCTCTTCGGCGGCTCGACGACCGGGTCGTACCGCTACTAGCCATGTACGAAGCGTACTGGGGCTTCAGCGAGCCGCCGTTCGACAACTCCCCCAACCCGAAGTTCTTCTACCTCTCGCCGGACCACGAGGAGGCGCTCGTGCGCCTCGTCTACACGGTGCGCCACCGCAAGGGCTGCGGGATGCTCACCGGCGAGTACGGCTGCGGGAAGACCACGCTGTCGCGTGCGCTGATCCAGCGCCTGGAGGCCGAGCGGTACGAGATCGGCCTGCTCACCAATCCGAGCTGGACGGCGATCGACTTCCTGCGCGAGGTGCTCTACCAGCTCGGCGTGGAGACGCGCGAGACGGCGAAGCCGGAGCTCCTGCACCTGCTCAACGACGTCTTCTTCCGCAACTTCCAGGGCGGCCGCGACACCGTGATCATCGTGGACGAGGCCCAGCTCATCGAGGACGACGCGGTGTTCGAAGAGCTCCGCCTGCTCATGAACTTCCAGACGGACGACCGGTTCCTGGTGACGGTGCTCCTCATCGGCTCGCCGGAGCTCGTCGCCAAGGTGCGCCGTCTCAAGCACATCGACCAGCGCATCGCCATCCGGTACCACCTCAACACGCTGGACGCGACCCACACCGCGAACTACATCGGCCATCGGCTGAAGATGGCGGGGCAGCCCACGCCGATGTTCACCGAGGGCGCGATCAAGCTCATCTTCGACTTCACCCGGGGCACGCCGCGCGAGATCAACAACCTCTGCGACATCTCGCTCCTCGTCGGCTACTCCCGTCGCGTGCGCGCCATCGATGAGGCCATTGTGGCCGAGGTCATCAAGGACATGGTCGGAGTGACGTAAATGGTCCGCATGAGCGACCTCGTCCGCGGCCCGGCCGCGGGTCCACCACTGCCGGTGGTCGAGGAGGAAGAGACACAGGAGTCCAGTTCCACGCCGCCCAGCGCGGCGGCCGCCGCACCGGCCGCGCCCGCGCGTCCCGCGCGGCTGGCGCTCCGCACGATCGACACGGCCGGCGCGTCGTCCGCACCCGCCGAGCGGGCTCCGGTCGCGGCGCCTACAGTACGGGCGGCAGCCGCGGGCGCGTCCCCGGCCAAGGCGCCGGCGCGCGCGGTCCCCGACATCCCCAAGAGCATCTTCGAAGCGCTGCACGTGCTCCTGGCCTCAGTGCGCGAGAACGTGACGACGGGCGGGAAACCCTCGTGGCCGGACGTCGAGGCGTTGCTCGGGCGCGTGGTCGCCTCGCTCGAGGCGTCGGCCGAGCTGTTCTGGCTCGCCAACGCGCCTGCGACGCCCGCCGGCGTCGACTACCTCGTCGCGCATCAGACGCGCGTGGCCATTCTCGCCGCCCGTATCGGTCTGAACGTCGGCTACGAGCGCGCACGCGCCATCGCGCTCGGCACGGCCGGCGCGCTGATCGACATCGGGCTGTGGCAGTCGCCGGCCGCCATGCTGCGCCGCCTCGACAGCCTGACCGCCGAGGAAGAGGGCGTGTACCGCGGCCATCCCGAGCGCGCCACCGAGCTCCTCAAGAAGTGGCGCGCGCCCGCGCCCGTCATCGAGGCGGTGCTGCAGCATCACGAGCGCGAGCAGGGCCAGGGCTTCCCCCAGCGGCTCACCGGCAGCGCGATCTCGCAGGACGCCAAGATCCTCGGGCTCGTGGATGCGTACACGAGCCTCACGCTGCCGGCCGCGCGCCGGCCCTCGCTTCGCCCGCACGAGGCGATCCGGGAGATCGTGCGCTCCAAGCACGAGTCGTTCTCTCCCGCGCTGATCAAGGCGCTCCTCTCCGAGGTCTCCGTCTTCCCGCCGGGCACTCTGGTGCGCCTGAACACCGGGGAAGTGGGCCACGTGACCGCGGTGAACCGCAGCCACCCGCTCCGTCCGCGCGTCGAGGTCGTCGCCGACTCCAAGGGCAATCCGCCCGTCGCCCCCAAGACCATCGATCTCTCCGAGACGCCGTTCCTCTACATCACGGGGCCGGTGTCGGAATCCACCACGTGATGTGCGAGTTCAGACGCGGTCCTGAGGGCGAGTAGCTGATGGCGCAGTACGAGATGAATCTGCGCGACTACTGGATGATCGTGCGGCGCCGCCGCGTGATCATCGTGATCGCGACCCTCGCCGTCATGGCCCTCAGCTTCTGGCTGTCCAAGCAGAAGGTGCAGGTCTTCCAGGCGTCGTCCGCGGTGAAGTTCGAGCAGTCCGCGTCGCTGTCCGGTCTCCTCGTGGAAGTCCTCTCGTACTCGAGCGCCGACAACATCGAAACCCAGGCCGCGCTCATTCGCAGCTACAGCATTCTCGAGGAGGTCGCGAAGCGGACGGGCGCGGTGCCGGCGGGGAAGGACGCGATGCCGCGCGACTCCAACGCCTACCGGAGCGCCATCGAGACGGTGGGCGGCAAGGTGCGCACCAATCGCGTGGCCGGCACCGCCATCATCGAGATCACCGCCACCTCCACGGACGCCCGCGAGACGGCCGAGCTCGCGAACACGGTGGCGGAGGTCTACCGCGACAACAACCGCCAGCTCCGCAACGCGCGCATCGTGGAAGCGCGCAAGTACATCGAGACGCAGCTGCGCGACATCGAGGATCGCCTGAAGAAGTCGGAAGACAGCATGTGGGCGTTCCGCGACGAGAAGCAGATCGTGAGCCCCGGCGCGGAGTCCTCCGTGCTGGTGTCGCTCTTCACCCAGCTGCGCGTCGACATCGAGCGCGCGCGGCAGCAGCGCAGCGAGATGGAGTCGATCCAGGCGCGGCTGGCGGGGGACACCCGGTCTCCGAGCCAGGAGCGGATAGTCATCGACTCCGCGAACCCCGGCCTCACCAAGCTGCAGTCCATGCAGGTGGATCTGCTCATGGAGCGCAGCACCCTCACGCTCGAGCTGACGGAGAAGCATCCGCGCGTGCAGGCGCTCGACGACCGCCTCCGTGAGGTGCGCCGCGAGATGCGGCGCGAGGTGACCGCACAGATCGCGCACCTCGAGCACCGCGAGGAGATCCTGAACCAGCAGCTCCAGGAGGTCTTCCGCCGCAACCGCGCGGTGCCGGCGGTGGAGCTCGGCCTCAACCGGCTGCAGCGCGAGCAGAAGTCCAACGACGACCTCGCGGCCCTCCTCAAGACCAAGCGCCAGGAAGCGCTGATCAAGGAAGCGGAAGTCATCGAGGAGGTCGTGATCATCCGGCCCGCCACCGAGCCGGAGGCGCCGCTGGCGGCGCAGACCTTCAACACGGTGATCGTCGGCGCCTTCCTCGGGCTCGTGCTGGGCCTGGTGCTCGCCTTCATCCAGGAGACGCTCGACACCTCGATCGGCACCATCGAAGACGTCGAGACCTACCTCGAAGTCCCGGTGCTCGGCGTGGTCCCGCACATCGACACCCGCGCCACGATCGAACGCCTCGTCGAGCGGCGGCCGTCGCTGACCGACATGGACGCGGACGCCCTCGCCAGTCACGCGCTCCTCATCACGCACTTCGACCCGAAGTCGCCGGTGGCGGAGGCGTACCGCACGCTCCGGACGAAGATCCAGTTCGCGCGCATGGACCGGATGGCGAAGACCATCGTGGTCACGAGCCCGTCGATCCAGGAAGGCAAGACCACCACCATCGTCAACCTCGCGCTGACGATGGCGCAGAACGGCCAGAAGACGCTGCTCGTGGGCTCCAACCTGCGCCGGCCCAGCATCCATCGCTTCTTCGGGATCGAGCGGGAGCCCGGCCTGTCGGACATCCTCATCGGCAACGCGGAGTGGCGGGACTGCATCCGCACGGTCTCCGACATGCTGATGGGCCGCTTCGAGATGGAAGACATCATGGCTTCCCCGGGCCTCGACAACCTGCACATCATCGAGGCGGGCCCGGTCCCGGCCAATCCGTCCGAGCTCTTGTCGACGTCCGCCATGGGCGAGTTCCTGCGCGCGGTGCGCGAGGAATACGACATCGTCCTCATCGATACGCCGCCCGTGCTGCCGGTGACGGACTCCACCATCGTCGCGGGCCAGGTGGACGCCGTCGTGCTCGTCTATCAGGCGGGCAAGGTCGGACGGCTGGTGCTCAAGCGCGCCAAGATTCACCTCGAGAGCGCGCGCGCTCGCGTCCTCGGTGTCGTGCTCAACGACGTGCAGACCGAGGTCGCCGGCTACCAGTACGCGCACCACTACACGCACTACTACGGCGAGGAATCCAGCGCGCCGGCCGCGCCGCCTTCGCGCGTGTCGCGGTTGTGGCAGCTCCTGCGCGGGCGGGCTGATCGCCGGCGGGGTAGTGGCTCGGGCGGCTCCGCGCGCCCGTCGCGCCCCTCGCGCAGCCCGCGCTCCTCGCGCGCGTCGCGCGACGCCGCGCGCCCGCGCGCGGACACGCGCGCGTCCGCGGGCCGCGGGAACGGCTATCGCAACACCACCTTGGGTGTCGTCCTGGTCGCCACGCTGGCGACCGCGCTCGCCGGCGCGCTCGCATGGCGCGTCGGCCGCACGCGCGCGGTCGTGCCGCCGCGTCCGCGCGAGGCGCTGCGGGAGCGCTTCGAGACCCCTCGCAGCGCGCTCGCGCCCGTCGTGAAGCCCGTGAGCCGGGCGGCGATGCCGAGCGCCTCACCGTCCACGCCCCCGACGGTCGAGCCGGTGGCCGCGGTGATGCCGAGCGCGTCCGTCGCCACGAACGGAGCCGGCGCGGGCTACGCGCTCGAGCTGGGACCGTTCGCCTCCGCAACCGAGGCGGAGCACGTCGAGCGGCGCGTGAACGATGCGGGCTTTCCCACCTTGCGTGTGCGCCAGGCGCCAAGCGGCGATGTCTACGTGGTGCTCGTGGAGCGCATCGCCACGCCGCCGGCGGGCGAGGCGCTCGTCGGGATGCTCCGCGAGCAGGGCTTTGCGGATGCGCGTCTCGTCGACGACGACGCCGCGCTCGCGATTCGCGTGGGCCGAACGCAGCCGCTCCGCGGCGCCGTGAGCCTCGCCGAGCGCCTGCGCGCCCTCGGGCATTCGGTCCGTGTCGCCTCCCAGCCCGGTGAGCGCGAGAGCTTCGTGGTCCGCCACGGGGCCTATCGGACGCGCGAGGAGGCGAGCGCGAAGGGGGAGGCGCTGAAGCGTGTGGGGCTGGCGCCCCAGGTCGTCCGGCTCCGTTGATGTCGGACTCCCGCCCCTTTCTCGTCACCGCGCTTTTCTTCGCCGCCGGCGTCATCGCCGTGTGGCGCGGCTTCAACGCGCTCTCGCTGGATCGCCTGCTCTTCGGCGTGGCCGCGCTCGCCCTCTTCAGCATCGTCTTCGTCCGCACGGAGTTCGGGCTCTACGTGGTGATCTTCTCGATGCTGCTGTCGCCGGAGTTCTCGCTGGGAGGCGGTCTCGCCGAGCGGCGCGAGGCGGCGATCCGCGTGGAAGACATCCTCCTCGTCGTCATCGGCGTGGCGTGGCTCGCGAAGACCGCCGTCAACAAGGAGATCGGGCTCGTCGCCAAGACGTCGCTCAACCTCCCGATCGCGGTCTACATCGCGTCCCAGCTGATCCCCACGCTGATCGGCATGCTGACGGGCACGGTCAAGACGAACACCGGACTGATCTACGTCTTGAAGTACGTGGAGTACTTTCTCGTCTACTACATGGTCGTCAACAACGTGGAGGACCGCCGCCACGCCTGGCGTCTCGTCGGCGCCGCCTTCGTCACCACCACGATCGTCGCCCTGAACGGTCTCTCCCAGATCCCGCGCGGGCAGCGCGTGTCGGCGCCGTTCGAAGGCGACTTCGGGGAGCCGAACACCTTCGGCGGATACCTGCTCATGATGATGGCCGTGGCCGCCGGCCTGGCGTTCGAAGCGACGTCGACGAAGCTCCGCATGCTCTACACGGGGCTCCTGGCCGTGATGTTCCTGCCCTTCCTCTACACGCTCTCCCGCGCCTCGTACCTCGCCGCCGTCCCGGTGGTGATCGTCCTCTACATGCTCTTCCCGCGCCGCCGCGCGATCGTGGCCGCGGTCGCGGTGGTGGGCATCGTGGTCGCGGTCGCGGCGCCGCCGGAGGCCGTCCAGAAGCGCGTCAAGTACACGTTCCAGGGACAGGGCGGCCGCGTCGTCGCCGGCGCCGGCCATCTCGATCCGTCGACGGTGGAGCGCCTCGAGTCGTACGAGGCCGCGCTCACGGCGTGGGCGGACAGCCCGCTCGTCGGACGCGGCGTGACGGGCTTTCGCTTCCTCGACGCCCAGTATCCGCGTCTGCTCGTCGAGACCGGGCTCTTCGGGTTCTGCGCGTTCGCCTGGTTGATCTTTTCGCTGCTCCGAGGCGTCGCGCGCGTCTACCGCGCCGCGGACACGCCGCTCGTGCGGGGCCTCGCGGGCGGCTTCATGGCGGCGATCGTCGGCATTCTCGTGCACGGAATCGGCGCGAACTCGTTCATCATCATCCGGATCATGGAACCGTTCTG